>Ga0256407_10001379_pt1 | contig 51788 bp, 57 predicted proteins | sample RumenRJG_04DNA_FD_193489 | JGI IMG/M metagenome (GOLD analysis project Ga0256407, IMG submission 193489) | Bovine rumen microbial communities from Lethbridge, Alberta, Canada - RJG_04 | ecosystem: Host-associated > Mammals > Digestive system > Stomach > Rumen | place: Canada: Alberta... | reverse complement strand
TATTCGGCGGGATTTACGATGACCGCCTGTTGGTAAAACCAGTACCGTCAGCGGTGAAGCTTATGCCGGATGCTGCGATGGAACTTCCATATGACGGTGCGAAGGAAATGATCCTGGTAGATGATGTAGATAATAGAGAATTTCTGTGCGAGTTGGTACGGAGTATGTGGGAAGATCTGCCGGAGAGGAAAAAGAAGAAACAATAAAATGCTGTCAATCTTCACAGTAATACGGTTGAAAAAACAGACGGATGTAAGACTGACGACGGATGGACAGGCTGATCCATATATCCATGGAGAGCCGTGGGATGCCGGCCCATCGATTGAGCTGGTATATGATCCGGAACTAATCAAAAGAGCGACTGATAATGTAAAACTGATAGACCTGACAGACGCGGATTACGTGCTTCTGTCAGAGGTAGATATCGATAAAGAGATCAGCGCAGGTACGGCTTGAGATAATTTCCAATGATGCGATAGACTGACTCCCGGATATCCATATCGCCATTCACCAGACACCATTCGAATACGCATCCCTTGACTATAGTGCAGATGTCCATGCAGGCAGTGTGGACATCTGTTTTTTCGTCCATGTATCCGGCATCCAGCGCGTCCTGCAGCTCGACTTCGCTTCTTGCCATGACAGTATCCGGCGCAAAGCATCCATCTTCTTCTCCCATATATGCGGAGAGGGAAAGGTTAGAGGTAGAATAGAAGCTTTTCATGAAGTCCTCCCCAAGATCAAGGTACAGGTCGATGAGCATCATGTACAGTTCACTGATCCTGGAGGCTATGTCAGAAAGGGGAGTCCCAAGCTCGGCGTCATTGAACGGAGTTGTGCGGACGAAAAACATCATCAGGTCGTCCTTATCACGGAAATAGTGATAGAAGGTCCCGATCGAAACGTCTGCTTCCTTGCATACTCCGCGGACAGTGATATGATCGGCGCCTTTTGTTTTTATGAGATGAACTGTAGCGTCGATGATCTTCTGCTTGTTGTCTTCATTGCTGTCTGTCTTGACAGGGCGTCCGCTCTTGCGTGGCATATAAGACCTTCCTTCTCCGAAAAATATAACGAGTTTTATTTTTACTATTGACATTATAGAACACGTTCTATATTATATCAAGTGTCAAATAATAAAACATGTTCTAATAATCTGCACGGAAACAGACAGAAAGAAGGCAGGCAGATATGAAAATCACTTACTGGTCAGACTACGCATGTCCTTACTGCTATATAGGCGAGGCAAGGATGAAGAAAGCTCTGGAAGAGATCGCTGAAAATGAAAATGTAGATGTTGAGATCGAGATGAAGGCTTTCCAGCTAGATCCTTCCGCAGGCGAGCATGCAACAGGGGATACACAGACAAGATTCGCAAAGAAGTACGGCATCTCATATGAGCACGCTGGAAGATCTATCGAGCACATCTCAGAGATGGGAAGAGGCGAAGGCATCGACTTCAAATACGCGACAACGCTTTTCACCAACACTATGGATGCTCACAGACTGACCAAGCTCGCGCAGGGCAAGGATGATCCTGAGATCGCAGACAAAGTAATCGAGAGGTTGTTTGCAGCGTATTTCACAGATAATAAAGAACTGGCAGACAAGGAGCTCCTGCAGCAGATCGGTGAAGAATGCGGTCTGGATGCTGACGAAGTGAGAGAACTTCTTGCCTCAGACAAATACAGAGACGAGGTCATTGCAGATGAGACCCAGGCATCAGCCTATGGGATCCACGCAGTTCCGTTCTTCGTTATAGGAGAGTACGGCATCTCAGGAGCGCAGACAACTGAAGGTATGAAGCAGACGATGCTCAAGGTGCTCGGAGAGGAAAAGCTTGCAAAGGCAACCAAAGCCGCACAGGCATCCGGAGGCATGACCTGCGGACCGGATGGCTGCGAACTCCATTTCTAGAGGAGAAGGCAATGGTAAGACTTATACCGTTGAGAGGTTACTTCGATGTCAACGCATACTTCTATATAGATGATGAGACCGGTCATGGCTTCCTGATCGACCCGGGAGCACAGCCTGACAAGGTGATGTCGGTAGTCAGAAGGAATGGCTGGACCATCGAGAAGATCCTGCTCACTCACGGACATTTCGATCACATGGGTGCGGCAGATCAGCTGAGACAGGAACTCGGAGCTGAGATATATGCATTCGATAAGACCGGAATGATGCTTAAAGATGCACACACCAACCTATCAGCACTATGCGGGCCAGCGATAACGATAGACGGCGCGATTCCGCTGACTGATGGAGAGTCGATATCTCTGACAAGCAATCCTTCGTTTTGCCTGAAAGTGATACACACATCGGGGCATACACCTGACTCTGTGACATTCTACAGCGAGAGAGACGGAGTCGCATTCGTCGGAGACACCATTTTCAAGGCCGGGATCGGCAGCTGGGGATATCCCGGCGGCAACAGGACAGACCTGATAAACAGCATAACGGAGCGCATATTCACGCTTCCTGATGAGACTGTACTCTGCTCGGGGCATTCGGAGCAGACAACAATAGGGACAGAGAAGAGACGTTACAGCCTGTAGTTAAACACCTTGTTGCAAGAGAGGAGAAGAAAGATGTTTGAAAAACTACTCGCACCTGGAAAGATCGGAAAGATGCAACTCAGAAACCACGTTCTGATGTCACCTACCGAGACACACTTCACATCGCCTGACGGCATGATCAACTGGGCAGAGATCGATTACTATGTCGAGAGAGCTAAGGGCGGTGCTGCACTTATCACTACGCATCAGATGCAGGGCAACACCAAGATAGACCCAATCGATCCATATCCAAGGTCTGCAAGATTCGATGACGACTGCTTCATTCCGATGCTCACAGAGCTGACAGAAGCTGTCCATAACGAAGGCGCCAAGATCTCGGCGCTCGCATCACCGGGTGGCGGGGCACAGGCTCTCGGAATGCCTTATGATGCAGGCTCGATCGAGGATATCCCTAATGTTGCACCGGGAACTATCGAATGCCCTGTAGCCAAGAGAAAGGTCCGCAAGCTGACAGTAGAAGAGATCAAAAAGAGTGTAGAAGTATTCGGCAAGGGCTGCGGAAGACTCAAGAGATGCGGATTCGATGCTATCACTATCCACGCTCACTGCGGATATCTGATCGCTGAGTTCCTGTCGCCATACTTCAACAACAGAGATGATGAGTACGGCGGAAGCCTTGAGAACAGAGCAAGATTCCTGCTCGAGCTCGTAGCTGCATGCAGAGAAAACATCGGACCTAACATGCCTATCATCGTAAGACTTGCTATGGACGAGTTCATAGGTGATGCGGGAAGACAGCTCGCTGAGACTGTCGAACTTTGCAAGATGCTTGAAGCGGCAGGCGTTGACGCACTTGACTGTGGAGCGGGGCTCTTCCAGACGATGTCGCTTATAAGCCCGCCTGTCTACTATGAAAAGGGATTCATGGCAGACATGACCGACGAGATCAAGAAAGCGGTCAGTATTCCTGTCATTGTACAGGGAAGACTCCAGGACCCTGAAGTAGCTGAAAAGGTGCTTGAGGAAGGCAAAGCAGATTTCGTCGCTATGGGACGTGCATGGATCGCAGAGCCTGAATGGGTCAATAAGGTAGCATGCGGAGACCTCGACGGAATGAGAAGATGTATCTCCTGTGACCACTGCATAGGAGACCGCATCGCATCCGGTAACCAGACACTCAGATGCACACTCAATGCCATGGCGGGAAGAGAGCACAGATTCCTCAACGGATATCCTAAGGCTGCTGAGAAGAAGAATGTTACTATCATCGGAGCAGGCCCGGCAGGACTTGAGGCTGCTTACAGACTCGGAATGCGCGGCCACAATGTAGATCTCTATGACAAAGCAGATAAGCTGTGCGGCGGCGAGCAGATCGTGGCTGCGTCCACACCTCCATGCAAGGACAATCTCATGAATGTACGCAGATACTATGAGACGCAGCTCGGCAGAATGGATAATGTGACGATTAATCTCGGATACGAGATCACTAAGGAGAATGTGAGCGAACTCAAGGGTGATGCAGTCATACTGGCAACCGGAGCAACACCTATAGCTCCTCCTATCCCGGGACTCAGAGATAATGCCAAAGTAGTTACAGAAATAGATGTGCTTGCACATGGTGCTTCTGTAGAGGGCAAAGTAGTCATCGCGGGTGGCGGTCAGGTAGGCGTTGAGACTGCACATTGGCTGGCTGAAAAAGGATTCAGGGACGTTGCGGTAGTTGAGATGATGCCTGAGCTTTCGATCGATGGTGAGCTCATGACCAAGCTGACACTGCATCCGCTCCTCGAAGAGGCAGGCGTGAAGAGCTACGTTTCGCACCAGATCAGGAGCATCAATGAGAACTCGGTCACTGTCTATGATATGATAGGTGAAAAAGAGTTCGATATTGAGGCAGACACAGTGGTCAATGCGCTCGGAAAGAAGCCTCTTGCAGATCTCGAAGAGCCGCTAAGAGCACAGTTCGGACAGTACTTTGCTATTGGCGATGCGAGGGGCCGCTCAAATATCTGCACAGGAATCGAGCAGGGATTCATCACTGCGCTCAAGATCTAGGAGGTATGATCAAATGGAAGTAATGGAAGCTATTGAAAAACGCTACAGTTCAAGAGGGTTTGCGGACAGACCGATAGAGGATGAGAAACTGGCATTGATAATGGAAGCAGGAAGGCTTGCTCCTACAGCCAGCAATCAGCAGCTCAACAAGCATATAGTTGTGACTGACAAAGCGCTTATCAAAGAGATGGTGTCAGCCTGCAAAGACCAGAAATGGGTGGAAACAGCACCGGCTATTCTGGTTGAATGTGCGACTGGAGACAGGACTATGATATGTGGACAGAGCGCCAGAAGCATGGATGGAGCTATCGCAATGTCATATATGACACTCGAAGCGGTTTCACTCGGTATGCAGTTTGTCTGGCTTGGATGGTTTGAGCCTGAAAAAGTCAGAGAACTCCTAAATATTCCGGATGAATATGTAGTCATAGCAGTAGCACCGATTGGATATCCTGCAAAAGAGGGAAAGAGAACTTCCAAAAAAGCAGCTGAAGAAGTTGTAGTTTACAATAGGATGTGATGAACTAATATGATAACGAGATAAGACCAGTTCACAATGAGCTGGTCTTTTTCATATTTCGAACTCATCACTTGACATGGTGGCAGGGAGTTAATGACTCCTGCGAATGCAAAGCTGACAGATACTGACTATGTTCTTCTGCCAGAGAAAGATGTTGAGAACGAGATTAATAGTGAAACAATAATATAATATAGATGGTATTATAAGCATGAAAAAAATGATGATTACCTAACGGGTATTATCGAGGAGGAGACTATGATCAAGGTATATTGCTACAGCAAATGTTCCACTTGCAAAAGAGCATTAAAATGGCTGGAAGAAAACGGAATTGAGCATGAGGTGATCGATATAAAGGCAGATCATCCGGATGAGAGTACACTTCGTATGTATTATGAAAAGAGCGGACTGCCTCTCAAGAGATTCTTTAATACAAGTGGTATGCAATACAGGGAAATGGGTTTGTCAAAAAAGCTGCCTGATATGAGTGAGGATGAACAGCTGGCGCTCCTTTCTTCAGACGGTATGCTTGTAAAGAGACCTCTGGTTGTTGGTGACGGATTTATAATGACAGGATTTAAGGAAGCTGAGTGGACGGAAATATTGAAGTGAACTCGTTGCAAATTGTAACCGGTTGCAAATGTAGAGGCATCGTTGAATAATTATGCAAAGCGATTTAATATGGCTCACAAAACGTGTATTTTTCCATTAAAGCCGCTATTTGTATGGAGTTAGGAAGTATGATTGGGATCATTTCAGATACACACGGGCTGCTCAGGCCAGAAGTAATTGAAGCGCTTAAGGGATGTGACGCGATCCTTCACGGTGGGGACATTAACAGACGGGAGATCATCGATCAGCTTGAAGAGATAGCACCTGTCTATGTTGTGCGTGGCAATAATGATAAAGAATGGGCTGAACACATTCCTATGTCCATGGGCTTTGAGCTGACAGGCATTCGCATATACATGACTCATAAGAAAAAGGATCTGCCGGAAGATCTCAGCAATTATGACCTTGTTGTGTTCGGTCATTCTCATAAGTATGAGGAAATCAGACAGGGCAATACAATCCTGCTCAATCCCGGCAGCTGCGGCCCAAGGCGCTTTCATCAGGCGATAACAATGGCGACCGCAGAAATAGAAGAAAGTGGAATTATCATTAGGCGAATTGAGTTCCCGCAAAAGCATGCGGGTGTGCTATCTAAGTCCGGTGCCACTGATCTGAAAAAGCAGATCGAGATAGTTATCAAAGAAACTCAGAAGAACAGAGCCCCTGAGACTATTGCATCTAAATACGGATTTGATACAGTTCTTACAGAACAGATAGCAAGGCTTTATCTGACGCATCCCGGAGTCGATGCAGATGGGATAAAGAGAAAGATGGGGTATTAATCATGGCTATGAAGAGACTTATAATTGAATTTGGTCAGGGTGTGGATATGCACGGCGGTGACCAGAACAACGCTGTACTGAAAGCTACCAAAGATGCGATCCATCACTGCTGCATGGCAGGAATATCTGAGATTTTCGAAATAACTGATCGTAAGACACAGGCTTTCATCAAGGCTGATATATACGTTCCGCATCCGGAAGAAGTGGATCCATCTGTAGTTACGAACTACCTTGAGTGGTGGAATGTAGAAGCGGAAGTCCACCATGGTGGGGCTAATCCTGAAGGTATTGCCCTCAACGGCAAGCCAAAGACAGAAATCACCATCGCAATCGTAGCACTGACGGTATATGTAGATGTATAAAAAGAGTTATGACTATCAATGATATATATGTAAAGACAATTGAAGATCTGGAGAGTGCGGTGACTGAGCTTGGCTTCCTGCCGTTCTTCGGGAATTCCATTACGGGATTCTCATTGGAAGAGCATGTCGCACCGGGCATCTGGTTCACAGGTGAAGACGGACCATGGGAGTGGAAGGGACCTGTGATCAATGAACTGGGATGCGCATACGGGAAGTTCTTTGAGAAGAAAGCAGCGTATATAAGCCCTGAATGGTTCCCTGACTTTGCCAACTACAGACGCGATGGTTACGACTTTGACGCAAGATATGAGGACGGTCTTGTATTCCATGGTGACAAGGTGCTGTATGATTTGATCGACAGAAACGCACCGATCCTGTCAAAGCATCTGAAGCATCTTGGGAATTATCGCAAAGGCGGTAACAAGGGCTTTGACACTATCATCAATCGCCTGCAGGCACAGGGATATGTCCTTATAAGCGATTTCAGGTATATGATCGATAAAAACGGTAATGAATACGGCTGGGGAGTAGCAGAGTATTCAACGCCGGAGCATTTCATGGGTGCTGCATTTACGGACAAAGTGTATGACAGGATGCCTGAAGAATCATATGAAAGAGTATTTGAGCATTTGCACAGCATACTGCCCGGAGCAGATGAGAATGCGATAAAGAGATTTATGTAACATAGGCGGAAAGAGAGAGGATAAAACGTATGAAAACTATCACTATGTTCCATATAAGCGAATGCAAGTATTGCGATATGGCCAGAAGGGCAATAGCAGAGCTGAGGGAAGAAAACCCTGAATACAACGATGTTGAGATCGAGATGATCAATGAGGATGAGCATCCTGAGATCATAGAGAACTACGATTACTGGTCAGTGCCGAGCCTGTTCATAGGTAAAGAAAAGATATTCGAGGCAGCACTTTTCATGCCGTATGAGACCATCAGGGATGGTGTAAAACTCGCCTTTACAGAGGCTTTGGCGCCCTGACTCTTGATAGTCTTAAGGATAGCAGAATAGCAATCAGGACCTATGTGAAGAGGGACACAAAAAATGAAACAGTATATAGTTGATGCATTTACGGACAAACCATTTTCAGGAAATCCTGCGGCAGTTTGTGTAATGGATAACTGGCCATCTGAAGAGTCTATGATGAAGCTGGCAATGGAAAACAATTTGTCGGAAACAGCATTCATCGTTAAGGAAAAGCATGGGTATCATTTGCGATGGTTTACTCCGGGAACAGAAATAGAACTGTGTGGTCATGCTACATTGGCATCTGCTTTTGTAATACTCAATTATTATGAATCGGAAAGTCAGGAAGTTCAGTTTGATACGCTGAGCGGCATTCTCACGGTAACCAGGAAGGGTTCGCTCTATGAAATGGACTTCCCGACATACGACCTGAAAGAGATACCGGTGACAGATGAGATGGAGAAGGCTTTTGGAGTCCGTCCGGTAAAGGCGGTTCTTGGCCTTGATCTTGTTTGTGTTTTTGAAACGGAAGAGCAGGTCAGAACAATGGAGCCTGATCAGACATTGCTTATGGGAATTGAAGGCCGGCTGCAGAATGCCACGGCAGCTGGGAGAGATGCGGACTGTGTGTCCAGAAGTTTCGCGCCAAAAGTGTCAGTTCCGGAAGATCCGGTATGCGGATCAGCTCATTGCCAGATCGCAGATTACTGGTCGAAAAACCTTGGAAAGACCAGAATCCATGCATATCAGGCATCAAAGCGAGGCGGACATTTGTACTGCGAGCTGAAGGGGGACGGAAGGATAGCCATATGCGGTGAAGCTGTTTTGGTGGCGATCTCGGAGATCGTAGCTGAACTATAGGGATTTAAAAAATGTATAAATACGAGACCCATTGTCATACTTCACCTGTAAGCAGGTGCGGGAGAGCTTCTGCAGCAGATACGGTTTATTTTTACAGGCAGCTCGGTTATGACGGTATCTTTATAACCAATCACTTCCTTGATGGAAACATAAACCATGAGGCAAGAGTTCTGCCTTATTGTGACCAGATAGAATATTATTTTTCAGATTACGAAGAGGGTGCCAGAATAGGTTCTGAAACAGGACTGAAGGTATTCCCCGGTGTTGAACTGTCATATAAAGGCACTGATTTCCTGATCTATGGGCTGGATAAAGACTGGTACAAGGCGCATCCTGAGATCCTTGACATGACCAAAACCGAGGAGCTTGCATTTATGATGGAAGAGGGTGCATTTATCATTCAGGCACACCCTTACAGAGAGGCACATTATATAGACCATATAAGACTGTTCCCGAGATCAGTCCATGGGGCTGAGGTGATCAACAGCAATCAGGCATGGCTCTCCAATGAGATGGCGGAGATATATGCTGATAAATACTGCCTGCTGAAAACTGCCGGCTCGGATAATCATTGGGCCGGAGGTGTATTTTCAAAACTGAAGGAACAGGGATACCGGCCGGAGATCGCAGGAGTGTGCACTGATACAGAACTCGAAAGTGTCCATGACTACATAAGCTGCGTCAGGACCGGAAAGGCGAAGCTCTTCCTGATGAATGAAGATAAGGAAGTGCATCTGTATTAAAAGTACGATATCTGGTAATCTTAATGCGGAAAAACAGGAATCGTGAAGGAGGTTATTGCGTGATCCATAAGAAATCACTGCGGATGATTATCGCACTCTGCCTTTGTCTGGCTTTATTCGGCTGCAGTTCGCAGCCCGGCGAGGTCAAACACAAGAGCAAAGAGGAAGAGGAACTCGGGTATTACTACTTTGAGGGTGTTATCCTTTCGGCGGATGAAGTAACGGAGGCCTTCCGGAGCGCGTCCGATGAATTCCCGAGGTATTCCGTTGTTCCTGAAACCTTTCACATCACGACAGAATATATGCCGGAAACAACACATGAAGACCTGTACGGAACAGAAGTCACTGTCCACATTACGGGCTATAAATACGGAACGTCGACAGACGAAACCGATGGCTCCACATCAGAAAACGAAGGCTTCGGGGTGGAGGTGACATCAGAAGATCCGGAGATGCAGGCTCTGATCGACAGTATCCATAAAACCTGGCATATAACCGGCTCATACACGACTGCTGCCAGATATACGAATTACATGGATTTCTCTGATGCTGAGCCAATGGACGTCACGCTTACAGGAACATTCGGATGGTGTGACAGCGATGAGAAGGTGGTGCTGGACAGCAGGGACTTTTCCGGTCAGGTCAAATAATCAGATACCGGACAGATAATGAGTATTGTTGTCAATTTACTTGCAGGGAAGTGTATTTATGGCAGAAATAATAGATCTGTATACCGTTGACAGAGAACATACGGGACTTACCGCGAAGCGGGGAGAGCCATTGCCTCAGGATACATACCGCATGGTGGTCCACGTATGCATCTTCAACAGCAAAGGCGAGATGCTGATCCAGAAGAGAGCGGATGATATAGTCCGCTGGCCTTCGTATTGGGATATAAGCGTCGGCGGCGGAGCGAGCTCCGGCGACACCAGCAGGCAGGCAGCTGAGCGTGAGACAGCTGAGGAGCTCGGGCTGCATATCGATTTCAGTGACAGGAGACCGGTGATATCAGTCAATTTCTCGGATGGATTCGATGACTTCTACACTCTTGAAGAAGATATTTCACTTGAAGATCTGCACCTGCAGGAAGAGGAGGTAGCAGACGCAAAATGGGCAAGCCGGGAGGAGATCGAAGCAATGATCGATGACGGAAGTTTTATACCGTATCATAAAGAACTGCTCGGGTACCTGTTCTTCGCCAGAGAAGGACAGGGAACCTGGAATCTCTAGAGTGTAACTGCAGGAGAACGCTGATTCCGGTATGAGTGAGGCAGAAGCGGAAGTCGATTATAAGTACCAGTCGATCTATGAGATAACATAGGCGATGTGAAGTGGATGCAGGGCGTGCAGATCAACCGCCCTGATGAGGCAGCTATAAGAAGGATGCTGGATAAGGCACTGTAAACACAATGTAAGGAGCGTGGCCAGATGAGTATCACGGTAAACCTGTATTACACGGGAGAAAACGGGAATGCCCGTAAGTTCGCAGAGGAGATGGAACAGAAGGGAGTCGCTGACGGGATCAGAGCTGAGGAAGGCAATCTGCGGTATGAGTACTTCCTTCCGCTGAAGCAGCCGGAAACAGTGCTGCTCATCGACAGCTGGACAGATCAGGACGCGATAGACCGCCATCACGCTTCGCCGATGATGGCAGAAATTGCCGCTCTGCGTGATAAATACGATCTGCATATGAAGGTGGAGCGCTTTGTTTCAGATGAAGGCGGAGTACCGGACAAAGACGAGCGCTTTATCAGGAAATAGGAGGACAACGAAATGAGTGAGAAAATAGTACAGACAGCCGGAAGAGACCAGCTTGGAGAATTCGCTCCGATGTTCGCACATCTTAATGATGATGTGCTTTTCGGCGAAGTATGGAATGAAGAAGCTATCGATGTGAAGACAAAGTGCATCATCACGGTCGTTTCGCTGATGGCATCCGGCATCACGGACTCATCTCTGACATACCATCTGCAGAATGCAAAGGCACATGGCGTAACCAAAGAAGAGATAGCTGCCATCATCACGCACGCGACGATGTACGTTGGCTGGCCTAAGGGATGGGCAGTTTTCCGTCTCGCTAAGGAAGTCTGGAACGATTAGAAGAACAAGGAGCGGACTATGAGGAAGATGAGCTGAAGTCATGGATCGTAGGACTGAAATGACTGTGAGAAGATTTTCCTCTTGAACCTGATACAAAACTGGAATACAATCAATACGATAAATAGCTAGGGGAGCTTTTGCTGAGAATCTAAGCCATGTGCTTATTGACCCTCATTACCTGATCCGGACAACACCGGCGTAGGGAAGCTGATTATAAACAATCAGATCGTATGATACTCCCCGTTCATTAGGATGCACGGGGAGTTTTTTTCCGTGCGGATCAAAGAAAGGAAATGATTGAGATGGAAGCAAGTGTAGCAATCCAGAGCCTGCCGCAGATGCCTGACGATGATGAATTATGCCGTGTTGTAGATGAGGTAATAGCATATATCGCGGCACAGGGTTATGAGTATTATGTAGGCCCGTTCGAGACAACGATTGAGGGACCATATGATGAACTCATGGACATTGTAAAGGAGTGTCAGCATATCGCCATTCGCGCGGGCGCGCCGTCAGTAGCTGCTTATGTAAAGATCAGCTACAAACCTGAGGGAGAGGTGCTTTCCATTGAAAGAAAGATCGGCAAATATCATAAGTAGCCTGTACCCGGTCTGCACACTGATCGCGATCGTTATTGTATGGGAGCTCGTATCGGTGCTGGGGATAGTCCCAAATTACATGCTGCCTTCACCTGTACAGATGATGCAGGCGTTTATCAAGGACTTTGCTGTCCTGATGGGGCACACCAGGGTAACTCTCATCGAGGCTGTCATAGGCCTCATTATAGGAGTATCCATAGGATTTGGAGGCGCAGTCCTGATGGACGCGTGGGAGCCTGCGTACAAGGCGTTCTACCCTATCATTGTGATAACGCAGACCATACCGACAGTGGCCGTTGCGCCGCTTCTCGTGCTGTGGTTCGGATACGAGATGACTCCTAAAGTCGTTCTGGTCATAATCACTACATTCTTTCCGATCGCCGTTGGTGTGCTCGACGGATTCCGTGCATGCGATAAAGACGCGATCAACCTGCTGAGGGCGATGGGAGCCTCGAGGGCGCAGATCTTCCGGCATATCAAGATTCCGGGTGCTCTCCCGCAGTTCTTCTCGGGCCTCAAGATCTCCGTGACCTATGCCATCGTCGGTGCTGTACTGGCTGAGTGGATGGGCGGATTCAACGGACTCGGAGTATACATGACCAGAGTCAAAAAATCATTTGCGTACGATAAGATGTTTGCTGTGATCCTGCTGATCTCGCTTGTCAGCCTGCTGATGATATGGGCAGTGGGATATGCGCAGAAAAAACTAATGCCATGGGAGAATAAAAAATGAAGAAAAGAGCATTCAGTCTGATCGCAATTCTAGTTATTGCGACGTTAGTACTTGCCGGATGCGGAAGCAGCAAGTCCGGTGATGCGGAAGCAGATAAGGATCTCGCAGAGATCAATTTCGTCCTGGACTGGACACCTAACACTAATCATATCGGAGTTTATGTGGCAGACAAGCTTGGCTATTATGAAGAGGCAGGCCTAAAGGTAAACATTCAGCAGCCGCCTGATGACGGAGCTGAAGCGCTGGTGGCGTCGGGAAAGGCCCAGTTCGGCGTATCGTTCCAGGACACACTGTCATCTGTGATGGAAGGTGATGAAAAGTCCATGCCGATCACTTCGGTAGCGGCCATTATACAGCACAACACAAGCGGTATTATGTCGGCCAAGGAGAACAACATCACATCCCCTAAGGCGATGGAAGGCCATACCTATGCTACATGGGAGTGGCCTATCGAGCAGGGCATCATAAAGAAGGTCATGGAAGATGACGGCGGAGATTTCAGCAAGCTCACACTGATCCCTCAGAGCGTCGATGATGAAGTCGCTGCGCTGAAGACCGGAGAGATAGATACGATCTGGGTATATTACGGCTGGGCAGGAGTTGCTGCAGAGGTGGAGGGTTATCCGATTAACTATTTCGCTTTCAGAGACATAACACCTGCTTTTGACTACTACTCACCTGTGATCATCGCCAATGACTCCTATCTTGAGTCTGACCCGGATCAGGCGAAGGCTTTCATAGAGGCTACTGCGCGCGGATATGAGTATGTCGCGGAGAATCCTGATGAAGCAGCGGAGATGATGTGCGAAGCCGTTCCTGAACTCGATCCGGAGCTTGTAAAGGCAAGTGCCGAGTATCTGGCAGACAAGTACATCGATGATGCTTCACAGTGGGGCGTATTCGACGCGGAGCGCTGGAACGCTTTCTATAAATGGATCAACGAGAACAAGCTGTACAATGAGTCCGAGATCCCGATGGATACAGGATTCACCAATGATTATCTTCCTGCAAAATAATGAACATACTGGAAACTGATAATTTATCAATGGCTTTCGATGACCAGAAGATCATTGAAGATATCTCAATACATGTAGAGAAGGGCGAGCTCGTGAGTCTGCTCGGTCTGTCTGGCTCAGGCAAAACGACGCTGTTCAACTGCATCGCCGGGATATACCAGCCTGTGTCCGGACGTGTTCTGATGGAAGGGAAGGATATCACCGGTGAGACGGGACATCTTGCGTATATGCTGCAGAAGGATCTTCTTCTTCCGTATTATACTATCGAGGACAATGTTGCCCTGCCTCTTTTGATACGCGGACAGTCAAGGAAGGCAGCCCGTGAGGCTGTACAGGAGTATTTCCCTGAATTCGGGCTTGAGGATACGCAGAAGAAATACCCGAGCCAGCTTTCAGGCGGAATGCGTCAGCGTGCCGCACTGCTTAGAACATACATGTTTTCGGACAGCATGGCCCTGCTTGATGAGCCGTTCTCAGCGCTCGATACCATTACCAAGAGCTCGATACATGAGTGGTACCTCGACATAATGGAGCGAATAAATCTCTCCACTATATTCATCACACATGATATTGATGAGGCCATACTGCTGTCAGACCGCATCTACATACTGCAGGGCAGACCGGGGCGAATCAACGGTGAGCTGAGAATAGAGCCTCCCCGCAGAGAACGCGCGGGATTCAACCTGACTGAGCAGTTCCTCGAATATAAGCGCAGTATAATCGATCAGATACGTGCCCAATAGGTTCAGACGTCCTGACAGGGACAGTAAAACAATTCTGCAGCCTTCGATCTCAGCATCGTTGTGCTGCAGTATTATTTTGCTCCTTTATCATTTTGACAGCTGTGTTCGGCCATTATTTCCCGGAAAGAATTATCAATAAAGAAAAGATGTATAACCTTGTAAATATATTGAAAAACAAGAGTATAATAGGAAAGACTGCAAACTCATTCCGGACTCTGTTTTGCCGGGATTCATTACGCAGGATTCTGCACTGAGACATCCGGCAATACGGCCGCAGCGGATACAAAGGATATTGAATAACAAAACCAAGGGTATAATCTGTATAATTGCGTCAGCGTTTTTCTTTTCGCTGATGTCGCTGTTTGTAAGAATGGCGGGCGATCTGCCGACCATGGAAAAGGCTTTCTTCAGAAACGCGATAGCAGCTGTTTTTGCTGTCGTGATACTTTCGCGTACGCCGGAGAAGTTTCATATACGCAGGGAGAGCTGGCCCGACCTCATCCGCAGATCGCTGTATGGGACGATGGGAGTTATCCTTAACTTCTGGGCAATAGATCATATAACCATAGCAGACGCGAGCGTACTCAATAAGATGTCTCCGTTCTTCGCGATCATAATGTCTGCTGTCATCCTCAGGGAAAGAGCGACGAAGAAAGAGTGGGCGATCGTAGCGGCCGCGTTCCTTGGGGCCGTACTGGTGATCAAGCCGACTGCCGGGATCGCGAGCATACCGGCTTTCGCGGGACTTCTGTCGGGATTCGGAGCCGGAGCTGCATACACATATGTGCGCAAGCTGGGAATAAGCGGGGAACGCGGACCTGTTATAATAATGGTGTTCTCGCTGTTCTCGTGCATCGTGTGTCTTCCGTTCATGCTGTTCGACTTCCATCCGATGACATTGACTCAGCTTCTTATACTCCTCGGAGCGGGAATGTCCGCGATGGGTGGACAGCTGACTATAACAGCAGCATACACATATGCTCCCGCAAAGGAGATCTCGGTATATGACTACACCAATATACTGTTCACCGCGCTGTGGGGCCTGATCGCCTTCAGTGAGATACCGGATATCCTGAGCATATGCGGATATGTGATTATCATTTCAATGGCCATACTCAAATGGCATCAGAATATGCAGAATTAAAACAGAAAAGGGGATTCGGGTAAAATGATAAGGATAGGGAAGCCCTTTACAAAAACAGAAGACGGCAGGGCATATCTGTGCGCGCCGGTAGATATTTCTGACGATACAGCCACCAGATATGATGAGGATGAAGGCGGCAACACAGTAACCCATGACAGAAAAAAGTGAGATCTTATACAAACTGATGATGAGAAAGGGCTATCCTGAAGCTTTCGCCGGAATCATCGCGGCAGAAATGAGCACTGATTTCACGGCCGACAGGATGATCGCTTATATTGGCAGAAACGGCAGGCGGCCGCTCGAGGAAGTCGCTGATGAGATGCTGGCGATACAGAGTGACCGTGACAGGATACGCGACAAGCACATCGCGGAGCATGCTCAGTCAAAGATCAACGATCTGTACAGAAACTTCAATGAATAAAACAACAGCTTTGCCGGGGAAACACCTGAGCAGAGCTGTTATTTTCTTATGACATCCAGAAATGAGTCTGTTATGCTCATCATTATGCAGGGATGACTTCAAAGATATTGTTGTCGGTCTCGTGGAAAGACTCGAGCTTGGTCATAATACCCTTGACAGCTTTTTCGGAGTATGCCTTTGCCTCGTCTTCATCAAAGGTGTTGATGAAGCAGTGCTCCTTGTTGGAAAGAGCTGCGACATAGCCCGTTTCATTGCTATATTTGTTTGTCCATTTGATCTTGACCATGATAGTCATACCTCCTTTCCCTTATGATTGATTTTCTTTCAGGTCATTTCGCGCTGACCTTATATGTAATAGTAAGACTTTTGCGTTGACAATTCAATGCGCTTCGCCAAAAAAATAACTGAAATGATTCTTTATATGGTGGTTAGTTATAGTATTCATCAAATATATAGTGTTGATACTCCTGCCTGCGTGATACAATTTAAACATACTCAGACGCAAGGGGAATCATGCGAAAACCATTATGTACGATCAGACCATCAAAAAACTTCATGAGATGATCAGCCGCTCAAAGCGGATCGTTTTCTTCGGGGGCGCGGGTGTATCCACCGCCTGCGGCATCCCTGACTTCAGATCTGCCGACGGACTGTATTCCGATCGGTTCGGCCCGGCCGGCCGCTCTCCGGAGGACATACTGAGCGCCATGTTCTTCGCTCTGCATACCGGGGAGTTCTACGACTTTTACCGCGCGAGGATGGTTTATCCGGACGCGCAGCCGGGGGCTGTCCACAGATATCTGTATGAGCTTGAGAAGCAGGACAGGCTCCGCGGGATAGTGACGCAGAACATCGACGGGCTGCACAAAAGAGCCGGCAACAAACGGGTTTATGAGCTTCACGGAAGTATTTACGAAAACTGCTGTGTGGACTGTGAGGCTGAATATCCGCTAGAGAAGATAACGGGCTGCGAAGGCGTGCCGAGATGCGACAGATGCGGCGGCATCATAAAGCCGTATGTTGTGCTCTACGGCGAGGCGCCTGATAAATACACCATGATAGGAGCAACGCGCGAGATAAGCAATGCCGACATGCTCATCGTGGCAGGAACTTCGCTGCAGGTGGAGCCGGCGGCATCGCTCATAGACTGCTTTGACGGCAGGTATCTGGTGGTGATCAACAAAGAGGAGACACCGGCCGACAGCCGCGCTTCCCTGATTATACACAACGATATAGAAAAGGTATTCTCAGAGCTGGAGAAAATGTAAATACGGAGAAACCGACAGATGGAATTTATTGCTGAAATAATCGTAAATCTGCTGCTGCTTCTGGGTATCTGGCTTGTGAGGTGGTGCGCCAGTCACAAAAACATAACGCTCATGATACTTGTCATAGCGGCTATGCTTATTGATGTGCTGGTTATAGTGAAGTTTTTCTGGGGGCGCTGAGCAGGCTGCCCGGCGTAAACAAAATGACTATAGAGCAAAAGGTATTCAGCCGCAGGCGGTTCAGCGTGAAGCGCATGGAAGACTGCGGATTCAAAAAGAGCGGGAATTGTTATTCGCTGTCTGAGGAGTTCATGGACGGCGATTTTACCGCGGAGATAATGGTGCGCGAAAGCGGCAGCGTGACAGGCAGGGTCATTGACAACATGATGGGCGAGGAGTACATTCCTCTGCGCATGCCTAATTACACCGGAGCCTTTGTCGGCTCTGTGAGAGCTGCCTATGAGGAGCTTCTGACGGATATCGCTGACAGATGCTGCTCTGACGTAGCGTTCGTCTCCGACCAGAGCAACCGTATCGCCGCGGCAATACTCGACAGATATTCCGTAGAGCCGGATTTTCCCTGGGAAGAGGACGGAAAGAATCCATACGGAGTGTTCAGGCACGGCAGCAACAACAAATGGTTCGGACTGTTAATGAACATCGACAGGCGGCACCTTGACAGGGAGGCGCCTGAAGAAAACGTTGACGTGATAAACCTGAAGGCCGATGAGAACAAAACTGCGGCCCTTCATAAAATAAGAGGCATTTATCCAGCCTATCATATGAATCACAAAAAGTGGATATCCGTCACCCTCGATGATACCCTTGATGACAGGGACGTGATGGACCTCATCGATGAGAGCTTCAGGCTGACTGACAGTCCCGCGGGAGTGCTCAGTGAGAGCCTCATAAAGGAAGCTCTTGAGATAGCCGACAGCATACCGCCCGGCAGGGTGATGTCTTACGGGCAGATAGCAGAGCTGATGGGGCGGCCTAAAAACGCGCGCCTCGTAGGAAAGATAATGAGCATGCAGGACCGGTTTGGCGATCACCCGTGCCACAGGGTAGTCAACAGCGCGGGCCGCACGGTTCCGGGCTGGACGGAGCAGCGGGAACTGCTCGAAGCCGAAGGCGTGGAGTTCAGGGCAAACGGAAATGTCGATATGGGCAGATTCCGGGTGAAATGATACATGTTTCAAGCGTTTTACGCGGTCTGCAACCGCCGGTTGACAGATTGAAAAGCCCGGTTGGTGGAGTGCAACCGTCTGAAACTGTAAATTGAAGGTGCAAAACAGTTACGGACACACTCACGATCAAGGAGGTAAACAGATGATTCTCGCAGATAAGATCATAGAAAACAGAAAGAAAAACGGATGGTCACAGGAAGAACTCGCGGACAGGCTCGGAGTATCCAGACAGTCGGTATCCAAGTGGGAGGGCGCGCAGGCTGTGCCTGACATGAAAAAGATAATCCAGATGTCAGAGATATTCGGCGTCAGCACAGACTATCTTCTTATAGATGACATAGAAGAGCCGAAGGCTCCGGAGGTGACTCCTGTAGACAGCGGACTTGAGGAGACGGTAAGACAGGTATCCATGGAAGAGGCCAGCGCCTTCCTCGAGCATAACGGCAGGGCGGCCGGCACCATATCGACGGGTGTGATGATGTGCATACTGTCGCCTGTGCTGCTGATACTGCTGAGCGGACTGGCAGAAGCGGAGAAGATCGCCATGAACACAAGGATCGCCGAGATGGCCGGTACGGCCGTGCTCCTCATAATTGTGGCAACCGCGGTAGGAATGTTCGTGATGACAGGCATGCGCGGCAAGGAGTATGAATACCTCGAGAATCTCGATATAGACACAGCGTACGGAGTCAGCGGCATGGCAAGGGAACGCCGCTCACAGTACGCGGAGAGACACACCAGACTCCTCATAGTAGGCATAATGCTCTGCATCATTGCTGCAGTTCCGCTCCTGATACTGGACATGAGCAATTACTCAAACAATACTGATGTGCTCCCGATCGCAGGCGTCTGCCTGATGATCATGACCGTTGCAGCCGGTGTAAAGATGATAGTCCTTACCTGCATAAGACAGGACGGATTTGACAAGTTGCTCGAAGAAGGCGATTACACAAGGCTCAACAAGAAGGCAGGCAAGTACGACGGAGTATATTGGGGCATCGCCCTCGCGGTGTATCTCATATGGAGCTTTGTTACGAACCGCTGGGATATCTCGTGGATCGTATGGCCGATCGCCGGCGTTCTCTACTTCGTATATCACGAGATAGCGAGAGCGATCGTAAGAGCAGCCTACAAAAAATAACATACATCGTTCGGCAGAACGCGCACTGCAGTCAGACCCGCCTTTGTGCGGGCCTGTTTTTTTATATCTCTGAAGCCTTGTGGTGTTGCAAGGATAAGCCCTTTGATTGTAAGATTAATGGGAACGATATTAGGGTATTCATTGAAAGGAGATCATGATGAAAGTAGTAGAAACCAAACACGCACCGGGTGCTTTCGGACCTTATTCACAGGCATTCGTTACAAACGGTTTTGTTTTCACCTCCGGTCAGATTCCTGTAGATCCGGCAACAGGTGAGATCCCTGCAGGCATCGAAGCGCAGGCTGAGCAGAGCTGCAAAAATGTAGGAGCTATCCTTGTAGCTGCCGAATCGGGCTACGACAAGGTAATAAAGACGACATGCTTCCTCGCGGACATGGGAGATTTCGCTGCGTTCAACGCGGTTTACGCCAAATACTTCACATCGAAGCCTGCAAGAAGCTGCGTTGCGGTCAAGGACCTGCCTAAGGGCGTACTTTGCGAGATAGAGGCGATCGCTGAAGCATAAAGCATGAGCCGGATACCTTCTGTGTCACATGAGGGCGCAGGAGGGTTCACCCGGATCATCAGCTGAGGGAGGAGATAACAGTGAAAAAAATAGGAGTACTTACAAGCGGCGGAGATGCGCCGGGAATGAACGCGGCTATCAGGGCAGTCGTAAGATACGGAATCTACTATAATATGGAAGTCTACGGCATCAAGAGAGGCTATGAAGGGCTGATCGAAGGTGATGTAGAGAGAATGTACAGAAGATCGGTCGGAGACATTCTTCAGCGCGGCGGTACTATCCTCAAAACAGCCAGGAGCCAGAGGTTCATGACTGAGGAGGGAATGGAAAAAGCAGCCAATACGCTCAAGACCCTCAAGATCGAAGATCTTATAGTCATCGGAGGCAACGGATCCCTGACCGGTGCAAAGATGCTGTCCGATAAATACGGCATCGATGTGATAGGGGTTCCGGGCACTATCGATAATGACCTGTCATACACAGACAATACGATAGGATTTGATACGGCGATCAATACCGTGCTCGAGGCGATCAGCCGCATAAGAGACACAAGCTCTTCACATCAGAGAACGAGCGTCATCGAGGTAATGGGACGCCACTGTGGAGATATCGCTCTGTACTCGGGCATCACCGGCGGCGCTGAATGCGTGCTCCTGCCTGAGTTTGATGAGGATATCGAGACTGTATTCAGGAAAGTTACGGCCGGAATCAATTCAGGCAAGCTCCACAACATTATTATCAAGGCCGAGGGCGTCAACATAGATGATGAGGAGCTGTTCCGCAAGCTGAAAGAGAAAACAGGCAGGAATGTAAACTACATCAAGCTGTCATATCTTCAGCGCGGAGGATCGCCTACGTTCCGTGACAGGATGCTTGCCACCCAGTGCGGCATGACGGCGGTAGATCTTATCAGACATAATATAAGAAACAGGGCTGTCGGAGAACGTGACGGCCACATAGTACATTTCGATATCGGAGAAGCGCTTCAGATGGAGAGAGGCATAGACTATGACCTCTACAAAGGCGTTGACGTGCTGAGCATGTAACGCGGCGCAGATAATTACATAATGACGAAAGATATAAAATTAAGTGAATTAAAGCAGGGTCAGTCCGCATACATCAAATCGGTAGGAGGCGAAGGCGCGCTGCGTCAGCACCTGCTCGACATGGGAGTCATACCCGGAGCGCATGTACAGCTCGTAAAATATGCACCTATGGGAGATCCGATCGAGGTCCGTATACACGGGTACGAACTGACTCTGCGTGTTTCTGATGCCCGTCAGATAGAAGTAATGCCTACAGAGGACAAGATCCGGCGCATCGTAGACACTCTGACCTACGCTGATGAGCCGGCACACCCGGGACTCGGTGAAGAGGGCAGGTTCCACGACAAGGAGCAGGAGACGCCTCTGCCTGACGGGACCCGTCTTACATTCGCGCTCATGGGCAACCAGAACAGCGGAAAAACGACCCTGTTCAATCAGCTCACCGGAGCCAATCAGCACGTCGGGAATTTCCCAGGCGTTACAGTGGACAGAAAAGACGGTGTGATAAAGGGACATCCGGATACGCTGGTGACAGATCTGCCCGGCATATACTCGATGTCACCGTATTCGGGCGAAGAGATCGTTTCAAGAGATTTCGTGCTCAACGAAAAGCCAAAGGCGATAATAAACATACTCGACGTCACAAGCATCGACAGAAGCATGTATCTTACTATGCAGCTTCTTGAGATGGGCGTGCCGATGGTGGTGGCGCTCAACATGATGGATGAGATGACCAGGAACGGGGGCGTTGTTGACATCAATATGATGGAACAGATGATAGGCGTCCCTGTAGTTCCGATCTCTGCCGCGCAGAATCATGGAGTCGACGAGCTCGTAAGCCACGCGATCCATGTGGCAAAATACCAGGAAGGCCCGCTCAGGCAGGATTTCTGTGACAGCAGTGAGAACGGAGGCGCGGTGCACCGCTGCCTGCATGCCGTGCAGCACCTCATAGAAGACCATGCCGAAAGAGAGGGCATACCGGTCAGATTTGCCGCGTCCAAGCTCGTAGAAGGCGATGAGCTCATTCTGCAGCAGCTCAAGCTGGATCAGAATGAAAAGGAGATGCTCGAGCATATCATTCTCCAGATGGAGAGTGAGAGAGGCCTGGACAGGAGCGCCGCGATGGCGGACATGCGATACTCCTTCATATATAAGGTGTGCGACAGGTGCGTAAAGAAGCCTGCGGAGAGCAAAGAGCACACAAGAAGCCAGAAGTTTGACAGCGTATTCACCGGCAAGTATACTGCGATCCCGGTATTCATCGCGGTCATGGGACTGGTGTTTTACCTCACATTCTCCCTGATAGGGCCTTTCCTGCAGGGGCTGCTCGAGTCCGGGATAGGTTTCCTGGCAGATGCCGCCGAAAGCGCCATGGAGGCGGGACATATGAATGAGGCGATACGAAGTCTCATAATGGACGGACTGTTTGAAGGCGTCGGAAGTGTTCTGAGTTTTCTGCCTATAATAGTGACGATGTTCTTCTTCCTGTCACTGCTTGAGGACAGCGGCTATATCGCGAGGGTGGCCTTCGTGATGGACAAGCCGCTCCGGAGGATAGGACTCTCGGGGCGAAGCATCGTTCCGATGCTTATAGGATTCGGATGCACGGTGCCTGCCGTAATGGCGACCCGCACGCTTCCGAGCTCGCGGGACAGGCGTATGACTATACTGCTCACGCCGTTCATGTCGTGTACAGCCAAGCTGCCTATATACGGATTCTTTGTGGCGGCGTTCTTCCCGGGAAGCGGCTGGTGGATGATAACAGCGCTGTATCTGCTCGGCATAGTGACAGGCATACTGTCGGCGATCTTCCTCAAGAAGACCCTGTTTAAGGGAGATGCCGTGCCGCTGGTAATGGAGCTGCCTAACTACAGGATGCCGGGAGCGAAGAATGTGGGCCACCTGATCTGGGACAAATCAAAGGACTTTCTTCAGAGGGCGTTCTCGGTAATTCTGATAGCTACCATAGCGGTATGGTTCCTGCAGAGCTTTGATTTTGGCTTCAACATGGTCGATGACGCTCAGAAGTCGATACTGGCTGCCGTCGCGGGAGCCCTGGCTCCGGTGCTCGGACCGGTAGGACTCGGAGACTGGCGCATAGTAACAGCTCTCATAAGCGGATTCATGGCCAAGGAGAGCGTGGTGGCAATGATGAACATGCTGTTTGCCGGCGGAGTGGCAGCTGCCCTGACTACGCTGGAGGCGGCTTCCATGCTGGTATTCAGCCTTCTCTATACACCTTGTGTCGCTGCTGTTGCTGCCATAAGGAGAGAACTTGGAGGCGGCTGGGCGCTGTATGTGGTGCTGTGCCAGTGCGGCATCGCGTGGGTGATGGCGCTCCTGGTAAGGGTCATAGGACTGGCTCTCGGAATGAACTAAAAATAGGCCGAAGCCCATGTGAAATCAGATATTAAAATACCGGAGGTCACTCCGGTATTTTTGCGTCCAGTTTTTCTGCGGCGAACAGTACGAATTCTCTTACGGACGGTGCGGATGTCTCGAGGGAAGGGAGCGAGATGCCAAGCTCGATATGGCTCGGCGGATCCACTGGAAGGATCACCGTTCCCGTATGCCAGTATCTGGTGATGCCCTCGTTCATTATACATATGCCCAGACCGCCTTCAACCATGTTGATCGCGGTGTAGTTTTCGAGGGTGGTAAGCCTCACGTTAGGAACTATGCCGTGTTTTTTGAGGAGCTCTCTTACATCAGCGTCATCGCCTTCGCTTGGCATTATGATGCGTTCATTCTTGCATTGCTGGATCGGGAATGTTTGCCATCCAGCCATCTGGTGATTTCTCGGAAGCACGGCTACCATCCTGTCCTCACCGAAAGGCACCCAGAGGAATGAATTGTTGCGAGGTCTGGATACGAATGCCAGATCGGCCTTGCCCGAGGCGAGCATCTTCTCGATGTGATTCTTTGTACCTTCTTCTATCTGGATATTTACTGAAGGATGAAGCTCACTGAACTCTCTTATGATAGGAGGCAGGGTGTGGGCAGCTATGCTCGAGTACGTAGCGATCATCACATTGCCCTTATACATGCCTGAAAGCTCGGTCGCGGCCTTGTATATCTCTGATTCCTTTTCGATATACTCCATGGCGAGAGGGTAGATGTACTCGCCCTCGCGCGTAGCTACAACGCCATTGCTTTTGCGGGTAAGAAGAGAAAAACCGAATTCAGCTTCCATTGCCGAGATCAGCTGGCTTATGCCGGAAGGGGTATAGCCCAGCACTTTGCCTGCGCCTGTGAGACTACCTTCATCGACAGCTGCAACAAAAGCCTTACATTTTAAAACATCCATGTTGACAACCTTTCCAGTTACCGATGTCCCTCTACCGGTTCTTTTTCTTTGTACTCCATCACGAATAACAGGTGATGGGATATAGAGATAACTAACCGATGCTGTTTAGAAAAATACCGACGGGATATAAGTCCCGCCGGTATTCTGTCTTTTTCTGACTCCCTGAATGGAGCGGAATTTTAGTAAGCCTCGCCCTTCTTGATAGCATCGTGGAGGAAGAGGAACGATGTGATGTAGCAGACGCATACAACTACGAATGTAAGAGTTCTGAGCGGCAGACTCTTTACTACGAAGTAAGCAAGACAAACACCGATAGCTCCGCCGATAGACTGTGTCCAGCAAGCTACAGGATCATATCTTCCTTCCTGAATGAACTTTGGAGAGTTACCAAATGCCATCAGGAATGCGCAGGATCCCATCATAGCAGGGAATGCGCAGCCTGTGTCGAGTCCGAGCAGTACGCAGAGAGCCATGCACGGTGCGTAGAGTCCAACGCCGATGGACATGAGTCCGCCAAGGATGAAGTTAACTACGATAGCGATGACCAGCTTGACGCCGCGGAGTCCAAGATCTGTTCCGACTTCGCCGAATGGGCCAACGCCGAGTACCTTGCAGAGCATTACTGTAGCAAGGATGAACATAGCTACGAACATAGCGTATCTGACTTTCTTACGGTTGAACTTCGATACAACGCCCGCTGCGAGATATGCACCTGCGATGGAAGCAACGATCATGGAAACGAGTGTAAGAAGATCCATGTCTACGAATCCGAAGAAGAGGAATGCTTCGATACATACAGGAACTGTGTCTCCTACGTTCAGTGTACCAGGGATGAGTACGTCGTCTACGGACTTTGTCAGCTTGAATGCTGTTGTGGATGGAGCGAAGGATCCGATTCCCAGTGTGTCGAAGAAGTTAGCTACGACTCCGATGATGATTGTGGAGATCAGGTTCTTCTTCTCCATGCCCTTTGCCCATGTCTCATTGAATGTAAGACCTGTAACAGGGTCCTTTTCGGTGCTGGCAGCCATCTGTTTCTGCTTTCTGAGCATCAGTACTACGATGAAGATTACACCGATCAGTGAGATTGCTTTTAATGCGATCATATAAAACCTCCATTAATATGATAATTGTAAATAATGAGATAGTTACGTGAAGTAGACGCAAAAATGCCTCTGTTTCCACGATTTGTATAATCTGATTATAGCATTCATAAAAACAAAGTCAATTAATTGTGAAGGAATTGTGAATTATAATGTGTTAAGAGTTTGCCAACACAATTTGTTAAAACGGCTTTAAGAACTTGAAAACGACTTTTCTTTGTTTTGCGTTTGAAATGGATATATAGTACAATTCTGTCGTATATATATATAGCCTAAAAGGAGCAATAAATGAAACTTAATCCGGACAATGATATATATCAGGGTGACCTTACCACTCTTAATGCAAACAAGCAGGCCTGGTCGAGGGGCGAAACGGGCAGTTCCAGGTTCAGGATAGCGTCGTGGATAGTGCTGGGAATAGGATTCATATTCATTGTTATTGCCATGCTGAAGACACGCGGGGGCGAAACGATACTCAGCCAGCTTCCTCTTCATCTGTCTATCTGGGCAACGGCGATAGCTGCCATTCTTGTCAGCCGTCAGGGCAAAAGAAGATCTGAAAAACCTTTTGCGGGCTTTCACATGGCGCACTTTGAGGCCGATGATGACACAGTATACTATCAATTCCAGAAGGGAATGACTCTTCAGACTTACTATATAAAGGACGAAAACATAAAAAAAATATACCGTGACGATAAAGCCGGTGTGCTTCTGATAGAAGGCGATGCAACTGTAAACGTACAGACGCGAAAGGATGAATCAGAACACAGCGTTTCGGAGTTTTATGCTCTGGTGCCTTTCGATAAGTATGATCTTGATGACCTCCTTGCGCCTTATAAGAAAAAGGTAAAGAAGGCGGATGGACAGCTCAGAGAGAAATACACTTCAGAAAACATGTGACCTTAGCTGTGAAAGTGAGATGCGGGAATGAGAAATCCAAACAGGACTGCCGGCAGGAGACGCGCGGAGAATGAAGAAAATGTAAGACCGGATACTCTGATCATATGCGCCGGCAAGTATGGAAGCAGCGAACAATACACCCGATGGCTGATGGACAGGCTGGGATCGGATGCCATGCCGTTCAATAAGCAGCAGCTCGGCTACGCGTCACTGTACCGCAACATAGTGTGGATAGGCGCTGTCAAAGATGCCGAGATCATCGGGGTAAATCTTCTGTGGCAAAATCACCACAACTTTGGACTTGAGGGCAAGAAGATCATAGTCTGCGGCGTAGGCCTAGGTGATCCTGAAAATGCTGCCTATATAGAAAAGGTAAGAAAACGGAGCGGATCAGCCGATGACGCTTTCTGCTCATTCTATCTGCTCCCGGGCCGCATAGACAAAAGCAGGCTCAAAAGGCTGGACAGACCTCAGTTCGATAAATTCCTCATCGATGCCGGCAGGATTTACGGCGAGGAAACCGCTGTGCTCATCAATGAAAGAGCAGAGAGCGGCTATAACGGCATCGATGCTGAAGCGCTCGATCCGATCGTTGAGGAGATCCTGGCCACAAGACAATAGGAAGAATACAAAATAACGACATTGAAAATCCGGGCTTTTGGCCCGGATTTGTGTTTTAGCGTGAAATTCGTGATGACCGTCTGACTATGCGTCGAGTCCGTTTCTGATGCGGTTCTCGGCGAACTCTGTAGCGATAACGCCTTCAGGCTTGCCTGTCTCTTTCGACTCCTCGAGCATTCTGTATACGGTGTTGTAGATGTTGTGTACCTGCTTGAGCACGTTCTCCTTGTCGTATGTTGTGAATGCTTCCTGTCCGGCATTGATGACTCCGCCGCCGTTGATGATGAAGTCAGGCGCGTAGAGTATGCCGCGTGCCTTGAGAGCTTCGCCTGCAGCGTCGTCATAGATAACGTTGTTGGCAGCGCCCGCGATCGCCCTGCACTTGAACTGAGGGATGGTCTTGCTGTTTACGACAGCGCCGAGAGCGCATGGAGCGAAGATGTCGCACTCAACTCCGTAGATCTCGTCCTTTCCGACCTCTGTTGCTCCGAGCTCTTCAACAGCGTACTTCATTGCTTCCTTGTTGGAGTTGTTGCAGACTATCAGCTTTGCGCCTGCTGCGTGGAGCTGTTTAGCAAGATCCATTCCTACCTTGCCGAGTCCCTGAACAGCGATCTTCATGCCGTCGAGGCTGTCGGAGCCGTTCATGAACTGAGCGACAGCTCTGATGCCGTCGAATACTCCGATGGCAGTGAATGGCGAAGGGTCGCCCGAAACATCAGCGCGGCCTACTACGTACTCTGTTGTGCGGAGCATGTAGTCAGCATCCTTCGTATCTGTGTTGACATCTTCAGCAGTATAGTACTTGCCCATGAAAGTATTTACTGCCTCGCCGAAAGCTTCGAACATGGCCTCGGTCTTCTGGGAAGGATGAGCGAGAATAACGCCCTTTGCTCCTCCGAGAGGCATGCCTGCAGCGGCATTCTTGTGGCTCATGCCGCGTGACAGTCTCAGTACATCGAAGAGAGCTGCTTCTTCGTTCTCATAAGGCCAGAGCCTGCAGCCGCCTACCGCAGGGCCGAGATTTGTATTGTGAAGTGCAATGATAGCCTTGAGACCGGCTTTTTCATTGTTGAAGTATGCAACCTGTTCATGCCCGTAAGCGCGTATCATTTCGATATTTGTCATGTCGGATTCCTTTCTCTTTATTCAAAACTCTATCCCGTTGTCATATAAAAAAGTAAACCAGATGCTTGGTTGTGTCAACAAAAAACCAAGTAAAAATTGTAGAAAATCTCAATTTTGCTTTAAATCAATTGTTACTGTGTCTGAATCGTGATAAAGTAATTGTTACGCATATCAGACTGATAATAGCCAAGGAGGAGATGACTGTGACAGGTGCAGAAGCGATGGTCAGATGCCTTGAAGCAGAAGGCATAAACCTGGTATTCGGCTACCCGGGAGTGGCGATAGCCCCTTTCTATGAAGGCCTTTACAATTCAGGGATAGAGCACGTTCTGGTCCGCCAGGAGCAGAACGCAGGGCATGCCGCGAGCGGTTATGCAAGGATGTCGCGCAGGCCGGCGGTGTGCGTTGTGACTTCAGGCCCGGGAGCTACGAATCTTATCACGGCTCTGGCTACTGCCTATGCCGACAGTATCCCTCTAATAGCTATATCGGGACAGGTATCGAGCAAACAGCTGGGCCGAGATGTTTTCCAGGAGGCTGACATGCGCGGAGCGACCAGATCGTTCGTAAAGCACAGCTACCTGGTGAAGGATCCTGACGACATACCGAGAGTCTTCAAGGAGGCTTTCTACATAGCGTCGACCGGCCGCAAGGGACCAGTGCTGATCGACATCCCGATGGATGTTCAGCAGGCTGAGCTGAGAAAGCAGTTCGTATATCCCGACGGCGTTACTATACGCGGATACAAGCCTGAGATAAGGATCAATCCGATACAGCTGAAAAGAGTGGTGAGCCTGCTCGATCAGGCCGAAAAACCGCTCATCTGCGCTGGCGGGGGAGTCATACTCGGAAACGGCGAGAAGGTGATACGCGATTTCTGCGAAAAGTTCAACATCCCGCTGGTGCACACGATGATGGGCATGGGAGTGCTGCCTAAGAAGCATCCGCTGAATTTCGGCATGCTGGGCAACAACGGAAAGCCTTATGCCAACAAAGCTGTCGGCAGAGCAGATCTTCTGATAGTCGCCGGCGCGCGCATCGCTGACAGAGCCATCCCGAAGCCTGAGAATCTCACCAGAAGGGCGGTAATACATATAGACATAGACACTGCGGAGATAGGCAAAAACGTAGGGCCTACGATACCGCTGGTAGGAGACCTCAGAGAGATATTCTCCCAGATGCTTGACGGCGACATAAGCCGCAAGGACAGCAGCTGGATCGATGAGCTCGAGGAGATAAAGAGAAACACGGTGGATACACGCGTGTTCAGCGACAGGCTTGTCGACCCTAACCTGCTGGTACAGAAGCTTTCCGAAAAGCTTGATGACGACGCCGTGTATGTTGCTGACGTGGGACAGAATCAGCTGTGGAGCGCGGACAATTATATAATGAAGGAAGGACGCTTCATGACGACAGGCGGAATGGGCACCATGGGGTATTCCATACCGGCCGCCCTGGGAGCCAAGCTCGTATGCCCGGAAAAGCAGACTGTGGCAGTCACGGGCGACGGAGCCTTCCAGATGTCGATGAATGAACTTGCCACCATGCGCAACAACGATGTCGACCTGAGGATACTCATCGTCAGAAACAGATATCTTGGACTGGTAAGGGAATATCAGCATTACAACTACGATTCGCATTATGAGGGAGTAAAGCTCAGCGACTGGCCTGATTACGGAAAGATAGCCGAAGCGTACGGGCTGGAATACAGAGAGTGCGCATCGAATAATGAGCTTGACAGTATACTCGACTGGTTCCTTGAGGGCGAGGGAGCCCGGCTGCTTGTATGCGATGTTGACAGCGAGAACAATGTAAAGTAACGGGAGGCGGACTGATGAAAGGGATCTTTTCAGTACTTGTAGAAAACAGGGACGGAGTCCTGTCTGCTGTATCGGGGCTGTTTGCGAGGCGCGGTTTCAATATCGATACGCTCGCCGTTGGTGAGACAGACAACCGCGAGATATCGAGCATGACGATCACATCGACCGGCGACCAGAGGACTATCGATCAGATAGAAAAGCAGCTCAACAAGAATGTCGATGTCATAAAGGTGAGACGCCTGAGCGACGCAAAAAGCGTCTGCCTCGAGATGATGCTCATAAAGGTGGCGTACAATCTGTCGAACCGCACGCCGCTCATAGAGTTCTGCCAGCTGATGGGAGCAAAAGTTATGAAGGTGGCTCCCAAGTACATACTGCTTGAATACCACGCTGAGCCAGAGAATGTAGAGGACTTTATCCAGGTGATGAAAGGTTACGGGATCATAGAGATACAGAGGACCGGCACCATAGCAATGGAAAAGTAGGTCCGGCAGAAAAAGATATAGATATAGATATATAAATGTAGAAAGGACGTTTGAAGAATTGAGATTGACCGGCGCAGAAATATTAATGGAGTGCCTGCTTGAGCAGGAGGTAGATACCGTATTCGGCTACCCCGGAGGCACCATTCTTTATGTGTATGATGCCCTGGTAAAATACCGCGGCAAAATACACCATTACCTTACAGCGCACGAGCAGGGCGCGTCGCATGCGGCTGATGGATATGCCCGCAGCACAGGTAAAGTGGGAGTGGCGTTCTCCACATCGGGTCCGGGTGCGACAAACCTGACTACCGGAGTCGCTACGGCTTACATGGATTCATCCCCGGTAGTTTTTATTTCGTGCAATGTAGCTGAGAGCCTCATTGGAAAAGATTCGTTCCAGGAAGTCGACAGCACGGGAGTGATGCTCCCTATAACAAAATGCACATTCCAGATCAGTGATGTGAACAAGCTTGCTGATACCGTGCGGAGGGCATTCGCCATTGCCAGAAGCGGCAGACCGGGACCGGTCTTCATCGACATCCTTAAGAACGTCACGGCTGAGATGGCCGAGTATACATTCGTTCCGAGAAAGGAGCACAAAAAATCGGGAATGCTCGATGCTCTTTATGACCGCAACATGGCCGATCTTCACAAACCGTCTGTAGACGTTGAGGATATCGACAAGCTGGTCAGCATGATCAACGAAGCAGAAAAACCTATGCTTATCTGCGGCGGAGGCGTCGTAAGGGGAAGAGCCCATAAGGAGTTCAACGAATTCGTGAATCTGGTGGACGCTCCTACGGCGATCACCGTAATGGGCGGAGGCGGAATGGAAGGCCGCAATCCTCACGCGACGGGAATGATAGGAATGCACGGATCGCAGGCGTCGAACATCGGCGTAAACGAGTGCGATCTTCTCATAGCTGTAGGATGCAGGTTCTCGGACAGAGTGGCCCTCGATCCTGAATCGTTCGCAAGCCAGGCGAAGATAGTACACATAGACATAGACAGATCTGAGATCAACAAGAACGTGCATACCGACCACCACATCGTGGGCGATGCAAAGGAAGTTCTGAGGATGCTCAACGAGAGGCTTACTCAGCAGAGCCACCCTGAGTGGAAGGAGTACGTGTTCTCGTATCCTAGAGAGACCCTGTACGATGAAGGCGGCGATACGCTCAATCCTAAGCAGGTGTGCGATACGATCGCCAGGATGATGCCTATGGATACCATCGTTGCGACAGACGTAGGCCAGCATCAGATGTGGGCTATACAGCATTTCCACTTCGACTATCCGGGCCAGCTGATTACTTCGGGAGGCTTCGGAACTATGGGCTTCGGCCTGGGAGCTGCCATCGGCGCACAGGTAGGCAATCCTGACAAGAAGGTCATCCATATCGCCGGAGACGGAAGCTTCCGCATGAACTGCAACGAACTGACAACAGTGCAGCACTACGGACTGCCGGTCATCACCTTCGTATTCGATAACCAGACGCTTGGAATGGTGAGGCAGTGGCAGAACCTTATATATAAGAAGAATTTCTCAGAGACCGATATGGACAGAGGGCCGGATTTCGTAAAACTGGCCGAGGCCTACGGGCTCCGCGGACGCAGGGTCAACAACCAGAAGGACCTCGCTGAGGCGATAGAGGAAGCGATGGCATGCGGAGAGGGCTATGTGATCGACTGCATGCTCGATATAGATGAGATGGTAAGGCCGATGGTGGGCGGCGGAAGCCACATCACCGACTTCATGAAGCTGTAGGGGGTGAGAGAATGGAAAGAATGGACAATGCAGTAAGACAGACTCTCGCTGTCCTTGTAGACAATGAACCGGGAGTGCTGTCTCAGGTAGCAAGACTCTTCTCCCGCAAGGGCTATAACATAGAGGCATTCGCAGCCGGCCCTACAGAGAACAGCGGAATAACGCGTCTGACTATCGACGTCATCGCCGACGAGCCTCACATAGAGCTTCTGTGCAATCAGCTGCGCAAGCTGTATCCGGTGCACTCGGTAAAGAGGCTGAATACGATGAACTCCATATACCGTGAGCTTATGCTCATAAAGGTGAGCACAGACGGATCGGAAAACCGGAACGATGTTATGCAGATCGCCAATATCTTCAGGGCACAGATCATAGACGTGTCGCTTGAGGCACTCACTCTGGTAGTCACGGGCGATTCTGAAAAACTTGAAGCGATAGTAAATATACTGAAGGAATTCAGAATACTTGAAATAGCGCGCACGGGCGTAGTAGCCATCGAGCGCGGCACAGCAACGATCAACGATGAATCCAAAGAAAGGGGAGAATTCAACTATGGCAAAAATGTATTATGAGAAGGACTGCAATCTTGATGCACTCAACGGCAAGGTTATCGCAATCATCGGATACGGTTCACAGGGACATGCACATGCGCTTAATCTCAGGGACTCGGGATGCAACGTAATCGTAGGCCTTCGCAAGGGCGGAAAATCATGGCCTGTAGCGGAAAAGGACGGTTTCGAAGTATACACAGTAGCGGAAGCGGCAAAGAAGGCAGACATCGTCATGATGCTCATCAACGACGAGGTGCAGGCTGCAGTTTATAAGAGCGAGATAGCTCCTAACCTCGAGGCAGGCAATGCGATCGCGTTCGCTCACGGATTCAACATCCGCTATAAGCAGATCGTGGCTCCTGCTGATGTAGACGTATTCATGGCTGCTCCTAAGGGCCCTGGCCACACAGTCCGCAGCACATATGTTGCAGGCAAGGGCGTTCCGTGCCTCATCGCTGTAGAGCAGAACGCTTCGGGCAAGGCTTATGACATAGCTCTCGCTTACATTGCAGGTATCGGCGGAGCCCGCGCAGGCATACTCGAGACAACAATGGACGAGGAGACAGAGACAGACCTCTTCGGCGAGCAGACAGTACTCTGCGGCGGAGTAGTAGACCTCATGCAGTGCGGATTCGAGGTTCTCGTTGAGGCCGGCTACAAGCCAGAGAACGCTTACTTCGAGTGCATCCATGAGATGAAGCTCATCATCGACCTCATCAACAAGGGCGGAATCGCAGCAATGAACTACTCCATCTCTGATACAGCTGAATTCGGCGAATACGTATCGGGTCCGCGCGTTCTCCCTCACGACGAGATAAAGGCAAACATGCGCAAGGTGCTTTCAGACATTCAGGACGGAACATTCGCCGGTAAGTGGATCGCTGAGAACAAGAACGGCCGCACATTCTTCAACTCAAAGAGAGCGCAGCTCGCGAAGCACCAGATGGAGACAGTAGGCAGACAGCTCAGAGATGAGATGCTGTGGAAGAATGACACGGATCTCGACACTGCCTCAAACTAATCACATATTTAGTGGCTGCATCTTTCCCGGAGAGATCACTCGCGGAATTGATTGCGGGGCGTTATGCGAAAGGTCGGGATAGGCTTAAGGGCTGTGACACAGCCTTTTGCGACAGGTATTCTTCAGACCGAAAGCCGCAACTCCGCTCATGATGCTCTCCGGCGTGCAGCCACAGGAATTACGATCACAATTGATAGTAAGGAAGTATTATGAAATCTGATAATGTAAAAAAGGGGGTTGACCGCGCGCCTAATAAGAGCCTTATGTATGCTCTCGGGCTGACGGAGGAGGAGATCAGACGTCCGCTCATCGGCGTGGTCAGCTCATACAATGAAATAGTGCCGGGGCACATGCATCTCGACAAGATAGCTGAAGCTGTCAAAGCTGGGGTGCGCGCCGCGGGCGGCACTCCGGTGCTCTTCCCTGCGATCGCTGTCTGCGACGGCATCGCGATGGGACATATCGGCATGAAGTACTCTCTCGTAACGAGAGATCTTATTGCTGACTCCACGGAGGCCATGGCTGTCGCTCATCAGTTTGACGGGCTTGTCATGGTGCCTAACTGCGACAAGAATGTTCCTGGCCTGCTGATGGCAGCTGCGAGGATCAACGTGCCGACTATTTTCTGCGCCGGCGGTCCTATGCTGGCCGGCCGTCTGCCTGACGGCAGGCGCACATGCCTCTCGCACATGTTTGAGGCTGTAGGCGCGTATCATGCAGGCAAACTCGATGAAGAAGGCGTGCAGGCGTATGTTGAGCATGCCTGCCCTTCATGCGGATCATGCTCGGGCATGTACACGGCAAACTCCATGAACTGCCTGACTGAGGCTATCGGAATGGCTCTTCGCGGCAACGGTACCATCCCGGCTCCGTTCTCGGCAAGGATCCGCCTGGCAAAGGAAACAGGCATGCAGATCATGAAGCTTGTGGAGCAGGATATCAGGCCGCGCGACATCATGACTGAGGCCGCGTTCCACAATGCTGAGACTGTTGACATGGCTCTCGGATGCTCCACAAATACGATGCTGCATCTGCCTGCCATTGCTCATGAGGCCGGAGTGGATATCAGCTTCGACATGGCAAATGAGATCAGTGGCAAAACGCCAAACCTCTGCCACCTGGCTCCTGCAGGAGATACCTTTATGGAAGATCTTGAGGCAGCAGGCGGAGTATACGCGGTGATGAAAGAGCTCACAAAGGGGGGACTTCTCGACACATCGGTCATGACCGTGAGCGGAAAGACCATGGGCGAAAACATCGCGAATGCCGACAATCTCAATACTGACATCATAAGACCGTTTGAAGATCCGTTTATGAAGACCGGAGGCATCGCTGTTCTCAAGGGCAACATCGCTCCGGACGGCTGTGTTGTAAAGCAGGCGGCTGTTCTGCCTGAAATGATGCAGCACGAGGGCCCTGCAAGGGTGTTCGATTCCGAAGAGGATGCCATTCGCGTTATCTATGACGGAGGAATCAAGGCGGGCGATGTAGTGGTTATCCGCTACGAAGGACCTAAGGGAGGTCCGGGAATGAGAGAAATGCTCAACCCGACCTCTGCAATAGCAGGTATGGGACTCGACGCATCCGTTGCGCTTATAACTGACGGAAGATTCTCGGGAGCCACTCGCGGAGCCTCCATAGGACATGTGAGTCCTGAGGCGGCCTCGGGTGGGCCTATAGGTCTGGTGCGTGAGGGAGATATCATCTCCATCGACATCACCAACAAGACCATAGAACTCAAGGTCACGGACGAGGAACTCGAGGAACGCCGCAAGGCGTGGGTATGCCCTGAGCCGAAGGTGAAGACGGGATACCTTGCGAGATACGCGAAGCTGGTAAGCTCCGCGGACAAGGGCGCCATCCTGGAATAGCAGTATTTGCTGAAGAGACTGGAGTAAAAATGGAACAGGTTAAAATTTTTGATACTACACTGCGCGACGGCGAGCAGTCACCTGGCTGCAGCATGAATCTGAGAGAGAAGATCGAAGTTGCAAGATGCCTTGAAAAGATGCATGTCGATATAATCGAGGCCGGCTTCGCCATAGCTTCACCGGGAGATTTTGAGTCGGTAAAGACCATTTCCGAGACTATCAGAGGATGCACCATAGCTTCGCTTGCCCGTTCTACTGTCAAAGACATAGATACCGCATGGGAGGCTGTAAAGGGCGCGGCTGATCCGCGCATCCACGTGTTCATCGCTACATCGCCGCTCCACATGGAGTACAAGCTGCGCATGAGCCCGGAGCAGGTGCTCGAGAGAGCGGGCGAGATGGTCGCCCACGCGAAGAAATACTGCTCCAACATCGAGTTCTCCGCAGAGGACGCCACCAGAAGCGACCCGGAATTCCTGAAAAAAGTCGTGGAGAGAGCGATCGCAAGCGGCGCTACGACCGTCAATATCCCTGATACTGTCGGATATACCACGCCTGGTGAGATGCGCGAGCTCATTGAGGACATAAAGAACAATGTAAAGGGCGCGGAGAATGTCATATTCTCAGTCCACTGTCATAACGATCTGGGAATGGCAACGGCAAACGCTCTCGCCGGAGTGCTCGGAGGGGCAAGGCAGGTGGAGTGCACTGTCAACGGCCTCGGAGAGAGAGCAGGCAATACTTCGCTCGAAGAGATCGTAATGGCGATACGCACAAGACAGGACGTGACAGGCCTCACTACAGGCATCGACACCACGCAGATCCACCGTGCGAGTCAGACTGTATACAACATAATCGGTCAGACCGCTCCTCTCAATAAGCCTATAGTCGGCAAAAATGCCTTTGCGCATGAGTCGGGGATACATCAGCACGGTGTGCTCGCAAACAAGAAGACCTACGAGATAATGACTCCGGAGTCTGTCGGCATCCATGTCAACAATCTTGTGCTCGGCAAGCATTCAGGCCGTCACGCTGTAGGGCAGAGGCTCGAGGAGCTCGGATTCGTTCTCAGTAAGGAAGAGCTCGACAGGTGCTTTGAAGAGTTCAAGGTAGTCTGTGACAAGAAAAAGAACATCACTGACGCCGATCTTGAGGCTATAGTGACCCATAACACGAATGTCGTTTATGAGGATGAAGCAGACGGTTACAAGCTCGACTGGTTCCAGATGTCTACCAGCAACTTCACAACTGCTACATGCACGGTAAGTCTCGAAAAGGACGGAGAAAAGAAAGAGGATGTAGCATTGGGAGACGGACCTATAGACGCGGCATACAACGCTATCGACGCGATAATACAGCCGTCACCGCACAGCTTCGATATCTTCAACATCCACTCCATTTCCGAGGGCAAGGATACTCTCGGAGATGTAACGGTAAAGGTGAATGCCTATGACAGAACGTTTACGGGCAGGGGCCTTTCGACAGATATCATGGAGGCCAGCATAAACGCTTACCTCAAGGCTCTGAACCGCATGGCCGCGTATGAGCGCAAGCACAGCGACGATACTATTGCTATCAAGGCAACAGAAGCATAAGGAGGATAAGATCATGGGCATGACAATGACACAGAAGATCCTCGCAGCTCACGCAGGGCTTCCTGAAGTCCACGCAGGTGACCTGATAGAGGCAAAACTCGACATAGTGCTCGGCAATGATGTCACAACTCCTGTGGCCATCGGGGTTTTCGAAAAGGCCGGATTCACAGAGGTCTTCGATAAAGAAAAGATAGTCATCACTCTCGACCACTATACTCCGTGCAAGGATATCAAGTCGGCTGAGCTGTGCGTTACGGCGCGCGACTTCGCCAGAAAGCATGACATAAAGCATTTCTATGATGTCGGCACTGTCGGCATCGAGCACGCACTCCTTCCGGAGCAGGGCATAGTAGGCCCGGGAGACTGCATCATAGGAGCTGACTCCCATACATGCACCTACGGAGCTCTCGGAGCATTCTCGACAGGTGTCGGATCAACTGACATGGCTGCCGGAATGGCATCTGGACTCAACTGGTTCAAGGTACCGGCTGCTATAAAGGTGGAACTTACCGGAAAGCCGGGTCCGTGTGTGTCGGGAAAAGACGTGATACTTCACCTCATAGGTGAGATAGGTGTGGACGGAGCGCTCTACAGGTCGCTCGAGTTCACCGGCGAAGGAGTCGCAGAGCTGTCGATGGACGACAGATTCACCATATCCAACATGGCTATCGAAGCCGGCGGCAAAAACGGCATATTCCCGGTCGATGAAAAGACCCGCGAATACATCAGCGGCAGATTCAAAAGAGAGCCTGCTGTATACGAGGCTGATGCAGATGCCGAGTACGAGAGAGTCGTGACTATTGATCTTTCGGCGCTTGAACCGACCGTATCGATGCCGCATCTTCCTTCAAATACGAAGACCGTAAAGGAAGCCTCAGGCATCAGTATCGATCAGGTTGTGATAGGATCGTGCACCAACGGCCGCATGTCAGACATGCGTGTTGCTGCGTCCATACTCAAGGGAAAGAAGATAGCTGACAACGTTCGCTGCATAATCATACCGGCGACCCAGCAGATCTATCTGGACTGCATGGAGGAAGGCCTGCTGAAGACATTCGTTGAGGCAGGATGTGCTGTTTCAGCTCCTACATGCGGACCGTGCCTTGGCGGACACATGGGAGTAATGGCCGCGGGTGAAAGGGCGGTCGCTACAACTAACCGCAACTTCATCGGAAGAATGGGACACACACAGAGTGAAGTAGTGCTTGCGAGTCCGGCGGTCGCTGCAGCATCGGCGCTGGCCGGCTGCATAGCGGATCCGCGTGAACTGTAAGGAGGGGCATCATGAGAGGAAAAGTATGGAAATACGGAGATCACATCGACACTGATGTCATCATCCCTGCGAGATATCTCAACGATCCGGATCCTGCCGCTCTGGCAAGTCACTGCATGGTCGACATAGACGAAGGCTTTGCGGGCGGAGTACAGGCCGGTGACATAATGGTAGGCGGATGGAACTTCGGCTGCGGCTCGTCAAGAGAGCACGCTCCGATCGCCATACAGGCAAGCGGAGTATCGTGCGTAATAGCAGCAAGCTTTGCGCGCATCTTCTACCGCAACTCCATCAACATAGGATTCCCTATTCTGGAGTGCCCTGAGGCGAGCGAAGCCATAAACGCGGGCGACATAGTCAGCGTGGATACGAAGACCGGAGTGATCACCGATGAGACTACCGGAGAGAGCTTCCAGGCAAAGCCATTCCCGGAATTCATAGAGCATATCATCGAAAAAGGCGGATTGCTGGCATATCTGAAAGAGAAATAAAATAATGAGCCGAGAGTCGTACTCCCGGGAGGGTTTATTATGAGGCTCTGCACAAAATATTTGTAGGAAAGAGATCAAATATGAGTTATAAAATCGCGTTGGTACCGGGCGACGGAATTGGCCCGGAGGTCTGCGGCGCAGCCACTGAGGTGCTGAAAGCTGTCTCCGAAAAATATGGCTGCGAATTTGAATTTAATACATATCTTGCCGGAGGCTGTGCTCTGGATGAATTCGAAGTTCCTCTTCCGCAGGAGACTATAGACGGCTGCCTCGCTGCAGACAGCGTGATGCTTGGTGCTGTGGGCGGACCGAAGTGGGATTCTGTACCTAATCATATGAGACCGGAGAAAGCTCTTCTGGGACTCAGAAAGGAACTTGGTCTGTATACAAACCTCAGACCTGCTGCGATACAGCCTGCTCTTGCTGAAGCCTGCGTGCTCAGACCGGATATAGCTGCTAAGGGTTTCGACCTCATGATAGTGCGTGAGCTTACCGGAGGGATATATTTCGGTGAGCGAGGCAGGAATGAGGCAGGGGACGCGGCTTATGACACCGAATCCTACAGCGTCATGGAGATAGAGAGAGTCGCAAGGCGGGCTTTCGAAACGGCCCGCAAGCGCAGGAGCCATCTGACCAGCATCGATAAGGCCAATGTGCTCGAGACTTCAAGGCTCTGGCGCGAGACAGTTCACAGGCTGGGTGAATCAGAATATCCGGATGTAAGGCTCGATGACATGTACGTGGATAATGCAGCAATGCAGATAATACGCGATCCGTCGTTCTTCGATGTCATCGTGACATCCAATATGTTCGGAGACATCCTTTCTGACGAGGCGTCGCAGGTGACTGGCTCCATCGGGCTGCTCGCTTCTGCGTCACTCGGAGAATCGTCGCGCGGCATGTATGAGCCTATTCATGGCTCCGCTCCTGACATAGCGGGCAAAGATCTGGCAAACCCTATAGCCGCGATACTGTCCGCCGCTATGATGCTCAGATATTCCTTCGACCTGGCTGAAGAAGCCGACGCCATAGAGAAAGCGGTCTCTGACGTGCTTTCCGACGGGCTCCGCACAGCCGACATAAAGGCGCCGGGACAGGAGGACTGGATCAAAGGCAGCGAAATGAAAGCGGCCATAATTGAAAAAATAAGAGGCTAAATGAAAAAGAATAATTTTCTGTTTTTTACTGACTGGGATGTCAGTGTGACAGGTTCCGCTCCCGCGCTCGCGGCTACACTTGCCGCTTTTGCGACGGAGTTCGGGCTTTCGGGCAATGTGTGGCAGCAGTGGCTCACATACAATCTCATGATGAGCGACAACTCGTTCACGCAGGTATGCGAAAGGCGTGAGGTGCTGCCTGATGCTACCCTTGTAAGCCTTGCGGAGCGCGATCTTACCATCTTCATGGAGCTCTTCGGAACTGAAGAGACGGATTTCGACGAAGACGAGGGGCTGCTCCCGCTGATGCTCGACTACAGGGCGCCGTATGACGCGGACTCTATAACTGAGGCCGGACGCCGCATAAGGGATCTGAGCGGCAGGCTTGCCGAAGCAGCGGATGTGAAGGATTTTACACGCGCGCTCATGGATCATTACGAGAAATGCGGAGCCGGAATGTTCGGGCTCTATAAGGCCTTCAGAGTAGATCCGTCAGCAGCCGGCGAAACAGATCTTAGGCTGATCCCTGTCACCGACAGCGAGGATGTCAGCTTTGATAAGCTGATCGGTTATGAAACCCAGAAGAAGACGCTGAAAGACAATACCGAGGCTTTCCTTAACGGTCACTTTGCCAACAACGTGCTGCTTTACGGAGACAGCGGCACCGGCAAATCGACGAGCGTACACGCGCTGATGCATGAGTACGCAGACCGCGGCCTCAGGCTCATAGAGGTATCGAAGCCCGACAGGGCAAAGATTCCGCAGATCCTTGCAGCCATCAAAAAACGCAATTACAGGTTCATACTGTTCCTCGACGATCTGTCGTTCGAAGAGGGCGAAAGCGATTATAAGGAACTTAAGGCAATGCTCGAGGGCGCTCTCGAGACGCGTTCAGACAAGGTACTGATCTATGCTACCTCGAACCGCCGCCACCTTATCCGCGAGGTGTGGGGCGATCGAAGCGACATGGAGTACAACGAGGACGTTCACAGATCGGATACGATGGAAGAGAAGCTGTCGCTGGCGTCAAGGTTCGGAGTAACCATCTACTATCCTAAACCGGGTCCGCGCGAGTATCTCGAGATAGTTAGATCGCTTGCGGCCAGGAAGGGACTGGAGCTCAGTGGACAGGAACTCGAAGACGCTGCCCGGAAGTGGGAACTCCGCCACGGCGGAATGTCGGGCAGAACGGCGAGCCAGTTTGTCACATGGATCGACGGCACTGAAGAATAAATCAATTAAAGAAGGACAAAAAAGAAATGGGACCAAAAAAAGGACTATCACTTGACAGGGTATATCAGGCTTCATTCGCGCTGAAGGATGTGGCCAGAAAGACAGACCTTATCTATTCACCTCACTTCAGCAAAAACAATGAGGTATATCTGAAGACAGAAAATCTTCAGGCGACCGGAAGCTTCAAGCTCAGGGGAGCCTATTTCAAGATAAGCAGACTAAGTGATGAGGAGAAGGCTGCCGGAATCTTAGCCTGCAGTGCGGGCAATCACGCGCAGGGCGTGGCTCTGGCTGCGACACGTATGGGTGCGAAGAGCATTATCTGCATGCCTGACGGAGCTCCGATCAGCAAGGTGGAGGCTACAAAGGCCCTGGGCGCTGAGGTGCGCCTAGTAAAGGGAGCCTATGATGACGCATACGCGTACGCATGCAGCCTCCGCGATGAGACGGGCGCGACTTTCATCCATCCGTTTGATGATCCTGACGTGATCGCCGGTCAGGGAACGATAGGACTGGAGATACTGGATCAGCTGCCTGATGTGGACGCCATCGTGGTACCTATCGGAGGCGGCGGACTCATATCGGGTGTTGCCTATGCGGTCAAGAAGCTCAAACCTGAGGTGAAGATCTACGGCGTTCAGGCAAAGGAAGCCGCCAGCATGGCTGACAGCCTCAAGTATGACGAGCAGGTCACGCTTAAGACCGTAAGCACATTCGCGGACGGAATCGCCGTAAAGCATCCAGGCGATCTGACTTTCTCGTTAATAAAGAAGTATGTCGACGAGGTAGTCACTGTCACCGAGGATGAGATAGCGGCAGCCATTCTTTCCCTTATTGAGAAGCAGAAACTCATCGCTGAGGGTGCCGGAGCCGTATCCGTTGCAGCGATGATGTTCGGCAAGATCCCGGTAGAGGGCAAAAAGGTGGTCTGCCTTGTATCTGGAGGCAATATAGATGTAAACATACTGTCACGAGTGATCACCAGAGGACTGGTGACGAGCGGACGAAACGCTACTCTCCAGATCGCTCTTGAGGACAAGCCGGGACAGCTCGTAGACGTAGCGACTATAATCGCGGGCTGCGGCGCCAACGTAACGGGTGTTCATTACGGACACTCCGACCCTAATACGGCTGTCACAAGCTGTGTGCTTACACTGGAGATAGAGACAAGGGACTTCGAGCAGCTCGCCGAGGTGCGCCAGACTCTCATTGACAAAGGTTTCAGACTGATAAATTAATTCCAGGAGGATATAGAGATGGGATATGAATTCAAAATAATCAAAAATGAGTCGCCAAAGGCAAAGCCCGATCAGACAGCTCTCGGATTCGGTAAATACTACACGGATCACATGTTCATCATGGATTATGATGAGGGGCAGGGCTGGCATGACGGAAGGATCGTTCCTTACGGACCTCTTCCGATCGACCCTGCGGCCTGCACTCTCCACTATGCACAGATGACATTTGAGGGCATGAAGGCATATAAGAATCCGGAAGGCGGCATCAATCTGTTCCGCCCGGACATGAATGCGAAACGCATGCAGAACAGCAATGACCGTCTCTGCATCCCGAGAATAGACGAAGAGCTCTTCATCGCAGCTGTCAAGGCTGCCGTCGATGTCGACAGGGACTGGGTGCCTGATGTTCAGGGAACATCGCTTTATATAAGACCGTTCATCATTTCTCCGGAGCCATCGATGGCTGTTCATCCGGCTTCGAAGTACTGGTTCATCATAATCATGAGCCCTGTAGCTGCTTATTATGAAGGAAACGACAAGGAACTCCACGGAAGCCACATCTGGGTAGAAGAGGAGTACATCCGTGCGGCCATCGGCGGCACAGGCTTCGCGAAGTGCGGCGGAAACTACTCCTGCGGCATGATCGCAGCTACAGAAGCAAAGAAGCACGGTTGCGAGGAAGTTCTCTGGCTCGACGCCAAGGAGCATAAATATGTAGAGGAAGTAGGCACATCCAATGCCTTCTTCAGGATCAACGGCACTGTTTACACATCATCGCTGACAGGATCCATCCTTCCGGGTGTCACACGTGACAGCGCCATCAGACTGATGAAGAAGTGGGGAGTCGAGGTAGAGGAGAAGCGTCTCCTGATCGAAGACGTGCTTGCAGCAGCTGCTGACGGATCCCTGAAAGAAGCATGGGCTACCGGAACAGCATGCGTTGTATCGCCTATCGGACTCCTCAGATACAGAGGAGAGGACTATCCTATCAACGGAGAGAAGGTAGGCGAGCTCAGTCAGAAGCTCTATGACACTCTCTACGGCATGCAGACAGGCATCGCTCCGGATGTGATGGGAGACTGGGTAATCACTCTGTAGTCTGACAGGGGACAGAAGATGGCGATAACAAAGAGAGTTGAAAAGATAAGAGACAATTACGTAAACACCAAGCCGCACATCTCGTACGAGTGCGCCTGGAGCTGGACCAAATCTTTCCGGCGCACCGAGGGGCAGCCTCATCAGATACGCACGGCTCAGGCGTTTTACGATACATGCTGCGAGCTTCCGGTGAACATCTGGGAGGGCGAGCTTGTTGTAGGCACAAGCGGCGAGTTCAGAAAATGCGCTATTCTTACGCCTGAATTCGGCTGGCTGTGGATCAACGATGAGATAGATACCTTCCCTGAGAGGGGACAGGATCCTTACGATGTGACTCCCGAGCAGACGGAGTTTATAAGAAAGAATATCTTCCCTTACTGGGAGGGAAAGTCTGTAGAGGAAGCTTTCCTGGCCAGAACTTCCGAGGCGACTAAGAAAATCGGGGTCGATACGGGATTCCTCGATACTGACTCCAAGTGGCGCAACGGGATAGGCGAGATATCCGCCGACTACGTCGATGTGCTGCTGCCGAAAGGATACGGCGGCATAAAGGCAGAGGCGGAGGCCTATATGGCCGAGCTCGACGAAGCTATCCCGGAGCAGAAAAAGAAGATTGACTTCTACAGGTCGATGGTGCTCGTCGCTGACGGCATGATCACCCTCGGAAGGCGCTACAGTGAAAAAGCCTCTCAGATGGCAGCTGAGGAGACTGACCCTGTAAGAAAGAAGGAGCTTGAGGAGATAGCCGACGTGTGCTCGCGCATCCCGGAGCAGCCTCCTAAGTCTTTCAGGGAAGCCATACAGTTTGTGTGGTTCGTGCAGCTCGGAGGAATCATTTCCGAGAATCCTCTCGCCTGGAATCCGGGCAGGTTCGACCAGTACATGTACCCTTATTACAAGGCGGATGAAGAGGCCGGACTGATCGATTACGACACGGCTCTCGAGCTGGTTGAGTGCCTGTGGCTCAAGTACAGCGAGTGGGCATGGACCATCTCAAAAAATACCGCAAGCTTCTTTGCCGGCTATACAAACTTCGAGAACCTCACCATAGGAGGCACCAAAGTTGACGGTACTGACGCGACAAATACCATCTCATACATGGCCATACAGGCCACAAGAGAGTGCATGACTCACCAGCCGACGCTCAGCTGCAGGATACACCCTGACTGCCCGCCTGAATTCATGGAAGCGGTCACTGAGCTCGTCTCCACGGGATGCGGATTCCCGGCTATCCACGGTGACAGGACAGGCTACCAGATGCTTTCAAACCTCGGCTACAGGCCTGAGGATGCCAGGGACTGGAACAACTGCGGATGCGTCGTGCCTCACTCCCGCAAGACCTTCGAGTGGACGTCCGCTGCCAGCATAAGTTTCGCGGCAGCACTTGAGTTTGCGCTCAATCAGGGCAGAAGCCGCCTTTCGGGCGAGCAGGTAGCTCCTGAGGAGAAGGATCCTAAGACCTTTGAGTCGATGGATGAGATACTCGAAGCCTGGAAAAAGCAGTTCAGGTATCTCGTACGCCACGGAGTCATAAGCCTTGTGACAGCGCAGGAGATCCACAGGGAGATAGGCCACAGACCATTCATGTCGGCCTGCAATGAGTACTGCATGAAGAACGGCCGCGATCTTGTCGACGGCGGAGCAAAGTATAATATTGGTCCGGTATTCACAGGCGTCGGACTGTCTGTAACTGCAAATTCGCTTGCCGTTATCAGAAAGCTCGTCTTTGAGGACGGCGTCACTACTATGGCAGAGATCATAGATGCGCTCGACAGCAACTGGGAGGGCTATGAACACCTCAGGGAGCTGGCTCTGGCCTGCCCTAAATACGGCAACGACGACGATTATGTTGACTCGATAGCGCGCGATCTCGCAGACTTCTTCTACGACGAGGTCACAAAATACGATGACCTTTACGGAAACCACTTCGTGACAGCCTTCATGGGTATTTCCAACTACCTGCCTACGGGCAAGGTGCTTGGCGCGACACCTGAGGGCAGGCACGCGGGGGATCCGATCAACGAGGGCGTTTCGCCTTATACGGGCAGCGACAAGTCGACCTGCCTCGCGGCTCTGAGGAGCGCGGCGAAGGTGAAGCACGATATCCACAGCGGAGGCACACTGCTCAATCTCCGCCTCGATCACAACCTCGTTGCGACAAAGAGAGGAAGGGCAAACCTCGGCGCAATGCTGCAGAGCTACTTCGCTCTCGGCGGATTCCACGTGCAGTTCAATACCATATCCAATGAGGTGCTGGCTGACGCGCAGGCAAACCCTGACAAGTACCGCAGCCTCCTTGTGAGGGTCGCGGGCTACAGCGCTCAGTTCACCAATCTCTCAAAGGAGATGCAGGATTCGATAATGGCGAGGAACGCTCACGAGGCATTCTGATAAAACAAAAGGCCCGGCCTCAGCGCCGGGCATACTTATAGGTATGAGTGTAAAAGGCTATATAATGCAGATTCAGCCCTTCTCGGTAAACGACGGCGAAGGGATACGGACGAATATTTTCATGGCGGGCTGTCCGCTCCGCTGCGCCTGGTGCTCAAATCCCGAGGGCTTTGAGCGGAAGCAGCTCACCGGATGGTACAAAAGAAGGTGTATCGGATGCGGGGCTTGCGCCGCAGTATGCCCTGAGAGCATAGGCATCGACATGGACGCGGTGATGCGCAGCAGTGAGAGAGGCCCTGTGACAGGCCACGATGTCTGCATCGCCTGCGGAGCATGCGCGGATGTCTGCCCTGAAGAATCCAGGGTGCGCATGGTATCTGTAATGGATGCCGACGATGTGATCCGTGAGGTGATGAAGCACCGCCTGTTCTATTCATACAGCGGTGGAGGCGTTACCTTCTCGGGAGGCGAGGCAACATCGCAGCCTGAGTTTCTGGACTATGTATCGCGCGAACTTTACGATTCGGGCATAAGCACAGACATCGAGAGCTGCGGCTTCTTCGATTTCGACAGTGTCAGACCGGCCCTCGAGAGAATGGATCTGATCTTCCTGGATCTGAAGCACATGGATCCGGATGTACATAAAAAATATACGGGCGTAAGCAATGAGCGCATACTTGAGAACATCGCCCGCCTCGGCACTCTCGGCCGCCCTGAAGGGGAGACAGGCGAGGGACCTCAGATAGTCATAAGGATACCCGTTATAGGCGGAGTCAACAACAGCGAGGAAAACATCGCTGCTTCAGCCGCGTACGTGCATGATGTGCTGCCTTCAGCCGGAATGGAGCTGCTGCCGTATCACAAGCTTGGCAGGATCAAATACGAGGCAGCGGGCATCCCGTTCACGCAGGATGAGTTCTACACCCCGGATAAAGAAGAAATGAAAAGGCTGCGCGCGGTCGCGGCAGCACAGGGGCCAGAAATAGCAGATTACAGATGAAAGAAAGAATATCCCGGAGCGTCTGATGACGCACCGGGATAGTTTTATTTTTAACTGAACATGTCTTCGGACGCTACAGCGCGGGCTGCGCGGCGTTTCTTTATGCGGTCGCTGAGCTTGTTTGGCAGCCAGCGGCAGACTTTTTTGCTCTTCTTATAAATGAACTCTTCAAAGTCTGCGGGCTCGCCGACAGTGAATGCGTTCTTAGGCAGCACATGCACTTCCTTAGCCAGCGCCAGGTAGTAATATGCGTCGTCATAATAGAAGGCAGTTATGTCTTTATAATTGGTGATCCTGGAGATCAGCTCACCGTTTTTGCTTATGGCTATGCTCAGGTCGAAGAAGTCGTAGGTGAAATCGGACTTGTTTATGTAGTCCGGATCGTTCTTCTTCGTTATCGCAAGCGATATGTACTGGCGGAAGAATCCGAGAAGTATAAGCGCAATTCCGATGGCTATAAAGAACACCTTCCAGAAAATATCCTTGAAAAAGAACACTCCCGGTGCAGCGACGACCAGCCCGTACAGGATGAGCCTCGGTGTGACCTTCGGATGAAGTATGCGGTATGTGAAGGTGATGTATGCCTTGAGTATGCCCGAGGTGCGCTTTGTCTTTATCTGATAGACAGCATCGCGTTTTTTCTCGTTTGATTTACTTTTGCTTTTATTTTGATTCTGCTTTTTAGCCTTTGTCTGTGCCGGCTCTGACTGCGCTTCTTCTTTTGGCTGCACTTCGTCCGGCTGGTTTTCTTCAGCAGGGGCTTCAATAACTTCAGGAGCTGCCTTCTGCTCTGTTATTTCTTCGGCTGCAGCTGCGGCAGGCTCCGCTTCCGCTGCAGGCGCCTTCACGGCCGCTTCAGCTTCATTTGACTTGTTTACTGCCTGCTGAGTCTGTGGTGCGTGTTTTCTGTTCTTGTTCTTTGCCATTTTTTCCTCTGGTGGATCTCTCCTTATACTTACAGATAAAGTATAATCTGTGACCGCAGATTTGTAAACCTGCGTGAATCCGCAAAAAACTGCCCAAATAACTTCGGTTTCCAAAATGCTGTATTGAGCGCGGGATTTGGTGTATAATCTCCTCAACAGACTTGTAGTACAGATGTTGAGGAGAGCATATTATGAAAGAGAATGTAATTTTCTGCTATTCGGGTACAGGCAACTGCCTCGATATGGCAAAGAACATCGCGAAAAGCCTCGGTGATACAGACATCATCATGATGCGCAAATATCCGGCGGTCACAGACGTCAGAGAGGCTAAGAGGGTAGGCTTCATATTCCCTTGCTACGGCGGCGGACTCCCGGGACATGTGGAGAGATATCTTCATGACATCAAGGTAAGCCCTGATGCCTATACATTCGCGATCAATCAGAGCGCGGCCTACAAGGGCGAGGGCCTCAGAAAGCTGAACGAGATCATTCCGCTGGATTACTGGGCTGCAGTAACACACCAGTGCACATGCATCTGGCTGTTCCCGCACGACCTCATGCTTCCTAAGATGGGAGCCAGGGAAGCTCAGGCCAGATCTGAGCATTTCGCTGAGAAGTTCGCGAGGGATATCAAGGACTGCCTGAAGACAAAGAGGGGAGTGCCGAAAGCGTACGCCAACAGTGCTGAGCATGCTCTCTGGCCTCAGATCGCCCGCAAAAAGGGCCTTTCGCTGAAGGCTAACGACAACTGCATCCAGTGCGGCACCTGCGCCAGGGTGTGCCCGATGGGCAATATCAGATACGCAGGCAAGGCTGTCGTATTCGGAGACAAGTGCATCTCGTGCTGCGCATGCGTGCAGTACTGCCCTGAGGAAGCCATCAACTTCGGAAAGATCACCGAGAAGAGAGAGCGCTATCACAACGTAAATATCACAGTTGATGATCTGAATCAGGAGATCATTTCATTCTAGAAGATATAAAAACCGCCGGCTCATACGAGCCGGCGGCATTGTTTTTTGGACCTATTGCGGATTTGTGTCTATCTCGTCGTGCGATGTTTTGGATTCACCGTCTACGGCGTTGGCATCATAGAGATCCTTCTTTATCTGGCTGCTGCTGATCTCAGGCGTACGCGGCAGGTAGACCACTTCCACGCCTTCTTCCTTCAGGAAGTCGAACTTGCCCTTCCAGTCGTCTCCGATCACGAAGGTATCTATGTGATACTCGTGCATGTCGCTCTTCTTCTGCTCCCAGCTTTCTTCAGGGATGACAAGGTCCACGTATCTGACAGCCTCAACGAGAGCCTTGCGCTGCTCATAAGAGAAGTAGCATTTTTTGCGCTTTGAATTCCAGTTGAACTCATCGGTCGAGATGGCAACTATGAGATAATCGCCGAGAGCCTTGGCTCTTTTGAGAAGGTTGATGTGACCATAGTGAAGAAGGTCGTATGTGCCGTATGTTATTACTCTTTTCATCTATTTTTCTCCGTAAATGATCTTCTCATGATCTTAGTCTGTATTCAGTCAGTCTGTTATGCGAATGTATTGTAACATTAATGGGGGCATAAGGCAATTCAGGTGCAGATCGACCGCTCAGGCGCCGACTCAATGGACACATAACGCGCGGAGTGTTATTATTTAGGAGTCAATGACAGTTTATGATATGTAATTTGTAAAAAAGGGAAGGAACAGAAAATGGAAACAAGTCTGAACAGCATGGGCAAGTTGCTCGAAAAGCTCACCGATGGAGCCATAGACATTGGCCTTAAGCTGGTGCTGGCTGTCGTTATCTATCTTATCGGAAGCTTTATCATAAAAAAGATAATCAGCGGCATGGGACGCATGAAGTCCATGAAGTCTGTCGATCCGACAGCCGCGGGCTATATCTCGAACTTTGTAAAAGCGGCTCTCTATGTGATACTCGGCGTATCGATAATAGCTCTTCTGGGCGTGCCGATGTCATCGGTGATAGCGGCCATTGCTTCAGCCGGCCTGGCAATAGGCATGGCTATGCAGGGAGCTTTGGGAAATATCGCGGGAGGCATAATGCTCCTCATATTCCGTCCGTTCAGCGTCGGTGACTACATCGTGGCGGGCGGAGAAGAAGGTACGGTAAGAAGCATCTCGCTCGTATACACCGTTCTTACAACGCTCGACAACCGCAGGATCTCCATTCCTAACGGCAGCCTGATGAACTCAAACATCTGCAACGCAACAGTGGAAGAGCTCAGAAGAGTCGACCTCAACTTCGACGTTGCCGGCTCGGAGGATTCCGACAAGGTTGAGAAGATACTGGCTGATGTCATCGATAAGACGGAGTGGGCGCTTGACGCTCCTGCTCCGCAGGTGCTGATAACAGCCGGTGTGCCTGGCGGACTGACATATACCGTCAGAGTCTGGGTGAAGACCGCGGATTACTGGGATGAGTTCGGCGTGCTGATGAAGGAGATTCCGGCGGCTCTCAACGCTGAGGGAATCGCAAGGCCATCAACGCCTATCAGTGTAAGCAAATAACTGCTGAGGAAAGGAATACACTCATATGAAGAAAGTTATTGGTGCCGTTATTTCGGGAGCGCTGTTCGCGGCTCTTATAGTGCTGCTCGGAAAGTATGATGTGGCGGCCATAGGCCCTGACGGAACAGAGGTAGGCTTCTCGCACATCAATCAGTTCGTTCACGAGTTCACGGGCGTAAACATGCTGTGGTACGACATAACGGATTACATAGGCTACGGAGCCATTGCGGTATGCGGCATGTTTGCTGTCGCCGGGTTCGTTCAGCTCGTTAAGCGCAGGAGCCTGCTGAAGGTCGACAGGGAGATATGGGCACTCGGCGGACTGTTTGTCGCTGTTATAGGGTGCTATGTGTTGTTTGAAAAATACATAGTCAATTACAGGCCAGTGATAATGCCGGGCGAAACGGCGCCTGAGGCTTCGTTCCCGTCATCGCATACCATGCTGATCATGACAGTCATGATCGCTGTGATGATAGTCTCCGACAAGTACTTTAAAGGCGGAACGGGAGTCCTGGTAAGAGTGCTCTGCTTTGTGACGACCCTTGTAACTGTCGGAGGCAGGCTGTACTGCGGAGTGCACTGGTTCACCGATATAATCGGAGGAATACTTCTGAGCGCAACTCTGCTGTTTCTCTTTGCTGCCGTTGTTTCGGGCGGAAGTGAAGTGAAGACAGATCCTGATCTTGACTTTGCTTATGACAACAGAAAGGCCCGCAGGAACAGAAAGAACACATCAAAATCTACTGTCGGCTATAAACCGAAGCACTGAGTTCTTTATAGGTGGCTGATAGAAAAAAGATGGAAGCCATTGAAGAAAACTATGGCTCAATCATAAATTTTATGGGATTTCGGATTGCGGACATAAGTAACCCGGCTTGAGTCGATGATCTTCAGAAAGAAGTATTCATCATCCGGGTAGCCGTAACCCTGCCTCCTGATGGTTTTGA
>Ga0256407_10001378_pt1 | contig 51789 bp, 41 predicted proteins | sample RumenRJG_04DNA_FD_193489 | JGI IMG/M metagenome (GOLD analysis project Ga0256407, IMG submission 193489) | Bovine rumen microbial communities from Lethbridge, Alberta, Canada - RJG_04 | ecosystem: Host-associated > Mammals > Digestive system > Stomach > Rumen | place: Canada: Alberta... | reverse complement strand
AACAATGGCTTGCCGCTACGCAACTGTTCGGCGGCTAGCCTGTAATCTATTTCTTCATTCGACATCATAAAAATAAACTATGCTTTTATGCTTTTATTATTCATGACACAGTTTATTTTACATCCTCGAAACTTGCGCACTACTAATTGCCGAAAAGCAAAAAAGCAGTAATGAGCAAAGCAACAATACTTTTCCTCTCATTGTCTTTTAGTAAAATGATTTTAATGTTTTATAATATAATCTCTCGACGCAAAATTATAAAAAACAAACATATAAATGCATAAATTTATTATTTTTTTACGTCAAATAACAAAAATATAACATTTTTATGGTATTTTCTTAACCCCAAAAGGGGATTTTAAAGATTTTTCGCCACAAAAACAACTGATAAGTATTTCAGACTTACGCTTTCTTTTTGATTAGTTTTTCTTAAAAACGCTTACCTTTCTTATTTTTGAGCAATCGATAAAACCGATACTATTTTGATAATTCACAATTCAGAGACAGTTGACAATACACAGTTGAAAGTTGAAAATTGGAAAAATCTTAACTCAGAATTCATAATTGAGTGACAATTCTAATGATGAAAAATATTGATTCATAAATAAGCACGGGATAAGATTCGGAATGACGCTGAAAGCGTCTATAATATACAGATAAACCCAAATCGGTCGTTAGAAGTTCATAAAACCGTGGTAAAGTTTGTAAAGCCTTGAAAGTAAGCTACTTGTAAACTCGTTTTTCTAATGGCGGTCATTAGAAAATTCAATTTGTAAAGTGTTTGTTATCAAACGGTTATGAAAGTAATCACGAAAATAGCCATCCTAATAACCGATTTGGGATAAATTCACTACGAACAATTCACAATTCAGAATTCACAATTGAGTGACAATTCCAAAGTTGAAAAATATTGATTCGTAAATAAGCGCAGGATAAGATTCGGAATGACGCTGAAAGCGTCACCTCTCAGTAACCGCAGCATCCGTAGGATCTGCGGACCGGAATGGAACGGATATTTTCGACCCTGAAAGCGGTCGCCCAATGCTGCAGATGGGGCACTCCTTCAGAGTGCTTACTAATGATGGTTCTACTCCGCAGGTCGTTCCGACCTACGGTTACTAAGTGGAGACGCTTTCAGCGTCTATAATATACAGATAAACCCAAATCGGTCATTAGAAATTTTGCCTTACATAATGTTCAGATAAGTATTCGGAGCCTATAAAAATATAAGCGAAAAGTGCTAATAATTGACTCTGAATAATTAAACCAACTTACATTTTGCTACTTATTTTTTCTAATGACCGTTTTGGGATAAATTAACTACGAACAATTCACAATTCAGAATTCATAATGGACGAATGCAAAAACTGCTTTTTAGGCTTTCTGTTTTAGGGAGGACAAAAAAATAAGCCATAACTGCCGACATTATAATCGGAGTTATGGCTTTCTTACTTATCTGTTATTTATCACTAACTGATGCTGCAATTACAGCACCTTCTTGTACAACTCTATAATTTCAGCCTCTGTTACATCGCGAGGGTTGCCCGGAGTGCAGACATCGGCAATAGCCTGAGCCGCAAGAGCAGGAATGTTCTCCTCCTTGATGTTGAGGTCGCTCAAGTGCTGTGGAATTCCAACCTTTATAGACAATGCACGAACGGCATCTACGGCTGCCTGTGCTGCCTGCTCGGCAGTCATGCCTGTTGTATCAACGCCCATAGTCTTGGCAATAACGCCAAACTTCTCGATACACTTAGGCATGTTGAACTCCATGATTGTTGGGAGCAACAATGCGTTTGCCACGCCGTGAGGAATATCGAACAGCGAACCCATTGGGTGAGCCATTCCGTGAACAAGACCAAGACCTACGTTAGAGAATGCCTGTGCAGCAATGTACTGAGCCAAAGCCATGCCCTCGCGACCTACCGGGTTTGTAGGCTCTTCGACAGCAAGAGGAAGATTCTCGGCAATCATCTTGATAGCCTGAAGTTCGTACATATCGCTCATAACCCATGCACCCTTAGTGATGTAGCCCTCGATAGCGTGAGTAAGAGCATCCATACCTGTTGCAGCAGTCAAGCCCTTTGGAAGGGTGTACATCAACTCAGGGTCTACGATTGCAACGGCTGGAATATCGTTAGGGTCGACGCAAACCATCTTAGCCTGACGCTCCTCGTCGATGATAACGTAGTTGATTGTTACCTCGGCACCAGTTCCGGCAGTTGTAGGAAGAGCGATGATAGGCACCGACTTGTTCTTTGTAGGAGCACAACCTTCAAGAGAAACGACATCGCTGAACTCTGGATTGTTGCTCACGATACCAATACCCTTTGCAGTATCCATTGACGAACCGCCACCAATAGCGATAAGACAGTCGGCTCCCGACTTCTTGAAAGCCTCTACGCCCTGCTTAACATTTGTAACTGTTGGATTTGGCTTAATCTCGCTATATATCTCGTAAGGGAAGCCTGCTTCGTCGAGAACGTCTGTAACCATCTTGGCTGTACCAACCTTCAGCAAGCCCTTATCTGTAGCCACCAATGCCTTGTGCAAGTTCAGTCTCTTTAGTACTGCAGGCAACTCCTTACGGCAACCTGCACCGAAGTATGAAACTTCGTTCAAAATAAATCTTTGTGCCATTTGTATTGATTATAGTTTATATTTATAAATAGTGTATGTAAATTATCTAATTAAAATAGTATTTGTATTAAAATTATAGTGTGACAAAGATAGTCTGTTTTTCTGAAAACCGACAATATGTTTTTGATTTTTTTAATGTGTTTTTAGACACATTTAGCGTCCGATGCGGTCGAGGTGCATCCAGTTTCCCCACTTGAAACGGCACAGGAATATCACTCCCCTGAAACAAAGTTCGATGCACATAGCAAGCCAAACGCCGTTAAGACCGTAGACTGGCGCAAGGAAATAGGCAAGCGTAAGGCGTACAATCCAGATGCTGCAAAGATTCATGGTACACGGCACGAGCGTATCGCCTGCGCCCACAAAAACGCCGTAGCACACGATGCTGGCAGCAAACATAGGCTCGGCAAACGCCTCGATGCGAAGCGCACTTACGCCAAGTTCGAGTATCTGCTGATTATCGGTCATGAAGCCAATCATATAAGGTGCGGCAAAATACATAACCACGCCCATCAGAGCCATAACGCACATTCCCATCGTTATGGTTATGCGAGCCAACTTTCGGGTTAGCGAGATGCGCATAGCACCAAGTCCCTGCCCGATAAGGGTTGTAGAAGCCTCGCTTATTCCGTAGCCCGGCATGTAGCAAAGACTCTCTGCCGTTATGCCAAACGAGTTTGCCGCAATAGAGAATGTGCCGAGAGGCGCAACAATTCGCGTAGCCAAAATCTGTGCACCGTTGAACATTATTCGTTCAATACCAACCGGCATTCCAATATGAAACGCCTTGGCAAGCACATCCTTCTTAGGAAGGAAACTGCCCTTCTCGCGCGTAAGTCTCAAATCAGAAGAGATGAATACGGCATAGCCAAGCATGAGTATTGCCGATGTGGTAACAGCCGCAGCCGTTCCCCACGCTGCTCCGACAACGCCCATATCCATGACGAAAATAAAGAAGTAGTTGAAGAGCACATCGAAGAAGCACATCGATATATTCACCGCACTCGGAAACTTAAGGTTTCCGCTGCAACGGATAACCGCTCCAGCCACAATCTTGAGCTGCAAAACAGGAATGAAGCACGCATAAATAAAGAAATAGTCTGATGCTCCCTCAACTATTTCGGGCGAACCGCCCAGCCATACCGGCAACTGTCCGCTGATGGCAATGGTTATAGAACCAAGAAATATTCCGAAGGCAAGACAAACGGTTATTGCCTGACGGAAGATTTCTCTCGCTCCTACCCTGTTGTTTGCCCCCATCATGTGGGCCACCTGAACGGCAAAACTTGTAGACACCGAGGCACACAAGCCCGAGCAGAGCCATATTGTAGTGCTCATCAGTCCAACCGAAGCCGATGCCTCCGCACCGAGGCTACCAACCATCGATGCGTCGATATACGACATCACCACGTTCGACATCTGCGACAAGATGGATGGAATACTCAACATCACAGCAAGCAAAATCTGCTGCTGCAATGTTAGTTCCTTACCGTCTCTAATCATCTGGAGAAGGTAGGAAGTACCGTTTTCTTTCCCAAACAGAGCCATTAAACTCTTTGTGTTCTTGCCTCTACAACGTTAACAACATAATCGCCAAGTTTTTCGCACTCAAGAATGATATCCATATAGTGAACACCAAGTTGATAATCGTACTTTTGGTCGTTTACGTCGATAATATTCTGTGTCTTCAGTTGTGTACGGAAGTTGTTTATCTCGTTCTCGATGTTGTATGTCGAATTTACATCTCTGTGGCGGTCTTTCAGCACAACCATCATCTGCGAGAGAGCCTTGTCGGTAAGGTCGAACATCTGATGAACATGGTCGAGTTGTCCTTCGGTTAGCGTCTTCTTCTCGGTGTAGCAATGGTTTATCGTGCGCGCAAGGTTGAAGCAACTGTCACCGATGCTCTCAATCTCGGTAATCTCGCGCAGCATGATGCGTATTTTCTGCTTTGTGTCGTCGCTGAGTCGTCCCTCACTCACCTTATTAAGATAGTTGGCAATCTCAACCTCCATATTGTCGCAGATGCCCTCGTACTTCTCAATTCGGGCAAAGAGTTTGTTGAAGTCGCTCTGCTTCTCGGTGTGCATAAGCGTGCGCACAAGTCCGAACATCTTCTGCGAACGAACGGCAAAGTTGTTGATTTCCTTCTGAGCCTCGAGAACCGAAAGTTCGGCAGTAGACAAGATACCACCGCTGATGAAGTTGAGTCTGAACTCGTCGTCCTCGTCCTGATTCTTAGATACGATTACGCGGCACACGAGTTTCTCGATAAACTTGATGAACCATATCAAGATGAGCACGTTACATACATTGAAAGCTGTATGGAACGTTGCCAGAACGAACGTAAGTTTTCCAGCCTCAGAAGCTGCATCGGCTCCTGTAAGAGTTACGTCGTAGCCCACAAGCGAGCACACCATGTTTACGAACGGCTTGAAGCAGATGAGCACCCAAAATACGCCGAACAAGTTGAAGAACATGTGGGCGAAGGCAGCTCTGCGCGCCTGAGTGTTGGCTGTGAGCGCGGCGATATTTGATGTTACGGTTGTACCGATATTCTCGCCCATAACAAGCGCAATTCCCTGATAGATTGGCAGAACGCCCTGCGAGCACAGAATCATGGTTATTGCCATGATGGCAGCAGAACTCTGCACGCACATAGTAAGGATACTGCCTAACAAAAGAAAGAGCAGAATGCTAAGGAATCCGTAGTTGCCAGTTGACGCAAAAAAGTCGAGCACCATCTGATTATGTCCCAAATCCATGTCTACGGCATTCTGTCGCAACATGCCAAGACCAAAGAAGAGGAAGCACAAGCCAAAAATAAATTCGCCGAGACTTTTGCGTTTCTTTGAATAGTTAAACGCTAAAGCCACGGCGAACATAGGGAATACGTAATCTGCAATATTAAAATTGAAGCCTGCCGACATTATCCATGCAGTGAATGTAGTACCGATATTGGCACCCATAATTACAGAAATTGCCTGTACCAACGTAAGCAAACCTGCATTTACAAAACTGACAGTCATCACGGTTGTTGCGGTTGATGATTGGATGGCTGCGGTTATAAAGGCTCCGGTAAACAGTCCCGTCACCCTATTCGTCGTCATTGCACCAAGGACATGGCGCAAATGACTACCTGCCATCTTCTGAAGACCCTCGCTCATTACCTTCATACCATACATTAGAAGAGCCAGACAGCCTATCAGCTTCAAAAAGATAAATATTGACATAAGAATGTTTAATATTATAAAAATCTGTTGCAAAGATAAGCAAAAACTTTGGTTAATCTACAAGACTATATTCAATATTTAGTGTACCAAAGTACGATTTTGCAGACTCACCAAATCTGTTTCTACCTTAAAATCCGCATTGTTTATTAATCCTGAAAATCAATTAGGTATTGAAATCTTTCTTATTTTACACAAAGAAAAAAAGACCCAGAAATCTGAGTCTTTCACTTGAGCGGAAAACGGGACTCGGACCCGCGACCCCAACCTTGGCAAGGTTGTGCTCTACCAACTGAGCTACTTCCGCATTTGCTTTAGTTCTGAAAAGCGATGCAAAGATACGACATTTTTTTTATCCTGCAAATTTTCGGACTTCTTTTTTGCCGATATTTTTCAAAATTCTCGATTTTTACGGATTTTACCTTTTACATAAAAATGCGAGTTCGGGATAAGAAACGCAGTTTTCCTGTTTCACATTTCTTCGGGATGCCTTCGGGTTTCGTTCGGGATTTCAGCTTTTTGAATGACTACAATCAACGAGCTGATTTTTGGATTCGAGTATAAAGAAAGTGCAGAAACTTCGGATGAGTTTCTGCACTTTCTTCTTTATTTTCCGAATTCTTCGAGAACATACTTGCCCGGAGAATAATTCTTCAAGACCCAAAGAATATAGTCGGACGAGACAACGATGTTTCGGAGAGTGTGAGGATTTGAGTAATAAATGCTCGACGCGCTGCTGGCGGTACGGTCGAAATTAAGTCCTATCAACTCGCCTTTTGCGTTTACCACGGCACTTCCGCTGTTGCCAGACGATGTTTCGGCATTTGTGGTGAAACATGCCACCGGAAGAGCATCCTTGCTATTCTCGAGAAGCCGGCGGAACTTATCTGATACCTTATAATTCTTACTATCAGCCTTTTCATCTACACGAGCCAACATTCCGCCAAGACGAGTCATATCCTTAACCTTGCCCGGAGACAGGCGCAGAGTGTGGTTGGCATCGTATTCAGTCATCGCACCCTTGTTCATCTGGCAGAAAGCCTGCATAAACGTGTTGTAAAGCCTTGTGTTGCTTCGGCGCAAAGGTGCTTCCTCCTTCATCTGCTTTCTTACCCTGATGGTGTAGAGGTCGATGCACAAGCGATAAAGCGGGTCGGAAACGAGTGGCTGAAGTCCATTGTCAATTGCGCCATGAAGAACGCTGTCGAGGCGTGCTCTGTCGGCAAGAATACTGTTATTGAAGAGGGTATCGACATCGACCTTTCCGTGCAGGATTTTTGGCAGATAAGCCTTTGGAACAGCCTTCTTGTATATTGGCAGAAGCAAGGCGAACATCTTGCGGTCTTCGTCGCGGTCGACCATCGTGAAATATTCGTTTATGTTTCGTTGCAGACTCTCAATCTCCTCTTGCATCTGCTCGTTTCGCGTTGCGCGCTTTGAACGCTCCATCGCCACGAGTTTCTCGAACTTTCCGGCAAACGGAATGATGGTAGGGCCGCCGGCAACGAACTGAGTGAAAGCCTCGTTCATGTGGTTGTAGAGCGTGAGGCGCGAGTAGACGCTGTCCAAGTCGTGCACAAGATTTGCGCCATACAAAGCCTTGCGCTCCGGCGTTTCGTTTATCCATTCCTGAAGCCTTTGCTCTTGGCGACGCTTTATTTCGACAACGTTGTTGTTGCGCACGCCGTCAATCTCGCCTCGCGAACGCAGATAAATATTCATCAGCTTGTTTATGCGCACATCGTAGCCCGACTTCTTCTCGGCAGGAGCGGCATCGCGGCACTCTGAAAGCAAGCCCATCTTCGCCTTCAAGAAACGAACTCGCAATTGCGTGTCGTTGTTTACAATCTTGTCTACCGCAGTGGCTGGAATGTGCTTTCGCGTCTGCGCCGGATAGCCCATAACCATTGCAAAATCGCCTTTCTTCACTTCGTTCTTCGCCACCTTCAGCCACGATTCGGGATGATAAGGCACGTTTCTTTCGGAATATGCCACCGGATTGTTCTTCTTTGAGGCATAGACACGCAGAAGGGCAAAATCGCACGAATAGCGCGGCCACTGCCAGTTGTCGATGTCGCCGCCAAACATTCCGAGCCACATTGGAGGGCATGCCACGATGCGGATATCCTTGAATGTGCGGTATCTGACCATGATGTATTGCTTGCCGCCCATCATGCTGTAAATCTTTCGGCTGATGCCGTAAGACTCCTTCACGCCAGTCATCATCTCTCGTGCACGGCGGTCAATCTCGGCTTCGCGAAGCTTTATGTCGGCAATAGAATCGGTGCCCGATTTCAGTCTGTCTGTCACGTCCTCGCACGATAGCATCTGATGGACTTCCATGTTGCCAAGAGGCATTTCCTGCTCGCGCGACTCTGCCCAACAGCCGTAGCGAGTATAGTCGTTGTTCTTCGTGGCAATGCGCTGGACGTAAGTGTTTACGCAATGCCAGTTGGTAATCACCAATCCATCGGCAGAGACAAACGAGGCTGATGCAAACGGCGATGACAAGCCGTTCTCGCCACTAAGCGAAAGAACCGCGCCCGTAAGACACTTCTTGTTTATCTTGTAGATGTCGTTCTTCGAAAGTTTCAGACCGTCCTTGCGCATCAGACTGAACAAATCGCCCTCGGAAATCTGGTACGGAAGCCACATTCCGGTTGCACCCTTATCGTCAACGCTGATGCCGTACTTGCTTCTCACGCGAGTGATGAATTCGTCGCGCATGGTTTCGATTTCATCCTCCTGACTGCCGAATACCGACTGCATAAGCGATGAGTTCAAGAACTTGTAGCCTTCGCCCAGCTCTTTCTCTATAAAGTTCTTAACATCATTGCGGTCGAGATACGGAACACAATGCATCAGCAACTGGAAATAATATTTCTGCAAGTCGGCAGCCTTCAGTTGCTTGAGCGCAGACTTCGGGAGCGACTTGAGATTCTGCACTCCGTAGCGCGTAGAAGCCAGCTGGTCGTCGCCAAGGTCGGACTGCTGCACCTCGCCATCGACAGGCAACACGGCAATCTTCATCTTTCGGTACAGACAGCGCGGATTATTCTGATTTTCAGCAATAAAAGCCTTATATTCGCTGTCGCTGAAACCGGCATAACCTGCCTTTATGGCATAGATGTCGTAGTCGCCCAGCAACGGTGGAAAAACGAAGTCAACATTGTCGCCCTTCTGAGCCACATAGTTGAAACGCGCATAGTCCATGATACTTGGCGTTGTGCCGTTTCTTCGGCTGAAATCGGCATTTCGCAGACTGTCGGTCGGATAAGCATGAGAGGCAAGGAAATTGTGCTCCAGTCCGAGACAATGACCAATCTCGTGCGCTGCCGAATAGCGCAGCATACGCTCAACCGTGGCATCGTCGACGCCCTTTTGCACAGCCTTGTTGTACGCGCCTGTCTGCATCACAATCCACGATTTAAGACGTTCAACAACATTGGTATAGAACTGTACATCAGCCTGAAGAATCTCGCCGCTGCGAGGGTCGGTCCAATGGCAGCCCATAGCGTTGGCAAAATCGCTCTCGACAGCATAGAAGCAGTTGTTGGTGATGTCGAACGGGTCGAAATCCGCTCCTGCCTCGCTATACAACTTGGCTCTGATTACGCCGTCGCGACCAATACGCGCAAAGGCGATGTTCCAGTCCTCGATGCCCTGCTTTATGGCTTTCTTCCACAGAGCCGGGAATTTATCATCGATATAGAATGTGATTGTCTTTCCGCCACTGATATCGAAGCGGTTGATATGCTTGTTGTTGGTTGACTTATAGCCGATTCTGGCATCGACAGGTCGACCGTGCATTGGCTTCTCAGAAAGCAGAAGAAGGCTTTTGCGAACGTCGATGACAAACGGTTCAGAATCAGTTGCATAACTGTAACTAACCGTCACTTCGAGATGCGACGCATCGCCCTTGTGCATCTTTATTCGGGTTTTATCTGCCATCAGCCTTCCCGGAAGCATCTTTCCCGAAAGGATATCAACTCCGCGGAGAATCTCTGTAAACATGGCATCGAGATTAACAACCACGCTCTTTGCCGATGACTTTACAACAGGCGTGCCAACTCGCTGAACGCCACGTTTTTTGTCGGCGGAATTCAGAAAAAGAGAATCGTTCTCGACGCTGAAACTCACCAGTTGTGGATTATAAACTCGCAAGCCCGAATAGACCTTCATCTTGCCCAGTTCTACCGGCTTGCTGACATTCTCTACTCGTGCAGCAATAACATAGTCGCGCCCCAAAAGTGCCTTCGGAATCTCGACCGTAACGTTGCCTGCAAATGCGCACACGCACAATGTGCACAACATAAAAAATATTGTAATTTTCAGTCTCATAGTTCATTTTCGCTTAATAGAAGATGCCGAGGCTCATGCCAGCCTCCCAAGCATTGGTGCTCTTGTTGGTAGACACACAGTTTCCATGCGCCTTGACAAACCATTCGCGGCGCGTTTTTCTTATACTGAAAGGAAACTGATATGTAAGTTGCAAAGAGCCAAGTATATAGCTTGCACCCCAATATGTCATGTCGGGAGCAAGCACATTTACGGCATAGTCGGTTGTAGCGTCGCTCAGACTGAGATTAGACTGAGCCGCCACATGATAGCCCACGCTTCCTTCAGCCCACAGCGAACGATCCGCGCCCTTGCAGAGTCTTGCTCCGCCTTCGAGAGCAAAGGTTAGTCCACCAACCTCAAGATACGAATCTGGAAGGTGGTACAAATCCTTGTCGTAGGCATAGTTAAGATGCGCCCCTATGTACGAGCGGACTTTCTGGTCGGCTGTCCACATCATGCGATAGCGTGCATCGGCCTCATATTCTGTCACTTCATAACGTTTTTTCAGTTCCATCGTCGTGAGCCATCGCTGCGACGATACGCCTGTTACTGGGTCAATCGTAATCTCCTTCTGCTGGCGATATTCATCGGCCGAAGCCGGTCTGCTGCTCAACGACAAGTCGAAAGAATGTAGTCTTCCGCCATCGGTCTTAAACGTATTGTGCGTTGCCATACTCATCTCGGTGCGATGAAACTTGCCCGGCATATACTTGTTCGAACCATACACATCCTCGTTTGCCGTGCAGAAGGCAAAAGATGTAAGCGACTCTATGTTTCTTCCCTTGTAACTGTAAGAAAATTCGCCACCAATTTCGTGGTCGACATATTCTCTTTCGTAGCCCTTGTATCCGCCGGTTGTTCCGGTGGCATTCTCCATTCCGGTGTAGACATAATACTTCATTGTGGCATCGGTCTGGACGGTACTAAGTCCTACGAGTTTTTCCTTTCTGCGCTTGTAATGCGCACTCAATCCAAAGATATTGCTGCCGAACCTGTAAGTAGCGGCCGGCGTAAGTGCATAGGTAGCCAGATTTATGCGCGAGCGAGGGTCGCGCAAACGGCTCAAATCGCCCACGTTATAGTCGAGCCTTGCGCCGAATGTAAACTTGTTTATCTCTACCGAAGCCAGAGAAGCCGTAAGATAAACATTCTGAAAATCGTACTTGGCAGGAATCGAACTTCCCGAAAAATACGGATTTGAATGATGAGGGCGGATGACATCGTTCCACGAGCGGTTAAAGATGCGTCCTTCCTCGAACGTTATCTTGCCGTAGCCGTAAAGACTTTTACCTATCGGCTGAAAGGCATCGGCAAAAAACGTGAATTTATTTTGTTTGTCTCCGTCCTGAACAAGATAGTGCGTGCCTTCGTTGTGCGAGAAATCGGCATACGCGCAGCCACGCTTCAGCAGACTGTCGCGCGACAATCCGGCAGCATTGTCGGTAACGCGCCACAACTGCGTTGCATCATGATACAAACTCGATTCCAAAGTGTTTGGAACAATATTATCCTGCGCCCTGGCAACTGCGGCAACATGCAACATCAGCACAGAAAACTTAAGCCATCTGTTCATATAATGGAGATAAAGTATTTTTACGGATAATGGTATGCCCAAGCCGTTAATTACGCTTGAGCATACCACAATTATAATTCATTAGATATTATTTGTAAACGCCCGGCTGAAGAGCATCTGCTCTCGAAGCAACAGCCCAGTCCTCGGTACTGTTGTTTGTGTCCTTCAGGATGGCACGACCGTCATCTGCCTTGCTCTGAACCTTGCGGTAAGCCACAACTCCTGTGTACGAAGTCAAGGCATTAACATTCAGATAGCCAGCATCGATATAGTCATAAAGACGCTTTGTTGCAACGTCAATGCCTGTTCCCGACTTGTAAGCCAAGATATCAACACCGTCGATAATGGTCTTTGAAGGAACAGCCTTAAACATGTTGCCCTTCTCCTTGCCGTCGGCATAAACTGTCTTCCATGCTGCAACATCTTCAGAAGTATTGAAGATGACAACGCCAGTAGGACCGCTCTGCAAGAGATTCAACTGCGAAATCTTGTCGTAAGATGAATAAATCAGCTTCAGCGCAGGCACGTCAGGATTGTTTGTTGTCTTGCCTTGAGAATCCTTAGCCTCGAAATCGGCTGTTAGAAGGTTGTAGATGTCTGAACCAGTTGCAGTATGGTCAATCGCACTGTTTACGATTACCACGTTCTTGCCCGGCTCAACCACAAAATCCTTGTCAGCAGGGATCTGAAAAATCTGCTTCAGATAGATTGTACCAACTTGATTTGCAATAACGTATGCAGGAGTAGACTCAGACTCGGTAAGTCCGATGTACATTCCGGCAATGTTTACAGCATCATCGCCATTGTTGTAAAGTTCGATGAAGCGACCAGCAAGATAGTTCTTGTTGTTGGCATCCTTGCAGCCAGAATAGTAAACCTTACTGATAAGCATTGACTGCTTGAGGCTCATTGCCACGTTGAGGTTTACAGTTGTGTTCTGCGACAATGTCTGACTTGCAGCCGAACCGCTTACGATGTATGTGCTGTTCTGCACAGTCTCACCTGTTGCAGCCATGTACTCATCAGATGTGATGTTCCACGATGTTGAAACGGTGTAAAGTCCCGGGATTACATCATCAATCACAGCCTTTCCGCTGTTGTCGGTTGTACCGGTATAAGTACGGTTCTCGCCCGAGATGGTAACAGTCTTGCCCGAAAGGTCGAGCTTCTTTGCATTGTCGGGGGCAACAACCTGAACAGTAATGCTAAGTGCCGAAACTGAGTCATCGTCAGACGAGCAGCTTGTCATAACTCCGCAAAAAGCGCACAACGCCATTATTAGCGTTATAATTCCTCTTATTTTTCTCATATTCTTAAAGATTTATTGATTTTATATACTATCATTCTTTCTTACAAAATTACATCTTGAACGAGAGCTCGAAGCCGAAACTGAACGAACCCGTGTTGCGCTGAACCAAGGTCGAAGATGCCGAGCTTGAAAGATATGGCTCGTAGAAAAGCATATTGTTTACGTAGAACGAAAGCGATGCAAACGTGCCGAGTTCCTTTGTAAGGCGGCCCGACACAAGCCATGTAACCGGATTGGTAATAGGCACATCGTCAGAGCCAGTTGTTATCTGATCGGAAAGTTTAACGCCCTTGAAAGTAAAATTTTCGTCGGCAAGCATCTGCTTTGTAACCTCATAGAATGTATTGTCAGTATCAATCAGCCCAACAGGCACTCTGCCGGGATTGATGTTATGGCTGTAGTTGTACCATACAACCTGTCCGGCCAGCGAGGCAACCATCTTCAGCGACGGAACGTGAGTTACAAATCGCAGGTTTGTATTGAAACGACGGTAAACGCTCTTAACCTCATCTGCCTGATACACAACCTTGAAAGGAACAGTGCCATACTGCTTGTAAGACGTAGGCATGTTTCTCGGACTCTCAACCGAATATCCTTTCATCCAATGCTGAGATTCGGAATATGCGCCAGTAAGATAAACGTGAGTGCGCAGTTTCTCAATCTCGCCCAAGTCGAAATCAACTTCCAGACCTTTGTTTACCGACACGGCAAGATTTCCAATCTTTCCGGTTGTCATCATCACCGTATCTGTTCTTTCCGGATTGCTGTAGTCAATAACGGTTGGCTGTCCCGGAGTAATGATAAGTCCCTTATCTACCGAATAGTAGTTAGATGTGTATGTTACATACTCAGCAGAGTTGCTGAAGCCGTTTCCCATCTTCTCGTAATACGCAATGACGCTTGCCTTGCGTTTTCCCGGAAGCCGAAAATCCATTCCGACCTCGTACTTGTCGTTATTGGCATTCTTCAGCCCAACGGTTCGCTTTACATCATAGACGTAAGTGTTGTAAACGAGCAACTGACCTGCCTGATTGTTCTGCGGCATGTAGTTTGCAGCCACTCGGTCGTTGTACTTCTTGTCGGGATAAAGATAGTCGAGGCTCGGAGTCTTTGAGTTTCGTCCGTAAGCCAATCGCAAGTCCATCCAACGTGTAATGTCGATGCTCGAATTTATTCGGGGCGACACACTCGAAGCTGTCTCTTCCATAAACGGCTGAATGGTTGTGAAACGCACTCCCGGCTGAAAGACCAGCTTGCGGTGCTTGGCAAAGTTCCAAGTAAACTTGTCTTCGACATAAGCATTAAACTGATGAAGTCCCGGAATATCGTAATATGCGCGAGGTCGTCCGTTGTTGTTCGGATTCAGCGGATGCAAATCATCGTCGTTATAATATCCGCGGGCATTGTTCCAATCATAATGATATTCAACGCCCATCTTGAAGTTCTGGTTTGTCTTGCCCTTCTTTATGTAGAACTGATTGGAAATCTTGGCAACGACATTGCCCGGGCGACTGATGTTTCCGCCGCTGGCACGATAAGAGCTGTTCACCCACGGAACAGAGTAATATCCGCTTTCGGTGGCGGTGAGTATTGGCTGCAATCCGCTCTGTACCGGAATGATTTTCTCGTATCGGCTGTCCGAATTGTTAAGCGTCATGCCCAAGGTGTAGCTTACGGTACGGGCATACAGTTTGTTTACCGAAATTTTTCCGTTGTGGTTTATAGAGAAGTTCTGATTCTTCACGTCCGTGTTAGTGCCCTCGATTGTGGCATCCGGGTCGTCGCCCGACCAGTCGTGATTCATGTTGTAGCGCAGTTTGGTAGTTGTGTGCCACTTGTGCGTAATGTCGTAGCCCAGATTCAGCGCGCCCGTGTAGCGGTTGAACGACTTCGTCTTCATTCGCGGATCGCCCCACGCCTGAGCATAGTCGAACGAGAAGTTGAGCGTTCCCTTGCGATGCGTTCCGGGCATCATAATCTTGAATCCCTTGCTTGCCGAGATGTTCTTGCTGCTTGGATTAACCTTCAGCCTTAAATTCCACGGCGTAACGCCAACGCGCGAGTTTATCACGGTAAGTCCGCTTGTCAAGTCGCCGTATTCAGCCGAAGGCACTCCGCGGATAACCTCAACCGACTCGATATCGTCCGAGCTGATTGTGCGGAGGTCTGTTCCGACAAAAGCCGTGCTCGAAAAACCACCCTGATTAACCGCTCCGTTGTTCGAAACCTGCATTCCGTCCATCACGATGCTCGAACCGAACGCATTGTTGTTATCGTTTACGAGTCCGCGAATCTGAAGGTTTGACCGCGACGTAAGGTCGGTATTCTTCATCAGTTGTCCCGGCACGAGCTGCATGATATCGTCGAGCGAGAATGCCTGAAGATGGTTTATTGCCTGTTTTGAGATTATCGAGCTTGTGCTCTCGCCTGCCGCATTCTTACGCGCCACAACCTCAACCTCGTCGAGGGCGAGAGTCGAAGAATACATCTTTACGGGAATCTTAAGGTCTGATGCCACCGTTATTTTCTGTTCAAAGGCGTTCATGCCGACATACGAAATCTTCAGAAGCCATTCGCCCGGCATCACATTCTCGAACGTAGCTTTTCCGTTCACATCAGTAACCGCATAAGTGCCGAGCGGCTGCAACTCGCAGCGCGCAAAAATAAGCGGCTGATTATCGTCATCCACCACCGACAAAGAAACATTATATGTCTTTCCGCTGCCTCCCTTCGATGTCTTCTGAGCCGAAACGCCTAACCCGAACATCAAAAAAAACAATAGTAAGTTCCAACGAACTATAAATAAACGACTTGCACTCATTGCACAATTACGATTTTTACTGATATTTTTACGTTATAATGTATAGCAAATCAAAACGCTCTCATATTTTTCAAAATACAAAATTGAATCTGCATTTTTACTTTTTCATTTTGCCTTGCAACAATAGCCATGCAAAAATAGTAAAAAAGAGCAATTACCGCTTATAAATCGGAAGAAAAATAGCAAAAAATCAGTATTTTTTGTTTCTAAAAGCATTTTCATTTTTTAAGGTTATCACTTCAAAGGCGTTTTTATTTACATTCTGATATTATTGCTGATGCACAAAAAAAACGGCTCGGAATCAGTTATAAACCTGAACCGAACCGTCTACCGACTGAGTTACTCTGTATTTCCACAACGGCCTGCCTTTGCCTTCGACAACTATACCTCCGTTGTTTAAGTCGTACTGATTGCCGCAGCGCGTACATTTGGCAATGCCCTTGTCATCGAACTGGACTCTTGCGCTTTCCAAATTGCACTCCGGACAAGCCAAATCATAGCACACCAACCCAAGGTTATCGTTGTTGAGCGTCGGCGTGCCGAGAATCAATCCGCCAAGCCCCAGATACGTCGACAGCAGTTTTGCCTCGGTGAGCGTCTGCGTGTGGGTCGAGCCATCCATCTTCGTTATCAGAAGTTTCGAGCTGCCATTCTTGCGTATGCTGATGAACTGCCCCATGCTCTGCGCCACGTTATACGGCGAGAACGACACGTTGCAGCCGAAATTCACCTTGTAGCTTGAGCCTGAATTGTAAACGTCGCCGCACGCCGTAGTCCAAAGGCATAGCATCAACGCCAAAATTGTTTTGTACGTTTGTTTCATATAACTCTTTTTAACTCATCTGACTTGCGCATTTCGTTTGCAATGCGTAAGTCAGACTCATAATCAGAACGAAAGAACAGGGTCTTTTAGTATGTCTTCAATCTGCGAAAGTTCTTCAGCCGAAAAATCGAGGTTGTCGATACATTTTATATTATTATTCAGTTGTTCAACCGAACTTGCGCCGATAATCACCGATGTCATTCGCTCATCTTTCAGAATCCATGCCAAAGCCATCTGCGCCAGCGACTGTCCGCGCTTCTTCGCAATCTCATTCAGTTTTATTGATGCCGCAACGCGTTCTTCCGACACCTGTCCTTTCTGCAAGAAGCCCGTCTCTCTCGCTGCGCGCGAATGTTCCGGAATGCCGTTCAGATAGCGGTCGGTAAGCAATCCCTGCGCCAAAGGCGAGAAGGCCACCACACCCGAGCCATTGTCGGCAGCGCACTTCAGCGTTCCGTCCTCGACCTTGCGGTCGTACATGCTGTATCGGTACTGACTTACAAGACACGGAACTTTTGCCTCGCGCAGAATGTCGTAGCATTTCTGCTGCAAGTCGAGCGGATATTTTGATATGCCCACATAGAGAGCCTTGCCTTGGCGTACAATGTCGATAAGAGCCTGCATCGTCTCCTCAACCGGCGTTACGCCGTCATATCGGTGGCTATAGAAGATGTCGAAATATTCAAGTCCAGTACGTTTCAGACTCTGATTGATGCTCGCCATCAGATTCTTGCGCGAAGAGCCGTCGCCATAAACGCCCTGCCACATCTCGTGACCAGCCTTTGATGTAATGAGCATCTCGTCGCGATGCGAAGCCAGTTCGTTTCTTAGAATCCTGCCGAAATTTGTCTCTGCAGAACCGGGCGCAGGACCGTAGTTGTTAGCCAAATCGAAATGGCATATTCCTTGGTCGAAAGCCGACACAACAATATCGGTGGCAACCTTGAAGTCGTCTACATCGCCGAAGTTATGCCACAAGCCGAGCGACACAACAGGCATCTGCACGCCGCTCCTTCCACAAAATCTGAATTTCATAAAGTTATAGTATTATAGATTACGAAAAAAAGGATTGAAGAAAAGAACGGCACGCCATTTTCTTCAACCCTCTGAAATGTTTTTCTGTTTTTTATCTGCCAAGCAAGGCATTCTCGGCATCAACCATCGTCTTGAAATTGAAGCCACTCACAACCTCGCTCATCAGAGCCTGAATCTGTTCGTTACACAAGTTTCCGATGCTGCCCTCGTGAGTGTGGTGGATATCCTTGTTAGGCTTGAAGTTTCCAGCCTCAATATCAAGTCCCACCTTCTTGTAGGCATCGCGGAAAGGCATTCCGCTTGCAGCCAGTCTGTTCACCTCCTCAACGCTGAACATATTGTCGTAGCGCGAATCGTCGAGAATATTCTCGTTAACCTTCATCTTGTTGATGATGTATGAAGTCATCTTCAGACAATCCTTCAACTCCTTAAAGGCAGGAAGGAACACCTCCTTTATTATCTGCAAGTCACGGAAATATCCGCTTGGCAAGTTATTCATTATGAGCATAATCTGCTGCGGAAGCGACTGAATTTTGTTACACTTGGCGCGAGTAAGTTCAAACACATCAGGATTCTTCTTGTGAGGCATGATGCTAGAACCCGTAGTACACTCATCAGGAAGCTTCACGAAGGCGAAATTCTGACTGTTGAACATGCAGGCATCGAAGGCAAGTTTTGCAATCGTTCCGGCAATCGAAGCCATGGCATACGCAACGTTGCGCTCCGTCTTGCCGCGTCCCATCTGTGCATAGACCACGTTATAGTCCATCGAGTCGAAGCCAAGAAGCTTAGTGGTAAGCGTGCGGTTCAGCGGAAAAGAAGAGCCATATCCGGCAGCCGAACCGAGAGGGTTGCGGTTGGTAATCTTGAATGCTGCCTGAAGGAACATCATATCGTCTACCAAGCCCTCGGCATACGCTCCGAACCACAGTCCGAAACTCGACGGCATGGCAACCTGCAAGTGAGTGTAGCCCGGCATCAGCACGTTCTTGTACTTGTTGCTCTGTGCAATCAGTTCGTTGAACAGCACCTCTACCTCTTCGGCAATCTCCTTAATCTCAGCGCGAGTAAAGAGCTTCAGGTCGACAAGCACTTGGTCGTTGCGCGAGCGTCCGCTGTGAATCTTCTTGCCCATGTCGCCAAGTTTGCGCGTAAGCATCAGTTCAACCTGCGAGTGTACGTCCTCAACACCGTCCTCAATCACGAACTCGCCCTTTTCGGCAAGCCGATAGATATTCTTCAACTCGGAAAGAAGTTTCGGAAGTTCGTCGGAGCCAAGCAGTCCGATGCTCTCGAGCATCGTTATGTGAGCCATAGAACCGAGCACATCGTACTTTGCAAGATACAAGTCCATCTCACGGTCTCTACCAACGGTAAACTTCTCGATTTCCTCGTTCACCTGAACGTTCTTTTCCCAAAGTTTTGTAGCCATAGTCTTGTTTTATTAGAATTCAGTATAAGGCATGCGCGAAAGCATATTTGCAATGCCCTCTGCACCCTTCTCGAGCTTTCCGCCAAGCATTCCGCGCATGATAAGGTTAAGGTCGGCACCGATAGTGACCTTCATCTTGCACGAATTTGCGTCGATTGGCAAAAGTTGAATCCACAGATTTGCGTTTATCGGAACATTCTCCAATGCGTACTTTATGCACTTTTCCTCGCGCTCAACAACGCGAAGAGTGAGGTTGCCCACTGGCGGAACTGAAACGCTTACCGAATCGGTGTCTGAAGTAAGACTCTTGAGCACAGGAATCATCTTCTCAACCTGATCGCCATCGGCCTGTTCCTTCAGTTTTGCAACCAATTCCGGATTGTCAAGTTTCTGCTTTACGTTTTGCAGATTGCTCAGATCCGATAACTTAGAGAAAACCATCTCTCGTGTATAAGGGATGGTTTTTACAGAACTTTCGTATTTATGTAATGACATATTTCTTATTTATACATTCCAGTGTGCAGGATCTTTTCTCCATTCGTTAAGAACCTGAACATCTGCCTCTGTAATATATTCAGTCTTCAGAGCCACATCAACAACAGCCTCGTAGTTTGTAAGTGTGATGAGCTTAACCTTGGCATCCTTGAATGCCTGAACTGCAACGTCGAAGCCGTAAGTATAAGATGCAACCATGCCGAGCACCTCGCATCCGCTGTTGCGGATAGCCTCGACAGCCTTCAGACTGCTACCGCCGGTTGAGATAAGGTCTTCGAGCACAACAACCTTCATTCCCGGACGAAGTTCGCCTTCGATAAGGTTCTCAAGACCGTGATCTTTTGGTTTAGAGCGAACGTAAACAAATGGCTTGTTAAGCAAATCGGCAACAAGTGCGCCCTGCGGAATTGCACCAGTAGCAACACCTGCAACAGCATCCACGCCCGGAAACTCCTCCATGATGATTCGTGCAGACTCAGTCTTTACGAAGCTGCGCAACTCAGGATAAGACAGAGTCTTGCGGTTGTCGCAATAGAATGGTGATTTCCAGCCTGATGCCCAAGTAAAAGGACTGTTTGGCTGCAACTTGATAGCCTTAATCTTAAGAAGCTTCTCTGCAAAAATTTTCTCTAAAGTCTTCATATTATAAAAAAGTGTTTTATTTTTCGCTGCGAAGATACTACATTTATTTCAAAAAAGAAACCGTTGCCCAATAAAAAACTGAACAACGGCCAATATTTACACAATTGAAAATTTGTTACTTGAGAAACTTGATAGCATAACATACCAAATCTCCAGATGCTGTTATACTTATTGTATAATCGTGGTTTGGATTCAGATTCTCGTATTTTACAGCAGCCGAACCGCTCTTGTCGACAACCTGTTCAACAGAGCCCCAGAATGCTCCGCTGAAGTGAGCCTTCACATAAAGGTTTCGGGCATAGTCAGAGCCCTTGTTTGCGCAATATACAATCACACCCTTACATCCGGTAACGGCAAGTGTCATCTCCTTGTGAGAGCCTTCCTGCTTGACAATTACGCCTTCCATTCGCTGCGGCTGAATAACCTTATCGCTTGTAGGATCGATGGTCTGGAGACAAGTCTTATATGCAAAGATGCTCTCGCCCTTTCCATTATGCACCCACTTTTCTTCAAATGCCTTAGCTACGGATTCGTGATCGAAGTAAAGAACCTGATTCGCCTTTACCTTCTTAATTGTCTGTGCAGTGGCTGCGACCGAAATGACGGCCAGCATAGCCAGTAGTAATAATTTCTTCATAATACTTTGGTTTTATGCAATTTACTCCTCAAAACGGAGTATAAACAAGATTTCGGGTATCACACCACAAATATATATATAATTGCTATTAAAACCAAAGAAAGAGGAAATTATTTTACGTTTAATTATTATTTTTTAACAATTCCGTGACATTAAGTTTCTCGCAGCCCTGAATGGCATCAATCATTTCTGCCTTGTGAAGTTTTGAGAAACCATCAGGAAAACAGATATGTTCCATATTTATGCAGTCGCCAAACGCCGCATTACCAAGTTTTTGCAGGTTCTCCGGAAGTTGTACATCTGTCAAAGCCACACACTGCGAGAATGTACGGATTCCAATCTCCGTAACCGTAGGCGGAAAATCGATGGCATTGATTGACGAGCAGAGGCTGAAAGCATCGTCCTCAAGTCGCTGAAGATTCAGCGGAAGGGTTATCTTGCGCAAAGCTTTACATTTCTTGAACGTAGCTACCTTCAAGGTCGTAAGATTCTCTGGCAGACGGAGTTCAACGGCATTCTCGCATCCGCAGAAAGCACCTGCTCCGATACGCGCTACATTGTCGGGCACATCAATCTTATGCAACGACGAGCAGCCCTCGAAAGCATGATCTGAAATGAAAGTGAGTCGGCTTGAAAACTTCACATTCACAAGTCGCTGATTATCGCGGAACGCATTCTTGCCGATGCCAGCCACGACAACGCCCAAGCCCTCGAGAATAACGCTCGAAGGAATTTCAATTTCGCTATCGCGACCGTCAAACTTCACGATTTCGACCTTCTTGCGGTCTTGCAGATATCTGAAAGTCCACAATCCGCTTTTAACATATCTTCCGTCGGTAATCTGCCTAAACTGCTGCCCGAACGGCGATGCAATTATGCTGAAAAAACTCTTCTCTGGAACACGAAGAATACATTTCTGAAGTTTCGTGCTATCCTCGCACACTGGTAAAGTATCGCCATCGAAATAGACAGATTCAAGACACTTGCAATCGTCAAAAACGCCTACGCCAATATTCTGGATGCCAGAGCCTAGTCTGATAGTCTTCAAATCTACGCAACCCGAAAAAGCATTGTCGCCAACCTCCGTAACCGTATCAGGAATGACAATCTCCTGCAATCCTTGAATCATGCTGAAGGCACTTTCGCCAATGCTCACGACCTCGTAGTTCATGATTACAGGCTCAATCTTTGCAACGGTAGTATCGTCTGTTCCAAGATGCTTCAAGAATTCGTTTCTCGTCTCATCTTCTGCAAGATACTCCTCTACTACCTTACTTATATACGCAATAGCTTCGAGTCCGCCCTCCGCATTCTTTGAGTACAGAACACGGTTGCAGATAATCTCATCGCCAATCATATAGCAGTCAAGTTCCTTCGTTTGCAACGGTCCGAAAGGATTCTGCACCACCGGCGCCTCGCAAGTACATATAGTATCGGTGCTCACAAACGATGTGCGCTGCTGACGGACAGGTTCTTCGCTGCCCTCGCTTTCGTCGTTCTTTGGACAGAAAAACGACAAGAGTGAAGCCACGAAGCCTTCTTGTTCAAGATAATAATCTTTACAACTATATAGATAGGCTATGCCCAAAACGGCAAACGCAAAGCCCAGTATCAACCAAACTACCATTTAACTAAATTACAATTAGATATCTTAATAATCAGTTGCAAATTTAAGTATTATATATAAAACCACCAAATTTGAGTATTTTTTTTAACATTTTATTACATTTTTCGTAAAACAGAAATAGCGTATAAAAAAGATTTTGTAATTTTGCCATCAAATTTGTGATTTAAAAAGTCATTAAAAATCAAATATGAACATATTAGAACTGAGTGAACAGGAGATTAACCGCCGCAATTGCCTTAACGAATTGCGCGCTATGGGAATAGACCCATATCCTGCTGCAGAGTATCCGACAAACGCGTACACTATTGAGATTAAAGAGGCGTTCAAGGACGATGATGAACCAAGAGAAGTTTGTATTGCTGGCCGTATGATGAGCCGACGAGTTATGGGTAAGGCATCTTTTGCCGAACTGCAAGACTCGAAAGGCAGAATTCAGGTTTATATCACACGCGACGATGTGAACACTCCTGAACTTGAAATGTACACAGTTTTCAAGAAACTTCTTGACCTTGGCGACTTTATTGGCGTAAAGGGTACTGTTTTCCGCACACAGACAGGCGAAATCAGCGTTCACGCCAAGGAATTGACAGTTCTTGCAAAGAGCCTTAAGCCACTCCCTATCGTAAAGGAGAAGGACGGACAGGTATATGATTCATTTGACGACCCTGAACTCCGTTATCGCCAGCGTTACGTTGACCTCATCGTAAACAACGGCGTAAAGGACACATTCTTGAAGAGAGCAACAATCCTGCGCACTATGCGTCAGGTATTCGACGAGGCTGGCTTCACCGAGGTGGAGACTCCTATATTGCAGCAGATTGCCGGCGGTGCTTCTGCCCGTCCGTTCATCACACACCACAACGCCCTGAACGTTGACCTCTACCTGCGTATCGCAACAGAGCTTTATCTGAAGCGTCTTATCGTTGGTGGTTTTGAAGGTGTTTACGAGATTGGCCGTAACTTCCGCAACGAGGGTATGGACCGCTCGCACAACCCTGAGTTCACTTGCATGGAGCTTTACGTTTCATACAAGGACTACAACTGGATGATGACATTCACCGAGAACCTTCTTGAGAAAATCTGTATCGCTGTAAACGGCACAACAGAAGTCAAGATTGGCGACAACATCGTATCGTTCAAGGCTCCATACCGCCGTCTGCCTATCCTCGATGCCATCAAGGAGAAGACTGGCTACGACCTTTCAACAATGAGCGAGGACGAGATGCGCGAGATTGCAAAGAAACTTGGTGTTGAGGATACTGAAATAATGGGCAAGGGCAAACTTATCGACGAAATCTTCGGCGAGACTTGCGAGGGCACATTCATTCAGCCTACATTCATCACCGACTACCCTGTTGAGATGTCACCTCTGACAAAGATGCACCGCAGCAAGCCGGGACTTACAGAGCGTTTTGAGCTGATGGTAAACGGTAAGGAACTTGCAAACGCATACTCTGAGCTGAACGACCCAATAGACCAGGAAGAGCGTTTTGTTGAGCAGATGAAGCTTGCCGACAAGGGCGACGACGAGGCAATGGTAATTGACCACGACTTCCTTCGCGCACTTCAGTACGGAATGCCTCCAACTTCAGGTATCGGTATCGGTATCGACCGCTTGGCTATCCTTATGACTGGTCAGCCAACAATTCAGGAGGTTCTGCTCTTCCCTACAATGAAGCCAGAGAAGAAGGCTCCGAAGGATGCCGCAAGCAAATATGTTGAACTCGGCTTTAGCGAAGACATCGTTCCTGTGCTTCAGAAGGCAGGATACAACCTCGTTAAGGACCTCGCAGGCACTAAGGCTCAGGCTGTACAGCAGCAGATTGGCGAGATTATCAAGAAGTACAAGCTTGACATCCAGAAGCCTTCTGTTGACGAATTGAACGCAATAATCGGCAAGATTGTTGTTGACGAATAAAATATAGACTGTGACAGATTGTGGAAGAATAGCAGTATTGGGAGGTGGTAGTTGGGCTACCGCCATTGCCAAGATTATGCTCGACAGTACGGATCACTTGAACTGGTATCTCCGCCGAGACGACCGAATCAGTGACTTCAAACGGCTCGGGCATAACCCTGCATATCTGCAAAGTGTACACTTTGACATAAACAAAATTTCGTTCTCTTCGGACATTAACGATATTGTAGAGAACTCCGACACGCTGATATTCGTAACTCCGTCGCCTTATGTAAAGAGTCATCTGAAAAAGCTGAAGACTCACATCAGGGACAAGTTTATCGTTACGGCAATCAAGGGAATCATTCCCGACGAGAATCTGGTTGTTTCAGAATATTTCCATCAGGTTTACGGCGTTCCGGAAGAGAATCTTGCCGTGATAGCCGGTCCTTCGCACGCCGAGGAAGTGGCTCTCGAACGACTCTGCTATCTTACTGTGGGCTGCAAGGACGAGGAGAAGGCAACATGCCTTGCCAACTTCATATCAAGCCCATACGTCAAGACATCGGTAAACCTCGACCTCTTCGGAATTGAGTTTGCAGCCGTGCTGAAGAACGTCTACGCCATCTGCGCCGGAATATGCAACGGCATGGGTATGGGCGACAACTTCCAAGCCGTGCTGATTTCCAACGCCGTTCAGGAGATGGAGCGATTCGTGAACACGGTTAGTCCGATGGAGAACCGCAAAATCATCAGCTCGGCATATCTTGGCGACCTTCTGGTTACGGGATATTCGAACTTCAGCCGAAACCGTGTGTTCGGAACGATGATTGGAAAGGGTTATTCGGTAAAGACCGCCCAGATTGAAATGGAGATGATTGCCGAGGGCTATTACGGAACAAAGTGCATGAAGGAGATTAACAAGCACTATCACGTTAACATGCCGATACTCGATGCCGTGTACAATATTCTGTACGAACATATCTCGCCACAGATTGAAATAAAATTACTTACCGACGCCTTCAGATAATGGCGTCGGTATTTTTTTATGTCCTGCACTCCGGAACGGATGCCGAAGCAAGCGAATTATACTTTTATAGCAAAATGCAATCCTTTCCGACAACAATTACCAAAAAATTAACATAACACGAGCACTTTTAAGAAGAAATATCTTAAATTTGCGCCACATAACAAATTCATCAGAAGTATAGATATTTTAATACTGCATATATGAAAAATATTAGTTTAAACATCAGCAAGGCAACGCCTTTCGTATCAGTAGAGAAAATCAAGTCATACGAACCAAAGGTAAAGGCTGCCATGGAAGCACTCGAGAACGGCACATGTAAGGGTAACGACTTCTTGGGCTGGCTTCACTTGCCATCATCAATAACTGCTCAGCACATCGCCGACCTGAAGGTTTGCGCAAACGTGCTTCGCGAGAACTGCGAGGTAGTTGTTGTTGCAGGTATCGGCGGTAGCTATCTTGGCGCACGCGCCGTTATCGAGGCATTGGGCAACAGCTTCCAGTGGCTTGTTCAGGACAAGAAGAATCCGACAATCGTCTTTGCCGGCAACAACATCGGCGAGGACTATCTTGCCGAACTGACAGAATATCTAAAGGACAAGAAATTCGGTGTAATCAACATATCTAAGAGCGGTACAACAACCGAGACAGCCATCGCCTTCCGTTTGTTGAAGAAGCAGTGCGAAGACCAGAGAGGCAAGGATGTTGCACGCAAGGTTATCGTTGCCGTAACTGATGCCAAGAAAGGCGCAGCACGCACAACAGCCGACAAGGAGGGATACACAACATTCGTAATTCCAGACAACGTGGGCGGTCGTTTCTCTGTGCTCACTCCAGTAGGATTGCTTCCTATTGCAGTGGCTGGCTTCGATATTGAACAGCTTGTTGCAGGTGCAGCCGAGATGGAGAAGGCAACAGCAACAAACGTTCCTTTCGAGGAGAATCCATCGGCTCTATACGCTGCCGTTCGCAACGCTCTCTATGCAGATGGCAAGAAGATTGAGATTCTCGTTAACTTCCAGCCAAAACTTCACTACATGAACGAATGGTGGAAGCAGCTTTACGGCGAGAGCGAAGGCAAGGAGCTGAAAGGTCTGTTCCCAGCAGCAGTAGACTTCTCAACCGACCTTCACTCTATGGGACAGTGGATTCAGGAAGGCGAAAGAACAATCTTCGAGACAGTAATATCTATCGAAGAGCCATGCAAGAAGCTCACCGTTCCTTCAGATGAGGAGAATCTTGACGGTCTGAACTTCCTTGCAGGCAAGCGCATCGACGAGGTTAACAAGATGGCAGAACTCGGAACTCAGCTTGCACACGTAGACGGCGGCGTTCCAAACATGCGTCTTGTTGTTCCTGTGCTTAACGAGTACTATCTCGGTCAGGTAATCTACTTCTTCGAGAAAGCCTGCGGCATCAGCGGCGAGGTTCTGGGCGTAAATACCTTCAACCAGCCGGGCGTAGAGGCTTACAAGAAGAACATGTTTGCCCTCCTAAACAAGCCGGGATACGAAGCAGAAAGCAAGGCTATTCAGGAAAAACTAAAATAATATATGTTTAAGAGAGAAAAAACAGATTATATGAAAAAACACGGCTTTGAGGAGATGAACCTCAAAGCCGTACTTTTTGATATGGACGGCGTACTGTTCGACTCGATGCCGAACCATGCCCTTGCTTGGAGCGAAGGAATGAAAAAGTACGGTCTGCCCATGACAAAGGAAGAGGCTTACATGCACGAAGGCAGAACGGGAGCCGGCACAATCAACATTCTGGCACAGCGCACATGGGGACGCGATGCAACCGAGGAAGAGAAGCAGCAGATTTATGCTTGGAAGACCGAAGTATTCAACAAATGCCCACAGGCTGGTCCGATGCCCGGGGCAGCCGAACTGCTGAACAAAATAAAGGCCAACGGTCTGCAAATTGTTCTGGTAACAGGAAGCGGACAGAAATCTCTGCTCGACAGACTGAACACGCACTTTCCCGGCATATTTACATCCGACAAGATGGTTACGGCTTTCGACGTAAAATACGGCAAGCCTAATCCAGAGCCATATCTGATGGGACTTCAGAAAGCCGGCGTAAAGCCTAATGAGGCCATCGTTGTAGAGAACGCTCCGCTTGGAGTTCAGGCTGGAGTGGCGGCAAACATCTTTACGGTTGCCGTAAACACAGGTCCGCTGCCCGACAGCGTTCTGCTATGCGAGGGAGCAAACCTTCTTCTACACTCAATGCAAGAACTTTCAGACAAGTGGCCTGAATTGTTAAAATCATTTAAAAACAATGAACGATAGTGTTAAAAAACATTATTTTTGAAAAATTCCGTCAATTTTATTTGCAGTTTCCAACAGATAGTATTATCTTTGCACTGCTTTTAAAGAAGAACTAAGTGTAAATTAAAATATCATTTGGATTAATAAGGTAAAAAAGATTGGAAAAAGAGTTAAAAGAAGTTCTCAACTGTGAAGTTGAGAACTTTTTGTTTATACAAGCTTTTGCCATTACGCCAATAATGACTAACTTTGCATTTGATAACAAGATAACGTTAATTATTTTTAATATGAAAAAAGCATTCCTTTCCTTGGCTTTGCTTCTGTCAGCATTAGTTGCAAACGCCACCGTCCGCTTGCCAAAGATTTTTTCAGACAATATGGTGATACAGCGGAATGCAGAAATCAGAATATGGGGTTGGGCCGACCCTAAGGAAAATGTTTTCATCGCTCTGAACGGAAAGAAGGTGAAGACCATCGCAAGCGAAAGCGGCGAATGGGAAATATCGCTTCCGGCAATGAAGGCCGGCGGTCCGTACACGCTTTTGGTAAACGACATAAAGGTAAACAACATTCTCATAGGCGATGTATATCTCTGCTCGGGACAGAGCAACATGGAACTGCCGATGCGACGCACAGCCGACCTCTACAAGAAGGACATGGACAGCATAGTAAACACCAACGTGAGATATGTTAAGATTCCGCTTACATTCAACTTCAGAGAGCCGCAAAACGATTTCAAGGCGTGCGACTGGAAGGAACTCAATCCAAAGAACGCTCCCGAGATGTCGGCACTCTGCTACTATCTGGGCATGAACATTAACATAAGCGAGAACGTTCCGGTTGGCATCGTAAATTCAAGCGTGGGAGGCTCTCCTATCGAGGCGTGGATGCACTACGACGCACTCGAGAACTATCCGGCTTACAGAAAAGAAGCCGACAAATGCTATCAGAACGGCTACATTGAAAAGACTCTAAAGGAGGAGGCTGAGAAGATGCGCACTTGGAACAATATCCTGAACGAAACAGACCACGGACTAACCGAATGGACATCGCTCTATTTCGATGACAACAAATGGGAAATGGTTGATATGTTCAGCGACTGGGGAGCACCCGACGGCAAGATTGTGAACGGCTCGCACTGGCTGCGTCAGGAAATAGACGTTCCGGAGAAATGCGCCGGCAAGGAGGCCGTACTCAGACTGGGCTGCATTGTCGATGCCGACAGCGTTTATGTAAACGGCGTATGCGTTGGCTCAACAGGATATCAGTATCCGCCACGAATATATAAAGTGAGACCTGACTTGCTTCGCGCAGGCAAAAACATCATTGCGGTGCGCGTAATAAGCTATCAGGGCAAGCCAAGTTTCGTAAGAGAGAAGCCTTACAAACTCACGTTCAACAACGGCTACGAGATTGCACTATCGCAGAACTGGCGACACAAGATAGGCTCAAGAATGCCGGCACGCGCAGGTCAGACATTCTTCCAGTACAAGCCAATAGGTCTGTACTACGGAATGATTGCACCGCTTAACAAGTTCCGCTTCTGCGGAACAGTATGGTTCCAAGGCGAGAGCAACACAAGTCGCGCAAACGAATATTCAGACCTCTTGCAGAAGATGGTTGCCGACTGGCGCAAGCGTCAGGGCTATTCTAACCCATTCATCATCGTTCAACTTGCCAACTTTATGGACACGCACGACAAGCCTTTCGACAGCGAATGGGCGGCTCTGCGCAACGCACAGCGCGAGGCAAGCACGCTTATTCCAGATGCTGCCCTTGCAACGGCTCTCGGTCTTGGCGAGTGGAACGACATTCACCCTCTGAAAAAACGCGACGTTGCAGAGCGCGTATTCCTTCAGATTGAGCGACTTGTCTACAAAAAAGATAAGATGATTGCCGAAGGTCCCGTGGTTAAGGATGTTAAGGCAGCAAAGAACGGAACGGTTGTTCTGTCATTCATACGCGAGGATGTTCAGAAAGGCTCGCTGCGAGGCTTTGAGCTGGCTGGCGAAAGCGGCTTCTACTACAAGGCAGATGCCAACTCAGACGGCAAGACGGTAACTCTTTCGTGCCCCGACGTGAAGCAGCCTAAGAGCGTGCGCTATGCGTGGGACGACAACCCTATCCTATCGCTCTACAACACCAACGGAATGCCAGCCTCATCCTTCCAGTTCGAGATAGGCTACACCGCTCCAAAGGCAAAGGCTGACAAATCGGCTAAGCCTGTAAAGGAGAAGGGAGCAAAGATGGTAGAAAACAAGGCTGAGAAGAAGGAAGAAAAGCCGAAGAACATTCCGGAAGTTGCTCCGCAGAGAAAGAAGGAGGCGAAAAAGCAGTCAGCCTACAAGACTAAGGTTGCCGTGATTGAGGAACGCGCCAAGATTGAAAAGGAAAAGATGAAGGACGATTCTGAACAGTTCAAGGGCGAGATGTACTTGAAGGAGAAGGCAATAAAAGACGAGTTCAAGGCTAACAAGGAGAAGCGCGAACAGGAAGCCAAGGAGCGAAAGGAGCTCGAAAAGCTGAAGAAACAGCAGGACAAGCTTGACAAGCAGCAGAAGGAACTCGACAAAAAGAAACAGGAACTGAACAAGAAATAGCATTATAATCGGATGCGTCGGTAGCAATTTGTTGCCGACGCATCTTTTTTTCGCATAAATTGCATTATACAAAAACTTTGAAGAGAGAGTTGAAAGATAATTGACAATGGGAAACTTGAAAGTTGAGAGTTGAAATTTGAAAAAACGTATCAAGTAAGGCAGAAGGTTCGGGCAAGCAAGGGGGTAGTAAGGGGATAGTAAGGGGATAGTAAGGGGATAGCAAGCCGATGGTAAGCCGGAGGGTACGGGCAAGGTTCGAAGAAGTAAGCCGATAGCAGGGGAGTAGCTACGGGGTAGGTACGGGGTAGCTACGGAGTAGGTACGGGGAAGAAAGCCGATAATAATTCACAATTGACAGTTGACAATTGACAATTTCTTTAATTGAAAGTTGAAAAAATCTTATTAATTAACAGTTAACAATTCGGAATTCAAAAATCATAATTCATAATTACAGTGAGTGTATATAAAACAATTTTAGTATAAATTGTTCTTTTGGTAAATACAAAATAGTGGCAAGGTACGTGCAAGGTACATCCAAGGTACGTCCAAGGTACAGGGAAGTAAGCCGAAGGTGAGCCAAATGGTTCGATGGTGGTTCGACTAAAATCCTATCAATTCAATTAGCTCTAAGTTTGCAGAAGATTGCCACATAGCCCCTTGATTCTGCCGAATTTGCCGAATTTGCCGCTCGACCTCTGGTCGCTCTTACGTTAACGACCATTTTGTACTACGAGTAGCATTAGAGTATAACATTGACAGCAAATCGTCTTATATCAAGGGCTATTTCTACATTATCGACCCAGAGGATAAAGTTTCGAAAAGGTTCTGGTTTATCGGCAAGAGAAAACAAATGGACTAAACCTTGCCCAACAACATTCATAACGAAAAGAAGAGAGCCTCGGCAACGATGGCTCTCTTCTTTCACTTTTACATAATAATATTAACCTAAATTATAACTATTTTCTTACCGTTCTTGATGTAGATTCCCGGAGTTGGGTTTACTACTCGCTGGCCGCGAAGATTGTATATTACGTTGTCGCCACAGTCTGGCAAAGCCTCAACCTCGTCGATGCCAGTTGCCTCCTCGGTTGCGTCTTTGTCGTTAGACAGGAATACGCTCTTAATCCTTATCGGATTTCCGCCATACGACCAGAATCCGGCAATATAGATGTGCTCTGTATTGAGCGTAACGCCGTTCCCTTTTTTCAGGGTTGCAAGTTCCTCTACCACACGGGTACGAGTACCTATTTGTATCGTTGCATTCTGTGCCCAATAATCGTTCTCGTCGAACAGATGGATTTCGGCGCCAGCATTTTGTTTCTCGTACAACTCGACAACAAGATACTTATAGTCCGACATATCTAAGCCGTTGTTGTATGTCCATCCGCCGAAGCCGTATTTTCCGGTAACGAGCGTGCCTGTCTTCTCATCGAACGAGCCCTTCTCCCAGATATTCGGATTGAAAGAATCGGCCGACAACGGGAACGGAGTAAGCGACAGATGAACGCTCACCTCCTTGCGTGTTCCGAAGTCATCGGTTAGCGATATTACGACATCGGTCTCGCCCACTCCATTGCACAACAACATGCCGTTTTTGAACGATGCAACCGAAGGATTGCTGATGCTATAATCGGCTGTTGCGCTTACGCACGACTTGTGTCCGTCGGCAAACGTAGCATCAACAGGAATGGCGATGGCGTTGCCCGGAAGAATCTTGAAATTGTCGGCACAACCCAATTCGAGGCTCACCAGTTTGCGGGCATCCTCTGTTGGGTTAGGCCACTCGGCTGCATAGTCCTTGAACCAGCGGAACACAGGACGAGCGCACGATTCGGGGTCGGTAAGGAATGTTGAGCCGTCGGGCTTGCTGTCGTCATACTCAGCCAAGAGATTCAGACCTGTAAAGACCGTCCAACTTACGTTTCCGGTATAATCACAAAGGAACTTGAAGTTTGCTCCGAAGCCTTCGCCGCCTCTTACGCCAGTTGTTGATTTTCCCCACGAGCAATCGTATTTCTTAGCAGCCCAGTCCATCTCGGTTACGATGATTGGGGCAAAGTCGGTTACGCAGTTAATGCGCTCGTGCCATCCGTTAATAAAGCCGTTATATCCGCCGCCCGAAACATCGCCGGTGTTCTCTGCGCTCTCCACCTCGGCATCGCTTCCAAACCAGCCCGGATAGCAATGAACGGCATAGCCAATGTTATTGCCAATGATTGGCTTAACGGCATAGTCGCGATAATCGCTCTGATATCCCGGTCCGGGAACCCAGATTATGTTGTTGCAGCCCTTTGCGCGGATTGCATCGACAATAGGCTGAAAATAGTCGAAAGATGCGCCAGATGTTATCTTTTTGCCCGAAGCGTCAGTCTTATAGATTTTTACAGGCTCGTTGGCAAGTTCAATCATGATAGACATGTTACCTTCCTCTACAAGACGCTCGGCAACATATTCCCACACCTTTATAAGGTATTTCTGATAGTTGTCGCCTACGGTAATCTCCTTGGGACACACGCCCGGCGGACGCATAACGACATAGATTCCGTTTGCCTCGCAATACTTTGCCATCTCGTAGAAAACCGAGTTGAAATATTGCTTGAAGCGAAGCATGTTGAAAGCCGAGATATCGCTCTCGTCACCATTATTTGCGCTTGGATTATTGCTCCAATAAGGGTCCATGTGCAGGCGAAGCACGTTTATCTTGTAACCCTTGTCGAGCGCTCCGTCCAGCACTCTCTTATTGTATTTCAGACAGTTGTCCACATCGTAGTTGTCCCAATACTTGCCCTTCTCGTTAAACCAAGGGCTGTAGGTCTGCGCCACGCCATGAAGATTTACCTTGTTGCCGTTTTCATCAACAAGATATCTGCCTTCGATGTGCAGTTTGGGCATAGGCATATTGCGCCACGCCTTGGCAGTCACAACCGCCATACATGCCACGAATAGCAAAAAAACTATTTTTTTCATTGTTGTTTGGTATAAAGTTTGATTCTAAATTTCTGAAAATGATATTATTTTTCAACGAAATAATTCAATGCGACTGCAAAATTACGAATTTATAACCTAACCTTTAAAAATGACAATATGTTATACAACACGAAACAACCGAATCATTGGCAGCAACTTATTTGTATAGTGCAATTATGTGCAAAAAAAGTGGTATGAATTTACATTTTTACTCGCTACCTTTGCAGCATGAAAATTAAAATATCAGCAAGAATATGAAACCCTATAAATTTGAGCCTTACCTTAAACCGACCATCTGGGGAGGCTCGCTTATAGCACCATTCAAAAGCATCGGGACAAACGAGGAGAACATAGGCGAATCGTGGGAAATATCGGCTGTGCCAGGGCACGAAAGCGTGGTTGCCAACCGGGGTATTGCCGATGATGTGGACGTTGGGCTTACCTTGCCGCAACTTATCGACAAGTATAAGGAGCAACTTGTGGGCAGAAAGGTTTACGAGAAGTACGGAAACAAATTTCCGCTGCTGATAAAGTTCATAGACTCGCGGCAAGACCTCTCGGTTCAGGTTCACCCCAACGACGAACTGGCGCAGAAACGCCACGGATGCGCCGGGAAGACCGAGATGTGGTACATAATAAAGAGCAAGCCGGGAGCAAAAATCTATGCCGGACTGAGCCGAAAGATTACGCCCGACGAATACGAGCATCTTGCCAAGGCTGAGACCATCGACGGACACTCGCCCATGCAAGACGTGATAGCCACGCACGAGTCGCACCAAGGCGACCTATACTTTCTGCCTGCCGGAAGGCTTCACGCCATAGGAGCCGGCAATTTCCTTGCCGAGATTCAGCAGACATCAGACATAACGTACCGCGTTTACGACTTCGGGCGGAAAGATGCCAACGGAAAGCCGCGCGAACTGCACATTGAGCAGGCCAAAGATGCCATAGACTATAACGTGTATTCTGAATACCGTACATCTTACGACAGCACTCTGCCAAACTCCGAACTTGTTAGTTGCCCTTACTTCAGGGTGAACAGAATAGTGGTTCAGGAATCGGCAAAAATCGACCTCCAAACCGAGTCGTTCGTGGTGGTTATCTGCCTCAGCGGAATTGCCAACATCAACGGAATAAACATGCACCAAGGCGAAACAGTACTTGTTCCGGCATCGGAAAATACTCTGTTTATTTTTGGAAATGCAACATTCCTTACCGCTACACTATAAGGCATGTTGCACTACTTAGAACTTTCCGAAATGGCAACAGCGGCGCATTACTTATAGAAGAAATAGAATGTAGCCGTTGCTGCCGTTTTCTTGTTTGCAGACTGAAAACACAAGCCCTGAATAATGCTTTTAGTCTGCCCTAACTTTTCCCTCGCCGTTAAGCCGAAATCCATAAGGATTAGCAGCAAACATCATATTCCTTTTTCATCTCGGGCAAGAGATGCTTGAGTTGGTTTACCGACGGAATGAAACTCTTGTATTCCGTGAGGATGTACTTCTTTACAAGTTCGAACTTGTAAAGAAGTCGTTGTCGCGGCAGAGGCGCAGGAAGACTACGCCGCGGATTATCTGCTCTGGAGCTGTGATGCCGCGTATTATCTTTACCCAGTCGGGGTAGGCGTCGATGTCGGAACAAAGTCTTTCCCACAGGAATTGCGGAGACGAATAGTCTTCTACAAAGTCGCCGAACTTTTCTTCGATAAACTGCCATGTGGCAAGGCAGAGCTTCTTTACGTCATCGTCGCTAACACATTCACTATCATTTAGTTTAACGATTTTTTTCGGAAGTTCGAGTTCTATTGTTCCTTGGTGGTCGCCGTCGCGCGATTTTAGCTTAATGTCTATCTTCTGCATCCATTCTTCGACCTTGTCGAGGCGGATGCTTGGCGGATAGATGCGGAGGCTACCGTTGTTGCCGACCATAAACGAGAAGATGAGGTTGCCAACATCGGTTGGGCGTGTGTAGTAGAACACGTTTTTATAGCGATGCACGTTGCAGAAGCCATGATTGCGGAGGCTGGCATCGAGATAGCTGCCTACAATCTCTATGGTTTGCTTCTGTAATTGGGCGTTTTCTGCCTTTTCTTTGTTATATTTCTTACCAAAGAAAAAGTCCATAAGTTGTTGCAGACCTCGATTTTCCTTTGCATTTTCTTCGCTACCGAGCAAAGCCAAAAGTTCCTTGTTTACCTGCTCTGGCGGAGTTGGCACGAATTTCTTTGTCGCTTTCCTTTTAGGCTTCTCTGTTGGGGCTGATACAGGCGTGAAGTTTTTCGCAACCATAGCCCTTATCTTCTCCATCTCTGCCTCCTCATTTGGCGAGTCCATGCTGTATTTTGGCTCGATGGTTGGAAGAATTTCCTTCATTCTTTCAAAATCACGACGGAAATTTTTCCACCTATAGCATTCTTCTTCCTTTTCATCTTCGATAAGTTCTTTCTCTACAAATTGCAATTTTTCTTCATATAAAGGGTCGTTGCAAAGTTTTGATATAATCAATCCCCTGAAGAAACAGTCATATCTACCAACTATTGACATTTCATTAATGTCAACAACACTCATCCAATATATGTTTTTAGATGTTAATTCGTCCATTTTACGAACTATGTTTGGCAGATACAAATATGTCTCTACAAACTTCTTGGCTGTACCAAAAAGATAATCCAAGAAATAATCAACAACCTTGTTTATATCATCTTCTGTTTCGACAACGTAATTATAACATTTCGATAAATCGTATCTGTCTTTAACGGTTGTACGAAATTTTGTTTTATTATCAATAAGTATTTCACTACCCGGAATCCATATTGTCTCTCCTATACATTCAGAAATATATGATTCAACCTCCTTAATTGCCAATTCTATGGTAAATAAATCAACTGTTTCTCTGCCAAATTGTGTTCGGAAACAAACTTTATATAAGCTATTTTCAAATACATAGACAGGAAGATGACCAGAATCACATATTCTCTTCCAACCAAGAGGTTTTAATGCCTCATCAAGTCGCTTGAAAACAATTTTCTTTATTTCATTCTTTAGCATATTTTCAATTTACGTTTGTTACTTTCTCAACAAAAAATTCCCCATCAGAGCAACCTTTACAGTCTGCCGAACCGTCAGTCGGCATCATCAAGAACAGGGAACTTCTTTCTGAAAGAGGCAAGTTTTTCGAGGTCGAGTTGCACGGTAAGCGCACATTGCTTTCCGCTTTCGCACTCGGCAACCGTCTTTCCGTAGGCATCAACAAGCACAGAGCCGCCGCTGTACTGGCACGCAGGGTCACAGCCAACGCGGTTTACGCCAACAACATAGCATTGGTTTTCGATGGCGCGCGCGTGCAGCAGAGTGTTCCACACCGCCAGTCGGGTAACAGGCCAAGAGGCAACGTAAAGAGCCACGTCGTAGTCCTTGCGGTTGCGCGAGAACACGGGAAAACGCAGGTCGTAGCACACTTGCAACAACATTCGCACGCCGCGGAACTCAACCACCACCCTCTCGCTTCCGCGTTCGTAGTGCTTGTGCTCTCCGCCGTAGGCAAACAGATGCCTTTTGTCGTAATGTGCCACATTGCCGTCGGGCTTTACAAAGAAAAAGCGGTTGCTGGACCTGTCGCCATTCCTTACAGCCATGCTTCCGCACACGGCGGCATCGAGCCGCGCGGCTGTACGCCTCATCCAGTCAAGGGCGGCAGCCTCATCGCCTGCCACCTCCTCGGGGTTGCCAATGAATCCGGTTGTAAACATCTCGGGAAGGACGTAGACATCGGCCTTCTCGGCACCGGCAACAAGATGCTCGGCTGTTTGCAGATTGGCATTAACATCGGCCCAAGCAATATCCATTTGTATCAAACAAATCTTCATATTTTCGATAGAATTAAATCACAGGCGCAAAAATAATCAAAAGATGAATGATTTTATACAATTTGAACATCAAAAAACTTGGCAAATACCATTTTACAATTTATTTTTGCAACCGTAATCTTTTAAATTTCAAAAGCATGATAATCAAGAAACTATTTATACTTTGCTGTCTTGCACTACCTGCGGCGAACCTTTCTGCCAAGGACAAAGGGCAATGGACGCTGAGCGAGGACAGCGTTCTGACAATAGCCATCGACAAATATTCGGGCTACAAGGCCAACGAATATCCGTGGTACGCACAAAGGCTTGCCATCAGAAAAATCGTAATAGCCGAGGGCATCAAGAAGATTAGGAAGGAAGAATTTGCGGGCTACGAGAATCTTGTAAGCATCGAGATTCCGTCGAGCGTTACCAGCATATCGGCGCGTCCTTTCGTTGGCTGCAACAGACTGACAACCATAACGGTAAGTCCGCAGAACAAGAAGTTCGACAGCCGCGACAACTGCAACGCCATCATCGACACAAAAGACAAGGAACTGATTGTTGGCTGCAACGGCACGGTTGTGCCCGGCGGCATAGAGAAGATTGGCGACGAGGCTTTCTTTGCCTATCAGGGGCTTGACATCATTACAATTCCCGAGGGCGTGAAGAAGATTAACGACAAGGCGTTTGCCGAGAGCAGTCTGAGGGGCATCGAACTGCCTTCTACGCTCGAGAAATTCAGCGCATCGGCTTTTGAAAGATGCCGCGACCTGCAAATCATCAGAATTGCCCCAAACAACGCGCTTTACGACAGCCGCGACAACTGCAACGCCATTATCGAGAAAAAGGACAACAAACTGGCTCTGGGCTGCAAGGCAACCGTTATTCCAAACTCCGTGGCTAAAATCAAGGCATTTGCGTTCGAAGGCAGAGGCTTGTATAGCATCGATATTCCGGCAAGCGTTACCAAAATAGAGAATTTCGCCTTTGCCGGCTGCGACGACTTGGAAAGCATGAGCGTTGACGCACAGAACAGCGTGTTCGACAGTCGCGACAACTGCAACGGCATCATCAACACAAAAGAGAACTGCTTGGTTGCCCGATGCAAAAACACCGTTATTCCGTATTCTGTTTCTGAAATCGGATACGGCGCATTCTACAGATGCCAGAGTCTTACGGAGATTAGCCTGCCCGAGAACATATCGGTAATTCGCGGCTCAGCCTTCGAGGGCTGCACAGGACTTACAAGCGTTTTTCTGCCCGACAATGTTAAAAGGATTGACAGCGGAGCATTCAGCAACTGCACAAACGTTACGGAGGTTGTTCTGCCTAAATATCTGAACACCTGCGGCGAGAAAGCCTTCGAGAACTGCCAGAGCCTGAAGATGGTTTCGTTCCAGAAGCCAGCAAACATCGGCGCGTTTGCCTTCAGCAACTGCAAGAGTCTGAACGAGATTTTCATTCCCGACGGCTCTACTCTTGGCGAGGGAGTGTTTAACGGATGCACCAACTTGTCGTACATCGGTCTGCCACGAGACTTGCGCGAGATTAGCCCAAGGCTTTTTGAGCAATGCCGAAGTCTGTCTGAGATGTTCATTCCCGGAAGCGTTCAGCACATAGGCAACAGCGCGTTCAACAACTGCTACAACCTAAGAAAGGTTGAACTGTGCGAGGGAGTAAGAACTATTGGCGACGATGCATTTACCAACTGCTCTAACATGCACATAATAAAGCTGCCAAGCACACTCCTCGCCATCGGTCACAACGCCTTCAAGAACTGCCGCAACGGACTGGAGATTCATGCCGAGGCTTGCTTCAAACCAGCAAGATTCTACCTTGGCAAGCAGCTTAGCGCAAATGCCAATCCTTTCAACGGCATACGCGCAAAGGTTTTCATTCCGCGAGGCTCGCTTGCTGAATATATCGCCTCATGGGGCGACAAGCACGAGTATATCGAGGTTGACAGACCAAGATACTAAACATACCTTATCCGACGCTCTGCGAAGATGGCAGAGCGTCGTTTTTTTATTGATTCTGCCTAAAACGCTTATATTTTCGGTATATTTATAAAATGAAGTGCAGAAATAAACAGAATAAAAAGGATTTTACACAATTTAGTTACAAAAAACTTGCCTAATTTAACAGATTGTTATAATTTTACGACCCAAACCTTTAATTTATCATCATTTTACACAAAAAATCCATAACAATGCTAATTAAAATTCTGTTAGTTATTATTTTCTTTGCCGTGATGATTGGAGTGGGACTGTACTCGCGCCAGCAGGCAAAATCGGTTGACGGATTTGTGCTTGGCGGACGCGAAGTTGGTCCGTGGCTAACGGCCTTTGCCTACGGAACATCATACTTCAGCGCGGTGGTTTTCGTTGGATATGCCGGCCAATTTGGCTGGAAATACGGACTTTCGAGCACATGGATAGGCATAGGCAACGCCATCATCGGAAGCCTCTTGGCGTGGCTCGTTCTGGGCAAGCGCACCAAACTATTCACGCAGCACATAAACAGCCGCACGATGCCCGATTTCTTCGGCACTCGCTTCGACAGCCAGAGCCTGAGAGTGGTGGCATCAATAATAGCCTTCGTATTCCTGATTCCTTATACCGCCGGAGTTTACAAGGGCATCTCTACCCTCTTCGAGATGGGTTTCGGCATTCCCTACGAATATTGCGTGGTGATGATGGCGGTGCTCACAGCCCTCTACGTCATTCTGGGCGGATACAAGGCTACGGCGATAAACGACTTTATTCAGGGCATAATAATGCTGTTTGGCATTGTGGTTATAATAATGGCGGTACTGAACACGCAGGGCGGTCTTTCTGAATCAATAAAGAAGATGGCCGAACTGCCTGCCGACGGCTCGACTGCCAACGGCGGTTTTGCCGACATCTTCGGCCCCGACCCTTGGAACCTTCTGGGCGTGGTGGTGCTTACGTCGCTCGGAACGTGGGGACTGCCTCAGATGGTGGGAAAATTCTACTCTATAACCGACGAGAGCGCGATTAAGCGAGGCACTATAATATCTACGTTCTTTGCCCTTGTGGTTGCCGGCGGATGCTACTTTCTCGGCGGCTTCGGCCGACTGTTCGGAACGCCTCCGACGTTGCCAAACGGTAGACTGGACTTCGACTCTATCATCCCTTCGATGCTCGAGACTCTTCCCGACGCTCTGATTGCGCTCGTGGTGCTTCTGGTGCTGTCGGCATCAATGTCTACGCTGGCATCGCTCGTGCTCACATCAAGTTCAACAATGACGCTCGACCTCATCTATCGCGACAAGAAATCGGCTAAGGACGAGGTTGTTGACGGCGAGATTGACGATACCGTTTCAGAGAAGATTGAACGCCGAAAGGTGGTGGTGATGCGCGTGCTCATTGTGTTCTTCATCGCCCTCTCGCTTATGATTGCGCTAAATCCGCCAACATTCATCGCACAACTTATGGGCATAAGTTGGGGCGCGCTGGCTGGCGCATTCCTCGCCCCGTTCATGCTGGGACTTTACATGAAGGGCATCACAACTGCATCGGTGTGGGCTTGCTTTGCGTGGGGCGTCGGATTAACGGTCATAAACATGCTTATGGGCAACCCGATAAACCCTATCAACTGCGGAGCAATTGCCATGCTGGGCGGCTTCGTTGTCGTGCCAGCGGTGAGCCTCTTCACTCCAAAGCCGAACAGAGAATATGTTGACGAAATGTTTAACTGCTACAAATAACACATGACAAGAAACTTTCTTCTGGCAGCAATGCTGCTTGTAAGCCATACCATCTTGGCACAGAACGGCGAGGGCAACGCAAAACAGATTATCGACGATTTGGCAAGCCGGATAGAGTTGCACGGATACGCTCAGGCAGGCTACACATACAAGGATGCCAGCGAGGGAAGCCCAACAAACACGTTCGACGTTAAGCGCGTGCTTTTCTGGGCAAAGGCTAAGGTTACCGACAGATGGTCGTTCCTGTTCATGCACGATTTTTCGAGCGTGGTGCAGGAGTTCTATACCGACTACAAGGTTCACGATGCCTTCTGCGTAAGATTCGGACAGTTTAAGAACAGCTATTCGCTCGAGAATCCGCTGTCGCCTACCAAACTCGAACTCATAGAGTGCTATTCGCAAGCCGGAATCTATCTCACAGGCTGCGGAAGCGACCCTCTCTACGGCGTTCAGTACGGCCGCGACCTCGGTCTGATGGTCTACGGAAACGTGCTGAACAAGCATCTTTTCTATGAGTTTGCGGTGATGAACGGCCAAGGCATAAACCGAAAGGACGGCAACAAGCAGAAGGACGTTATCCTGAAACTTGATTTCCGTCCGATAAAGGAGTTGCGCATAGTGGCTTCGGGACAGAAGGGAAAGGGACATGCCGTGGCAACATCGGTCTACAACCCCGACATAAACATTGGCGACGACTACCGCCGCGACCGTGTGTCGTTCGGTGCCGAGTTGCAGACAAAGCCAATAAACCTGCGCTCCGAATATCTTGCCGGAAAGGACGGCGAGGTTGGCAGCCGCGGATTCTACTGCACCGGCTCTGCGCCTATATACAAGCAGCTTGAGGCTATAGCATCTTACGACTATTTTGAGCCTAACACAACGCTCGAAATCAGTCAGACGAACTACACCGCCGGCGTGCAGTACTGGTTCTACAAGAAATGCCGCGCGCAGCTTCAGTACACCCGATGCTGTCCTAACTCGGGCAAAAAATACAACTGCATTCAGGCACAGATGCAGGTTGCCTTCTAAAAAAACGATATTTTTACCTTTACAGATTTACTTTTATAATAACAGCGCCGTGGTACAAGCGAATTGTGCCACGGCGCGTTTTTTTTGTTCCTTAATCCAACAGCTCTTCCAAACAAAAGATTACGAACATGGGACATGAAAAAAATTCTCACACGAAGGTATTGCGTTAATAGGAGTATCATCACATTTCCACATATCCAGTTCACATGGTATTCCGTCTTCATCAACTAAAAGATCCAAAACTACCGGTACATTGTCTGTATCACAAAATTGACAACTTGAAACTAAATATTCTTTCTTCAGCTCTACAAATTCTGATTGAAACAACAGATAGACAGGTCCAATTCTCATATCAGTAATAGGCTTAACCATGAGTTTACTTTCCCATGATGCTTCCAATTTACATTTAGCCTTTTCTGCAAGATATCTGATGATTCTAATTTCATCAGATGTTGGTTTTCTGATTGATTCCATAAACTTCTATTTGATTCCGACTCCATTTTGAGGGGCACGACCAACTTTATTGTAGTAATAAGAGATCTGACGGTTCGATATCTACGCGAGCATATTCTATATTTCTACTATCCTTTAGAATATAAATGATATGGATATTTTCATCCAACAATTCTTCCCTGTTCAAGGCTAAAATTTTCTCTCCACGCAAACTACACACACTTACACCCTTCCAAAATTTAGGATAATCCGAAGCTAATTTTTTTGAATTCATCTCGCCGTCTATCTGAGCAACATAATATATTTTTCCGTCTTTAACATAAGCCTCTGTAATACAGTAGCCATCTTCTATCTGAATTGGCAGTTTTTTCTTCGCTAATTCTTCTTTGACTAAGAAAAGCGCAGAACATTCACCGTTTTTCTTTTTAGTGTATATTTCTTTAATTTTATCTGGAGATACGCAAACCTCCATCAACTTCATATTTGTTTCTGAAGAATAAATCAGATACTTAAGCCCCAACCCATCCTCTACAAATGTGCCAATAGCATCGTTAGGGGCAGTCGAAAGCAGTTTTGCTTTGATAATATCGGGATTCTGAAGTTCTTTCCACTGCTTAAAATATGCCCACATATTTTCCGACATTTTGTACGACATTTCTACGGTATCTACATTCACATTGATATCAAAAACAACAAAATCCTTACCTGCAACTTCTTTTGGAAGTTGCTTCTTAAGTTCTTCGACTCCCCAAGCAAAAGCCTTACGTTTGTACATCCTGCACGAACTTAACGACAGAAGAATCGCCAGAACTGCAAACATAAACTTAAATATATTCGTCATATAAAAAATCTTTCCTTTTAGTTGTCACTATCTTTTTGTTTTGCACTCGTTTTCTGAAACCTTAATGCAGTTTGTCTGTTTTTCACACACAAATAAAAACTTTGCAAAGTTAATCATTTTTCCTGAGAACATAACCGAAAATACACTCTTGATTTCATACCGCCAAAAACACATTTCATACAAGCAAGCCAACATTTCGTACATAGTCAGAAAATCTATATCTGATTCTCGTTTCGGCATGGTTATCTTTGCATCAAAAACAAAGAAAAACTGCTTATGAAACGAAAAATCCTTCTCATTTCCATCGGCCTAACACTTTTTGTTATTGTCCTGGTCGGCATTTGTAACATCGTTGTAAACTCCAACGCCTGCGGAAGAACATTCGACAATGCCGACGACATTCCGCCACAGAACACAGCCCTTCTGCTGGGCACAAATCCTGTAAGCCGATACGACCACAGTCCGAACTTCTTCTACAAGGCAAGAATCGAGGCTGTCGCCAGTCTGTATCGCAAAGGCAAGTTCAAGAGGCTGATTATCAGCGGTGACAAACATCAGGGCTACGACGAGCCAGCGGCGATGACGAACGACCTTGTAAAACTCGGCATCCCGAAAGAGGTTATTGCCACCGACGGCAGCGGACACCGCACTCTCCTATCCATGAAAAATATCCAACAAGATTTCGATATAGATTCTGTTATCATAATCTCGCAGAAATGGCACAACGAGCGTTCTATCTATCTTGCCGACAAGATGGGGATGTACGCCATTGGCTACAACGCAAAAGACGCTCGCAATACGCGAACCTTTCTTACTCACATTCGCGAGAAGCTGGCGAGGGTGAAGATTTTTATCGACATCTACATTACGAATAGAAAAGATTTCGATTTGTGATTAGAAAGATACTTAGGATGCTCTTAATTCTGCTTCTGACGGCAGCATTGGCATCGGGTGGATTTGCGTGGTGGATTTACCACAGTCCCGACACCGCACCGTTACTCAAAAGCACAAAAGCCCGGCTCTTCTGGCACAACAAAGTTAATCCGTGGGACTTGCAACAAGTTAGGGACTACTGCCGGAAGTTTGGCTACAACGATACCTATTACATCATCTGCGACTTCGGGATGCCTTCGGGAAAGAAGCGGTTCTACCTTTACAACCTAAACAGCCGCCGGCGCATAATGAGCAGTTATTGCATGCACGGCAACGGAGGCGGCTCTACCGACGAGAAGCCTGTTTTCAGCAACAAGCCGGGCAGCAACTGCTCGAGCGTGGGACTTTTTGCCCTCAAAGGCATAGGCTCGCACAGCATGAAGAACTGCATCAGAGTAACGGGGCTCGACCGCACCAACAGCATGGCTCGCGCAAGGGGGCTGCTCATTCACTCGTCGCGCAAGACGACATGCTTTGACGGAGGGCAGAAATACATTCCGCTGGGCGACGAAAGCCACGGCTGCTTCACCATTTCAGCTGGCAATCTTGCGCAACTGATGGCAATCTACTCTCTGCACGGAAAAAAGAAACGGATTCTGATGTGGGCGTGTACATAATCGCACACAAAAAAACATAGATTTCTGACATAGAAAAAATCGGAATACAACTTTTTTGCCTATTTTTGCACCATAACCGAGACACGATTTTGAAACAACTGTTGACCATACAGAATGGCGGCACGGAGCTTATCCGCCTTGCGTTCGACGAGATTCTATACATAAGGTCGGACGGCAATTACTGTGTGATGACGCTTTCTGACGGCGAGGAGATTCAGCTTTGGATGAATCTGAAGGCGATAACCGACCTCATAGACCAGCAGATGCGTCAGCAACAAGTTGTATTTGTGCGAGTTGGCAAGCAATATGTGCTGAATCTTCATTACATAAGCCGAATAGACACAAAGAAGAATCAACTGACGCTGTGGCGCAAGGATTTGACACGGAAAACGGTTCTGGGCGAGATATCGCACAAGGCTCTCTCGCTTCTCGAAGACGGAATTAAACAGATGGCAAGATGAACTACAACGACGACGAAATACAGTTTTTGGGCGGAGAGGACATCAGCAACAGTCCTACATCAGTTCCACGGAAGCCGGCATCGCGCAGATGGTGGATAGGTATCGCCGCGCTCGCCATAGTGATGCTTGCCGCAACGACATTCTATTTCTGGCGCGAGGCTCATCGCTTTGCCGTATCGTTCGAGTATCCGCTGAGCCGCTCGTCTACACAGATAATAAGCGATTTGGAGGCGATGACGGGCGATTCGGTTCACGGCATCACGATGAAGGAAGATTCGCTCTATGGCGTTGGTTTGCGGCTGTTCGAACTTCGCGACGTTGTGCCGTCTTTCTCGCACACCGCGCCGTGCGACAGCGACTCGACAGTATGCCTTGCCACACACGCATGGGACTATTATTGGGACGACAACAAGCAATACCGATACATAGGCGACTTTATAGACAACGGAAACGAACTTGCAAGCGGCTCGCGCAAGGCTGGATTTGTTGCCGTGGTGGGCGACAGATGGCAGATTGGAATCAGCACCGAGGACTCGGTAAAAGAATATGTAAAGGCGCACAACGGCTCAATGTTCAGGCAGTTTGCGCTTGTCTCAGCCGGGCAGATATGCGAGAAGCAGTTCGCACTAAAAGGAAAGGTTACGCGCTGCGCTCTTGCCCGTAAATCGGGTTCCAACGGCATCTGGTATGTCGAGACCGTAAACAAGGAATCGCTATACGACTTTGCCCAAGCTCTTGCCGACTATGGCTTTTCAGATGCCGTTTACCTTACTGGCGGCAACTCGGGAAACACTTTCTACCGCACGCCCGACGGACTGCCGCACGGCAAACTCGACTGGCAAGACGAGGCCATAAACCTTATTGTTTTCAGAAGATAGTTTTAATAATTGACAATTAACAAGTGACAATTGTCAATGTTTTATATCGGGGATGCTGAATTTTATTCGCAATAAACATTTATCTTTATGAGCGATGCATCATCTTCCGGATAGCCGATTCGTTTTAGTTCGTCAACAGTAAAATCAAACAAATGGCTTTCTGCTACGTTATACAGACCATCCGTACAGAGGAAAACCACATCGCCATCGTTCAATTCACGATTCACAAATGGTACATCTTCTCGTAATCCTGAGCCTTTGATGCATCTGGTCAATGCTGTCCTACCATACCCGATGTTGGCAATATGATCTTTGGTCACAAGACTAAGTTCGTTATGATGACAGACATAAATCCTGACATTTCCTTGCCAAGTACAATAGAGATGATGGTCATGTACTAAGGCTACAGCAACGGCCGCCCCCATATTACTTTTGTTGGACAGGCTGACTTTCCTCAATTCCAGGTCTGCATAATTGAGGGAAGCGTGTAGGATTTCCTGTTCGTCAAAACCTTGGTAGTTGTTCTTGATGTAAGCGGCTACTGATTTCGTCACCACATCCGCTGCCATGTCACCAAGGCTTAACCCTCCCATGCCATCTGCAAGTATGGCGACAAGGTCAGATTCTCCCAATTCTTGGATAACAAGCCTGTCCTCGTTATCGTAGTGACTATTACCTATTGAAAACGATTCTACTTTCATTTTGCCTCCCTCTCATCCAGTTCATTAACAAGAATCTTTCCGACCTCGCTCCAGATGCCTCGGCATGAATCATAGTAACAACTGATGTCTTCCATATTCTTGTTGCCGTAATACTTCATAAAGTGGTAGATAAGTTCGCTCTTTTCCTCTTTACCCATTTCTTCGTCTACAAGGTCGGCATAGAACTGGAGGTGCTCTGTAGTAAGTAGTTTGCTGATGTCAAAGGCCAACCACTGCGCTCCCCAAAGAATGGTGTCTGTACTCTCATCCTCAAAAGTTACCACTTCAGGCGGCATACAATCTTTCCGAGACAACATTTGAATTTCGAGATAGTTCTTCAAAATGAAGAGCATATCTTCTGCATCTTTGTCTGTGGCCGCATGACGGTCGTTCCATGCGTCCAACTTGATAAGGAACTGTCCGCATAGTGGAGCAATCATTACCTTCAATTGGTTATCAACGGTCACTGTGACAGCCTCTCTCATCACGTCTTGGAAACATTTCACCGACATGACCGGGTTCCCTTCTGGTGGCCAGCCGATTTTCTCGTCCACGGCGATACCGCCAAAAGGAACAATGTCCACCTCAAAGTCTATATCGCCGCTTTCTCCCTCATAAACGAACTTTTGTGTAGTACCGTTTCGTTTGAAATGGTTCTTTTGTAGCGTCAAACATATCTCATCGAATGTCTGCCAGTTCTCAATGGCAATGGCCACGTCCAAGTCTTCCGTGCGTCGTTTTGGCTCATCACCCTTCATCAACTTCATCGCTATATCCCTGGCTCGCGCTCCTACCACATAAAGGTGGAGTCCATGCGCTGCCATACATTTATCTAAAGCAATGAGGGTGCTATACAACCAGTCGTTGCCTAATTCTTCCTTTGATATGTTATATTCCATTTTCAATCAGTCTTTGCGCGCTCTCAATGCAACGGCTGTTGCCACTTCCCATCAGGTCGGCATATATTAAAATCTTTGGAGCAACTTTATTGTTCTCGTAGCCTTTCCAAAACTTTTGATAGACCTTGATGCTGCCGTTCTCTTCAAATCGCATCTTCTTGGTCATCATCAGTTTCACGCTCGGTACCTCTGTATATATATCAAACTGCTCAGGCATCAGATAGTGGTCGGTCAAGAATGCTCCTCCTTCACCACTCCAACAGGCACCATCAGGCAGTACAATCTTTTCCCACTCTTTTCGACTCTCCACATCAACAAACTCCATTTCCTTAACCTTCAGTTTGGGTTTCAGATTTTGGTTATAGTAGGTCTGCCAAGTGTCGAGCAGTTCTTTCTTGTTTTTCAGAAAACGCCCTTTAGAAGTGGTAATCACGTATTGACCATTTGATAGTTCCTCAACCACGTTCTTGATTGTACCCAATGACACTCCCGTATCTTCTTTAATCTGACGGTAGGGCTTGTTGATATTACCGTCATCAAGCAAAAAATAGAAAATCACTTTCAGCCCGGCTTCGTTGAAAGCCTTGCCCTTGGGTTCTTTTTTCTGAATACCCTTTTGTCCACTTATATTTATAAATAGCGGACTGGCAACAATCTTGCAATTGCCGCTACTTTCTACCACACTAATATCTTCTTGGGGCAGACTGTCGAACATTTCGGGAGAAACATAGCTTGCAGCCACTATCAGCGGCTTGTCTGTTAGTTCCTTCAAATTTCTTAACCTCTGTACGACGAGGTTGCAGTTCGCCTTGTTCAACTGCGGTTTTACATCGCAAGCAAATGTCACCCCGTTGATGGTAAGGTCATAGTCGTACTGTTGACGATAGACAGCCTTGAAACTGATGCTTTCCAAGTTTGTCAATCGCTTCAGATTGTAAACGACATCATTGATTATCTCCTCTTCTATCATTATGTTTGTTCAAGAATATGCTTATGTTCATTTATTTTGAACACGGCAAATTTAATGAACATCTATAATACTGCCAAACTTTTTTCAAGAAACTTCATATTACCCCCAATAGGGCATTAGGATGACTATTTTCATGGTTGCGTTCATAACAGTTTGATAGAAACCGTTTTGCAAATTGTTTTTTCTAATGACCGCCATTAGGATAACGATATTTTTACCTTTACTGATTTACTTTTTGTAATAACAGCGCCGTGGTACATGCGATTGTGCCACGGCGCGTTTTTTTATGCTGACTAAGTTTCCATTTGATACAATATTGGAAAACAATTTCAGGGGAGATTATATTCGCATCATTTCAGTCCGCAACCACTATGGATGCTGCGGTTATTGAGAGGTGACATTTTCAGCGTCCTTCTGACATTCACTCAAAAATGACTACCGAAGTTACAGATTTCAGATTGGCAAATTTATCTTATACGCTCAAAATGTCCGCAACCGCCATCGCCCGACTTATTTTCGACAAACAGCGTATCATCAGTAATCCAGAATTTATCTTTTTTTACATGGCCGTCAAAATACATTGTTATTGTATCACCACGAACAAAGTACTTAATTGCCGGCTCACCATCCTCATCAATAAAATAGATACTATCTTCGGTTATCTTTAGCCAAGCAACTTCCTCTAAAGCCCAAACACCCAACAACTGCTTTTTCAATGAGTCTTGCGCTGTTGGTTGCTTACAACTGTCGCTTTCAGAAACAAAAGATACCGAGTCTTCGGCTTTTGTTTCGTTTGCAATCTTGCCACTACCCTTGCGTGTGCATCCAGTAAAGATGCACATAGCAAACAAGAAGAAGGCAACAGATTGATAATTAGGTTTTCTCATTATTTCTTTGTACTAAAATAGAGTTATTATTAAATCTGAAGAACTCGCAACCGCTATTTTGGGCGACTGCAAGTTTACTGAATTCAAAATCAAACGAACAGCAAATCAACGAACCCTTATGTATTTTCCCTTGCTATCCTTATATATGAAAATTAAGGAATCATCAATAATTGCTATTTTGTCTTTTGGGTTCTTAAATCCATCATAAAATTTAATAGAATCATTACTAATTGAGTAGCTTATGGCTATAGGATTGCCGTTTTCATCCCATTCGTCAACAAAATAAATGCTGTCTTCGGTTATGTGCATCCAAGTTATACAATCACCCTCAATAGACCATGAACCACGTATTTTCTCTTTCAAGTACTGCTCTGTTTGGCAGTCTGATATAAGAACAGTATCAGTCTTTTGCAAAGCAGTAGCTTTCTGTTTGCTGTTGTTTTTACAAGCTAAACAGATGCAAACAAACAAGAAGAAGGCAACTGACTGATAATTAGCTTTTTTCATTTTTCTTTATTTTACGCACCGTTGCAATACAGACCGATGGCTTTAATTTACTCGTTCGTATTTGCAAACGCCTCCATCCCCAGATTTGTTTTCAATAAACAAAGAATCGCCAACAAACCAAAATCTTTCTGTTGCAAATTCTCCATCACCGAGTTCAAATGTTATGGAATCATTAACAACAAAATATTTAGTTGCTGGCGAAATATCGCAATCAACATTATAAATACTATCTTCTGTTATTTTCATCCAAGTTACATTATCCAAAGCCCAATAGCCCAACAAGTGCTTTTTCAACGAGTCTTGCGCCGTTGTTTGCTTACAACTGTCGCTCTCAGAAACAAAAGACACCGAATCTTCGGCTTGCGTTTCGTTTGCAATCTTGCCACTACCCTTGCGTGTGCATCCAGTAGTAAAGATGCACATAGCAAACAATAAGAAGGCAACTGACTGATAATTAGCTTTTCTCATTTTTACGACTTTGTTAATACCTGAATTACAATTTAGCCAATTCATCAGGACCGATATCTACACGACAGATTTCCTTACCCTCGCCATCATTGTATATATAGACAAAATGAATCTTCTCCTCTATAAATTTCTTTTTCTGCGACACAACTGACTGTTCACCACGAAGTCCTTTAAGGCAGCCTTCTCTTATCAGTCCAATATCCACCTTTGTAAATTCTGAAGCACCTTTTTCGTCATCAATATTTACGACATAGTATATTCTGTTGCCTTTTATATAAATATCTGTCATCCAGAGATCTTCGCCAAGCGGAGCAGGCAAGTTCGATTTTATCTGCACAATTTCCTGCTGAATGGTTTCTAGTATGGATGCTTCTTCTATCTCTCCATTCTTCATTTTTTTATGTATTTCCTTTAGTCTGCTTGGAGAGATTTCTATCTCAAATAGTTTCTTACTTGTCTCATCAGAATAATACGTGTATTTTATTCCCATATCGCTGCCGATATAATTGCTGATGGTGAAATCGTCGATAGTAGAAAGCACATTTGCAATATACCTGTCGGTATTGGCCGTTTTGTTAGTCACTCCGCTAATTCGCCACATATCTTCCGACATTTTTACCACATATTCAACCATATCGCCCTTGATATTCACATCGACAATTTCGATGGCAGCACCAACTTTCTGGGGCAAATGGCTCTTTGTGGCAGCCACCTGCTTGACAATAATCTCTCGCTTAACCTTAGAGCAAGAACTTAGCGACAAGAAAATCGCAAGTATTGCAAATGATAATGTAAATAATTTCTTCATATACTGTAGAATAAAAATGTTTTGCAGAACCATATAGTATCCACCTCTTTATTTGAACAACCTCCGTATATCTACAAACTTCGGCGTTTAATGTCTGCTTTTCATGGACGGATTTAAATCCGTACAAAAGTACATAATTTTGCCAAAAACATTCAATCTGTCGCAGAAAAAAATGATTAGTCACAAAATCAGCGACACTTTCTATAAGTGACTATCGCAGCGATACCGTATTCATTCGAAAAAATGATAATCCGCAATATCCCCAAATGTATTATCTTTGCAATTGAAAAAATCATAGTCAAATGAAGTTGTTGGATTTTGCAAAACATTTCGACAGCGAGGAAGCTTGTGAAAAGTACCTCAAGGAAACTCGCGAAAAAGAAGGTAT
>Ga0256407_10001376_pt1 | contig 51841 bp, 37 predicted proteins | sample RumenRJG_04DNA_FD_193489 | JGI IMG/M metagenome (GOLD analysis project Ga0256407, IMG submission 193489) | Bovine rumen microbial communities from Lethbridge, Alberta, Canada - RJG_04 | ecosystem: Host-associated > Mammals > Digestive system > Stomach > Rumen | place: Canada: Alberta... | reverse complement strand
TTATAGAATGTATCGTTTTTAAAATCGGAGTTCCTATATTTTTTGCCCATGAGAATATTATAAAAAATCTGCATCCAAATATCAGGAGGCAGATTTATAGGTGATTATTTTTAATCACTTTTGTTCTATTTAATTGGCTGAGAAAGAATTATTTCTTTCTTGGGAATTTGATTGCGGCTTGTGCAGCAGCGAGTCTAGCAACTGGGACTCTAAATGGAGAACAAGAGACGTAATCTAATCCGACTTTGTGATAGAACTCAATGGAGTTTGCTTCTCCACCAGTTTCACCACAGACACCAATGTGTAAGTCAGGTCTAGTAGCTCTACCTTGTTTGACAGAGAGTTCAACTAACTTACCAACACCGTGTTGATCTAAGGTCTTGAATGGATCTTCTTCTAAGATCTTATTGCTGTAGTAATCTGGTAAGAATTTAGAAGCATCATCACGAGAGAATCCAAATGTCATTTGGGTTAAGTCATTTGTACCAAATGAGAAGAATTCTGCTTCTTGAGCGATTTCATCAGAGAGTAATGCAGCACGTGGAATTTCAATCATGGTACCAACATGGTATTTGAGATTGACTCCAGCAGCCTTGATGACTTCATCAGCAGTCTTACAAACGATAGCCTTAACGAATTTCATTTCTCTTAAGTCTAAGGTAAGTGGGACCATGATTTCTGGTTCAACATGTAATCCACATCTCTTATTAACAGCAATAGCAGCCTTAATAATAGCGCGGGTTTGCATTTCACCAATTTCAGGATAGGAGACGTCTAAACGGCAGCCTCTGTGACCCATCATTGGGTTGAATTCGTGTAATTCATCAATTCTCTTGTGAATGAATTCGACAGAGTGTCCAGTCGCTTTTGCGAGTTCTTGGATCTTGTCTTCTTCTTGAGGTAAAAATTCGTGTAGAGGTGGATCGAGTAAACGGACATTAACGTTGAGGTTGCCCATTTCTTCGTATAAACCTTCAAAGTCTTTTTGTTGTAATGGTTCGATTTCTGCTAAAGCAGCGACTCTTTCTTCTTTAGTTTCAGCAAGAATCATCTTTCTGAAGGAGAAGATCTTGTCTTTATCGAAGAACATATGTTCTGTTCTACATAATCCAATACCTTGAGCACCGAAGACTTTAGCTTGATGTGCATCTCTAGGAGTATCAGCGTTGGCTCTGACTTTTAAGTCACGGGCTTCATCAACCCAACCCATTAATCTACCAAAGTTACCTGAGGATAGATCTGGTGCAACTTTCTTAATGTCACCTTCATAGACGCAACCTGTGGATCCGTCTAAAGATAAGACATCTTTGTCAGTGTAGACTTTATCGCCAATCTTTAAGGTTCTAGCTTCTTCATCAATGATGGCAGCAGCACAACCAGTGATACAGCATTTACCCATACCACGAGCAACAACAGCAGCGTGAGAAGTCATACCACCTCTCATAGTGAGAATACCTTCGCAAGCAATCATACCAGCAAGATCTTCTGGGGAGGTTTCTGCTCTAACAAGAACAACTTTTTCTCCAGCAGCGTGTCTTCTTTCAGCTTCTTCAGCAGTGAAGGCGATAGCACCGGTACCAGCACCTGGGCCAGCTGGGTTACCTTTAGCGATTAATCTGTCTTTAGCTTTAGCTAAGTCATCTTTATCGAAGTTAGGTAATAATAATTTATCGAAGGAAACTGGATCAATTCTTAAGACAGCTTCTTCTTTGGTAATTAAACCTTCATCAACCATGTCACAGGCCATCTTTAAGGCTGCAGCAGGGGTTCTTTTACCAGAACGGGTTTGTAAGAAGTATAATTTGCCTTCTTCCACTGTGAATTCCATATCTTGCATATCGCGATAGTGGAGTTCCATGTTTTTAATAGTCTTGACGAATTGTTCATAGACTTCAGGCATTCTTCTTTTTAATTCATCAATGTGAAGTGGGGTACGGATACCAGCAACAACGTCTTCGCCTTGTGCATTTGGTAAATATTCAGCGGAGATTTCTTTTTCTCCAGTTGCAGCGTTTCTAGAGAAAGCAACACCAGTACCAGAAGTTTCACCTTTGTTACCAAAGGCCATGGATTGTACGTTAACTGCGGTTCCCCATGAATATGGAATGGAATATTGCATACGGTATATATTCGCTCTTGGGTTGTCCCAGCTTCTAAAGACCGCGGCAACAGCTTCCATTAATTGATCTTTTGGATCAGTTGGGAATTCTTCACCGAATGTTTTCTTATAGTATTCCTTGTATTTAGTCACTAAGACTTTTAATTCTTCTGTAGTGACTTCTGTGTCTAATTTGTATCCTCTTGATTCTTTTAAATCATCAAGCATCTTATCCATTTCGGTTCTTGGATGACCTTTAGCGATGTTTGTGAACATGAGGATGAATCTTCTGAAGCTGTCTAATGCAAATCTTTCGTTGCCTGTTTCTCTTGCAAGAGCAGCAGCAGTAACATCATTTAAACCTAAGTTTAAGATTGTGTCCATCATACCTGGCATACTGACACGAGCACCAGATCTGACAGAAACTAAGAGTGGATTATGTTCTCCACCGAATGTTTTTCCGGTTTTCTTTTCGACATCTTTAATTGCCGCGAAGATTTGTTCTTTAACAAATTCTGGGATTTTCTTTCCACTGTCATAATAAAGGGTGCAAGCTTCAGTAGTGATTGTAAATCCTTCTGGAACAGGAACGCCGATATGGGTCATTTCTGCTAAACCAGCACCTTTACCACCTAAGAGTTCTTTGCCTAATCCATAGGCTTCATCAAAGGGGTAAACATATTTCTTTTCAGCCATATTTTTCCTCCTATAAGGCACGTAGAGAGCGTATATGTATTCGCTCACCAGCGCTAATATTTTATTACATATGTGCCTGTATAGGAAAGAATTTCCACAAAAATTTTATTTGTGGACATTCTATGAGTGTATATATACGTATGATTAGCGGAACATATGTGGGTATTTTTTACACATGAATTCCATGTCTTTGTCCCCACGCCCGCTTAAGCAAACTAAGATTGATCCACTTTGCATAGTGCGAGCACATTTGATTGCGTACGCTAAAGCATGAGCAGATTCAATTGCAGGAATAATACCCTCTAATCTAGAAAGTAAGAAGAAGGCTTCAGCAGCTTCATCATCAGTGACTGATTCATATTTCACTCTACCGATTTCATGTAGGAAAGCGTGTTCTGGTCCTACACCAGGATAATCAAGTCCACTAGCAATAGAATAAGCATCAGCAGGTTCACCGTTTTCTTTAGTTAAGACTAAAGAATTAAAGCCGTGGAGAACTTTTTCTTTTCCAAGAGTAATTGTTGCGGCGTTTTTGCCAATTTCTCTTCCTTGTCCCATTGGCTCAACACCTACAATATGGACTGGTTCTTCTAAAAACGCTTCAAACATTCCAATGGCATTACTTCCTCCACCAACACAAGCGCAGACAATATCTGGAAGTTCTCCAGTCATATCTAAAAATTGTTGTTTTGCTTCTCGACCAATGATTTCTTGGAAGTCTCTAACAATTAAAGGATATGGATGAGGTCCAACCGCACTACCTAAACAATAAAATGCATCTTTATATTCTTTAGCGTAGGCTTCAAAGGCAGCATCTACTGCTTCTTTTAAAGTTTTAGTTCCTTCTTTTACAGGAATAACATTAGCGCCTAACACTTTAATTCTATTTACATTAGGGGCTTGTTTTTTCATATCAACTTCACCCATATAAATGTCACATTTAAGACCGAAATAGGCTGCCGCCATCGCTACAGCAGAGCCGTGACTACCTGCTCCTGTTTCAGCAATTAATTTTTTCTTGCCTAAATATTTAGCAAGTAAAGCTTGTCCCATCGCATTATTTAATTTATGAGCGCCTCCATGATTAAGATCTTCTCTTTTTAAATAAATTTGCACTTTACCAAAATAATTACTCAAATTCTGACAATGATATACCGGAGTTGGTCGACCCTGATAATTCTTTCTAATTTCTCTAAGTTCAGCGATGAATTTAGCGGACTTCGCAATTGTTAGATAACCGTTATAAACTTCATCCATTGCCTTAGATAAATTTGGAGGTAAAAATCTTCCGCCAAATCGACCAAAATAACCTTCTGAATTTGGAAATAATTTACGGTAGTTTTTAAAATCAAAATTAATTTTGTCTAAAGGAGAATCTTCAAAACATCTTTGTCCTTTATATCTTCTATCTAATGGTTTAGCTGCATTTTCAGGAATTAGATATCTATGGCCTTCTAACTTCACCCCTTCAATACGCTTTTCTTGAATTAAAACACGGATTCTTCTTTCGTTAAGATTCCATTTCTTCGCTACTTCGCTTACGGATAAATACTTCATACCCTTATATTCCTTTCGGTATACTCTTTATTCCTATTATAGTAGCATTAATTTGATAATCAATACCTATTTATAAATAAATAAAATAGATATAATATAAGTAATCGAACGGATGACATTATTATGGAAAATAAATCACCATTAGTATTAACAATAGATTTTGGAACTCAATCAGTTAGAGTCGCTCTTATTAACAAGTCTGGAGAAATTGAATCAATAGTTAAAAGAAAATATTCTCCTGCTTATGTTTCTCTAGAAAAAGGATATGCAGAACAAGACCCTGACTATTACTACAACATTCTTATTGAATGCTTAAAAGAACTTGTTAAATCATCAAAAGATAAATTAGATAGAATCAAAGGTAGCACGATTGCAACCTTTAGAGATTCTTCAGTACAATTAGATAAAGATAATAAGCCAGTAAGAAAATCTATTCTTTGGTTAGATCAAAGACTCGCTAAAGCAAAAGAAAAATTACCATTTGGTTATAGTACTCTATTCTCTATTGTAGGTATGCAAGACACTATTAAGTTAAATAGAAGCCGTACAATGGCACATTGGATTAAGGAAAATGAGCCAGATGTTTGGTCTAAAACTGTTAAATATGTAAATATCTCTACTTATTTAACTTATAAACTTACTGGAAAATTAACTGATAGCTGTGCAAACTTAACTGGCCACTATCCAATCAATTTCAAAAAAAGAAAATGGTGGGGAGAAAAAGCTCTTAAAGGAGTTATCTTTGGTATTCCTAGTAGAATGTTATTCCCTCTTAAGCAACCTGGAGAAATAATTGGAGACATTTCAGAAGAGATTTGTAAAGTGACTGGTCTACCAAAAGGAATTAAATTATATGCTTCTGGTAGCGATAAAGCTTGTGAGACTATCGGTTTAGGAGCGTTAAGTAAAGATATTGCTGCAGTATCTTATGGAACTGCTTCTTCAATAGAAGTTAGCAATAAAAAATATCATGAACCAGAACCATTTTTACCTGCCTATCCTGCAGCGGTACCTAATTGGTATAACATGGAAGTTCAAGTTTATAGAGGATATTGGATGCTTTCATGGTTCACTAAAAACTTTGCTAGCGAATTAATTGATGAATCTAAAATCCAAAACATGGCAGTTGAGGAAATATTAAATAAAGATTTATCTAAGATTCCTCCAGGAAGTGATGGCTTAGTCCTTCAACCATATTGGGGACCTGGATTAAGAAGACCATTAGCCAAAGGTGGTATTATAGGATTCAGTGATGTTCACACTAGAGAACATTTATATAGAGCGATTATCGAAGGTATCGCTTATGCCTTAAAAGAAGGACTAGACGGAATAGAAAAGAGTCAAAGACACAAGGTCAAAGAAATCAGAATTTCTGGTGGTGGATCTCAAAGTGATGCGATCTGTCAAATCACTGCAGATATCTTTAATTTACCTGTATCTAGAGTTCAAACTTTTGAAACAACTTCTTTAGGTGCAGCGATATCAACATTTGTCGCTATTAAAGAGTTTAGTAGTGTAAATGAAGCAATGGAAGCAATGTCTCATAAAACTGTAACATTCTATCCAAATCCTAACGCTGCGTCTCAATATAAAGAGTTATATAAAAAGGTCTATTTAAAGATCTTCCCTAAGCTCAAAAACGTTTATAAGGACATTAATAAATTCACAAAAAGATATTAGAAATGATTTGGAATTTAGCATAATTTTCGACATTATTCCTGGTTTTTGTTTTCAAAAAAATATTATATTTAATGTTAATATAACAATACAATTCATTTGTAATAACTAAACAATATTTATATAAACATATTGATAATAGCTTCAATTAATATGAAAACTCTAACATAAAAATGTGGGTTATTAAAGTAATGCTTTTTAAAAATTTTGTTTACTAACTATTTAGGTTTATTTACAAAAGTTTATAATTGTTTCATTGAATGCAAATTATAATCAAGTTAGGTAATTAATTATGAGAGACATATCATCTATTTTTGAATATTGGCTCAAAAATGCTGTTGAAGATTTAGACTTAATTAACGAACTTGAATTGATGAAAAAAAATCCAAAATTAATTGAAGATGCTTTTTATCGTGAGCTTGAATTTGGAACTGGTGGATTAAGAGGCATTATTGGTGCTGGTACAAATAGAATGAATATTTATGTAATAAGGAAAGCCAGCCAAGGACTTGCTAATTATCTCAATAAAATATATAAGAATCCCAGTATAGCTGTTAGTTACGATTCTCGAATTAAAAGTGATTTGTTTGCTCGAACTGCATCTGAGGTTTTTGCTGCAAATGGCATAAAAGTTTATATTTATAGCGAATTAATGCCAACCCCTAATCTAAGTTACGCTGTTAGATATTTTAACTGTTCTGCTGGTATTATGGTGACTGCCTCACACAACCCTAGTAAATATAATGGCTATAAAGTTTATGGTAATGATGGTTGCCAAATAACAAATGTTGTTGCAAATGACATTTTGTCGGAAATAGAAAAGATCGATCCATTTATAGATGTCAAAACATGCCAATTTTCTATGGCGTTGAGAAATGGATTTATTGAATATATCCGAGATGATGTATTTGATTCTTTCATTGAAAGAGTAAGTAAAGAAAGCGTTATTTATGATGATGAGATTAATAGAAATGTCAAAATTGTCTATTCACCTCTTAACGGAACAGGTTTAAAACCGGTAACACAAATATTAAAAAGAAATGGTTTTAATAACGTTTCAGTTGTGGAGGAGCAAGAACGTCCAGATGGTTTATTTCCAACATGTCCATATCCTAATCCAGAAATAAAAGAGGCGATGAATTTAGGTGTGAAAAGAGCATTTAAAGTCAATGCTGATTTATTTATTGCAACCGATCCTGATTGTGATCGAGTTGGAACCGCTGTATTTGATTCTAATTTAAATGACTACGTACTAATTACAGGCAATCAGATGGGTGTTTTACTTTTAGATTATATTTGTAGTCAACGAACTAAGCATAATCAAATGCCAGATAATCCAATCGCTATTAAAACAATAGTGACAACTGATATGGCTTTTGAAATTGCGAAAAAATATCATGTCACGATAAAAGAAGTATTAACAGGGTTTAAATATATTGGAGAGCAAATCTTATATTTGGAAAAAGATGGGAAGGAAGGATCTTATATTTTTGGCTTTGAAGAAAGTTATGGCTATTTAAGTGGAACTTATGTCAGAGATAAAGATGCAGTAGACGGTTCATTTTTAATTGCAGAGATGTTTGCTTATTATAAAACTAGAGGCATTTCCTTACTAGACCGTTTGGAAGAGCTATACAAAGAATTTGGATATTATTCAAATTATCTTAATTCTTATGCGTTTGAAGGATCCAGTGGTTTTAATAAGATGCGTTTAATCATGGATAAATTTAGAAGCAATAATATTAATTATGAAGATAAGATAAAGGAAATTATTGATTACCAAAAAGGAGTTGGAGATCTTCCAAAATCAAATGTTATTAAAATAATTTTTGAAAATGGCTCTTCGATTGTTGCTAGACCATCAGGAACAGAACCTAAACTTAAAATCTATTTCTCCTTCAAGGGTAAATCTATTGAAGAGAATGAAAAATCATATAACAAGTTTTTACAATTAATTGAAAAGGAGATTCAATAAATGAATATTCTTTGCGTTGGTAATTCCTTTGCGGTGGATGCAGCAACATATGTTCATCAAATTGCTGAATCAATCGGAGAAGATATTAATATCCACGTTTTATATATCCCTGGCTGCCCAATTAACTTACATTGGAAAAATTATTTATCTAAAGATAAAGCCTATGAATTTTACGTTAATGGGGATAAAACCCCTCTGATGTATTGTGATATTTTTGAAGGGATTGAATATAAAAAATACGATTATGTGACATTTCAGCAAAGAAGTGGTGATTCTGGAGATGTTTCCACTTTCTTCCCTGAGTTAACTTTATTAATGGATAACTTAAGAGAACATACAAAAGGAAAGTATTTACTCCATAAAACATGGAGCTATGCCAAATGTTTTTCTCATGATAAATATGGCCATAATCCGTTGAATCAAAAAGAAATGGATATTGATATTGAAAACGCTTATATCCAAGCAAGTAAACAAAGTGGGATCAAATATATTATTCCTTCTGGTGAAGCAATAAAGCTCGCGAGACAGATTTATGGAGATGATTTAAATAGAGATGGCTATCATCTTAACGAAAGAGGTCGTACTTTAATCGGCATCCTTTGGGTAATGTACTTTACTGGGAAGAATGATCTGTTATTAGATAATTTTTCTCCAAGTGGATATACATATGATGAGGTTACTTCTCCTGTTGAGAAAAAAGAAATTCCGGAATTAATACGCATTGCTAAAGAAGCGCTTAAGAACAATAAAGGATATAATTTGCATGGTTAGAATTGAAAAGCTTGAGTATCGAGGAATAAGATATTTACTCTATTATCCTAAAAACTATGTTAAAGGGAAGAAATTCCCAGTAGTTTTTCATCTCCATGGGGCAGGATCAAGAGGCAACAATTTCGAAGAGTTTAATGGTTCTATTATTTTGAAATTATTAGAAGAAGAAAACTCTCCGTTAAGTAATGCATTTTGTGTTTTTCCACAGTGCAGTGAAGATAATTGGTATTGTGTTTTTAATTTACTTTGTAAATTAATAAAACACATTTATCATCAATCTTTTACCGATAAGAAACGTTTTTCAATATCAGGTGTTTCAATGGGCGGATATGCTTTATATTCTCTTATTATGTGTATGCCAGAATTATTCTCTAAAGCACTTATTTGTTGTGGTGGTGGAATGTATTGGAATTCAGGCAGAATCAAAAAGATTAAATTTAGAATTTTCCACGGCGAAAAGGATGTTGCTGTTTATCCAGAAGAGGCAATTAGGATGTACAACAGACTTAAGGAAGCAGAAGCTGATGTCTTTTTAACTTTATACCCAGATTGTGATCACAATTGTTGGGAGAAAACATATAGTAATTTCGAAAATTTACAGTGGCTTGTTGAGTAACACCGTGAATAATTTACTAAACTTTTTGTAAACTTTGCCACATGTTTACTTAGTTTATAAAAAGTTTACTTACTAATTTACAAGTTTTTTTCTATGCATGTGAAAATAAATGCGTAGGAGAGACATCTATATATGAAAAAAAAGTTTTTTTGGCTATCGGCTAGTTTTGCTTTAGCGTTAGCAGGCTGTGGTGGTAATGGACCAGCTCCAGGACCATCAATCAAAATCAACGATACAAAAGACGGGATTGTTTGGGATGAAGTTGCAGGTGCGGTTGCTTATCGAGTCACTCTTGACGAAGTAGCTTCTGAAACTCTTTCCCCAGAATTTTTATTCCCATCAACTGCCGGTGAACACGTTATCACTGTAGAAAGTGTTCTTTCCGGTGGCGCTTTCGGAACCCCTTCAACATTTACTTATTCAGGTGTTGAGAGTGCATTAGGTGATTTATCTTACCAAGACGGCAAAATTACTTGGAACAGTAAAGTTAGCATTGGCTTAATGTATAAAATTGATGATGGTGAACTTCAACCAGTAGTCGGTGAATTCATCTCTGTTGTAGAACAAGGATTATATACAGTTGTTGCACCAAAAGGAATCAATGAAGAAAAAGTGTTCTATTGCACTGAAGTGTCTAAATCAATTGTTATAACTTTTGATGGAGAAGAACCTTATTTAATTGAAGATGCTTCCGCTAGTGATGATGCTTCATTAAGCGATACATATAGAAAATATAGAAGCAAAAATGGTGGTGCTTGGGAAGCAAGTGGCAGCGATGTATATTTAGACAAATCTAGTGGTCAATACATTGATGGCAATGCGGCTGGATTTAAATTCTGGTATCACGGTGATTATTATATGTTTGAAAAGGACATTGCTATTCCAGGAGCATTCAATGAATTATCATTTGACGCTGTTGCAGGCGAAAAAATTGATTTCTATATGTCCTTCCAAATTAAGCATAACCTAGTTGTTGGCGGTGTTAATCTTAATGGCGTTTACATTCTTTATCACATTACTGAAACACCAACAAAGTGGACACACTATCGTATTTCTTTAGATGACGCTGCATGGCAAGTTGACTATGGCGGAAATAAATATTCATTCGCAACTATAGCGGCAATTGTCAGCAATTTTGGATTCAAAGTTCAGAAATTATCAGATTTCTTGCCATTCTTTGATGTTTTCCAACTCAGAATTAAAGGTGCTTATTTAGATGGTGGCCCTGTCGCAAGAGCTTCATTTGATAATATCGAATTCATTAATAGCGACATTACATCTAGTAGCAGTGAAGTAATTATTCCTAGATTGTCACTACAAGAAAACTATGCTTTCAAAAGTGGCGATCTTTCTGGAAAAATCATACTTAAAGATGGAACTGGTTCTTTTGAAACAAGTTTTATTAGTATCCCTGTTACTTACACAGTTGAAAATGAAGAAGTCACTATTGTTAGTACTAAAGAATTATTTGATTTTGTTGCAACATTTACATCTTTAGATGGTGGAGCAACATTAAATCTTAAAGAAATTTCTGGTTCGCTTGAACCTTCATTAGATCAAATTCAAGTAGAAGCATTTAGCAAAATGGATGATTTTGAACAATACATTGACACTGGTATTGGCTATGATAAAAACCATCCTGAATCTGAAAAGAGTAGCGAAGATTATCTCAGAGGCGCTTATTACTCAGATTGGTATAGCAAAAACGGACCACAATCCGATATCGCTGATAGTAACTGGTCATTAATGGGCTCTACTGATTATTTATATCTTGCTAAAGAAAATTATCATTCTGGTGCAAAAGCTATGAATATGAAAGCCGGATCTAACTCTTGTAGATATATGACATATGCCCTTAAAGATGGCGCTACTAAAGGCTATCAAGGTAAATACTTCTCCTTCTGGGCTAAAACTGATGCATCAGTTGATAGAAAAATTAGAGTTGGTATCTATTTTGTTAATAAAGTAGATGCTTCTAATCATACTTCTCCTGCTGCAAGAGATAGCATTGATGTCACAGTTACAGCAAATGGTGCTTGGAGTGAAATTAGAATCCCACTCGACGCGGGTAAAACATATTATGGATTCTCATTCATCACTGGCATTGATGGAGTATCATCAACCAATCGTATTTTCGTTGATGACATTTATGTTTTAGGCGATATTTCTCCTTGGGGAAATTAAGGATTGCTGATGGCCAATAAAGTTAGATTAGAGGATATTGCTAGAGAATGCGGGGTTACTAAGGGATTAGTATCCCGCGCTTTAGCAGGTAAATATAACGTCGGAGATGAAAAAAGAAATGAAATCATGCAAAAAGCTGTGGAGCTTGGTTATGATTTCTCCAAGCTTCGTACTAAAAAATCTCGAGGTGATTCTGTTGTAGTGATTGTCTCTCAGACTATCCTTCTAAAAGAAGAATTTTGGCAGCCAATTTTAAAAAACATGTATGCGACTCTAAATCGCATATCAATTAAATTAGAATATTTTGTCTTTGATTCCACAAATATTGATATGGCAGCAGTTAGAGCCTTGAAAGACAACTCTTGCATGGCTTTTGTGATTTTACACAACAACCCAGATGAAATATTATCGGAATTAAGTAAATTCAATAAACCTATCATTGAGATTGACCCTAAGATTATGCACTACACTGGGGTTACTCAAGTAAAGTATTCCAATTACACCTCAATATATGAAGTAACTCAAAAGTTAATTAAATATGGGCACAAAGAAATCTGTTTCTATGGAAGTAACACTCATTCGTTTAGCTTTAGAGAACGACACGAAGGCTTCTTAGCTTGTATTGATAACAACAAAGATAAAGGTGTAAATGGATATTCCCTTATCTTTGATAATAGTGCATTACAATATAGCGATAACAAAATGCTTCTTACATTTTTAAAGAAGAATCCTAAAATAACCGCCATTATATGTGCGAACGATATTGTTGCTTTGAATGTTTATAAAGTTATTCAAGGAATGGGCAAAAGAATTCCAGAAGACTATTCGGTTATCGGTTTTGACAATATTAGAGCCGGAAGAATTGCTTATCCAACCTTATCAACTTTCAATGTTCCAAGAGAGCAAATTGGAGATGAAATTGGTCTATATATTGCCAGATTACGTCAAGAAAGTAGACCGCAATATTCTGAATTTACAATCAGGTGTGACTTTATAGAAAGGGATTCAGTTAGAAAACTGGATGAATAAAAATATGAGTAAAGTAGTTAATGGTAAAGAAATAAAAAACTTCCCTTGGGAAGAATGCCCACAAGGATTTGATGGGCCAATTTGGAGATATTCTAAAAACCCTATAATTGATCGCCATCCAGTAGAAAACGTTTCCCGTGTTTTCAATAGCGCCCCTGTTCCATTTGGCGATGGCTATATCGGTGTGTTCCGTGGAGATAATGTTGACGATATTCCACATCTACATGTGGGTCACTCAAAAGATGGTATCCATTTTGAAATTGGGAAAGAACCAATTAAGTTTGTTAATGAAAAAGGAGAAAATGTGGAAACAGGTTATCAGTATGATCCGCGTGTTATCCCCTTCGAAGATTACTTTTTAATCGTGTGGTGTGATGAACTTTGTGGACCAACAATTTCAATTGCTAAAACATACGATTTTAAAAAGTTTGTGAAATTTGATAACCCATTCCTCCCATATAACAGAAATGGTGTTATTTTCCCAAGAAAAGTTAACGATAAATTTTTAATGCTTTCTCGTCCAAGTGATTCTGGTCATACCGCCTTTGGCGACATTTTCCTATCTGAAAGTAAGGATTTGACTTATTGGGGAAGACATAGAGTTGTCGCCACTAAAGGATATGAATGGTGGTGCGCACTTAAAATTGGTGCTGGTCCCGTTCCAATCGAACTCGATGACGGATGGCTAGTATTTATCCATGGCGTCAATCGTACTTGTAATGGATATGTTTATTCTATTGGTGCGCTTATTTTAGAAAAAGATGATCCAAGCAAATTGAAATATAGATGCAAGAACTTCTTAATGACACCTGAAGAATCTTATGAGACAACTGGATTTGTTCCTAATGTTATTTTCCCTTGTTCTGCTTTAGTTGATGCTCCAAGTGGAAGAATTGCGTTATATTACGGGGCTAGTGATACATTTACCGCTTTAGCTTTTACTACTATAGATAGGGTTGTTGAGTATATTAAAAAGCATTCGAGATAGGATGATATGGAAAAGGTACTAATCAAGAAAAAACAAAGTTTAGGTTATTCCATTAAGAGGAATTTAAATGCCTCGAAGTTTTTGATTATGATGATTATCCCAGCGATAGTTTACTATGTAATTTTCTGTTACATTCCAATGTATGGTGTACTTATTGCCTTCACTAAGTACTCACCAAGATTAGGCATTACTGGTAGTATCGCCAACAACTGGATTGGATTTGAAAACTTCGCTACTGTCTTTAAACTTCCGGGATTCTGGCAAGCCTTTACTAACACCTTATTAATTGGCTCTGTAAAAGTGATAATTTCCTTCTTGTCTGCGATTATTGTTGCTTTATTAATTAATGAATTAAGAATGCGTGTCTTTAAAAAGACCGTGCAAATAGTGGTTACCTTCCCACACTTCTTGTCATGGGTTGTTGTCGCTAGCTTGTTTATGCTGCTATTAGGAGAAAATGGTGGTATCTCTAAAGCCATCGTTGCTAGCGGAGGAGATCCACTTACATTCTTTAGTGATGGTAAGAAATTCTTAGCACTTATTTTTTCTAGTGATATTTGGAAAGAAGCAGGCTGGAGTTCCATCATTTATATTGCCACTATGGCTGGTATTTCTAGTGATTTATATGAAGCTGCCAATATTGATGGAGCTTCTAGATTACAAAAGATTTGGCATATCACTCTTCCAGGAATTCGACCAACCGCGATTTTACTATTAATCATGTCTGTTGGTGGTGTTCTTTCTGCAGGATTTGATCAAATCTATAACATGACCTCGCAGTTACATAATGCAACCGTTTTAGGTTCTGTACAAATTATTGATACCTTAGTTTATCAAGGATCTTTAGGTACAGGGGCAATGACGTTTGGTGAGTCAACAGCATTAGGATTATTTAAGTCTGTAATTGGTTTTGCCTTAGTTATCACCACCGATAGAATTGCTAAATTATGTGGAGAAAGGGGAATCATTTAATGAGTAAAATTAAGATTTCTAAACTTCCACTTGCGAGAAGAGAAAAAGTTAGTCCATCTAACCGTTTTGGTGGCTTTGATGTATTCTGCTTCATCATCCTTTTGATGTTTGCGTTATTAATTATTTTCCCGTTCTATTATTTATTCATTGTTTCCATTACTCCTCAAGAGATTTATGCGAACAACTCCTTTATCTTATGGACTCCAGAGATTTCTTTTGATGCCTATAAGACAGTTTTTACGGAGAAATCAATTTGGAACGGTTTTGGTATCACCTGTATTCTCTTATTTGGTGGCACCTTATATCAAATGTTCTTCACCGTTATTACTGGCTACGCATTAAGTAGACAGAAATGGGTTGGAAAGAACTTTGTTATGAATATGATTTTAGTCACTATGTTCTTTGGTGGTGGACTTATTCCTTACTACGTTTTAATTAAATCCCTCAATATGACTGATACGATTTGGGTCATGATTATTCCGGGTGCCATTGATACATTCAATATGTTATTAATGCGTAACTACTTTGCATCTCTACCAAAAGAGTTAGAAGAATCAGCGAAAATCGATGGAGCAAATGATATTCAAATCTTTGCTCGCATCTTCCTTCCTCTTTCTTTACCAATGTTAGCGACGGTTGGTTTATTCTTTGCTGTTGGTAACTGGAACTCTTGGTATAACGGTATGTTATTTAATACCAAAGAGTCTTTAAAAACATTGCAACAAGTATTACAGGATGTTATCTACACTCCTGCTAGTACAATTCCAAATCCAAATCCGACCAGAATTAATACGGAAAGTTTAAAGATGGCCGCTATTTTCTTCACCATCATTCCAATGATGCTATTTTATCCATTCTTACAACGATTCTTTGTTAAGGGTATCGTTGTTGGCGCGATTAAAGGTTAGGAGGTATAACTTATGCGCAGAAAATATTTATTCTTATTAACACCAGTAGTAGCTCTTTCGAGTATGACTCTTACAGGTTGTGGAGGAAGAGATCCTAAACCAGATGTTTATGATAAGGATGGTAACTTACTTATTTCTCTAAGAAATCTTTATTTCAGTGATTATACTGAAACCGCTAACGATGTTTATTTAAGAGAACTTCAAGAACAGTTCAAAGTGAAGTTGTCATTCCAGTCCTATCAATGGAGTAACTGGGAAACACAAGTTACCGGAGCAATTAATGCTGATAATTTGACCGATGTTTTCCATGCCAATATCGATAGCTATAACTTCGCAAGTTATTATAAGTTCTGGGCTGAAGAAGAAATGATTAAACCGCTCCCAAACGATTTGACCAAGTGGCCAAACATTAAAAGAATGTTAGAAAACACTTCTAATGTCGAGAAGTTATATATCAATGGTAAACTTTATGGTTTACCTATCGCGAAAAATACCACAGATTATGATACGTTCTTCTCTCCATTTACCTATATTTATCGTCGAGACTGGGCAAAGAAATGGGGTGTTTATCAAGAAAATGACATTTATACTTGGGAACAATTTGAAGCTTTGCTAGAAAAATTTAAGACTGAACTCGCGCCTACAAGTAGATATGCGTTAGGCGATGTTGAATGGGGCTATCCAAGTATTGTGAATTTCTACAAACAAGTTCCGCATTGCTATGCCTATGATGAAGCAACTCAAGATTATGTTAATAATTATTTAACTGATGAATATATTTTAGGTTTAGAAAAATCTAAATCATTTAAATCTAATGGTTATTATTATCCAGGACAAAATTCCGCTGTTGATGGAAGACTTAATATTGAATATTATTCAAACCAAATTGGTATTCTTTATGAAAACCTTTCCTATAGCAATTATGAAGCCCTTAAGAAACAATTAAAAATTTCTAATGCTTCTTTAGACAACTTCAATATAGAAGATGCGACCGCAATTATGAAGATTAAAGCTCCAGCGGATTCAATACACGCAGATAAATACGTTTTAGAAGGAACTGATAACTGGTTCTCTATGACTTTCTTTGATTTCCTTATCTCTGATGCTAAACAAGCCAAGATTTTAGATATTATTGATTGGCTTCTTTCAGAAGAAGGAACATTATTCTCTGTTTATGGTATTGAAGGATATGACTATACAGTTGATCCAATAACAAAAGAAATTGAATTAATCCCAGAGGCATGGCCAGAAGATCCTCAAACTCACGAGAAGGCCGCGAAAACTAATGGAGCTAAGATGCTTAGATATATGGGTTCTTTAGGTTATGACACTTTAAGTTATGATCCATTAACCAATAAAGAATCTGTCGCCTATTTAGAGTCTTGGGAAGCAGAAATGAAAGAGGCTTTAGAACATGATGAACTTGATGTTTTAAAAGAAAATAAAGATGTTATGTGGCTTACAAGCAATTTAAAAGCTAGATATTCTGGCATTATGAGAACTAATGCTTTGGGCACTGTTATGAATTATATTTACGGCACCAACAGAATTGTTTCTATCGATGATTATAAAAATGATTTTAAGTATCCATGGGCAGAAGTCTTAGCGGAAATTAATAGTTTAATTTAATTAAGGAAAGAAATTATGAAAAAAAGAGGGAAATTTACGCTTTTGTGTTTAACGTCACTATTGTCCCTACTTTCTTGTGGAGGAAATGAAGAGCCTATGCAAAGCGGACCAATAGTTCCTACTAACATAGATATGGACAATATCGCTTTTACTAGCGACGATATCACCTCTAAAAGCTTTGGTGGATTAGGCGTTGAGTGGGGAGCCTATGAAGACACTGATAAAATCGCTGAAGGTGGATGGGATAGAGTCATCAATTATATGGATCATTTATGTGCAGCTAGAATCAGATTAATGATCAACTATGACTGGTTCTGCCAAAATTTCGATTCCCATAATAACACTGATCCAAGTGATGATACTTGGACATATAATTTCACAAATAAGTATGCAAGAAACATGGTGGAAATTCTTGAATACTGTCAAATGCATGCGATTGATGTCGCATTCGGTTGCTGGAATGTCATTGGTTCTTTTGAAAGTGACGTCTGGAACATGATGGAAAAAGTAACCGCTGATATTCGCTGGGCAAAAATTACTGCGGATGTCCTTAACTTTTTAGTAAACGAAAAAGGGTTTAGTTGTATTAAATGGTTTGTTAACTCTAACGAGCCAAATATAGTTGGACAAAAAGGTTCTTCTAAGAACTATAACAACACTTACTTTGTTTGGGAACAAGGTGTTAAAAACGTAAGAGAAGCCTTAGATAATATTGGTTTAAAGCATATTGGTATTATTGGTGGAGATACTACTGGTGTGATTGGCACACAAGAATATTTCACCAATATTGCAAAACGTATTCCTGGTTTAGTGGCGGATTATGGATGCCACTTATATTTAGGCAATTATGATATCGATAGAGGACAAATGCTAAGCCAAATTAAATCAATTTCTGAAGATATTAAAGCAATTGACGCTGGCTTTGGCTCTATTAGAGAAGTTAATGTCTGGGAAGCAGGGCTATTAGACGGTAAAACTTTATTAGACTGCCAATCCATGATTAGGACTCCTGATTATGCGATTAGGATGGTAGATTACACAATTCAATGTTTAGCAGGTGGAATGAATGGAGTGGTGTATTGGGACTTTGATGACGCTATGCATTTTATGTATAGCTTAAATACCACAACTCCAAAAGAGTGGGGTATGTTCTCCTCTTTAGCGGAATCTAGTTCTGGTAAACAAGAAGCTAGACCTTGGTATCATTCCTCCAGTTTACTTTGTCACTTATTAAAAAAGGGTAATAAGATTTACTCTCCAACACAAAATGATCCAAATTTAACTAAAACCTTTAGAAGTATTGCCACTGTTAGTCAAGACGGCAAGCAAGGTGGATTTGTTTGCATTAATGCGGATATGACTCAAACAGTAACCAAATCATTCTGTTTAGATGATGAGGTAGAAGGCGATAAATTATACATTTATAAATTCGCTAGAGGCGAATATCGTTTAGGAGAAGATGGATTTATCGAACCAAATGATATCATTGATGGCTCATTAAATAAAAAACTCACATTAGAGATTGCTCCTAGAACAGTCTATGTGGTGTCTAATACGAGGTTATAAGTATGAAACGTAAAGTAATATTATTTATAGCCTTATCCCTTAGTTTAGGCGCTTGTAGTAGCGTTATCGCTCCACAAAAAAACGACAAAGTCAATAATAGTGTTAGCGGCGCTATTGATTTTGATAACTTGCCAGAAAATGATTATGTTCCTAGCGCATCTTCTATTGAACCTTTAGGAACATTCAATTTATTTGAAAATTCTAACTCAGGCACGATTAGTTATTTAGGCACATTTGAATGGGAAGCATGTGAAAATGCGGATAAATATACATTAGAGTTCTGTTCCCATCCAAACTTTATCGCCGATAACGATGCAATTGATTATTATATAGAAGATAATATCCACGCTACTAGATGGAATTTTACAGGATGTCTGCCAATTAACAACACTAATTATTATTGGAGAGTCATCGCTTATAACGCTTCTGGATCTAGATATTCTAACCAAGTAAATACTTTCTTCTATGCTGCTCCTGAGGTTGAAGAAGTGGAATTTGATATTGGTGAAGCCGATGACTGGACCTTACACTCTGTTGGTTCGTACGCGGATATTTATATAAATAATAGTAACTTCTTCCATAACAATAAAAAATCTTTGGTGGTATCCTTTAAAGAAGAAGATGTTAACCAAGGAAAACCGTTAAGTGATGGTTGGGTGATTGTTACTAGAACTGTCGAAAAGAACACAAATGGCACTGATGCTTTATCATTTAATATGTATTATTCAGGTAAAGATGCCAATATCTTTGTTCGTGTTATTGATAGAGACAATGAATTCTGGCATTGTCCAGTACATATTTCCAATAACGCTAAACAGGAAGTGTTCTTGAAGTTTAGTGACTTCACTCAAAGAACTGGCGATGTTACTGTCGCGAACATGGAATTTGACTACGACCGTATCAAATATATGGAAATTGTCTTTGAAAGAAGCTTTGGTGATGGAATTTTACTTCTTTCTGATGTTAAAGCAGTGAAATATGAAAATTATAAAGACCGCTTTATTGATAAATTAGATTTTACCTCTTATTCAGAAGACCAATGGACTTATGAAGCATATAACTTCGACACCACTAAAACCGAAGATGAATTAACGCTTAAATTTAATAGAAACGGTCAAGGTTATGGCTTCGCTAAGATTAACGTTAATCAATACTTTATTTCTAAAGGTGATTCTATCAAGATGTCAGTGAAATACACTGGTAAAACTGGTAGTAACGTTATCTTAAGAATTTACGAAGAAGATATGGACCGTTGGTCATATAAGATTCCATATTCCTCTTTAGAATATGATACATATAAAGAATTAGTCATTCCTTATGCGGCGTTTGCCTCTAGCTCTATTATGGGGGATGGAAGAAGACAATTCTCAAAAATTATCAACATCCAATTTGGCTTAGAAGGAAACTATGGATCTACCGAAGAAGAATCATCAATCTCCTTTAAAGACTTTGAAATTGTTCAAAAGAAAGAACATGGGCAACAAGAATATCGTTATATTGATGAAAGTGGATTAATTGATAACTTTAATAATTACGATTATTCTGCACAATTATTCATGTCCTGGGAAACATCTTATAAGAACAAAGATGAATATATGCAACTTAATAACATTCAAAAGGTTGGCGGAAATTCTAATCCATATTCCGGGCAATTTGAATATAAGTGTGATATGGAACCGGCTATTTATACCTTACCAATGAAGGCTAAGGAAGGAGTGACCTATCAAGAGTTCTCCAGCTTTAAGATTTGGATGAAAGATGCCTCTGTTAAGACTGAAGATCCACGTTATTCACATGTTGAAAAATATTCTGCTGAAACATTGATTAAAATTGTTTTAGATACAGATGAAGAATATGTTTATGACTTAGGAAATATCGAACGTGTCTGGACTGAATATGATATTCCGTTTGGTTTATTCACCTTAGACAATTATGATTATCTCCCGCATGTTCCAAACCCAATTACTGTTGCTCATATCGTTAGCGTTGGGTTCCAATTCAAATATTTCTATTACGATATTTTCGGAAAACCAACTCCTTTATACATCGCTAATAACCCAGTTTACGTTGATAACATTTACTTTGGCGATTACTCTTCGAGTGAAGAAATCAAGAAGACCGTGAAAGAAAAAGTTATTAAGATGGATGGCGATATCGCTTTAGTAGATGATTTTGAAAGCTATAGTAGCACTGATGATCTTGAATATTACTGGCTCAATGGTACTACTATGGACTACACCGCCAAAGAGTTATCTAGCATTGTTTCTAGTGAAGGTGAAAATCACTCAATGGCATTACAATATAAAGGGAATAACTCGTCGCCAAATTATTACATTAGCCCAGCCTATGACCAATCCGTTAAAGGGAAAGGCTTAAGAGTGAGCTTGTATAGTGATGTTGAAGCTACAGTTTATGTGAATTTATATGTCACTATTGGCACTAGTACCATTCAATATCGTGCTACCTTAACGGGTAGAACAAATTGGGCAGAATACACTGTTGGCTTTAATAATTTCTCAGTTGTTTCTGGCTCTGCAAGAACGTTAACTCAAAATGATGTTGTGAATATTAGCAAGATTTCCTTTGGTGTGGTCTATTTCAAGAGCAGCACTGATTATAGTATCCATAATTTATATGTTGATAACTTAATGTTTGATGCATCGCTTGCTTATGGCGACTTTAGTGTTCGCGATATTGATGTGAGATAGGAGAACATAACGATGCTTAAATTAAATAAATATCCTCATAATCCAATTCTCACGAAAAATGAGAAAAATGCTTGGGAAAACTTATGCGTTTTAAATCCTGCAGTTATCTTTAATGATGAAGATAAGACTTTCTATATGCTTTATCGTAGTGCGGGTAATGATAAGCAACACTATATTTATTTAGGCTTAGCCACTTCTAAAGATGGAGTGAACTTTACTAGATGTAGCGATAAACCAATAATTGCTCCGGATGTTAATGGAGCAGATGGAGGTGGAGTGGAAGACCCTCGATTAGTAAAAATTGAAGATTACTATTTCTTGACTTATGCATCTAGACCGTTCGCTCCTGGACAATATTGGAGAGAAGATAAAGAATATTTTGGCTTCCAACCAAAAGCTGGACCAAGAGTCTTAATTTATAATGACACCGAAACTCATTTAGCGGTCTCAAAAGATCTTAAAAACTGGAAGAAACTAGGACGTATCACTGATAGTAGATGTGATGATCGAGATGTCATTATCTTCCCTGAAAAGGTAAATGGTAAATACGTAAAAATCTCTAGAGCGATGAATAAATGCGGTGAAGGATATAAAAATTCAAAGCCCGCGATGTGGATTTCTTTCTCTAATGATTTGTTAGAGTGGAGAGAGGAAGAAGAACTTTTCTACGCAGGAAAAGAGTCTTGGGAAGATGAGAAATGTGGTGGTAGTTGCCCTCCTATTAAAACTGATAAAGGATGGTTATTTATCTATCACGGCGTTTCCTCTAAAGATAAATGCTATCGAGTGGGTGCAATGTTACTTGATTTAAAAGATCCTAGAAAGATTTTAGCGAGAACCAAGCATTTCATTATGGAACCTGAATATCCTTTTGAAACAGATGGTTTCTATTCTGGTTGCGTCTTCCCAACTGGAATCGTAGAAGTTAAAAATGAACTTTATATTTATTATGGAGCGGGTGATCAATGTATTTGCCTCGCTACCATTAAAAAAGACGATTTATTAAAAGAATTATTAGGAGGTAAGTAAGGTGAAAAAGAAATTTTTAGTATTTTTACCAATCTTTACTTTACTCGCATCATGTGGTGGCGAACCTGGCGGAGGAGGTAGTGGGCCTGTTCCTGGAAGAGACTATGGGGATGATAAAACCTATGCATTATTTATGTATAACATTCCTAGAGAAACTTCTGAATCTCCTAACGGGATGGAAGAAAAAGTTGAAAATACTTTATTTGCAAAATATGAAATCACTGTTGGAGAGTTAATTACTCCTCCTGGTATCTTACCTCAAAGAAAGAATTATGAGTTTGCCTGTTGGTGTAAAGATAAAGAAGGCTATGAACCATGGGTTTTTGAAACTGAAAGAGCGAAAGGATCAACTATTCTATACGCGAAATGGACTGTCACTCATGAAGACGATTATGAAGAACCAGAATATATACCTCCTGAAAGGATTATCGAAGATATGGATTATCGTGTAACAGGAATTTTAAATAAAGAACTTAAAGAAGGAATGGAAGTTGATTTAACAACTGCCGGCATCAATAGGCTTAAAAAGCATGCGGATGATTGTCGTTTTGCAGTTAACTATGAGCATAAAGCTGGTGTTGAACTAACTTCCGCTACATTTAATGATGTCACAAATGTAATCCATCTAGTATTTCCATCCGGAGAATTAGATATCCACGTGAACGACATTACCGAGTCCTTAAATATTAAAAAATTATTTCCATCACAGGCTTATATTGACGGCTATGAAACTAAAGCTAAAAATTATGAATCTAGAGAATTTGAACTAGATGAGAATTACCATATCGCTTTAATGGGTTCTTCCTCTATGGAAAACTGGGATACTTCTACTGAAGATATGGCCCCTATTAAGACATTTAACCATGGTATTGGTGGCACGACTGTTGAAAACTGGACTGATGCTTTGCTAGAAAGACTTGTGGTTCCATATTCACCAAAAGCAGTAGTTTATTATGTTGGTGTTAACAATATAATTAACCAAAACGATAATGGAACTGTGTGTGGCAATAAATTAAATGCCTTATTTGATAAGACCCACGCGATGCTTCCAGATGCGAAGATTTTCTATATTTTAATTAATAAGTTACCTTATTACCCACATTGCCAAGATGATTTTGATATCGCTAATCAAATGGCAAGAGACTACGAGTCTGCTCATGAATACCTAACATGTATTGATGCCGGCCAAGACTTATTAAAAGAAAATGGACTTCCACATTGGGCTTATTTCCGTACCGATGGACTCCATATGTCTAGATATGGCTACGTCTTATGGGGAGCTAGAGTAAAGAAGGCCATTATTGATTGGCTAGGCTGATATGACCGCTCTAATCGATGTTAAGGAAATTAAGAAAAAAAGTAGAGTAAGATTCTTCTTACACATTTTCGGGATTATCTTTCTTACTTTAGGGGTAATCGCAGGATCATTATTGCTCTTATTATTATCTAACTTAGATTATATTCCTAATCTCATTCTTACCATCGTTTTAGACGCAACATATTTCTCCTTCTTAGTGTTTTATTTCTTCTCAATCTTTCCGATTGTAAAACATTATTACAAAGTCTTTGGAAAGATGAATCAAGTCGCCTTTGAACATCGAAGAAGACTTAAATATGCAGAAGAAAAAGAAAACCGCATTAATGAAAATGTTAGATATAGAACTTTATGTTTCATTTACAAAGAAGGAGAGAATAATTATAACGAAAATCTATACGTTTTAGACAATAACGTCAAATTTATTAAAGATAAGTACTACTCATTATTTACCTATCAAAACATTATTCTTAGTTACGAGGAAGCCAAAGATGCAACTGTTTAATAAAGAAGCTTCCAAAAGAATATTTACACATACGTGGTATATTTATCCTCTTTTAATTGGGATTATCACCGTAATCTGGCTATGGGGTTTCCAAGCCTTCCATCAACCAAGTTCTCATCAATCGTTATTAATGTTCTTCTCCACTAATATTAGTAATAACGTATTCACAAAAGAGATTATGAATGAATACTACGCTAGAGAAGACTTAAGACAAATTGATGCCTATTATTCCTTACCAGATTTACCGTCTTATGTAGATAAATTAAACCTCTATATTAGAAAAAGCGATATCCTAGTCTTAGATAAAAAGACCATTGATGACTTAAGAGGATATCAAGAGAGATTCTTTGTGGAGTTTGATGACAAACTAAAAGAGAAATATTTTGATCAAAATTATGAGTTCTATACTTATATTGACTCACAACAAAAAGAACATATCTACGCAATTAAAATCAAAGATAAAAGCGATAATGATACTTATTTAAATACTTATATGACATTTGATAATACCTATGACTACTATTTATGTTTAGGTGTTGGTAGTGTCAACCTAGGATATCTTGGAGGAGAGGAAAATACTAAATACGATAATGCCTTAACATACGCTAGACATTTATTAGACAAACAACTATGAGAAAAGAAGTTATTAGAGAAAGTGATTACGAGCAAAAAGAAAGGCCAAATTCTAGAAAGACCCAGTTTTTTGATATCTTTAGACATCGCTTTGTCGAAGTGTTAAAGATTTCCATTTTACAGGCTGTCTTTAATTTGCCTTTAATCGCTGTGATGGTTTTATTTTGGTTATTCACTTTATCAGCGACTAATCTAAATTCTTTAATGACTGTCTTTTTATTCAGCGCATTAGGCTTATTTATTTCTATTATTTCTATCTTTATTGGAATGACTGGATCATTTTATTGCTTTAAAAAGATTATCTACGCAGAAGGAGAATATGCCTCCACTAGTTTCTTCACTGGACTTATTAGTGAATGGAAAAAAGGCGCGTTAGTAGGCTTAATTGCTGGATTAAGTGTTGCAATTACTTTAATAGGTTCATTCTTCTGTTATTACTATTTAAGCAGTTATAATTCTGCAGTGGCAGGATTTGGGATTGCTATTTTAGTAACTCAATCACTGGTAGTCCTGATTATTAGTTACTATTCAGTTGCCCAATTAGTCATCTATGAAAATTCATTTAAGGCTATTTTAAAGAATTCGTTTATTTTTGCTTTGATGCGATTCCAATACAATTTACCAATCTTTATTATTCATCCTGGTATATTAATCGCCTTAATGGTGATCATGCAGCTAACTATGTATATCGGAATAGTTTTACTATTTTTGTTTGCTGCTTTTGGTCACTTATTATGGATGCTTAATGCTTTATCAGGATTTGATAAATTTATTAACAAAGATAATTACCCTGATTATTATCGTAAGGGTTTACGTAAGGAGGCTTAGTTTATGGCAAGCTTAAAATTAAAACACGTCTATAAGGTTTATAACGGAGGAGTAAGAGCGGTTAATGACTTTAATCTTGATATCAAAGATAAATCATTTGTCGTTTTAGTTGGTCCTTCAGGATGTGGTAAATCCACAACCTTAAGAATGATCGCAGGATTAGAGACTATTACTTCTGGTCAGCTATATATTGATAACGTTCTAGTTAATGATATGGAAAGTAAGAATAGAGATATCGCAATGGTGTTCCAATCTTATGCCTTATATCCACATATGACCGTCTATCAAAATATGGGATTCTCTTTAAAGCTAAGACATGAAAAATCCGCGGTTATTAAAGAAAAAGTATTAAAGGCTGCTGAAATATTAGAAATATCTGACTTATTAGATAGAAAACCAAAAGAGTTATCTGGTGGACAAAGACAACGTGTCGCTTTAGGTAGAGCGATTGTTAGAGACGCTCAAGTATTCTTATTAGATGAACCGTTATCTAACTTAGACGCGAAATTACGTGTGCAAATGAGAACGGAGATTACTAAGTTACACGATAAATTAGAAACCACTTTTATCTATGTTACACACGACCAAACTGAAGCGATGACTATGGGTGATGTGATTGTCGTTATGAATAAAGGTTTTATTCAACAGGCTGACGCACCAGTAACATTATTTGAGGATCCTGCCAACTTATTCGTTGCCACCTTTTTAGGTTCCCCTCAAATGAACATTATCAAAGCTAAACTTTTCGAAAAAGGAAATAAGATTGGGGCAAGATTAGAAGATAACGATAACAATATCGTCTATTTCAAAGATGAAACTATTAAACAAATTAAAAATAGTCACTTAGATTTAGAAAAAGAATATTTGTTTGGTGTTAGACCAGATCATATCTCTATTTCTGATAAAGGAATCAAAGGTCATGTGGAAGCGGTTGAACAATTGGGTGATGAGACCATTATCTACACCAAAATTGAAGGTCACAAGAATAATGTCGTGATAAAATCTCCTTTATTAACTAATGTTAATGTTAAGGATGATGTCAATTTAGACATCTCTATGGATAGAGTTTACTTATTTGATAAAGCCAGTGAACATTCCTTAATTGGTATGCCTTCTTATAATAAGATTCCTTGTCACATCGAAGGAGACTCCATTAAGATTGGGAAAGACACCTCTATTTTATTAGACGATGAATACCGTTCTCATTTATTAGCAGGAGCCTATGAAGCTGAGCGTCACTTAATGTTTAAACCAGAATATGTAGAGTTTGAATCTACCCCTACTAATCGCTTAGTGAAAGTGAAAGTGGACTTCATCGAAGAAAGAACTAACTACAATATCGTCTTCTCTAATGTTAAAGGAGAAGAAGCCTATTTCATTTTTAGAGCTAATAAAGATCGCGAGATTAAATCAGGTGATGAATTAGATATTTACCTTCCGCTTGATAAGATTTATATCTCTGACAAGAACGATGATTCTTACTATTCTAGAGAAATCGTCTTCCCTAATGTTGCTAAAGCAAAAGTTTTCACTAAAGATGGGAAAACAGTAGTTTCCATTAATAAAGGAGAAACACTTGTCTATGATGATTTGGGAGTTGAAGACGGAGAGTATAACTTTGTTTTAAAACAGGATAAGTGTGAAGTGGTATTCTCAAGAAAAGTGGCAAAAGACATCAAAGAAGAAGTGAATAGACATGTAGAAAAAGGTCAATGCTTAACCGTGTCATGTTATGATGAAGAACCTCAACACAAGATGAATACCATCTTTGCAAAAATCAAGGGCTTTGAAGAATACGTCACTTTGACAGTAAAAAATAATTTCTCAGTATACAAAATGCCTAGATTTAAAGTGGTTATTACTAAAGATGCATTTGAGCTAATAAAACCTGATGCTGTCGAACAAATTGCTGAAGAAACTCAAGAGAAAATTGAATCGGAAAAAAACCGATAAATAATAATAAAAAAATATGAAGAGCATCAATCAAAAATTGGTGCTTTTTTGTTCACTATTTTTTATAAACAAATAAAAAAGTTTACTTGTTTCCTTATTTGTTCACCAAGTTAAAATTGTCCACTCTTCTTAAGAAGTTGTGTAATAAAAGTAACAAATATATTCAATCCATTGAATTAGAGGTAGACAGCATGAATAAAAAAACATTTTCAATCGGAATTTTCGCAATTGGTTTAACAACGATTGTTGCTGGAGTTTTGGTATTTGGTGGTATTAAAACTTCTTCATCTGCTTTAGCTGCTAGATTAGCCACACGTGGCACTAGTGGACCAAGCATTGTCTTAAACAGCTCTAATGTTCCTACCGGATTAACTTCTTCTTATCAAAATTTATTTGATGGTAGCGTAAAGACTGCATATGGCAATGATGTCAACTTATCGTTCGTTAATGCTAAATCTCTCGATGGTGGCTTTGCCCAATTAGCAAATCACGGTAAAATTTTTAACTTTAATAGTGGCAATAACCAAGTGTCTGCGGTTAACGGTATTAGTTTTTCTGGTTCTGGATCATTATTATTCAAACCTGCATTTGCAAGCGGCATTTTAATGGATGTTGAGCCTGTGACAGTGACTGCTGGTGCGTCAAAAGTTTCTGTTCCTGTTTGCGACTACTTTGAACTTGAAGCCGGCGATAGTGGTGCTTCAATTACTTCTTTAGAATTATCATTTGCCTGTGACTCATCTCTAAGCGATTTGAGATCATTAGATGGAACATATACTGGTATCGGTAGCGATTCCTCAACATACAAGTTAGTTGTTAGTAATGGCTCTGCTTCTATACAATCCTTAGACAAGTCTAGCAATATCTCTTTAAGTGGTACGGTTGCTATGGTTGATAAAGACACCGCTAGATGCACATTTTTATACAACACTTACAACGTTTATTATGTAATGGATTTTGATGGTCATCATTTCTCATTTGTTTCTAAAAGCGATGATATGGGTGGGATGATTGCTGGTCAAATTGCTACTGTAAATTTTGATCGTGTTTATAACGTTGAAGATTTCGAATCTTATTCCGCTAGCGGACAAGGATATACAAACTCAACAACAAAATATCAAACAACTGGTTTAAGATCTTCAATTTATGCTGACTACTATACCGGAAGTGGTTCTGGTGAAATTGGTGGATCTGGCTGGCCAATTATGACCTCAACAGACAACACTAATTACAACAGCCAAAAAGGTCATAATTCCTCTAAAGTTGGTATCTTTAAATTCTCAAATGGTACCAGCATGAGATATATTTCTATGAACGAATTATATGGAGTTAAATCTGTTATTGGAAAAGGCTCTACCTTATCATTTTGGGTTAGAGGCGCTTATACAAACACTAATTTCAATACAAATCACGCTTCTAACACCTCAATGAAGTTCTATGCTTATTATAACTCTCCATTAACTCCATCAAATCAAACAACAGTTAGAGAAACCTTTGATTTTACCGTTGAAGCTGGTGCAACCTGGCAACATTTTGAAATGCCTTTAACCTCTGGTAGAACATATTATGGTTTTGGTTTCTTTGCTCAACAATCAAGTGGATCAACTCAATACGTCCCGATCGACGATATTCAAATCTATACCGCTTCTCCATATGCAGAATACATTCCTCCAGTGGCAGTTACTGGCGTTAGTGTTAGCCCAACAGCCTTAGAATTAATTACTGGAAATAATTCACAATTAACCGCAAATGTTGCACCAAGTAATGCTACTAACAAGAACGTCTCTTGGAGCAGTAATAAAACATCAGTTGCCACAGTTGACTCTGAGGGTAATGTTCACGCAGTTGCTGCTGGTAGTGCGACTATTACCGTAACTACTGAAGATGGTGGCTATACTACAAGTTGTGCAGTTACAGTCTCGGATCCAGTGGCATATTATCCAGAAGGAACATTCAGTGGTACTGCTACTGTTTTAGGAAATAACTGGAAAATTACTATTGCGTTAGGTAATCAAAGTAATGGCTTAGTTGCGATTAGATTAGCTAATACTGATGCTGAAGCAACTGGTATCACATACAATACAAGCAATAATACATTTACGATTACAACTACTGGAAGTTACTCTTCATATACATTTGGAAATATTACCGGAACATATGATTATGCTAACGATTGTCTTACTGGTATTACTTGTAACGGAAGCATTAAGAGTTATGTCTCTAATAATGGTTCAATTACCGCTACACATCCAACAACCTCTTCCACATCATATTTCAATGATTGTGATGGTACAACCAGTCAATTACAATCAACATTCAAACGTAGATATATGTCTGGAAGCTGGCAAGTTGATAATAGCAACGCTGATAGAATTACCAGCAATACAACAGAATTTGTCTCAGGATCAAATTCTGTGAAACGTAGAGGTTATAGTGGTGGTGCTGTTGCCCTTAACTTCAATTCAGATTGGTCTTCAGCAAAAACTTTAGCATCAGTTCAATTCTGGGTTTACAATCCATACAGCAGTGATATCACATTAAGAATGTGGGGTTATAAAGCTAAGAACTTTGGAAGCAACTTTGAAACCGGTTCAGTCACCGCTAAAAAAGGTCAATGGACATATGTTGCAATGGGATTCACCTCTGCTGCAATTTATAACTTCCAAATTGCTGATTTCAATAATACTGGTGCTTACCTCTCATTTGATAATATTTACTTCTTCTAATATTATAAATATTAAATTTCAAGGGGCCTCCTAGAGAGGTCCCTCTTTGTATAAAATGAAAAAGAATACTATTTATATTTGCGCTATATCTTTAATTAGTGTTGCAACTGGAATTGCACTTTCTTTACAAATCAATCAAAACGTTACTAAACGATTGATTGCCTTTGGCAATAGAGGTATTTTATCGCTACATTTACAGAACCAAAAAATATCTTATGAATCATCAGCATATGTTGATGAATTAGCTTCGACGATAAGAACTACATATGGTAACGATATTAATATTAAAACTTCAAATGTTATTAACTATAACGAAGGATGGCAAACAATATTACCTGAAGGATATTTTTATAATCCAATTAATGCATCAAGTTATTTAAATAAAATAAATGGCATTTCCTCCGTTGAATTTACATCGTCTAGTGCGTCTTCTTTAAGTTTATATTATGGTTCCACCATTAATAATAGCAATATCATTTATTCTCATCCTATAACCATTAATAGCGGTTCGCCATATTATTTTACCGAAGATAAACCAACTTATATTTATATTAAAAATAATGGTAACTCTAACGTGAATGTTAACGATTTTATCATTAATTATACTTGTAGCGATACCGGATATAGCAAAACCAATTATAACGTTTTAATGATTGGTAATTCCTTCTCTGACGATACAATCTTTTATGCAAATCGTATCGCTGGTGCGTACGGCATTACTTTAAATATATATGACGCTTATATTGCTGGATGTACGATTGATACTCATTACTCTAACTTAAATAGTGGAAGCGCAACATATTCAATGCGCAGCATTAATAATGGTTCATGGGTCTATAACGATAATATGTCGCTAACCGACATTATTAATTCACGTACTTGGGATGTTATTACTTTCCAACAAGCTTCTGCGGAAGTTGGAAGAAGTTCAACTTATTCAAATTTATCTAATTTAGTAAATGGAGTCCGTTCAATTACAGGTTCTAACCCTAAGTTTTATTGGTATCAGACTTGGGCCTACGATAAAGATTATTACGATTATTACGACTATTATTCTTATTTTAATAATGATCAAATGACGATGTTTAACGCGATTATTGATTGTTATAGTTCAGAAATTGATGCTTTAGATATTTTCGATAAGACAATATTTGCCGGTACAGCAGTGCAAAATTTAAGAACATCTTATATGAAAGACACTTTCTCTAGAGATGGCAAACACATGTCTAGTGTCCACGGTAGATATTTATTAGGATTAAACGTGGTATCAAATTTATTTGATATCGATTTAGATATGAGTCCATGTTCTTATTTGCCAAGTGAGGCTAATCAATCATTTAAAAATGTTGCTTATGAGGCGATAAGGAATGCTTATATTCATCCTTTAGAAGTCACTAATAGTTTATACACTAATGGTGACATTGCTAATTATGATTTAACAAACTACACAGAAATTGATGCAGAATTAGTGGGATGTTCTTATTGGAATTCCACCGATAGCACTAATTACAATAAAAGAAATTCTAACGTCAGTGGATCTTCTAATTATTATACTTCTACTAAGAGATTTACCTCTTCAACTTTACCAATTGGATCTTTAGTTTCAATTGATGAATCTTTCGGAGTGAGACCAGAAGCATGGATTAGTGATTCTCAGCAAGGTTCTAGACCAAATGAAACTTATCAAAATGTCATCGAGATAGATTCTTCGTTCTGGAATGGATATTTATATCGTGCGTTTAATATCTTTAAAGCTGGTAAGACAGAGCTTAAAGGACAATATGACCAAATATTTGATAGATTCCATATTTACGTCCCTAATGCTTCTTTAGGAAGTATTAAACCTAAAGATTACAACGATTATTATGATGCTGATAAGGCGATATTCGCTTCAAGTTCACTAAACATTGACGCTTTTGAAAGAATTCATTTAGATCCAATTACTGGTTTCTATAAATGTGATAGCTATTATGAATTGACAAATAGTTATGTTGACGACACTGCCAAGAAGTTTATGTGTAGCCGTCCATTTTATTCTGCAAATGGTGATTTAGCAGAAAACACTGTCATTATTTGCGATAGTGGCTATCAATGGAGAAGTGACTGCTGGGCAAGCCATGGTTCTTATTCACCTCGACCAGGTAACGTGTCAGCTCCATTAACAAGATTAACATCATCTTTTATGTCTGGATTTACTAGAAGAACATTTAATGTTTCTTCTACTTCTAGTAGTTATGTCAATCAAAACTACATTACCTTCTTCAACCATATGAGAATTTATCGCTGTATTAATGAAGAAGAAATGGAATTTAAGCGTGAAGATGGCATCACTATGACTGTTCTTGGATATGCCAAATTAAGTTCTATGGCTGCATCTATGTACGGAAAGAGTGAAATCCCAGTTTTAATTTCATTATCTGGTGATGACACTTCTAGAGTAAGCGTTAAAGTTGATGGCAGCGCCTTGACTACCACTAAATATACATATAATTCATCAACTGGAGCATTAAGTATCGCTACTAGTGGCACTATTGGCTCTTCTAGCTACACAATGGGAACTATTAGTGGCACTGTTGATTTAAGTGCAAGCGTTGATACTATTAAAAACATCTCTATTAATGGTTCTATTAGTTCATATGTTACTAATAATGGTTCCTTATCTTGTGTAAGTGCTTGGAGCGATCGATGCAACTATACAACTGATTCGGCTTCTCAAACAGTTTGGCAAAGAAGATATATGTCTGGAAGCTGGCAATATAATACTGGTACTGGTCAATGGACTACCGCAAGTTCTTCTTATCATATGGAGGAAAACTATTCTATGGGATTAAGAATTGCTAATAACTCCTATGGAAAGACTGCTTTCTTGCTTAAAAGAGATTTAGGTGGTGGAAGCGGAGTAACGTGTCGTGGTGTATCTTTGTGGATTTATAACCCTAATGGAGCAATTTATAACGTGTTTAGAGTTTATATTTATACATCAGCTTCAACTATTTCTGGTGACCATGTAATTACAAGCAATAGCTATTCTCAAGCATATTCCTCTAGCGGAATTTCTAGTGGAAGTTGGGTTAATATTCAAACCGGATTTACCGCGACTACAGTTTATAATTTCTCTTTATACTTTGAGACATCAAATAGTGCTACAACATATGTTTATTTAGGGCATATATCTTTCTATTAATATTTATGAGTAACGTTTATAAATTAAAACCAATTATCAAATCGTATATTTGGGGTGGAGATTATTTCAAGAAATACCGTGAATGTTCTTTTGATAATATTTCAGAATCATGGGAATTATCTATTAGAAAAGATAATGTTGTATTAGTAGATTCCATTAACAAACCATTAGATGAAGTTATTAATGAAGATGATTTAGGAATTGCTTGCAAAAGATTCCCATATTTTCCTTTATTAATTAAGTTAATAGACGCGAAAGATAATTTATCTATCCAAGTTCATCCTAGTGATGAATACGCTTTAAAATATGAAAACTCATTTGGAAAGAGTGAGATGTGGCACATTATCTCTTGCGACCCAGGAGCTGGCTTATATGTTGGTTTAAATAAAGATTATTCTAAAGAAGAAATAGAAAAGAAATTAAAAGATAGTTCAATCCTAGAATGTCTTAATTTCTATAAGGTAAAACCAGGAGATACATTTTTAATTAATCCAGGAACGATTCACGCGATTGGAAAAGGTGTGAGATTAATCGAAATCCAACAAAATAGTGATTTGACGTATCGCCTATATGATTATTTAAGAAAAGACAAAAATGGTAATTATCGTGAATTACATATTGATAAAGCTTTAAAGGTTATTAATTATCATCAATATCAAAACCAGTCTATTAAAGGTGATGTCTTAGCGGATAATCAATATTTTAGAGTAATCAAAAAAGAGATAAATGGTGAATATTTATTATGCGCTAATAAAGGCTCATTTTTATCTTTTACCTTTATTTGTGGAGAAGGAAAAGTAGATGATATTGAGTACCATGAATTTGATACTTTCTTTTTACCTTGTGGAAAGAGTTGCTTAATTAAAGGAATTGGTGTAGTTATCATCTCTGGAGTCAACAAATAATGATTGCTATCGGAGTGGATATTGGAGGCACGTCAATTAAGGGTGCGGCAATTACTGATAAAGGCGAAATCCTTGATCGTTTTTCTTTAAAAATGGATCGATCTGCTTCTCCAGAAATTTCTTTTGGAGCAATGTGTGATGAGATAAATGAATTTCTAAAAAATAAGCCATATAAAAATGAAATTATAGGTGTTGGTTTAGGAGTTCCTGGAATCTTAAATAGAGAACTAGGAATAGTTAAAAGCAGCCCTAATATGCCAAAGTGGATTAACTTCAAAATTAGCGATTTTGTGCAAAAAAACCTAAATTTACCGGTAAAAATTGTTAATGATGCGAGTAGTGCCGCTCTTGGAGAAGCTAAATTTGGTACTGGAAAAAACTATAAGAATGTAGTAATGATCACTCTCGGAACTGGTGTTGGTGGTGGCATTATTATTGATGGTAAATTATATGATGGACTAGGCGGAACTGGCGCCCAACTTGGCCACTCTGTTATCCGATTAAATGGGCGTCAATGTAGTTGCGGTAGAAGAGGTTGCTTAGAAGCGTATGCCTCAGCGACAGCGCTTATCAAACAAGCATACATTAAAAAAGAAAAGTATCCTGATAGTGAACTAAACAAAGTTGAAAACATCGATGCGAAATGTGTCTTTGACTTAGCTAGAGCAGATGACAAGCTAGCGAAAAAATTAGTAAAAGAATATGTTACTTACTTATCTGAAGGTTTACTTAATATCTGTAACGAATTTAGGCCAGATTTAATCTTGCTTAGTGGTGGAGTTGCTAACGAAGGCTATTATTTAATTAAAAAAATAGAGTCTTATATGAAAAGACATAATTATGGCTACTTGAACGCTCCTAAAGTTCCTATCAAACTTGCTTCATTGGGCTATGATTCTGGTAAAATAGGAGCAGCAACTTTGTTTTTTGATTAATTATGGAAGACTATTTAAAAGAGTTACGTAAAAGAGCAAAACATATGCCTTTATTGCTGCCTCATTCAGTAGTAGTGCTTTTCAATGCTGAAGGGAAGGTCCTTTTAGAAGAAAGAGCAGACGATGGCTATTTTGATTTCCCTGGTGGAGGAATTGATTTAAAAGAAGAAGCTGAAACCGCTGCTAAAAGGGAATTATTAGAAGAAACTGGGTTAGTCGCTGAAAAGATAGAACTCTTTAAAGTTTATTCTGGAGAAATTACTCATTATGTTTATTTTAATGGGGATGAGATATATGGAATTGATCTAGTCTATATTTGCAAAGACTATCACGGAGAGCTTATCCCTCAAAAAGAGGAAGTCAAATCATTGACCTTCTTCGATTTAAAAAATATGCCTAGCAAGATGTCGATTAGAAATAAACAAATCGTGGAGGATTTACTAAATAGTAAGTTTACAAAGTAATGACTTTGTTTACTTTGTGAGTTACTAGAATTAAATTATGAAAAGAAAATTTATGCTTATGCTTTTAACCCCATTAATTCTTTCTAACTGTGGTAGTGATCCAACTCCCGCTGCTGATTTAGGTCCAGTAGATGTTATTTTAATCTCTGGTCAATCTAATGCGGTGGGTTGTACTTATTCTTCATATATTCAATCTTCAATGGGAGAAGATAAATATATCGAATTTTATCAAGGCTATAATGACATTAAAATGTCATATGATAACTGGACTAAGGATGATTTTGATAAGCCAGTACAAACATATTATTCACAAAATAAGTCTAATGGCTTTGTTCCTGTGAAATTAGGTCAAGGTAATGGGGCTGCAACTTTTGGACCTGAAATTGGTATAGCAGAAGCTCTACATGAAAAATATGCGAATAAATTATTCATTATCAAGTTTGCTTGTGGTGGTAGTTGTCTAAAAGACGATTGGACAGAAAGAAATTCTCCAATGTATCCAAAATTCATTGCTTACGTGAGACAAGAAATGAACAGATTATCTCTTATGGGATATCGTCCTACAATTAAAGCGTTCTGCTGGATGCAAGGAGAAGGAGATACCTATAGCAGTGGTTATTATGGAACTTATAAAGATAACCTTAGAAAATTTGTCACTAATGTAAGAAGTGATTTAAGGACTTTATCTGGGGAAAGAGAAATTCCATTTATCGATGCGAAAATCTCTGGAGATGGAGCGTGGACTTATTGGGCAGAAGTAAATATCGCTAAAAGAGAATTTTCTGAAGAAAGTGATAATAATTTCTTAGTGGATACCATTTACGCGGGTATGCATACAAATACTGAGCCATACGGGAATGTTGATTTATGCCATTATGATTCTGCTTCTGAAGTAAAACTAGGACACTTGTTTGCCGAAGTATTTGAGCAGTTTTTAATGTTGATAGAAGACAAATAATTGTTTGATACAATCTTTATATAATAAATGTCGCTTTTATAAGCGATATTTTTTTAATACAATTATACAGTCGATATAAGAGGGTTTAGATTATGAAAAAGTATTTTGGCACAGTATTGACTGTCTTAGTGGTGATTGCGGTGTGTGTACTCGCAATTGTTTTACCACCAGCATCTCAATTTGGTTTAACTCAATTACAACTAGATACTTTAATGATTCTTGGAATTATTTGTGGTGGTAGCGCTCTTTATTGTTTTGTAGTTGGTGAAATCACTATGAACAATTCACAAATGGATAAATTATGGAGCATTCTCCCTATTGCCTATACTTGGGTAATCGCTACTAAAGCTGATTTCTCTCCTAGAACTACAATCTTCGCTATCATTGTTACCTTATGGGGACTTAGATTAACTTATAACTTTGCCCGTAAAGGTGCATATAGTTGGAAATTCTGGACTGGTGAAGAAGATTATAGATGGCAAGTTTTAAGAAGAAATAAGATTTTAGGTAAAAGACCAGCATGGATGATGTTTGATTTATTCTTCATCTCTATCTATCAAAATGCTTTAGTGTTAGCAATTTGTTTACCTTCATTAGCGGTAATGGAATCTGGTATGGTCGCTCTTAACTGGGCTGATTATCTTGCTATTAGCTTTGCTTTAGTGTTCTTATTTATTGAAACAATTGCGGATGAACAACAAATGGCGTTCCACACTAATAAAAGAAAAATGCTTAACGAAGGTAAATCTTTAGAAGAATTACCAGCTCCATATAATAAAGGATTTAATACTACTGGTTTATGGCTTAGAAGTAGACATCCTAACTATTTAGGTGAACAAGGTATTTGGTTATCTTTATATTTATTTGTTATAGGAGCAGGATTAGCTTCAAAAGGTATCTTCCACTGGTCAATGATTGGCAGCTTTGTATTAGTTTTGTTATTCTTGGGAAGTTCTCTTTTCCAAGAAGGAGTGTCAAGTAGCAAATACCCTGAATATCAATTATATTTAGCCCATGTTTCTAAATATCTCCCACTTTGGAAATATAAACCAGAGAAATATAAAGGAGATTAAGGCGTTAGAAATAACGCTTTTCTTTAGACGGCGAATATACATAAACTTGCATAAATATACACAATTTTTTTAAATATACACAAATATACACAAACTTGCATAAATATACACAATAATTTATAATATAGTTACATTCGGAGGTAATTAACTATGACATTATTAAATAATCCATTTTCTCTTACTTATGGCAAAACTCCAAAATCAATAGTAGAAAGATTATCTGACGCTAGTAGTGTTATTAATGATTTCACTATGGATGAATCTCCAAATATGAGTTATATCATCACTGGTTTAAGGGGAACTGGGAAAACAGTTCTTTTAAGAAGTTTGAATAGATTTTTTGAAAATTTAGATGATTGGTTTGTTATTGATGTCAATCCTCAAACGGAAATTCTTTCCTCTTTTTCTGCAAAATTATTTGAAGCGGAACATAGACGTAAATTAGTTTTAGATTGGTCGCTTTCTTTTAACATTCCTTATGTCTCTTTATCTATATCTAAAAGTAAAGAAGTTATAACTGATCAAGAAATAGTAGCGGAAAAATTAATCGAAGAAGCAAAAAAGAAAAATAAAAAAATACTTATCTCGATTGATGAAGTAGCAAAAACTAAAAGTTTTAAAGTTTTTGTTAATTTCTATCAGGCAATATTGGATAAAGGATATCCTGTGTTTTTATTAATGACAGGCATACGCGATAATATCGATCAATTGATCTCTGATTCTGCAATGACTTTTTTAAGTAGAACACCAAAAATTGAACTTGGTCCACTTAGCATGCCAGCCATCGCACGCAAATATCAAGAAACATTAAATGTTGATGAAAAAATGTCTTTAGATTTAGCTAAATTAACTTCTGGTTATGCTTTTGCGTTTCAAGTATTAGGATATATCCTATTTGGTAAAGCAAAAATTTCAATTAATCAAGAATTATTCAAAGAATACGATGATAAACTTGCGGAAAGTGGATATAACACTTTCTGGAAAGAATTAACCACAAATGAAAAGCAGTTATGTATAGCGATTGCAAATTCAACAGACGGACAAGTTGATGAAATCCAAAAGAAATCCGGAATGAAGCTCAGTAATTTTAATAATTATCGTGCAAGACTAATTAGAAAAGAGATTATATCCTCTAGTGGATATGGAAAATTAACGTTCACATTGCCTAGATTTAAAGAATATGTTTTGATGGCCGAACAATTTGGATACTAATATCTACCATTTTTATAGGTTAAATAAGAAAATATTAAGTAAATAAATATTTTATAGTAAAATAAAATCTTAGATGAAAAATAACGAATATAACATTGTTAATATCACTAATGAAAAGAACAACTTTAGTGGTGAATATACTAAAGCTCAAAAAGTTGAATATTCTTTTCAACCTGAAAATAATAATCCAATTAAAGATGAATTAAATGACAACTCTACAATTAATGATAAAGTAGAGGATAATCTTTTAAAATCCACTAGGGAAAAAGAAAAGAAAAAAGAGAAACAAGAATCTGAAGCCTTAGAAAGTAGCTCCTCTTCTAGCAGTGCTGCAAGTAGCTCTGCTGCTAGTAGTACCGCCGCAGCCTCTAGTGCTGGTGCTTCTACGGGTGGTGCTTTAGGAGGAATTGTTGCCGCCGCTACTGTTTCAGTCGCAGCCATTGGCACCATTGTTGGAGTTAATGTTTTTGGTGCTCAACCAACAGATTTAGTAACTTTCTTAACTAGTGAAGTTACCGCTAATAGTATTGATTATTCTTTCTCAATGTCTTCTCAACTACTTCATTATAACGAAGGAAGTGGAGATGTGCCGGTTGGTCAAAAGACTGTTGTTGCCACAATTTCTGATGGCTTAAACTTCAAAGAAGAAGAATATTTATTTGAATATGAAGAATATGATGAAAATACGTTTATTTTCTATCATGGATTTTCTGGATTAAATCCAGATACAGCCTATGCCTTAACTTTAAAAGTTAGAGAAGAAAATTCTGTTACTGAAACATATAATGACACTCAACTTGCGTCTCGCGTTTTTAGAACAGACGTCAAAGGCGAGGTCTTTAAATTTGAGAGTGTTATACCTACATCAAATAGTGTCTCTTTCTCATTTATTGTTGAAAATAGTGCCATTGGATATTATCCAGGTGAATCTAGACTTCCAGAGATCCAAGCTACTGTTTCTAGTACTGGATACACTCCACAAGAGAAAATAATAGAAAACTTAGATCAATATGATGATTCCCATATGATTGGTTATGGAGAATTTACCGAATTAAGCGATAACACAACTTATAATTTAACTATCAGTGTTTCTATTGACCAAGAAGTCAAAACACTAGGATCAACCACATTTACCACTGAAGCAATAGAGATTGGTTTTGAATTCTTAAGTGATGAATTTGAAGCAACTTATAACTCAATTAAATTTGTTTTTGAAATTAACGAAGATCAAGTTGTATTTGATGAAACAGCACCTACAACTACATCTAATGTTTATGCAGAGATCTATTTATCTGATTCTCTTGTTGATACATTGAACGTAGTTAGTTTTGTTGAATCAAATGTCACCGGCAAATTAAAAGGTGAAGGTACATTTGTAAGCCTATCAGCAAGTACTGCTTACACAATTAAGATTTATTTAAATGAACAAACAAATGTCATAGGTTCTGTAATTTTCTCAACCACAGAGTTCACTCAAAGAATTACATTCAATCCGCTTAATCCTTCTGATGAGAGTATAAGCTTCTCTTTTGAAGTCGCTTTAGCGGATATTGGATATGACCCTACTTCACAACAAATACCAAATGTTTTTGCTACTATTAAGGATGCTGATCAATTCTATAAGAGTTTAACTTTAACTCAATATGAACCAATCGATAATGAACATATTACGGTTTATGGAGACTTCACTGAATTAGTTCCAGAAACCACATATACAATCGATGTGTATTTAGATGACGAATCTAATTTATTAGGTTCTGCAACATTTACCACTGCTGAAAAAATACGTTCAGTGGAATTTGAAACAGTTAATTCAGGTAGAGACAATGTTGAATTCTCATTTACTGTCGAAAAATCGGATATTGATTATGATCCAACTACAGTCCCTGCAATTCACTATGAAGTAAGGTCTACTGATGGAACTTATTATGATGATTCATGGGCGGAAAGCTTTGTAGAAGTAGATGATAACACAGTTAGAGGCACTGGTTCATTTAGTGGCTTAACCGCTAATATTGCCTACGAATTAGTCGTTAGCTTATCTACAGAAACTGGAGTAATTGAGCTAGGCAACAAATCATTTGACACATATCATGAATTTAAATTCCAAAAGAAACCATCCGCTGACGTGTCGGATACATCTACTAATTTTACCATCTCAATGAAAGCATCTTACATTGGCTATATTTCTGATGAAGAAACTCCAGATGTAATTAGTCATTTATCTATAAGTGTTGTCGAAAAAGATGGTGGAACACCAACTACACATAGGTTTGCTTCCTTATCAACATATGCCGAGTATGTTATTGCCCCTTCAGGCGAAATTGGTAATTTAACTCCAGGCACTACATATACTGTGTCTGTCTATTATCTCCCAGATAATGAAGACCCTGAATTATTAGGAACTGAAGAATTTACCACTTCAGGTGTAAACCCTGGATTCTCATGGGGTACAATTGAATCCACTCCAAGTACAGCGTCTATTAGCTTTAACATTAGTAAAACATATTTAGATTATGATACTGACCCAACTGCAGCAGCTTCTAGTTTATATATCGATGTGAATGATGGCTCTTCTCATGTTGCTTCTTTAGGCTTAGATAGATTAACTCCAGGCACTGGTGACAATTTAGTTGGAACTGCTAATGCAAGTAATTTAACTCCAGGCACTACCTATACGATTACTTTATATAGAACTGTTGGTGCCAGCTCTGTAGTTATTGGTCAACCAACTACTTTTGAAACAGATGTACCAGCTTTTAATGGTGCTACCATTCCTACTGAAGTGAGCTTCTATTCACATCAATTTAAAATCACTTTAGATTTTGTGGATGATCCAAGTAATCCTCAATATGATAATTTATCAATCCAATTCTATGATGATGTTTATTCGTCTGCTAATAAATATGCTTTAGGTACAGCACCTATCTCGTTAACATCAGTCACCACTGAACAAACCTTCAGCCTTCCATATACTGTAGATGGTGGAGAAATATATTATGATTTTGATTTTGACTCTATTGGCTCATTTGAGATTTTAGCCGCGCAAAGTGTGATTTATCATGATGATATCACATTTACAGATACTGATGATCCAGGTGTATTTAATGGGCTAGAAAGTGACTATTTAATTTCTGTTGATGCCTCTAGTGGTGACTTCATTTTACCAGTCAAGCTTCTCTATACTGATGTATACGATAAGTTTAAAAGCTTCTACGTTCAACTTTGCCCAACTGATGGAGTGACACCTTCTATTTCTGCTGAGGCAAGTAAAGAAGATAATTATCAAAACTTAACTTATACCGGTAATGATGCTACTAGTGTTATTACTTATATTCAAAATGGAGGAACTAGTGGGGCAGAATTCAACGTTAAGGTTTATCATTTTGATGACCAACAACATCCAATTTGGGAATCTAGTGAAACTGTTAATATTAAAGTTGCTGATACCAATATTGTTTATGGTGGCAGTTTGTTAAGTACAGAATTAAGCCAAGATTCCACTAGTGTGCAATTTGGTATTTCTTATGTGGCACCAGTACAAGCTCCAACAAATCCACAAATAAAGTTTGTTGACACTAGTGATTCATCTTTAGTTTATAGTTATGATTTTAACTTTCAGAACTATCCTTCTGTTGATATGACCAATCCAGCAATGAGTACTGGATCTACCATTAGTGACTATAACTCTTTAAAGGCTGCTTTTGAAGGTAAAACATTTGATGTCGTAATTAGTTATTATGACGGCACATCACAAACAACAAAAACTATTCAAACAGGTGTATCCTTCACCTTTGCATAAAAAATAATACATAATTTGGAGGTAATTATTTATGGAAAAGAAAAAAGGAAAAATTACAGCAGGTAAGATTATCCCATGGGTTCTATATGGAATCTTAATGGCCGGGGTTATTGTTATCTTTGTATTCTGGAAAGAGATTTATGGTGTTAGCCATATTAATCCAGTAACTAAAGCCTTAGAGTGGGATTATCCACCAGTGTTTGCACAAATAGTGTCTGATAACACTGCCCTTCAAACTCTCTTCTCTGAAGGTGTTCCAGGGTTCTTAAAATGTATTGTTATCCTTGGCATCGCAATCACTATTGGAATCATCTTACATTATTTAGGCAAAGTTAGAAAAATTGGCAGCCAAAAAGCTACAACAATCTTCATCTTAGTTGTGAACTTCTTAAAATGGGTTGTGGTAATTGGCGCCATCTTCATGATTCTCTCCGCTTGTGGCTTAAGAAGCGAATTCTCCGCGGCTGGCGCTGGTATCGTTGCTCTTATTATAGGCCTTGGTTCACAATCTCTTGTCGCTGACATTTTAGCGGGTATCTTCATTGTATTTGAAGGTGACTATCAAGTTGGCGATATCGTTATCCTTGATGGTTGGAGAGGTGAAATTCAAGCAATTGGAGTGAGAACCACAAAATTAATCGATGCTGGTGGAAACGTTAAGATTGTTAACAATAGTGATATTCGTTCTATTATTAACCAAACTAAAGAACTCTCTATTGCGAAATGTTATGTCTCTACTAAATATGAAGACCGTATTGAAAATATCGAGGCTGTGATCGCTGATAATATTGAAGCAATCGGAAAGAAAATTCCAGCAATCGTGGAGGGTCCTTTCTATAAAGGCGTTGCCGAATTAGGTGCAAACTCTGTAGATTTACTATTTGTCGCTAAATGTAAAGAAAGCGATATCTATCAAGTTCAACGTGATTTAAATAGAGAAATTAAGATTCTCTTTGATGACAATAATATCGGTATCCCATTCCCACAAATCGTTGTTCATAAAGGTGAAGATGATGTTAAACAAACTGTAACTAAAAAGACTATTAAAAAGGCTGAAGAATTCACCGAAGAACAAAAAGAATTATCTAAAGATATTGATATTAAAAAATAATTCATACCTCTAACAATATATGGACCACTTAAGTGGTCCTTTTCTTTGTTTTAAACAAAAAAACAACTTTGTTGCATACGCAACATTGTTGATTTTAAAAAAGAATATTATGCTAATATATATAACATATAAGGAAGAAAAAATATGAAGAAATCAGTATTGTTATTAATTTTGCCTGCCTTACTTCTTTCTAGCTGTGGCTCTTCTAAAGGGGAAAGAATGACTGTGAATTATACATTAACACCTTCTTTAAGAAAAGCCGATTCTACTAAGACTGGAGGCTATAATCTAACATTTAAAATGGAAGATAGTTATTTTGATAGCGATGCGACTAAATTTAATAAAGATATCGCATTATTATCTAATGGCAAATCCTTAATGGCGGAATCTGAAGCCACAATTAGGTCTTTCTATTCAGCAATGGAATTTGACAATCTATCAATTAATTATCCAGAACATACAGAAGACACAATTCAATATGCAATCGCCCATAAAAAGATTGGTGAATATAATTTAGTCTCCGTTGCCATTAATGGCCATAATTATGGCTTAGAATGGAAAAATAATGCCTTATTAGGGTTAGAAGGTGATCATCAAGGTTTTGCGGCTCGCGCTAATGATGTTTATACAGCTTTGAAAGCTTATTTAAGTGAGAACAAATATACAAACTATAAACTCTGGTTAAGTGGATATTCTAGAGGTGGAGCAATTAGTAATGTTTTATCTCACTATATCTTATCTGAGGGTGAATTAACTATTGCCAAAAAAGATATGTTTGTTTATACCTTTGAATGTCCTAAAGGCTTAGATATAAATAACGCTCCTAAATATGAGAATGTTTTTAACATTGTATATTCTGGAGATACTGTGACCTATATGGCTCCTAGCGAATACGGCTTTGCTAGATGTGGTATTGATATAGAACTATATCAAAGCTCTACTCACACGGATGAAGTGTTGTTTGATTTTGATGAAGATATCTCTATCCCTGCTTTTAAGGCTTGTAAAGATCTCGCTGGCGGTGATTTAAATAGCGAATTAGATGTTTGTAAATACTTTTTTAGTTATTTAGCTAGAGAAGGAGAGGATGTTGAAGATAAAGACCTCTACATTTCTACCAGAGAAGACTTTGTTACTAAAGTTCAATCAGCTGTTCAATTTGTTCTTTCGATGGCGTTTTCGTTAACATCGGAGGTTAAACAACAATTAATTGAAGATGTTCAAGAACTTGGAATAGGGGCAATAAGTCTAATTAATGATCCAGTATATTTAGCGCTTTTCCTTGCCCCATATTTATATAATTCCGGATTCCCATATGAAGCAAGCCAATTAGTTGCTGATTGCACTGTACTTACAAGATTAGTCGGAACAGATCTTATGTTAGTGCTTTCAGTGGCTATGTATTTAATGGGCAGCGAGAGTGATTTAGGCGCTAATTTAGTGCGTTCATTCATGGTTCATTTTCCAGAAGTTGGCCACGCCTTATTAAAAGATTATCTTGCTAATTTATAATAAGCGTTCTACATAAAAAACGACCACAGCGATGTGGTCTTTTTTGTGAAATTTTTAAAAAAATTACGACAAATTAGGCGTTTTTTACCATTTAAAGTCCATATTTCTAGTCGCTCCGATGAGGCGATAGAAACTTGGATTAGTTTTGCTTAACGCCATAAAGATTGGGTAACCAACTCCAACTATACAAACGAACTCTCCTAGGGCTACCCAGCCAAACATAGTGAAGAAAATAAATGGTTCTAAAGCAAATGCAGCATCTGTTCCCATACAAGATAAATAAATAGTAAACGGCACAACAGCAGCGTTAGCAATCACTGGGATAAACCCGGTAGTGAATAAGTTCTTTGTGAGTTTTGAATAAAAGATCATTAAGATACAGGCAAAGAAAGTTGTTGCTGTTCCAAGTAAAATATCCCAAGGTCCAACAGTAGAAGCTAAATTAGATAATAGACATCCTAAAGTTAAACCAACAGTAGTGGTTGGGTTAAAGAACACAAACAAGTTAAAGAGTTCAGAGAATCTAAATTGCATGAACTCATAGCTTAATGGTCCGCAGGCAATAGTTAACGCAACATATAAGCCGGCGATTATCCCATTAAGAGCGATATTTTTAACTGTAAAATACTTTTTCCAGAAGGACACTTTTTCTTCCATACCGGGGTATTATAGACTATTAATTACTTTTTACCTAATAAAATTGAAAAAGTTTTTAATTATAGATAATTATTAAAATATTTTTGCAAAAAAATGATGAAAAAGCACTCTATATATAATAGGAGGACTTATGCATTTGCCATTTACATAGTTATTTAATTAAAATTATTTACGCTTTAAATAGTGTATGATAACATACAACTGTATAAGTATTATGAAAAAACATCGTGCGGACTATTTAGCAAAATTTAACAAAGAAAACTACAAGATGTATCCATTTAGGGTAAAGAAGAATGATTCTAAACTGATAGATAAATTAGAATCAGTATCAAATAGAAATGGTTATATTACTAATCTTATTTTAAATGACATCGAACCTCAGATTTTAACGATTAAACAAATTAAACAAAGCATTAGACCTGTAATTGAGAAGCATAATATCAAGAATGTTTATTTATTTGGTAGTTATGCTCGAGGCGAGGCTAATAAAAATAGTGACGTAGATATTTATTGCGACAGCGGTGATATTAAGTCACTATGGGATTTATCTGCCTTTAAAGAAGAATTAGAAAAAGCTCTTGGAAAAGATGTAGACATAGTTACTATAGGGTCCACTATGCACGATTATTTTAAAAAACAAATTGAGGAGGATATGATTAAAATATGCTAACTCTTAGAGATAAAGGGTTGTTATTTTATATCATTGAGCACTGCAAACGAATTGAAGAAAAAATAAAAGATAAAACAAAAGAATACTTTTATAGCGATAAAGACACAATAGAGATTGTTTGCTTTAATATTTTACAAATAGGAGAGCTAGTTAAAAACTTTTCTGATGATTTTATTATTATTTACAACAAAATGCCTTGGAAGGAAATTAAGGGAATGAGAGATTGGGTAGCTCATGGCTATGGAACAATTGATCTTGATAAAGTGTGGGACACAGCCTTAAACGGAATAATCCCTTTAAAGAATTATTGCAAATATATTTTGTCAATCGAAAAGAGTGGTGCTTAATGAAAAAGGGAGTTATTAACTCCCTTTCATTTTCTTTTTGTTTTCGTACATCTTTCGATCAGCTCGTTTGAATGTATCTTCAACGTTATTATCAGACGTTGGATCAAATATAGCCACTCCAATAGCAGCGGATACACCCATACCGTCGATATTCTTTTCTTCCATTGATTTATTAATTGTGTCAACGAAGTCTTTATGCAATTCTTCAATGGCTTTTAAATCACCATTTTCAGAAATAACCACGAATTCATCTCCGCCAATACGATACATATTAGAAGCCTTAAATGTTGACTTAACAATATTGCTTAAGCCTTTAATTAATTCATCACCTTTTTCATGACCTAATGTATCATTAGTGACCTTTAAATCATTTAAGTCAATCATAGAAATGGCAAATTTAGCCTTACCATCTCTTATTTCTTTATTTAATCTTTCTTCTGCTTCAAAATAGGCTCTCTTATTATAGACGCCAGTTAATGCATCTTTGTCTGCTAGAGACTTCATTTCATCAGCTTTCTTTTCAGCACCTTCTAGTTTTGTGTGTGTAGACAACAGATCAATAATATATTTATTAATGTCACCTTCCATTTTCTTCATAGAATTGGAAAGGTCTTCGATTTCATCTCTAGTTCTGATTTTAATCTTAGCGAATTTATCTAATCCTTCGTTTTCACTTGTAGAACCTTTGATATATTCGTTTGCCGCTTTAGTTAATTTTCTAACTGGTCTAAGTAGGAAGAAAAGCACTAATAAATATCCACCTATAATAGTCACAACAGATAAAATAACTATAATCCAAGATAAAGTTGCGATACTTTTTGATTGTTCTGCGACTATATCTTTCATTGAGTATTCTACAATCGCATAAGCCTCAATATTATCTTCGGTTTTTTCTGCTCCAGGGGCAAATATTGGTCTACCAGTACTAATTAACCATTCATATTGCTCCATGTTGGTAACTTCAGGTAAGAACCCTTCTACTTTATGATTAACAGCGAGTTTATCCTGCTCAGTAAAATCATCAAAAGTTCCTGGTAAGCAGCGGTCTCCATCAATATATTTGGCATCTGGATTATCTGGGTCATCTTCACCAAGCTCAGAATCATCAACAAGATAGACTAATCTTTGTTTTTCCCAGTCTACAAAAGAGACATAAGTATATAAGGCACTAGTTGTGGAGTGAAGTTTGGAAATTTGATCTATTAATCTATCGTATTCAGGCATTGCTACTACTTCATCATAGAGGTGTAGATAAGTTAACCATTTTTCTTCACCCCAATATTCATTGGAAACGAAATCATCTTTACTAAGGCTATTATAAATGCTTTGTGTTTTGTCTCTAACTTTTATTAGATCTTCTAAATTTATATATGCACCTAATGTATCCGCTAATTCGGTTGATTTTTCAGAATAGTTTTTCAACGTTGTTTGTTTTAAATAGTTAGATGAATAAACAATAGAAACAACACCAACTAAAGCAACACTTAAAAATAACACTAGTAGTGTTTTAGCCCATAGCGGGAATCTAAATCTCAGTTTCTTTTTAGCTTTTTTCATAAAAAAATCGGTAGACTATACCGACAAAACCGAAAGCGTGCACAAAAAATTGGTTTTATATTAGTGCAACTGGCTGCCCGCACATACATAACTTGTATATATGGACCCTATAGCTTTGCGTCGCCGGATTACTCCGGGTTTGCCGATATATAGATTATTATAGTCCTTTCTAGTAATTTTTTATAGGCACAATCTATAAAGATATGAATTCAAACGATTTTTTTCTTAAAAAAAGATGATGTAAAGCTCAACAAAGAGCTGAATATACAAACATCATTGAAAAACATTAAATCAAAAAAGATTTGATAAAGTAAATATAAAAGGAAATAGTGTTTGCTATTTCTTTTTTTACGTATATAGTGAAAATAAAGAGGGGCTTGTAGATATGAAAGTAAAAGGCATTTTAACTCTAGTTGGAGTAGTGGGTTTATTATCCTCATGTGGATGTAGTGATACACCTCAAGTGGATTATTTATCTAAAGTTAGATCAATGATGAATAATATCGCGACTTATGAAGGACCACTCACTATTAATCTATTAGAAAGTGGCAATGAAGGATCTACTGACTTTAGTTACGCTTATGATAGTTCTTGTGATAAAGAAACAAGTCGATTTTATAAAGTAAGTGAAAGTTCTAATAGCAAGACAGTCTTTGTTCCAGAAATAGAAAATTCCAAAATTGGAATGGAATATTGTAAAGGCAATTATTCTTATAAGAAAAGAAGTGTCTATTCTAGATTAGCCCATAAACATAGCTATGACACAGAATACGGCGGTTTCTTATCCTATCTCGTATTAGCGGATTCCCCTTCATTATTAAAGGAATACGAAGAATATAATTCCTCTATGTATATAATGATGATGGCGGGCACTCAAGATGTGGAAATGGACCCATTATCTTTTAGATATGGATTCTCCACCACTAGTGGTAAATATAAATTTACATGTATTGTTTCTCGAGCAGGATATGTCGCCCCGATAGGTGAACACCCTAGTGTCACTTATGAGGGCAGTGTCTCTATCGAATTTGATGAAGAATATCTATATTTAATTGACTCTAAGATGTCACTTAAATCATTCACCGGTGAAGTAGAGTCATTTAGCTATAATTATAATCAGTTATTTACATATTCCCCATCTTTTGATGAAACAAAATATAACACTTATAAAGCCGAACTTTTAGCGGAAGATTTACCATCTCAAAGTGAAAGTAAAAATGTTGTGAACTTTATCGTTCAAGGATGTATGCTCACTAATCAATATGTCTCTATTGGAAGTAATGTTGATTTTGCCTCAATTAAAAGTTATGTGGAAGAACATTATCAAGTTGATGTATTGGGATTCTATTTAGATGAAGAATTAACTCAAGAAGTGACATCTTTAGTAAGTGATGAATATCAAAAAGATTTATATATCAAAGTGTCGGTTAAAGATGGCTATTATGTATTCATCACCGACACGACTAGTGAAACAGTGGCTTTACCAGGGGATTTAATGTCTCCAGAGCTATATAACAAGTTATATTATCAAGAGAACTTGTATCGTTATATTGGTTTCCATACATATGCGTTCAATGAGCAAATTGAACTACCTCTTAGAAATGTTGAAAACAAATATAAAATCATGTCAGTAACATTAGATGGCTCATCATATGATACATACACAGCCTCATTTGCTAGTGGTAACTATCACACCTATAACCACATAACTAGAAAATACTCAAGTAATGATGGCTCTAGCTTTAAAAACGCTGTCCCTGTATTAGAAGTTAATTCTATTGTTAATAGTGATGGTATTTATTTAAGGAACTTTGATAATTCCGCGAGTTGCTGGTATAAGATTAATGTTAAGGATATCAAGAAATCTAATTTCCAATTAGAGTACAAAGACTATCAAATTGATCACTTATTAACTACCAGTAATATCTCTCAGTTACAAGAATTAGATAAAACTGGATTATCTATCACCTTTAATGATGAAACCGGGAACACGATTACCTCTATTTCAGAAGGATATGAAGGAGATCTATATTTCCAAGTGTCATATGATGGATCTACTAAATTACATTATGTGTTAATTGGGTAATATTTAAGATTTTTGCTTTCAAATTTGGAGTGGAATGTAATAATAATTACTCCACCTTAGAATTTAAAGAACCTTTAAAAATAAAGCATCATTAATTTGATGCTTTTTTCTGTTTGACAGGCATGTCATACACCTCATGGGTGAAAGTCCCTAGTAGGAATATTGCAATAACTACCTAGTGAAACACAAGTCCGTTGCCGTGAGGCATGGGATGAAGGAAGTGCGTAGCAAATAGTCAGGATAACGAATAGAAACTTGATATTAAGGCATATCTTAAGAAGTGGTAAGTGTGCAGAACAACATAAAACCACATGCAATCGTAATTCTTATGTGTAAATCAAGTATTCATGACTAGAAAGGGGTATGACTTAACCTGTGATATCTTGGGAATTATAGAAATATAAGTCGAAAAAGGTTTGTCCCAAGAAGTCAGCAGAGGTCATAGTACTCGAAAGAGGAAGGACCGAATAAATAAACCTTTTGTGAAGTACAAATCAATGTATCTATTTAATCCGAAAGATGAAAAGTATTAAGCGTACCTTAAGAAAAGTAATCGAAAACGATGATGATAGGTAGACAAAAAGGAGGAAAAGCAAAACTATGAAATTGATGAATAAGGTCTTGTCTAAAGACAATCTTAATCAAGCATACCTTCAAGTTGTCAGAAATAAAGGTGCCTCAGGCATTGATGAGATGACAGTAGAAGAAGCAAAGGATTATCTAAAAGTCCATGGCGAAGAACTTATTAATCAAATCTTAAGTCGTAGGTATAATCCTCTTCCCGTTAGAAGAGTGGAAATACCTAAACCAAATGGAGGGATTAGAAAGCTCGGTATTCCAACAGTTATCGATAGAATAATCCAACAAGCACTTGTGCAAGTTTTATCGCCAATCTTTGAACAAACCTTTAGTGAATTTTCCTATGGATTTAGACCTAATAGGAGATGTCAAAATGCGATTGATAGAACTTTAGAATTAATTAATCAAGGATATGAGTGGATTATT
>Ga0256407_10001375_pt1 | contig 51856 bp, 42 predicted proteins | sample RumenRJG_04DNA_FD_193489 | JGI IMG/M metagenome (GOLD analysis project Ga0256407, IMG submission 193489) | Bovine rumen microbial communities from Lethbridge, Alberta, Canada - RJG_04 | ecosystem: Host-associated > Mammals > Digestive system > Stomach > Rumen | place: Canada: Alberta... | reverse complement strand
ACACGATTTTTGCCACGGAGCTTGCCAAAAACCACACCGACATCAACGTCGGCATCGCCTTTGACATTTTTTGTCACGACAAGACCGCCAATTCGCGGCTCGGGCAAAAGCTCCATCTCGCCGCGACTCTGTTTACGCGCGCGCTGGTGCTCAACAAATGGAACCACCGCAAGGCTGACAACGGCAGCCGCGTGCAGTCGGCGGTGACAAACTTCTTTGTCAGGCTTTTGCCGCTGCGGTTCAGCTACTCTTTGATGAACCACACGATCAGCTTCTTCAAAAGGAAAAAGAACGCCAAGTACCTCTATGACGGCATGGGCAGAAACGTGTATAACGGCTGCTTCTCCGCCGATATTCTAAGCGAGGTCATCACCCACGATTTTGAGGGGTATCAGCTGCCGGTGCCGAAAAAATACGACGAATACCTCACGTTTTTGTACGGCGATTATATGGAAAAGGCGCCGCTGAGCACACGCCTCGGCTGTCACGAGATCCTGCTGTGCGACATCGGCAAATATGATAATTTGAACGAATAGGATATGGAATTCTCAGAACGCATGCAAGCGCTGCTCGGCGACGAATATGAGCAGTTTTTACAGTATTATAACGGCGATAACTTTCGCGGACTGCGCGTCAACACGCTCAAATGCACGGCACAACAGCTGCAAGCGGCGCTCTCCTGTTCGCTGCGTCCCACGCCCTTTTGCCCCGACGGCTACTATCTGCCGGAGGAGCTGACCGGCAACCATCCGCTGCACCACGCCGGCGCGTTTTATATACAGGAGCCGTCGGCGACCTCGGCGGTGGAGATGCTGGGCGTGCAGCCGGGAGAACAGGTGCTCGACCTCTGTGCCGCACCGGGCGGCAAGAGCACACAGATAGCCGCCAAGCTGCAGGGCAAGGGGCTGCTGTGGAGCAACGAGATCGTCAAAAGCCGCGCGAATATTCTTTTATCGAATATAGAGCGCATGGGCGTGCGCAACGCGGTCGTATCCAACTGCCATCCTGAGACGCTTTGCGCCGCCCTGAGCGGACAGTTTGACCGCGTGCTGGTGGATGCGCCGTGCAGCGGCGAGGGCATGTTCCGCAAAAACAGCGACGCCAAAACCGAGTGGAGCGCGGAGCATGTGCGCAGCTGTGCCGAGCGCCAGCTGCACATTTTGAACAGCGCCAAGACCGCTTTGAAGCCCGGCGGCGTGCTGGTCTATTCCACCTGCACCTTTTCGCGCGAGGAAAACGAGTCGGTCATCGCGCGGTTTTTGGCGGATGATCCCGACTTTGAGCCGGAGGACGCGCAGGTCTCCTTTGGCAGACCGACCGAAAATTTTGCGCGGCGCATCTTCCCGATGGACGGCGGCGAGGGTCATTTTGCCGCAAGACTGCGCAAAAAGGGCGACCGTGTGCCGTCGGCTGCGGCGGTTCCCGGTGCCAAGGCGGACGAAGAGGTGCTCCGCTTTTATGATTCCGTCTTTTGCGGACGGCCGTTCGGCGAGCGGCTCTCCGTCGTCAACAACAAAATCATCATTCTTCCCGAGAATTATAATCCCGTCAAAGGGCTGTCTGTCCTGCGTGCCGGTGTGATCCTCGGCGAGATAGTCAAAAAACGCATCGAGCCGCACCACAGTGCGTTCATGGCGGCAAAGCCGCAGGACTGCCGCCAATGCGTGCCGCTCGACTGCAACAGCGACGCGGCGCGCGCCTATCTGCACGGCGAAGAAATCGCAGCAGACGCCGCGCTCAGGGGCTATGCCGCCGTTGCGGTGAACGGCGTGACCGCCGGCTTTGGCAAGGCGTCGGGCGGCAGGCTGAAAAATAAGTATCCGAAAGGCTTGAGAACATTAAAATGAAACGACTTTCCGACATCGGTACCATCAAAGAGCTGCTGAGCCGGCACGGCTTTTCTTTTTCCAAGGCGCTGGGACAGAATTTTCTGGTGAACCCCTCCGTCTGTCCGCGCATGGCGGAAAGCTCCGGCGCCGGACCGGGCGTCGGCGTGCTCGAGATCGGACCGGGCATCGGCGTTCTGACACAGGAGCTCTGTCAGCTTGCCGACAAGGTGGTGGCAGTGGAGCTGGACAAGCGGCTGCTGCCGGTGCTCGGCGAAACGCTCGCGGAGTTTGACAATATCAGGATCGTGAACGCCGACGTGCTAAAGCTGGATCTGAACCGCCTGATCGCCGAGGAATTTGACGGCTTGGAGGTGGTCGTCTGCGCCAATCTCCCCTACTATATCACCTCGCCCGTCATTATGAAGCTGCTCGAGGACAGGCTGCCGGTAAAAGCCATCACCGTGATGGTGCAAAAGGAAGCCGCCCAGCGCATCTGCGCACCCGTCGGCTCGCGCGAGAGCGGCGCGGTGACGGTTTCGGTCAACTACTACGCCGAGCCGGAGCTGCTGTTTCATGTAAGCGCAGGCTCGTTTATGCCGGCGCCCAAGGTGGACTCGGCGGTGATGCGCCTCAAGGTATTGCAAAAGCCGCCGGTGGACTGCGACGCCGCCGCGTTCTTCCGCACGGTCAAGGCGGCGTTCTCACAGCGGCGCAAGGTGATCGCCAACTCGCTCTCGGCAGGTCTCGGCATGAGCAAAGCCGACGCGGCGGCGCTGCTTGAGCAAGCGGGCGTCGCGCCGAACGCCAGAGCCGAGCAGCTCAGCCTGCAGGACTTTGCCGCGATCGCCAACCGACTCAACGGAGGTGCCCGATGAACCGTTCCGAAAAAATGAACATTCTCTACAAGCTCGGCTTTATTTTGATGTGCGTCTGCGTGGTGCTGTTTGGCGCGGCGCTCGTCTGCTTGATACTCCTCAGCAACATCCTTGCCGGTGTGCTGATCTCCGCTGTCGGCTCGGCGCTCTGCCTTGCCGCCATCATCCTCACCCTGCTCAGCAAGCCGCGAAAGCCCAAGCCCAAGAAGGAAGAAGTTTTTGAAAACACGGCGGAAAGTGTATTGACAGAAAACAGCGCCGATGTTATAATAGAACCAGATAAAGGGGAGTAGTTCGCGGAATACCGTGATATATTTCGTCAGTCACATATCGTTATGATATCGGATATATCTGAAAGAACGAGACTTTTATTGCAGCTTTTGGTCTGCAATAGAGGTCTCTTTTTTACTTATAAGGAGGATAAGCCATGGCGAATTGGTATCAAAAAACAGGTGATGAGGTTCTAAAGGAATTTGGCGTCACCACCGACGGTCTCTCACGCCAAAAAGCGGAGGAGCTGCTGCACAGTCACGGCGAAAACGTGCTGGCAGAGGGAAAGAAAAAAACGGTTTTGCAGGTGTTTTTGGGGCAGTTTGCGGATCTGCTGGTCATCATTTTGATCATTGCCGCGATCATCTCCATCTTCTCCGGCAACCTTGAGAGCACGATCGTCATTTTGGCGGTCATCACCCTCAACGCGATCTTGGGAACCGTGCAGCATGTGCGCGCCGAAAAATCGCTGGACAGCCTCAAATCGCTCTCGTCTCCGTCCGCCAAGGTGATCCGTGACGGACAAAAGCTCGAGATCGACTCCAAGCATGTTGTGCCGGGGGATATCGTTATTCTCGAAGCAGGCGACATGGTGGTTGCCGACGGCCGCATTTTGCACAACTATTCTTTGCAGGTCAACGAAAGCTCGCTGACCGGTGAATCGACAAATATCGACAAAACCGACGCGCCCATCAGCGGCGAGGCAGCGCTGGGCGACCGCGTCAACATGGTCTTTTCGGGCAGCCTTGTCACCTACGGCAGAGCGATGGTGCTCGTGACCGAGACCGCCATGGACACCGAGATCGGCAAGATCGCCGCGCTGATGAATGCCTCCAAGGAAAAGAAAACGCCCTTGCAGCAAAGTCTGGATAAGTTCTCGGGCAAGCTGGCGATTATCATTATGATTATCAGCGTGCTGGTGTTCGTGCTGACGATGTGGCAGAGCGGCTGGAAGGGCGAGGCGATTATCGGCTCTCTGATGTACGCCGTGGCGCTGGCTGTGGCGGCGATTCCCGAGGCGCTCGGCTCCATTGTCACGATCGTGCAGGCGATGGGCACCCAAAAAATGGCAAAGGAAAACGCCGTTATCAAGGACCTGAAGGCGGTTGAAAGCCTCGGCTGCGTGTCGGTTATCTGCTCCGACAAGACCGGTACGCTGACACAAAACAAGATGACAGTGCAAAAAATCTATATCAACGGCGAGAGCATCCGCGAGGAACAGCTCGACCTCGCCGACAACGCCCACCGTCAGCTGCTCTACGGCATGATCCTCAACAACGATTCCAGCATCGTGGACGGCAAGGGCATCGGCGACCCCACCGAATACGCGCTGATCGAGTCCTCGCGCCACATCGGCTTGGACGAGAACCTGATCCGTGATGTTCTCAGCCGTGAGGAGGAGGTCCCCTTTGACTCCGACCGCAAGATGATGTCCACCAAGTACCGTCTGCACGGTGTGGAGCATGTGCTCACCAAGGGTGCGCTCGACTCGATCCTCGACCGCTGCATCAGCATCACCGACAAAAACGGCGTGCGTCCGATCACCGAAGCGGACAAAAAACGCATTCTTGATGTCAACACCCGCTATTCCGAGGAGGGCTTGCGCGTGCTCGCGTTTGCCTACAAGGAGAGCGACGAAGCCCTCACGCTGGAAACCGAACAGGGCTATACCTTTATCGGTCTGGTGTCGATGATCGACCCGCCGCGTGAGGAGAGCCGTCAGGCAGTGGCGGACGCTATCCGCGCCGGTATCAAGCCGATCATGATCACGGGCGACCACAAGGTGACCGCCTCGGCTATCGCGCGTCAGATCGGCATCATGCGCGACGGCGACATCTCCGTCACGGGCATGGAGCTGGACGCTATGAGCGACGACGAGCTGGACAAGGTGCTCGAAAAGATCTCCGTCTATGCGCGCGTTTCGCCGGAGAACAAGATCCGCATCGTGGAGGCTTGGCAGCGCAAGGGCAATATCGTGTCCATGACCGGCGACGGCGTAAATGACGCGCCGGCGCTCAAAAAAGCCGACATCGGCGTGGCAATGGGCATCACCGGCACCGAGGTCTCCAAGGACGCGGCGAGCATGATCCTGCAGGACGACAACTTTGCCACGATCATCAAGGCGGTCGCCAACGGCAGAAACGTCTACCGCAACATCAAAAACTCGATCCTCTTCCTGCTCTCGGGCAACATGGCGGCGATCATCACGGTGCTGTTCGCGTCCGTTTTCGCACTGCCCATGCCGTTTATGCCGGTGCATTTGCTCTTTATCAACCTGCTGACCGACTCGCTGCCGGCTATCGCCATCGGCATGGAGCCGCCGGAGGACGGTCTGCTCTCGCAAAAGCCGCGTGATCCAAAGGAAGGCATCCTCACCAAGCAATTCACCCTGCTGCTGTTTTTGCAGGGCGCACTGATCGCGGTCGCGGTCATCCGCGCGTTCTATATCGGCTTGGAGTCAAACGCAGCCGTCGCCAGCACAATGGCGTTTGCCACGCTCACACTGGCAAGGCTCTTCCACGGCTTCAACTGCCGCAGTGAAAAATCCATCTTCTCCATCGGCTTGTTCTCCAATCCGGCAAGCATCGGCGCGTTTATCCTCGGCGTGCTGCTGCTCACGATTGCGCTCTTTGTGCCCGGCCTGCACTCGCTCTTCTCCGTGGCAGACCTCACCGGTCAGCAGATCGGAACCATCATCGGCTTGGCGCTCACGCCTACACTCGTGATCCAGGTGGCAAAGCTGTTGTTAGGCGTCAAAAAGAAATAACCGTCCGACGGCAGGAAATTAATTGCCGAAAAGTGACAAAAGATACTTGACATCGGCACTATAAAATTCTATAATGGAATAAAACAAATAAGGAGTGACCGTTTATGAATATATGGCACGACATTTCACCAAAACGCATTACACCCGATGACTTTTTTGCCGTTATCGAAATTTCGAAGGGCGACAAGAATAAATATGAGCTGGACAAAGAAACCGGTATGCTCAAGCTTGACCGCGTGCTGTTCACCTCGACCCACTACCCTGCCAACTACGGCTTTATTCCGCGCACCTTTGCCGACGACGGCGACCCGTTGGATGTGCTGGTGCTGTGCAGCGAAAAGATCCTGCCCATGACGCTGGTCGAGTGCAAGCCGATCGGCCTGCTCAACATGATCGACGGCGACAGCCGGGACGAAAAAATCATCGCTGTTCCGCTCAACGACCCCAACTACTCCACTTACAGTGACATCCAGGATCTGCCCAAGCATGTGTTTGAAGAGATCCAGCACTTCTTTGCGGTCTACAAGTCCCTGGAGCACGGCAAGGAAACCTCCGTGGCAGAGGTCAGCGGCGTTCAGGTGGCAAAGGACACCATCAAAAAATGCATTGAATGCTACATCACCGACTTCCAGATGGCATAAGCAGCATGACGGCAGCGTGACGCTGCACCCAAATCCCGTCTTTTAGAGCGTTTCGTTTAGAGGAAGCTTTCATCAACGGCGGCGCCAAAAAACAATATTTCCCATAAGACAAAAAGGCGCACGAAAGTGCGCTTTTTTGAATTTGGAATGTGAAATTCCAAATTTTCAAAAAATCTTTGCAACAAAACACGCCAAATTCTGCACTATATAATTGAACGATATCGTTGGAGGAACATTATGGGTACGGACATGATCAGCCGTGCGCGTGCAGGCGACAAGCAGGCATTCGCGCAGCTTTATGCACAATACAAGGACAAGCTGTTTCGCTATGCATATTTTAAGCTCGGCAATGAGCAGGACGCGCAGGACGCGGTGAGCGACTGTGTGGTGGAGGCATATTTGGGGATCGCGGCGCTCAAAAGCGAAAAGGCGTTTTCCGCTTGGATCTTCCAAATCCTCCACCGCTGCTGCTGCGCGATCCTCAGCCGTCCGAAGGACATGGCGTTGGAGGACGACGGCTCGCTTGTCCATCATGACAGCCACCTTGCGCCGGAGCTGAAGGAAGCGCTGGCGATATTGTCGGACGAGGACAGAGACATCGTCCTGCTGCATGTGGTGGCAGGCTACAAAACGCGCGAGATCGCGACATTATTGGCACTCAACCACGCCACGGTGCGCTCAAGACTGTCGCGCGCACTGGCGAAGATGAGAGAATTTTTGGAGTGACGGTTATGAAAAAGACTGATTTTGATTCTATTAAAGAAAAATTTGACAACAGCGGCGTGAACGCTCCCGACGCGCTGCACGAGGACAGGATCGCCGGCATGCTGCCCGAACAGCCCCTGCAGGCGCTTCCGCCGAAGCAAAGCAGAAAAAAGGTGGTTGCCGGCGTTTCGGCAGCGGCGGCTTTTGCCGTCGTGACCGCCGGCGCCATCACCTTTACGAGCCTGTTCCACCAGCCCTTTAGCCCGAAGTTTGTCGCCGGCACCGCGTCGCTGCGCGCGTTCGGCAGCCGCGACGAGCTGACGGAGGAGGTCAAAAAGATACAGAATATCCGCAAACGCAACAGCACCGATCCAAGGGATTGGATTTACGGTAATGCGTTGCCCGAAAAAAGCGCAGAATACAACCATTTTGATGCCGCTCTTCCCGACACCGGCTCCGCCTCCGGTTCTTCCTCTCACAACAGCACCTACGTGCAGGCGACCGGCGTGGACGAAGCGGACTGCGTAAAGACGACCGCCACGCACATTTTCTATCTGATCGGCAACACCATCCACATCTTTTCCGCCGAGGGAAAGAACGCCAAAGAGGTCGGCACGGTTGAGGGCACGGACGAAAACAGTCTCTCTGATTTTTATGTGTCCGGCGACCGCCTGATTACCCTCGGTGTGGCGTACCGGGACAGCGGCGTGTACACGGAGGCAGTCGTCTATGATATTTCCGATGTCTCCGCCGTCAAAAAATCCGGCGGCTTTTCGCAAAGCGGCGACTATCTCTCCTCTCGCATGATCGGCGACACGCTCTACATGGTGAGCAATCACAATGCGCGCTATGAACTGGATTTGCCCCAAACCGGCGCGGCCGTCAGCACCGCCGACAGCGCCACGATGGACGAGATCCCCTACAACGACGTTTTTTCGGTGGAAACGCCCTCCGACACCAGCTTTTTGGTGGTGAGCTGCGTGGACGTCAAGACCGACGCGCAGGTCACCAAGTCCAAGGCAATCCTCGGCAGCGGCAATATCATCTACTGCAACCAGGAAAATCTCTATGTGACCGCCTACGAGTTCGCGCCCGAGGTTTACAGCAACCTATTCAAGAGCTTTGACGGCAACTACTGGGACATTTACGGCGGCGAGACCGCCACGCAGATCATCAAGATCAGCCTGACGGAGGGCATTGACTTTGTCGCGTCCGAAAAGGTGGACGGCATCGTCAACAACCAGTATGCGCTTGACGAATACAACGGCAAGCTGCGCGTCGCCACCACCTCGCGCGACAGCGAACAAAACGAGATCAACAACCTCTATGTGCTCGACGAAAACCTCCGTCAGCTCGGCAGCGTGACCGGCTTTGCGCAAAACGAGAGCATCAAGGCGGTGCGCTATATCAACGATACCGCCTACGTCATCACCTATGAGCAGACTGACCCGTTGTTTGTGATCGACGTGTCCGATCCGTCGCAGCCTGCCATCAAGGGCGAGGTCAAGATCAGCGGCTTCTCTACCCTTTTGGTGCCGGTGGACGACAACACCCTGCTCGGCATCGGCTATCACACCACCGATATTACGGAAGGCGACGCCGCTATGGAAATGCAGGACGGTGTGAAGATCGTCACCTTTGACGTGAGCGACAAGAGCGATCCCAAGGTGCTCGACACGCAGATTTTTGAGAATTATTATTCCGCCGTGCAGCACGACCCCAAGGCGCTGCTGGTGAACTTTGAGCGCGGCGACTTTACGATCCCCATGAGCAAGCAGGAATGGACGCTTGACGGCTGGAAAAATACAAGCGAAGCGCTCAACTTCCGCATTGAGAACGGCAAGATCAAGATCATCGACCGCTATGTTTCCGAGAAATTCAGCGATCCGAACTGCAACCTGGAGCGCTGTGTGCATGTCGGCGACAACATCTACCTGCTGGGCAACCATTATGAGGAAGATTACCGCTACGAGGATAACGTCTATAACGGATATGTTGAATATCGGGCGGACATCGACTCGACGCCGTATAAATGAATTCGTAATGCATAATTCGTAATGCATAATTGGCTGAGAGGCTTGTTGCTGTTTTTCCTTGACAGTGTAGGGGCGAACCCATGTGTTCGCCCAAGCCGCGTTTTCCCATCTAACCATTTATATTCAGGAAACGACGGTTCCCCTACCCGGGTGCACACACGGGTGCACCCCTACGGCGTCAAGGAAAACACGCACAACCTATCCTCCACCGCACAAAAACGACAAATCCGGAGCGAAGCGACCCAACATTCCAAATTCCACATTCCAAATTCCAAATTCAATCATTCCGCTTTCCACTTTATTAAAAATTTCTCTTGCAAAATCCGAAAAGAAGTGCTATGATAGATAGCGATAACACAGCGACGGAGAGAGTAGCACAAAATTTCGCCCTGAAAGAGAGACGCGTCGGCGGCTGAAAGCGCGTTACGGCGGCTTTGTGTGAAGTTCGCTCCCGAGTGGCGCGTTTGAAACAGCAGTAGGGCGCGACGGTGAACACCGTTATATGTGCAAGAGTGCTTATCTTTTGATAAGAATCAGGGTGGTACCGCGGATGATCCGTCCCTGCGCCGTTTATTTGGCGCAGGGACGTTTTTTAATATGAGATTTGGAGGAAACTATGGATAAAATCAGTGAACTGCGCGCAGAGTTTGAAAAAAAGCTGACGCAAATCGCCGACCTTGTCGATCTGGACAGGCTGCGCGTGGACTATTTGGGAAAAAAGGGCAGCATCACCGCGCTGCTCAAAAACATGAAGGCGCTCTCGAATGAGGAAAAAAAGACCTTTGGCGCAGAGGTCAACAGGCTCAAGGGTTATGCCGCCACGCGCGTAGACGAAAAAATTGAGGAGCTGCGCAAGGCGGAAATCGAGCGCGAAATCGCCGCGATGCCGCAGTTTGACATCACGGCGCCTGCCAACACCGCACGCGGCTCTTATCATCCGATCACGCTGGTGCAGCGCCAGTGCGAGGCGATCTTTAAGTCCATGGGCTTTACCGTGGAGGATTATCCCGAGATCGTCACCGACTACGAGTGCTTTGAGGCGGTCAATATCCCCAAGCACCATCCGGCGCGCGACATGCAGGACACCTACTACCTGACAAACGGTCAGCTGCTCAAGTCCCACACCTCGGCGGCACAGAACGCCATTCTCAAAAAATACGGCAGCAGACTCCAAAACGGCGTGCCGATCAAGGCGATCTTCCCGGGACGCTGCTTCCGCAACGAGGCGACCGACGCCAACCACGAGAACACCTTCTTCCAGATGGAGGGTATGATGGTGGACAAGGACATCTCCATCTCCAACCTGATCTTCTTTATGAAGACCATGCTCTCCGAGGTATTCCAGAGAGACGTCAAGGTCAGACTGCGCCCGGGCTTCTTCCCCTTCGTTGAACCCGGCTTTGAGCTGGACATCAACTGCCTGATCTGCGGCGGCGAGGGCTGTCCGTCCTGCAAGCACAGCGGCTGGCTGGAGCTTTGTCCCTGCGGCATGATCCATCCCAACGTGCTCCGCGAGGGCGGCATTGACCCCGAGGCATACACCGGCTTTGCGTTCGGTCTGGGTCTGACCCGTCTTGCCATGATGAAATACAAGGTCAAGGATATACGCGACTTCAACAGCGGCAGCCTGAAAGCGCTGTCGCAGTTTACCGACGACGAATAAGAGAGGAGCAACGAATATGTTTTTATCAATGAATTGGATCTCCGACTTTGTTGACCTCTCGGGGCTCGATAAGCTCGCACTGATCCAACAGTTTTCCCTTTCCACCGCCGAGGTGGAGAATGACATCTTCTTCAAGGGCAGCGACATCAGCGGCGTCGTGGTCGCCGAGATCATGTCCGTGGAGGCGCATCCCGATTCCAAAAAGCTGCATTTGCTCAAGGTGGACGCCGGCGACGGCGCGCTGACCAACGTGGTTTGCGGTGCGCCGAATGTGCGCGTCGGCATGAAAACCGCCTTTGCCAAGGTGGGCGCCCAAATCGGCGAGATCACCATTGCGCCGCGCAAGCTGGCAGGCTACACCTCCAACGGCATGTGCTGCGGCGAAGCAGAGATCGGCATCAGCGACGACAACTCCGGCATCATGGAGATCACCGACGATATCCCCAACGGCACCGACCTCAAAACCGTCTATGAGATCGACGACATCGTTTTTGAGGTGGACAACAAGTCCCTCACCAACCGCCCCGACCTCTGGGGTCACTACGGCATTGCGCGTGAGTTTGCCGCCCTTGCCGGCAGACCGCTCAAGCCGCTCGACACCGAGGATCTGCGCGTTTATGACGCGCTGAAAAAGGTTGATTTGAAGATCGAGGATCCGCTCTGCTACCGCTATTCCTGCCTGCAGGTGGAGAACATCAAGCGCTCCGTCAGCCCGGTCAACATGCGTATCCGTCTCTATTACTGCGGCATGCGTGCCATCAACTTCCTTGCCGACCTCACCAACTATCTCATGCTCGAAATGGGTCAGCCCATGCACGCGTTTGATTCGCGCAAGGTCGAAAAAATCCGCATCAAGCGCTTTGACAAGCCGTTTGAATTTCAGACTCTCGACGGCGTAAAGCGCCATGTGGACGAAAACACCCTGATGATCTGCAACGACAACACGCCTGTGGCGATTGCCGGCATCATGGGCGGTCTTGACTCCGAAATCGTGGAGGACACCACCACTCTGACGCTCGAATCCGCCACCTTTGACGCTGCCTCTATCCGCAAATCGACCGTCCGTCTGGCGCACCGCACCGACGCCTCCATGCGCTACGAAAAGAGCCTTGACCCCGAGATGACCGATGTGGCGATCGCGCGGTTCTTAAATCTTTTAAAGAAATATGACAACGAGGTGCAGGTCGTGTCGGCACTCACCGATGAAACTGCGTTCCGCTATGACACCGTGGAGCTGAACTTTGACAAGTCCTTTGTTGACCGCTACACCGGCATTGAGATCGACAACGGCACCATCGTCAAAACGCTCGAGAGCCTCGGCTTTGCCGTCAGGGAAGAAAACGGCGTGTTTGACGTGGTGGTTCCCTCTTGGCGTGCGACCAAGGACGTCACCATGAAGGCGGACATCATCGAAGAGATCACGCGCATTTACGGCTATGACAACTTTGCCGTTCACACCACGCGCTCACCGCTCTACCCTGTCCGCATGGACGAGGTGAAGCGCAATGAAGAAAAAATCAAGGATATTCTGGTCAAGCGCTACAACCTCCACGAGCTGCACTCCTATGTGTGGGCATACAACGACGAGCTGAAAAATCTCGGCATCGAGGTCGAGGACAACATCAAGCTCCTCAACGCCACCAACCCGAATATCGAGACCATCCGCAACGCCATGATCCCCACCCAGCTCTGTCAGGTCAAGACCAACGTGGGCTTTGCGCCCGATTTTGGCATTTTTGAAATCGGCAGAGTCGTGACCGGCATGACCGAGGACGATCTGGTCGTCGAGAAGAAGAAGCTCGCCGTCACGCTCTACAGCAAGACGCAGGACGTCAAGACGCTCTACTTTGCGCTGCGCGACATGCTCGCCGTGATCGCGGACGACGTGAAGCACACGCCGCTCACCTTTGCCGCGTCCGAACCGGCACATGCGTTTGAGCATCCCGTGAACCGCAACACCATTCTGATGAACGGTACAGAGATCGGCATGATGGGCATCGTCCATCCCGAAATCGGAAGAAAGATCGACAAAAAGGCGGCGATCGTGTTTGCCGAGATCGACATGCAGGCGTTCGGCGAGCAGGAAAATGCGTCGATCCTCTACGCCGAGCCGTCCAAGTTCCCGCCGATGGACTACGATCTGAGCGTCGTGGTGCCCAAGGGCGTGCTGTTTGCCGACATGCGCACATGCTGGGAAAACGAGGGCGCCGGCATCCTCCGCGGCGTGCGCATCGTGGACAGCTACGACACCAGCGTGTTCCACAGCGAGACCATGCGCTTTGAGTTCTCCAGCAACGAGCGCACCCTCTCCTCCGCCGAGGTGCAGGAGATCATGAACCGCATTATCGAAAACCTCAAGGCGATCAACGTCACACTGCGGTAACGCAAATCATACAAAACCCACAGGCAAGAGCTCCGTCGCCGGGCTCTTGCCTTTGCTTTGGTGTATGTCAGTGTATGTCAGCGTATGTGGAAGGGCAGAAGACATACACCTCAAAAACCGCATAGGTAAGCCATTTTTCGGGTGTATGTCCGCAAAAATATACTTACACCGAACCTACACCGCCTACACCGCCTACACCGCCTGCACGTCTCACACAAACCGCATAGCCAAGCCATTTTTTAGCGGATTTGCAGAAAACACTTGCACTTTCCGATAAAATATAGTATAATAATAAAATAGATAACTTGGGAGGTGTTTCAGTATGTTAGATAAGACGATGATTTTTTCGCTTGGTGAAGAAAAAGAAGACCAGATAAAAAAGGGACTTACCATCGTATATGACGCGTTGAGACAAAAGGGATACAATCCCATTAACCAAATCGTGGGTTACATTCTGTCGGAAGACCCCACCTATATCACCACCTTTAACAATGCGCGCAACATCATCAGCAAGATTGACCGCGACGACCTACTGGAAGCACTGGTAAAATCATACCTGAATGTATAGAAAGGATTGATGCCCTGTGGCAGACAGCAAAAAGTCGGGCGAGTTCTTCACCTATAAGGGAAGACCCCTTGTGCGCTGTGGCGACGAGATCTATTACGGCAACATGGAGGAGCCGTATGTGATCCGCCTCCAAATCAAAAGCAAAAAAGTAGTCAACGGCGAGGAGCTTGCCGATAAGGTGACGGTGCAGCTGATGGCGACCGATCCCTATCTTTCTCCGCGCAAGCAGCTGGTGAAATCCAGCGAAAAGAACGGCCTGTTTTTGGCGATGGATATTGCCGACATATGGCTGGAACGCGCTTTGTCCAGCAAGAAAAAGACACAGCGCTGACAAATGGATCTTGCAGCTATAGGCTGCCGAAAAGAGAGCTGACCTGTCAAAAGTCAGCTCTCTTTTTTTGTTACTACTATCAAATTAAACCGAAAACCGTCCTATGCTTTGATTTCGGCGATCATGCGCTGCAGCCCTGTGACGTCGCGGACGTCCACACTGCCGTCGTCGTTGATGTCGCAGGCATAGCGGACATTCCCGTTGGAAAAGTCGAGCCATGCGCTGTCAAACTCCGCCAGAGCGCGCTGCAGGGCGGTCGCGTCGGCAATATCCACCTTGCCGTCACCGTTCACATCTCCCTTTTTGGGCTTGGAAAAGACGAGCGTCAGCGGATAGAACGGCAAATGATACGATTTTTGTTTGCCGCAGGTCAGCGTCTTGACGCCGCTGAACGCATGGTGCAGCAGGAGAAACGTACCCAGATCCGGACAGGCGGTGACGTCATATTTTCCGTCGCCGTCGATGTCGTATTTGATGGCGTAGGTATTCTGCACATCGTCATACCAGCTGTAGGACTGCGCGGAGCATGCCCCCAGACAATCGCTGATGTCTCCGGCGTTTTCTGTTATCAACTTGTCATCCTCGCTGAAATCGAGGGTGCAGGGCTTTTGCGCGGCGAGCGGGAAGTGGACATTGACGGTGACGTCATGCTCGGGCATGATAAAATAGATGCCCATGTCAACGGTTATCTCCACATCGGGAGAGGTCACCGTGATGTCCGTGGTGTATTGTCCGTCGGGAACCATGGCAGGGTCGGGCAGAATGTAGACGATCTCGTATGAGCGCTGCGAAGAGATCAGATGATCATAGCTGAACGGCTTGGTGGAGGCAAAGCCGCCGTTGACGGTGATGGTATGCGCCGTATGATGCGCGTCGTCACCTACCACCAGAATGGTGAGCCGGTGAATGGGCACCGTGTGATACTTGCTGTCCGGCAGCATCAGCGTGACCCTGCCCGACGCCGGACGCAGGCTGTTCTCCTCCAACAGCGTGAAGGTGTGCGCATTTTGGTCATAGCCAATATCGTAGCCGCCGAAATCGTCGATGTCAAACTTGAAAAACATGTTGCCGGTCTCGTCTGTCATTAGGCTTGTCCGGCGTGCACACAACTCCTGCAGGATGAAATACATGCCGTAGCTCTCGCTTGCAGCGTAGCGCTTGCCCTTGTCTGCCACGTAGGAACCGCTGCGCAGATCCATCACGCCGTCCTGCAGCGGCGCTTTTTCATAGGTAACGGTCGCGGTGACGTCCTTGTCGGGCATGACAAAGAGCATCCGTCCCTCGGTGTAGACGGTCGTGTCCTCCGACGTGGCGTCTATCGTTCCCTGCACGGCAAATTCGTTATCCCATTTGGTAATGTCGGGCAACAGATAAACATACTCGCCCGGATAGGCTTCATAGATCCGGTGTTCGCCCTGCCAGTCGCCGGACACGGAGGAGGCGATGCCGTTGTTGACGGTGATGGTGTGCTTTTGCACCGTAGGGTCGGCAAAGATGATCGTCAGACGGCGCATGGCAAAATAGATGCTCTCCGCCTTGGTGAAGCGGAGCGTGAGCTGACCGGTCGGGCTGCTCAGGCTGTTTGTTTCGAGCAGGCTGTAGTCGTTTTCGACAGCTTCGACGTCATCGGTGCCGTCGCCGTCTATATCAAATCGCGTCACCGTCTTGCCGAGCTCCGCGTTCCAATCGGAACGCTGCGATTTGGACAGCTCCATGAGAATGAGGCGGATACCGTAGGCTTGGCTGCGGTAGTAGTCCGAAACCGAATCGCCGAAGGTGTCGGCAAGATAATGCGCGCCGCCGCGCAGATCCATCACGCCGTCCATCTGCTTGGCGGTCGCATAGGTGATGTCCACGGTCACGTCGTTGTCGGGCATGATGAAAAACTGCTGCGCCTCGCCCTCGATGACCACTTCGTCCGACGCATAGGCGAGGGTGTTGGTGAGCACATAGCGGTCGTCGGGGATGTTTTCGGTGCCGACGGACAGCCAGAGCTTTTCGCCTGCCCTGGCTTCGGTGAGCGCAAAGTTGTTTTCGGTCAGGTTTTCCGCTCTTGCCGCCATACCGCCGTTCACAATGATGCGGTGCGCCTGTCCCGGCAAATAGACCGTCGCGGTGACAACGTGCAGATCGCCGTTTGACCGCAATTCACAGCTCTTGGCATAGGGCGGCATTTCGACGGAACCTTCCGTGGCAACGGTGGTGTCCGCAGAAAAAGCACAGTCCTCAGCCGGACGAAGGTCGATCTCGGCAAAATATTTTTGACCGCCCTCAAAGTGATCGGGCGCTATGCCCCATTCGTTATACCATTTGGCGTCCGCAACGCTGAAGCGGTCGTCACCCATGGTGCTGACGTCGGCGCTGTCGGTATCAAAATCATAGCTGTCGCCTGCCTGCGGGAATCTCAAAAAGAGGCTCACACTGCGCAGCGACTCACCTGCAAACAGGAAAGTCACCGGCGAATAGGACAGCCCCTCTTTTGAAAAGCTGACGGAGTGCGCAATGCTCGCCGTGCTGAGCTTGACAGCTCTGTAGCGCTCCAAACGCACATCATCGGCGCCGTTATTGTCGAAGTCAAAGGTATAGACGCCGTTTTGCGCGTCGGCAGAGGTGCGGTAAGCATCGAGCAGGGAGCTTTCCACCGTCAAAAACACATATTCCTGCGTGCTCAGGGCAACGGAATCCTGCTGTGAAAAATCAACGGTGATCGGCTTTTCCGTCACATAGTCCACATAGACCGTCAGCGAACGCGCCGGCATGGTAAAATACCAGCAGCCGTCCTTTTCTTCAAATTCGACGTCCCCGGCGCTGTAGCCCTTGATGGTCACATACGGATCCGGACGCGGCGTGATCTTCACGCGTTCACCGGCGCGGACCCTGACGGCGCTCTCGCCTGTGATCATATTCACCGGGTCGCCCATGTTGACCGAGAGCGCATACTGCGGCGAATCTATGTCCACAAACGAAAAGCCGCTGCTGTTGGCATAGTTTTGCGCGGTGCTTCTCCGATAACCCGTCACGGAAAAGCCGGGTGTTTTGTTGGCGTTTGTGTCATAGCCAAAGGCGTAGTAGCCGACCTGCGTCTGCGGATTCGGCAACGCCACACCGCAAAGCGCGGTGCCGCCGAACGCCATAATACCGATGCTTTGCAGGCTCTCGGGCAGCACGGCGTAGGCGAGCTGTCCGGCGTTCTGAAAAGCGCGTGTGCCGATCTCGGTCACGCCCTCGGGTATGCGGATACCGAGCAGCTTGGTGTCGGAAAACGCGTAGCTGCCGATGGTTTTCAGGCTGTCGGGCAGCCACACCGACGTCACGCCGCCAAAATAGGCAAACGCCTTGTCGCCGATGTGGGTCACGCCGTCCCCGATCACCAGCTCCTTGACATGTCCTGCCTGCTGAAACCACGGCGTCGCGGAGCTTTCATAATAATCCGCCATCGCGCCGCTGCCGCTGATCGTCAGCCTGCCGTCGTCATACGTCCACGTGCAGTCGCCTGTTTTGCCGCTCAAAGCGCCTGCCGCTTCACCGTCGGCTTCGGCGGCAGCAGCCGCAAGCGGAAACGCCGAGAGCAACAGGCAGACTGTTAGCAGAACGGACAGTAGTTTTTTCATAAATGCTTCCTCCTTTTTGGTCAGGATTTACAGATCGCTGTTAATTATATAGTAACATATTCTGAGCGAAATGTCATGTATTTTCGGATGATTTGCTTAAAATTCTTTAGGCATCCACGACCTTTAGCCGGAGCATTTGTGACTGCGGCAACGCAAAAGGCGCCGTTAGAGCAACAGCGCCTTTTTGCAAGTTTATTTGTTCTTTTTCGGCACCCACACCGAGCCGGCAAGATAGAGATAATTGTCGGACACATACCATTGTGTGCCCTGCTCAAACTGCTCTCTGGTGTCGGCGATGGACTTGTCGCCGTCGTCGATGATACTGTCGGACATGTAGGAAGCATAGGCGTAGACGCTGGTGTTCGGCTTTTCGATCAATTCGCCGTCCGTGTCAAACTGCTTGCTGATGACCGTGGTGAGCGTTTGCCCCTCGAGCTTCCAGGTGCCGGGCACGTCCACCATATCGCCCAGGTCGTCCACCGTCACCACAAGGGTGCCGTCCGTCTCAAACCGCACCTCGGAATGCGTGACGTAATTGGTCTCCCACGCGTGCGACGTCAGCTTTTTGCCCTCCTCGGTCGTCACGATACTCGGCTTGCCGCAGGCCGTCAGCACAGCGCACAGCAGCGCGGCGACCAGCAAAACCGCCGTCACGGCGGCAAAACGCTTTTTGTTCATAGTGATCCTCCTTCCGGTCGGCAGAATGATGGTATAATTTAGTATAGCACAAATCCGCGCGCCCTGCAAGTGCCGATCTGTCTATAGAACGTCTAAAGCAGCTTATTTATCGCGCTCAAAAATGATGACGAGATACGAGCCGATGGCCTCGGTTCTGAATACTACCCAGCCCTTTTCGGCATAGGCGTTCATAATGGCGGTTCCCTTTTTCTCCACGCTGAGTCCCGCGACGGTCTCGATTTTGTATTCCTTCATAACAAGCCTTCTTTCTTTTGTAATTATCTGCATTATAATGCGAAAAGGGAATAAAGTCAATACACTTTTTGTACACCTGAGATTGTAAAAAGGAGTGGGAAAAACCCACTCCTTTATTCAGATACAGTACAATGTTTGACCCGCCGTTGCGGAAAGGTCGCCGTTATCGCCAACCTATCCAAAGGCGGACTGACTGCGACTCGGTCGCTTAACCGAAGTATCTCTTCAAAAGTCCCTTAAAGCCTGCGCCGTGTCTTGCCTCGTCCTTTGCCATCTCGTGAACGGTGTCGTGGATAGCGTCAAGGCCGAGCGCCTTTGCCTGCTTTGCGAGCGAGAACTTGCCTTCGCAAGCGCCTGCCTCGGCGTCTGCGCGCATTTTGAGGTTCTTTTCGGTGCTGTCGGTCAGCACTTCGCCGAGCAGCTCCGCAAAACGGGAAGCGTGGTCGGCCTCCTCAAAGGCGTATCTCTTGAACGCCTCGGCGACCTCGGGATAACCCTCTCTGTCGGCGACTCTCGCCATAGCCAGATACATACCGACCTCGCTGCACTCGCCCTCAAAATTGGCTCTCAGCTCCTGGATTATTTCTTCGGGTGTGTCGTGCATTTTGCCCTCGCCGAGCTTGTGAACGGTGGCGTACTCCGCTTCTTCCTCCATCTTCTTGAACTTGGAAGCAGGCTGCTTGCAAACAGGACACTGCTCCGGAGGCTGGTCGCCTTCATGTACATAACCGCAAACTGTGCAATACCATTTCATAACGCATTACTCCTTCTATCATATTCTTAACGGTAATGTTGAATAAAATTTACCGTTATTTTCATTTATCTTAACACAATTTGTATCAAGAATAATTGCAAAGAAGAATTATAGATAAGTTAGCCGCGGCTTTTTCACCTCCTTGCATTTTCGGCATAGCATATACGGAAAGGGAGGAGCTGTTATGCCGAAAATCTATTTGAGTCCGTCCGTGCAGGAATTCAACCACTACATCGACGGCGGCAACGAAGAATATTATATGTATTTGATCGCGGACGCCATGGAGCCGTATCTGCGCGCCAACAACATCGACTTTGACCGCAATCAGCCCATGATGACGCTCTCGCAGGTCATCGCGGACAGCAACGCACAGACCTATCCGCTGCACCTTGCCGTTCACAGCAACGCCTCGTCCGATTCCGCGGCAGGCAAAAATACGGGCGCGGAGATCTACTACTACCCCACCAGCGCCGACGGCAAGCGCTTTGCGGAGATCCTCGCCAACAACTACAAGCGCATCTACCGCGAGCCGGGCAATGTGCGCGTGATCCCCGCCACTGCGCTCGCCGAACTGCGCCGCACCAAGGCGCCGGCGGTGCTGATTGAGGTGGGCTATCACGACAACCGGCAGGAAGCGCAGTGGATCCGTGACAATATCGACACCATCGCGCGGACGCTGGCGCAGTCGGTGGCGGAATATTTTCATCAGGATTTTCGGGAGCCGTAGGCTTGCGTTTTGCGCGGAAGTGTATTATAATATAGGCAAAAAACAAAGGATGTGACACCATGGATGAAGCAATGAAAGCACGCGTGGAAGCAACGCTCAAAAACCTCAAGCGCAACCGCATGGAGGCGTATTATGTGGACACCAAGGAGCAGGCTTGCGATTTGGTCAAAACACTGGTGCAGCCCGGCGCGACCGTGAGCTGCGGCGGCTCTGTCACGCTCAAGCAAACCGGCGTGTATGACATTATCGCGTCCGGCGACTACGATTTTCTCGACAGAAGCGCCTGCAAAACAGCGGAGGAAACCGACGCTCTCTACCGTCAGGTTTTTTCGGCTGACGCATTCTTTACCAGCGCCAACGCCGTGACCGAAAACGGCGAGCTCTACAACGTGGACGGCAATTCCAACCGCGTGGCGGCGATCGTGTTCGGTCCCAAGAGCGTGATTTGCGTGTGCGGCGTCAACAAGCTGGTGAAGAATATCGACGAGGCGATCCGCCGCGTCAAGACCAAGGCGGCGCCGCCCAACACCGTGCGACTCGGCATTGAAACGCCCTGCGCCAAAACAGGCGCCTGCATTTCGCTCAAGCAGGAGGATCCCGACATGTGTGCCGGCTGTCACGGCGACGGCAGGATCTGCTGCAACTACGTCGTCAGCGCCCAGCAGCGCCATATCAACCGCATCAAGGTCATCATCATCGGCGAAGAATACGGCTATTAAGGTGCCGGTGGGCACTTTCGGCGCCTTTGGACAGGTTTGCTTATTGGAAAGCGCCATCGACGGCGCGTCGGAGGTTAAGCTGAGAGATGAAAATGGCTGCATGCCGTTTGTTAAGCGGCGCGTTTTTCTTTGAAAATGCCAAAAAGCAGGGTCGGTACCCACACCGATCCTGCTTTTTTATTATAAAAACTCAATTTTGAGGCTTCACTAGAAAGTGTGGGTAACCTTAATCCGCGTTTATGCCGCGAAAGCTATTGACAATGAGTATGCATATGGTAGGCTAAATGCCGGGCAGCAGCCCATTTGTGGGGCTTGCCTGCGCTGACGGAATACCATATGCATAGAGGCTCATTGTCAATAGACCGTGGAATAAATGCGATTTACAGATTTATCAGTTGTTTTCTACTATACTGCAAATTCTAACCCACTGGTTCTAGGGAAGAGCCTCAATTTTCAACTCTTAACTCTCAACGCTAACCATCAGCAACCGACGAGCTTGACCGTTGTGTAGCCGTGCCTGACGGCAGGCAAAAAGGTCTCCAACACATCCTTCATGCATAGTTTCAGGCTGGAGGTATTGACGCACGGGTGGCAGCCGATAAATTCGTCGTGCAGCAGATCTTCGTCGATCAGCAGTGTCACACCGTTTTCGGCGTCGTTCATCAGACCCATCACGCTCACGGCGCCGGGCTGAATATCGAGGTATTCCAGCATGGCGTCGCCGGACGCAAAGCTCAGACGCGCCGCGTTGATTTGCGCGCTCAGCTCCTTTGTCTTGAAGGGCTTGGCGGCAGGCATGAGCAGCAGATAGAACTTTGTTTTTTGGCGGTTACATAAAAAGAGGTTCTTGCACATCGCAACGCCGAGCACCTCATCCACCGCCTTGCAGTCCTCCATCGTTTCGGCCGGCGCGTGGTCGGTGCGGTAATAGGTGATCCCCAAGCCATCCAGGCAGTCGTAGACGCGCAGCTCACGCGGCAAACGGCTGTCGGCATCGGCAGGTCTGTCTTTATATAATTCCATCATCGAATTATCTCCTTTTATTGACATATAAAAACTTCCGCTGCAACACAAAGAACGAGAAGAACATCGCCATGTTTGCCAGCAGCTTGGCGCCGAACGGCAGCAGCTTGCCCATCATCAGCGCCCACACCAGCGCGGTATTGAGCGCCGTCAGCGGCACCTCGCTGACCGCATAGCGCACCGCAGACAGCCGTTTGGTGTTGGGATACTGCGCCATTGAGCGGCGCACAAACACAAAATACAGCGCCGCTGTGACAACGCGTGCCGCGCAGTTGGCGGCGATCAGCCGGTCGTCCCACGGCAACAGCGCCATCAGCACGCAAAAAATGAGGATATCCAAGAAAAAACAGCCGAGCATCGGCGCGGAGAATTTGAGTATTTCGCCATATATCCGCAGCGAGTCGCGCACAGGATGAAAATGCGAGTTGGAATTGCCGTCAAAATAGAGCGTCTGCACCGACACCTCCTCTATCGGACGGTTGCAGCGCGCCCAATGCAGCAGGACGCTTGTTTCGTATTCATAGCGCCTGCCGTGCACAGCCAACATAAAGGGCACCAACCGGTCGGAAAAGCCGCGCAGACCCGTCTGCGTGTCCTGCATGAGCTTGCCGGTCGCCAGCAAAAACGCGATTTTGGTGAAGAAATTACCGCTCCAGTTGCGCATCGGCATTTCGCGGTTGATCGTGCGGCTGCCAATCACCAGCGTATCGGGGCGGGTCTCGGCTTTGCGCGTGACGCGGAGAATATCCTCCTCGGCATGCTGACCGTCCGCGTCGGCGGTGGTGACGGTATATGGCGGCGCAAAATGGTCGCTGATATAAGCAAGACCGGTTTTGAGCGCCGCGCCCTTGCCGCCGTTGCGCGTGCAGCGGACGACATGCGCAAACAGCTCTGCCCTCTCAAAAATCTCATTGTACGGCGCACCGCTGCCGTCGTTGACGATCACCACGGTCATCCCTTGGTTGAACAGCGAACGCGCCAGGTCCGTCATTTTATTATCCGGTTTGTATGCCGGTATCAAAACAATATGCAGCATGACAGACCTCCTCAATTTATTAAGATTATCTTACCATACTTTGCACCGAAAAACAAGTGCTTCCGGCAAAACAAACCGGCTCCCGAGTGGAGAGCCGGTTTGCGGTTTATTTTTTGAGCGCGTCCTCGTCGTAATAGTTTTTGTCAACGAAATCGTCCGGCTCATCGAGGTTATATTCGCTGTTCTTGAACATGCCCTCGCCGATCCTGTGATTGTAGTTGTAGCCGCGGATCATCAGAACGATCGCAATGGCGATCACCATAAAAATGATAAAAAATACAAATCCCATCTTATTGTCCTTTTTCCTCGCCGGTGATACCGCCGATATCAATGATCGTGCCGCTGCCGCCGCTGACCTTTGGCAGCTCGCCGTTCCATTTGTCGATCTTTTTGTTTTCAATGACCTTGTCGGTGAGCGATTCGTTCAGCTTTTTGTTGGCTGCGGCGTCGCCCTCCGCCTTGATTTTTGCCGCTTCTGCCGCAGCCTGCGCGTTAGTGATGGCGGTCTGCTTTTCGGTTTCCGCCTTCAGGAGCTGCTGCTGCGCGACCTGCTTCTCTTCGATCGCCGTGATGAAGGCTTCGGAGAAGTCAAAGTCGATGATATTGACGTCGGTGACATACAAGCCAAGCTCGTTGAGCTTTTCGTTGAGTCCCACGACCAAGCCATCCGAGATCAGCGCACGGTTGGTGACGCTTTCCTCGGCGGTATAGCGCGCGGTGATCGCCTTGAGTACCTCGTTGACGGCAGGCACGACCAAAACATTCTCGTAGTCGGCGCCGATGTTCTTATAGATGCTGTAGCTCTTGGAGGTGTCCACGCGGTAGTTGATGGCAAGCACCGTCTTGACGCTCTGCAAGTCCTTGGAGAACGCCTCTGTGTTGACCTCCAACTTTTGGATACGGTTGTCGATCTTGATCACGTCCTGCACAAAGGGGGCTTTGCCGTGAATGCCCTCCTGCAGCACGCCTTCGTTGACGCGTCCCAGCGTGACCACGACGCCCGTGTGACCGGCTTCGACCACCGTGAAGCAGTTAAAGCCCACGATTGCCACCAACAGCACCGCAGCGCCTGCGGCGACCCATTTTTTCCACTTGAAGCCCTTTGCGGCTTTGTTTGCGGTTGTTCCGTTTTCTGTACTAATTTTCATGGTATTTCTCCCTTATCTTTTGCAGCCGCTTGTCGGCTTCTTGTTTATAGATCCCTGCCGTGTACGCATACACCATCACGGTCAGCGCTTCGTTGAGCCGCGACAGCGCGGTGTCGTCGGTGGGAACGTAATCCTTTGTTACAGCCGCCACGGCAGATGGTATCGCCTCGACGCTCAGCTCGCCCGACGCCCTGCCGATGATGGCACAAAGGTAGTCATAGAGCTGTTCTTCCGAGATAATGTCGTCGCCTGTGTCGTCGGCGTTGCCGTTGACGGTGGCAAGCAGCGCGCCGATGCTGTCGATCTTCATGCAGTCGCGCAGCGCCGAGATCAACAGGATGCGCGCCAGCTGGCGTTCACGGTACTTTTTTTCTACCGGATGCGCCACATAGCCTCGTTTTATCCAGTTTTGGATGGTGCTCGGCTCCAGACCGGTCAGTGAGCAGACCTGCCGGAGCGTCAGCCCGTCGGTCGCCCGGATCATCGGACGGAACAGCGCGAACATACCGCCCTCTTCATACGGCATCGACGTGCCGGGAACGATCGTCTGCATGTGTATCGCCTCTCTTTGTTTGGGTTTACTTGATTATATCACAGGTTCACTTGATTGTCAATAGTATTCTTATGACATTTTATTAATAATTGTAACGAAAAATCACGATAGCGGTTGATTTTGTGTGCCGAATCATGTAAAATAAAAAAGCACACCGCAGCAAACTGCGGTGCGGCATGAGGAGAGGGTTCTATGAGTTTTGTAAAAAAGTGTTTGCATATCTATAATGATTCCAGTCTAATCCTGCGCATCCTGATCGGCATCGCCGTGGGCGTGGGTCTGGCGTTTTTGGTGCCGCAGGCACAGTGGATCGGCATGATAGGCTCGCTGTTTGTCAGCGCGCTCAAGGCCATTGCCCCTGTTTTGGTGGCGGTGCTGGTGACAGGCTCGCTTTGCCAAGGAAGCGCCAAGTTGGACAGGCGCTTTGGACTGGTGGTGTTTTTTTATTTGTTATCCACCTATCTTGCCTCGTTTGCCGCTGTGACGGCGAGCTTTTTGTTTCCGCAGACCATCACCCTGTCGTCCGCCGTGCAGCAGACGGACGTCGCCGCCGCTCCGGACGGTATCGGCGCGATCGTGACGCATTTGCTCCAGAATATTTTTGCCAATCCCATCGGCGCTCTCTCGGAGGGCAACTATCTGGGCATTTTGTTTTGGGCAATCGTAATCGGTCTCGCGCTCAACCGCTTAGCCGGTGAAACGACGCAGGAAGTCATGCGCAATCTATCGGACGCGATCACACAGGTCGTGCGCTGGATCATCAACTGTGCGCCGTTCGGCATTCTCGGTCTGGTTTACAGTGCCGTGTCGGAGAGCGGCTTTGATATTTTTGTGACCTACGGCAAGCTGATGCTGCTGCTCGTCTGCACCATGCTGACGGTCGCGCTGGTCATCAATCCGCTGATCGTCGCCGTTGCGCTGCGCCGCAACCCCTATCCGCTGGTGCTGCGCTGTCTGCGCGAGAGCGGACTGACGGCGTTCTTTACGCGCAGCTCCGCAGCCAATATCCCCGTCAACATGAGTCTTTGCGAAAAGCTCGGGCTTGACCGCGACATGTACGCGGTTTCGATCCCGCTCGGCTCAACGATCAACATGGACGGCGCGGCTGTTACGATCACCGTTATGACGCTCGCCACGGCACACACCCTCGGTATTGAGGTCTCGCTGCCCACGGCGCTGCTGCTCTCGTTTTTGTCGTCGCTCGCCGCCTGCGGAAGCTCCGGCGTGACCGGCGGCTCGCTGCTGCTGATCCCGATGGCGTGTTCGCTGTTCGGCATTCCCGATTCCGTTTCGATGCAGGTAGTGGGCGTGGGCTTTATCATCGGCGTGATACAGGACAGCATGGAAACCGCCATCAACTCCTCCGGCGACGTCCTTTTTACCGCCACGTCGGAATATGTTCACTGGAAAAAACAGGGCAAGTCCCTGCCGACCTTTTTGGGAGGCACCACCAAAACAAAATAAGCGCTTGCTTTCCCGGCTCGGCACATGCCCTGCCGGGTTTTTCTGTGCGGCGATCGGTGCGGCACCGGTGCTTGGAGCCCATCTGCCGTGAGGGAGCTTTGCGCGAAAAAGTCAGTTGCCGCGGTTTTTGTGCAGTTTTTCATTGACGCGGCACCCAAAAAGTGCTATACTGTTGTTTGTGATTTTATGGGGATACTGATTTGTATCGGTATCGGAAAGGAAGTAATGATTTATGTATGTTACCTGCTTGGATCTGGAGGGCGTTCTGGTTCCCGAGATCTGGATCGCGTTTGCGGAGGCAACGGGTATTCCCGAGCTGAAAAAGACGACGCGCGACGAGCCTGACTATGACAAGCTGATGAACTACCGTCTCGCCATTTTGAAGGAGCACGGTCTGGGTCTGAAGGAGATCCAGGACGTTATCGCGACCATCGACCCGATGGAGGGCGCCAAGGAATTCTTGGACGAGCTGCGCTCCGTCTGCCAGGTGCTGATCCTCAGCGACACCTTTTCGCAGTTTGCGGCGCCGCTGATGAAAAAGCTCGGCATGCCCACCATCTTCTGCAACGAGCTGATCGTCGGAGAGGACGGCGCTATCACCGGCTACAAAATGCGCTGCGAAAAGTCCAAATACACCACCGTCAAGGCGCTGCAGTCCTGCGGCTTTGAGACGATCGCCAGCGGCGACAGCTACAATGATTTGGGCATGATCAACGCCAGCAAGGCAGGCTTCCTGTTCAAGAGCACCGACAAGATCAAGGCGGACAACCCCGATCTGCCTGCCTTTGAGACCTACGACGAGCTGCTTGCAGCGATCAAGGCGGTCATTGCCGGCTGATTCCAACCGAATAAAATGCAGCGTCCCCGAAGCGTTTGTTTCGGGGACGTTTTTTCGCAAAAAAGTCACAGCGTTTTGCCGTGACTTTTTCTCATTTTGCAGTTATATATTCAACGCAGTAAACTGATTACCGCACAAAACAAATATTGATCACTCGCCGCTTCATAACGCGGAAGTCTTTTTCCGCACCCATAAAGAACGGTTGCGCGGATCGGGTGCAGAAAAACGATGCTTTAAAAAATTCTGATACTCTACCGCTTCATAACGCGGGAAATCTTTTTTCCGCACCCACAAAGAACGGTTGCGCGAATTGGGTGCAGCGTCACGCTGCCGTCACGCTGCCGTCACGTTGCCGTTGCTTAGCTGACCTTGCAGTCTACTTCGCCAAAGCAGTTGAAGCGGAACAGCTTGCTTTCGTCTTTTGGGTTCTCGCAGAGAATGCTTGCCTCGGCGATCTTTCCGCCCTCGATGAGCCTGGTCAAGCCGACCAGCTGGCACAGCTTCGATCTGAGATTGAGCTTGTCGCCTTCGTTTGTTACAAGATATACGTTGCCCTCGCAGGTATCCAGCACGGCGAGGAACTCAGCGACATCAATATTGTGCAAATCCATAATAGGTTTCATGTTACGTTTCCTCCTTGAATTCATGTGATCTGCTCTCACGGAGCCGATCGAAAATTTTTTTCGTGCGCCATTTACCATTTGGCAAATCATGATTTTTTATCGGCCTTTTGCTATTCAAAGTTAACCCGGGTGTGTGTTTGAATAAGCCGATGCGTCAAGCGGACTATTGACTTGACACTCTCTATTATACGCAGCTTTTCAAAAAAGTCAACAATTTTAATTTTGCATATTTGTGCAACGTGCTATCCAAATGACGATTTTAACCAATATATTGGAATTATAATTGTGCGACGTGCATACCTTATTGCCTGTGAAGAATTAACTATGACATTTTATTAAAAAATTTTTTAAACAGATTTTACAATTTAATTCCATTTAAGCAAAAAGATAATTGGCTTTTTTGCCAAACTTTTTCGCCTCTCTCTATCTTGGGCGTCCTCTTGAGGCGCACACCATATCTTGTATGCGGCAAAAACGGCAGCCCCCAAAAGAGACTGCCGCGAATGGATGATATGATAAGATTTTATGCCGCCGCCAGCATCCGCGCGATGTCGGTGACGTCACGCACATTGATAACACCGTCGCCGTTGACGTCGGCGGCTGTCTGCGCCGTTTCGCTGAGCGTCGTCATCTCACACAAATAGCGCTGCAAAGCGGTGCAGTCCTGAATGGTGACAGCGCCGTCCAAATCCACGTCGCCCGGCAGAACCTCCGGCAACGCGACAAAGGTAACGTTGTCGTGCGCACCGGCAAAGGTCTCCGCCGCGGAGCCCTCATAGCCGTAAAGAGTCAGCGAGGCAAGCCTTAATGCGGTATTGTCGCCAAATTCGGTCAGCGAACGCGGACAGGTCAGCTCCGTCAGTGCGGTGTTGGTCAGCGCATAGTCGCCGATAGAAGTCACACCATTGTTCAGCCGCAGGGTTTTCAGCTGTTGGCAGTAATAGAAGCAGCCGTCGCCGATGGTTTTGACCGTGGACGCCATTTTCAGCTCTGTCAGGTCGGTATAGGCGAACGCGTATGGTTGCAGCGCGGTAATGCCCTCGGGAACCGTGTAGGAGCCGGAAACGATCGCTTCGAGCAGCACGGTGCCGTCCAGAATGAAGGCGTTGTCGCGGTATCGGATCCTGCCGTTTGCCGTGACGTCTTGCAGCGCCGTGCAGCCGAAGAACGCAAACGGCTCGATCGACTCCGTTTCGGGCGGAATATTGATAGCGGTGAGCGCGGTGCAGCCCTCAAACGCGTTCATATCGATCTTCTTAATAGAATCGGGCAGCACGACCTCGCGCACGTTCGTTTCGTAGGAAATGAATTGTTTACCGACCGAAACGATCGGCTCGCCGTGATAGGTGTCCGGCACCTCCAGCTTTTCGGGCATGACCTTGCCGTCGTACTGATAGACCTCGTAGCCCTCATACTCCCGGTTATAACGGATCGAAAACAGGCTGTCGCGGTCACGCACCTCATAGTAACGCGGCGCATCCATGTCGTAGCCTGCCTCGACCTCGTAATAGTTCACACCGTCCGTCACCATCGCGTTGCGGTGACCGGAGCCTGCAAAGCCGTCGCGGTTGCCGTTGCGCATCCAGGCGTCCAAGCCAAGCATGTTTGCCATCTCGACAATGGTGTAGGTCGAAGCCCAGCAGTCGCCGCCGCCAAACACCACCATATCGGTGAAGGTGCTGTAATTGACGTTGTATTCCCTGTCGGCGACAAATCTGGCAATGACCTCCGCCTTATCCTTAGTCGTCATGTCCTCGCGGATATTCGCGTCAAGATAGGCACGCGCCGTGTTTTTTGCGTAGATTTCCGCGTAATCCACGACATGCACCGTGGCATAATAGGTGTTTCCGTCCGCCACGACCGCAACCGTCTGGTCGCCAATGCTGTATTTGGCGGTAATACTGTCCGGCGTTTGTCCCTGCAGCGGACTGTAATAGCCCCAGCCGCCGTACCAGTAGACGTTGACGATCTTTGGAGAAACCGTGGCTCCCTCCACCTCCAAATCGCTGCCGCCTACCGCGTAGCAGTGTACCTCGGAAGCGCCCTCCACCGCAAAGGTGAAGGACTGCGGACAGTCGTCCGGAATCGAAATAGCGGCACGCTCGGCTTCATTCAGCGCATAGAGCGTCACTTCTGTCGCGTTGAGCGGCTGTTCCGCAGCCGACGCCGCAAACGGCACCGTGCCGAACAGCAGGCAAACCGCGCACAGCACCGCCGTGACAGCGCAGATATGCTTGTATGGTTTCATTACAATAACCTCCCTGTAATACTTTAGATACATTATACAATATCTTTCGGCGAAACACAAGAGAAAAGCAGCTATTTTTTACGAACAAAGCAACCGGTCGGCTCCGCAGAACCGACCGGCTTTTCATATATAATATGACTATACAGATTTATTTGAAGTAGTTCACGCCACTCTCAAAGATTTTTTGATCCTTGGCAAACGGAACGTTTTGATAGAGGTTGTCGCCCTTGCGCTCGCTGTGACCCATCTTGCCCAGCACTCTGCCGTCGGGCGAGGTGATGCCCTCGATCGCGCAGACGGAGCCGTTGACGTTGTAGGTGATGTCGCCGCTCGGCTTGCCGCTGAGATCGACATACTGGGTGGCGATCTGTCCGTTAGCCGCCAGTGCGCGGACAGTCTCCTCATCCGCCATAAAGCGTCCCTCACCGTGCGAAACGGGGATCGCGAACACGTCGCCTGCGTCCACACCGGCGAACCACGGCGATTTGACCGAGGTGACGCGCGTGTATGCCATGTGAGAGATATGTCTGCCGACGGTGTTAAAGGTCAGCGTCGGGTCGGTGGGCTTGAGCGGACGGATCTCGCCGTAGGGCACCAGACCGAGCTTGATGAGCGCCTGGAAGCCGTTGCAGATGCCGAGCATCAAGCCGTCGCGGTTTTTGAGCAGCTCATTGACCGCCTCGGCAATGCGCGGATTGCGGAAGGTGGTGGCGATAAACTTGCCGGAGCCGTCGGGCTCGTCGCCGCCGGAGAAGCCGCCGGGCAGCATAATCATCTGCGCGGTGCGGATGCTCTGCACCATGCGTTCGATGGTCTCCTCGATACCCTGCTGCGTGAGGTTCTTGACGATCAGCATATCCACCTCGGCGCCCGCCTTTTCAAAGGCACGCGCGGTGTCCACCTCGCAGTTGGTGCCCGGGAACACCGGGATAAAGACCTTTGGCTTGGCGGTCTTGATGACCGGAGAGGCGGTGTTGCGTTCGGTGTAGAGCGGTGCGTCCACCGTGACAGCCGGACATTCCGCCTTGGTCGGGAATACCTTTTCGAGAGGCGCCGTCCACGCCTCGGTCAGCGCCGCGACGGAAACGGACTTGCCGCCCATCGTGACAGCGCCGTCGTCGGTGACGGTACCCAGATCATACTGCAATACGGAAGCGTCGAGCGCGGCGCCGTCGGCAAGCTCCAAAACAAGCGAGCCGGAGAGCGGCGCAAACAGCTCTTCGTTGGTGAGCTCCTTGGTGAAGCGGAAGCCGAAGCCGTTGCCGAAGCACGCCTTGCAGACGCAGGCTGCGGCGCCGCCCTCCTTGACGACGGAAGCGGAGCGCACCTTGCCGGCGTCCATCAGCGCATAGACCGCCTTGTACATGGCGACGAGCTTGTCCCAGTCGGGCATCAGGGTCGCCTTGACCTCGGGAACCGGCACATAGATCACCTTGGAGCCTGCCTGCTTGAATTCGGCGGAAACCGTCTTGCTCGCCTTGGTCATGGCGACCGCAAAGCTGACGAGCGTCGGCGGCACATCGATATCCTCAAAGCTGCCGGACATGCTGTCCTTGCCGCCGATGGAGGGCAGACCGAGCTTTAGCTGTGCCTGCATCGCGCCGAGCAGTGCGGCGGCAGGCTTGCCCCAGCGTGAGGGAACGTCCTTGAGTCTTTCAAAATATTCCTGGAAGGTCAGTCTGGCGGTCAGCGGATCAGCGCCGATCGCCAAAAGCTTGGAGGTGGATTCGACCACCGCATACGCCGAGCCGTGGAACGGGCTCCAGCGCGAAACACCGGGGATATAGCCGTAGCTCATGGCGGTGGCGTCATCGGTCTCGCCCTTTTCGAGCGGAAGCTTTGCCGCCATTGCCTCCTGCGGCGTGAGCTGGTGCTTGCCGCCGAAGGGCATCATTACCGTTGCCGCGCCGATGGACGCGTCAAAGCGCTCCGACAGACCAATCTGAGAGCAGACATTCAGTCTGCCCATATTCTTCTTTACCGCCTCGTCAAAGGGCAGGTTCTTGAGTTCCTCGGGACAGGCGGTGCGGTAGCAGTCCTCCGCCTTGGGCGCCGTGATGTGCGCCTTTGCCACCTGTGTGACGCCGTTGGTGTTGAGGAACGCACGGCTCAGATCGACGATCGTATCGCCGCGCCAGTGCATGGTCAGGCGCGGATCCTCCGTCACAACGGCGACCGCCGTCGCTTCGAGGTTCTCCGCCGCCGCGTATGCGATAAACTGCGCCACATCGTTTTTGTCCAGCACGACCGCCATTCTCTCCTGCGATTCGGAGATAGCCAGCTCGGTGCCGTCCAGTCCGTCATATTTTTTTGTTACCTTGTCGAGATCGACGGTCAGACCGTCGGCGAGCTCGCCGATCGCCACGCACACGCCGCCTGCGCCAAAGTCGTTGCATCTCTTGATAAGCTTTGCCACCTTGGGATCGCGGAACAGGCGCTGGATCTTGCGCTCGGTGGGCGGATTGCCCTTTTGCACCTCTGCGCCGCAGGTCTCGATGGAGCTTTCGGTGTGTGCCTTGGAGGAGCCGGTGGCGCCGCCGCAGCCGTCGCGTCCGGTCCTGCCGCCGAGCAGCACGATCACATCATCGGGCGCCGGCACCTCGCGGATGACGTTCTCCTTGGGAGAAGCGCCGATGACCGCGCCGATTTCCATGCGCTTTGCCACATAGCCGGGGTCATAGAGCTCCACCACCTGACCGGTCGCCAGACCGATCTGGTTGCCATAGGAGCTGTAGCCTGCCGCCGCGCCGGTGGTGATTTTGCGCGAGGGCAGCTTGCCGTGCAGGGTCTTGTCAAAGGGCGTTGTCGGGTCGCCGGAGCCGGTCACGCGCATTGCCTGATACACATAGGCGCGTCCCGACAGCGGATCGCGGATCGCGCCGCCGAGGCAGGTCGCCGCGCCGCCGAACGGCTCGATCTCGGTGGGATGGTTGTGGGTTTCGTTCTTGAACTGCACCAGCCACTGCTCCGTCCTGCCGTCGATGGTCACAGGCACCTCGATGGAGCAGGCGTTGATCTCCTCGCTCTCGTCCAAATCGGGGATCATGCCCTTCTTTTTCAGGGACTTCATGCCCATCAGTGCCATATCCATCAGCGACACGATGCGGTCGGTGTCCTTGCCGTACACCTCGTCGCGCGTGTCGTAGTATTCCTGCAAAGCTTCCTCGATGACCTTGCCGAGCGCTTCCTGCTCGATTTTGATCTCACTGAGCTGTGTCAGGAAGGTGGTGTGACGGCAGTGGTCGGACCAGTAGGTGTCGATCACGCGCAGCTCGGTCACGCTGGGGTCGCGGTGTTCGGTGTCGCGGAAGTAGTCGCGGCAAAATTTGAGGTCGTCGAGCGTCATGGCAAAGCCCATGGAACCGTAGTACGCCGCCATTTCGTCGTCGTTCCAGGTGACAAAGCCCTCCACGCGCCGGACGTTCTCGGGAACAGGCGTTTCCATATCGAGCGTCTCCGGCTTGTCAAGGCTTGCCAAGCGGCTCTCGACCGGATTGATGAGGTAGTCCTCGATCTTTTTCTGATCCTCGTCGGTGATATCGCCCTTGAGACAGATAACGCGCGCGGTCAGCACCTTGCAGCGCTCGCCCTGTGTGAGCAGCTGCACGCACTGCTCGGCGGAGTCGCCGCGCTGGTCGTACTGTCCGGGAAGATACTCCATCGCAAACACGCGCCAGCCGTCCTCAACGGGCAGGGTCTCTTCATAAATCACATCCGCATTCGGCTCGGAAAGGACAATGCCCTTTGCCTCGTCATATTCCGCCTCTGTCAGACCCTCGATATCGTAGCGCACGATATAGCGCAGGTCGGTGACGGACATCATGCGCAGATTGTGGCGAATATCCCACAGGGTCTGCTTGGCTACGACGTTGAAGCCGTCGCGTTTTTCCACAAAAATTCTGATTACATTTGACATAGCTCAGCCTCCGTGAAAGGCAAGCCCACAGCATGCGGGCGTTGCCTGTGCGTTTTCAATTTATTGTATCACAAAAACCGTTCCTTATATTTCACCTAAAGCAATATGCCGATTATAAACGCCGAAAAAAGTGGAATTCTTGGGAAAAATTCTGCAAATCCGTTGTTGACTATTTCGCAAAAACAAGGTACAATATAGAATGACTGAATAGGCAACAATCAGACTGAATTGGAGGATATGATGAAGAAACTGGTTTCCGTTCTGTTGGCGGCAGCCGTGGCGCTGTCGTCCGCTTTGATGATGACCGGCTGTGAGGAGCAGGAATATCCTGTGAGCATTGCCAACTACACGATCGAAAAAGAACCCGAAAACGTGGTCGTTCTCGACCCGATCACCGCCGATATTATGGCGTATATGGATTTTGAAAGAAAATTTGCCGGCAGAAGCAAGGCTGTCACGCAGCCGGAGCTGAAGGCCGCACCGGTCGTGGGCACCGAGGAGAATCCCGACATCGACCAGATCGTCAAGATGAAAGCCGACTTGGTTTTCTGCAACGACAAAATCAACGAGGACGCCCAGAAAAAGCTCGAAAGCAAGGGCATTCAGGTGATCAAGCTTCAAAAGCCCGAAACGACCGCCGAGGTCAAAACGAATTATGAAACCATCGGCAAGGCGCTCGCCGGCACCAAAAAGGGCAGCGCCGCCGGCAAGGAAGCCTATAACAAGCTCGTGCAGGATCTGGACAAGCAAAAGCGCGAGATCGAGGATATGAACAAAACCGGCGCCCTCTACACCGTCTGCTATCTTTATATCGACGATCAAAAGCTGAACAACCTCTCGAGCGGCAGCTTTGGCAATATCCTGATGGGCTACACCAACTGCGTCAATATCTTTTCGGTCGGCACCAACAGCACGTCTGTTTCGCCCAGCAACGACACCGCCAAGGTCGTGGCAAGCGCCAATCCGGATTTTATTATCTATGATAAAAAAGAGACCCTTGAACAGCTCAAATCGAGCAAGACCCTCTCCAAGCTCAACGCCCTCAAGACCGAACGTACGCTGGAGATCCCGCTCGCGGATATGTCTCTGCCCGGTATCACCGCCGGCAAGACGCTGAAAAAGATGATAGATTTTATCTATCCGGGTCACGGCGCAACGCCGGACGAAGCCGTCAAAGCCACCTCTCCCAAAAACGAAAAAACAACCAAGCCGCAGGAAACGACCGCTCCCAAGGGCGAGGACGTTTCGGCGCAGTATAACATCAGCCTGACCGACCTGACGCTCGCGGTGGACAACGAGGGCGAAAGCGTCAGCGCCGTGCAGCAGCGTTTGGTGGATCTGGGCTACCTCACCCAGAGAGAGGAGGATTCCAACGTCACCGGCTACTACGGCGAAGCCACCGTTAACGCGGTGAAGGCGTTCCAGAAGAAGAACGGCATCAAAGAAACCGGCGACGCCGACGCCGCCACCCTAAAGGCTCTCTTCCTCTCCACGGCAAAGAAAGCAAATTAAGCAGTTACCACAAATACCTATATAGAAGTCAAGCCCCTGCGTGTTGCAAAACGCGCAGGGGCTTTGTGTTTATTCGGATGCTACGATCGGAAGTTATAACAGAAAAATGTACGAAAGCTTCTTGCCTAATAAAACGCCGGCTAAGCATAATCCTACGCTGAGAAACACATACAATCCTCCGAGAAAAAACATCTTTTTTTCAAATAAAGTAAATGCTTCGAGCGAGAATGTAGAAAAAGTGGTAAAACCTCCGCACACTCCTGTTTTCCAAAACAAAAGCGCGTTTGGAGATTTCTCATTTACTATTCCGATAACAAATCCAATAGCTAATGCTCCGATAAAATTTGTTATCAAGGTGATAAACGGGAAATCTGTTTTACAAGGAATCAGACTGATCGTGTATCTCAACACCGATCCAAGCGCACCGCCAAGTGCTACAAATAAAAAGCCCATATCGTTCTCCCGATCTTTATATGAATATTCTCCATTGCTAATCCCGATTCATGTTAGTTACCATTATAGCAAACAACCGAAATGCTGTCAATAAAACGCCATATTACTTCTATATCAGCTTTTCTCCGATCACTGCCACCGCGTTGCCGCCGCACAGTTCTCTCCCCTTTTCTCTGACGGAGGCGCAAAAGAGCGCGCCTCCCCTTTGCACGGCATATTCACGCAGAATACGGCGCACCGCCGAGGGCGCGGTGGGATAATCGAATAACAGATAATAGCTGCCGCCGCATTCGTAGGCGGCATTTTTTCCCGCGTAGGGACAGTGGCGGTAGAGCACCTCCACGGCGTTCAAAAAATCGCCGCAGCTCTCAAAGCGGTAGCCGGTGCCGCCGCTGCGCTTGAGACGGTAGCGCTGCATGCGCCGGCGCACCGTCACCAACAGATAACAGCTCTCGCCCATCGTCAGCGCTTCCACATTGACGCGCTTTCCGTTTGTGTCTATTCCCGATTTGCGGCACGCCAGACGCGTCAGACGCAGCAGCACCTTGCGTGCGTGCGCGTTTTGCAGGCTCATCTTTTTGAAATCCAACGCAAAATCTGTCATATCCTTGCCGCCCAGCACCACCAGCACGCGCTCACCGTCCAGTCTGTTTATCGTCAATTCAGCCGCCTCCTGTTTTGTATCATCATATATTCCATCATATGCGCAAAAATGTGAAAATGCAAGTGATTTTTATTGGAAAATATATTGTCAAAATAGAAATATAATGTTATACTATTTTTATCTACAATTCACAAAGGGGTGTTTTTATGCCATCATGGCTCAATGACGCAGTATTCTATGAAATCTATCCGCAGAGCTTCTATGATTCCAACGGCGACGGTATCGGCGACATCAACGGTATTATTCAAAAGCTCGATTATGTCAAGGGTCTCGGCTGCAACGCGATTTGGCTGAATCCCGTGTACGACTCGCCGTTTATGGACGGCGGCTATGACGTCCGCGATTACTACAAAGTGGCGCCCCGCTACGGCACCAATGATGATTTGGTGCGGCTGTTTGAGGCTGCGCACCGCAAAAAGATGAAGATTCTGCTCGATTTGGTGCCGGGTCACACCTCCGACACCCATCCGTGGTTTTTGGCTGCCAAGCGCGCACAGGAAAGCGACCTCTCCAACCGCTATATTTTTACCAAGAGCGTTTGGGACGCGCCGCCGGAATATCGCATGATGTGCGGCATCTGCCAGCGCAACGGCAACTATATGGTCAATTATTTCAGCTCTCAGCCTGCCCTCAACTACGGCTTTGCCGAGATTACCCATCCCGAGTGGCAGCTGCCGGTTGACCATCCCGACTGCCTGCGCACTGCCGAGGCGATCAAGGCGGTCATGCGCTTTTGGCTCGACAAGGGCGCCGACGGCTTCCGCGTGGATATGGCGGACTCGCTGGTAAAAAACGACGACGACAAAAAAGCCACCGCCAAGATTTGGCGCGGCGTGCGCGAGATGCTCGACGCGGAATATCCCGAGGCGGCGATGGTTTCGGAGTGGTGCTGTCCCGACCGCGCGATTACGGACGCAGGCTTCCACATGGATTTTTATCTCGACCACTACGGCAACGGCTACAGCCGCCTGTTCCGCTTTGGCGAATGGGGCGACTTGGCTGTGTTCAATCCCAACGGCCTCGGTGATTTGAAGGGCTTTGCGGAGGAATATCTCCCTGCCTACAACCGCACCAAGGACAAGGGCTACATCTGCTTTATGACCAACAACCACGATATGCCGCGCGTGCCTGCCTATCTGGACAAGCAGGCGATCAAGCTCGTCAACGCGTTTATCTTCACCATGCCGGGCGTGCCGTTTTTGTATTACGGCGACGAAATCGGCATGCGCTATCAAGCGGACCTGATCAGCAAGGAAGGCGGCTTTTCGCGCACCGGCTCGCGCACACCCATGCAGTGGAAGGCAGGCAAAAACCTCGGCTTCTCCGAGAGCGACTACCCGTATCTGCCGGTCGATATGAGCGACGACGCGCCGACCGTTGAGAACCAAAAGGACGACCCCGACAGCATCTATCGCGTTGTGATTGACCTGATTGCCCTGCGCCACAAGTATGACGACCTCCACGGCAACGGCGAGATGGAGTTCCTTTACAAAGAGGGCAGCACCGCGTTTGCCGTTCGCCGCGGCGATTTGATGATGTTCTTCAATCCGCTCGGCAAAGAAACCGTGATCGCCACCGACTGCGACGGCGACGTGATCTACAAAATCGGCGAAGCGGTCATCGAAAACGGCAGAGCCGTGATGCAGCCACAGAGCTTTTTGCTCATCAAAAACAATTGATAGATTCCCGATACGCAAACAGGGACGGTTCGTGTGAGCCGTCCCTTTCAATTTGAAATGATGCAAAAACAAGGACGGCTCACATGAACCGTCCCAAAAGTTTTATAAAATAGTCAAATCAACCGCCATGCTTCGGCACGCCGTTGATGAAGGCTTCCTCTAAACCAAACACTTCAATAGGCGGATCGGATGCAACGTCACGTTGCTTAGCCCCAGAGGTGACCGAGGTCGGTGTCTTCGGCAAAGTTGTCGATGCCGTAGAGAACGAGGATCTGGTCGGGCTTTTCGGTCTTGACGAGCTGGGTGATGTCCTCATTGGAATAACGCATATCCAGCAGGATCACCTTGCTGAAACTCTCGGCAAGGAACGGCGCAAAGCAGTGGCTGAAGCTGTCCTTGATGACGATGACCGTGCCCTTGTTGGCGTTTTGGTTGTGAATGATGGTCTTGGCATGGTTGCCGTCGATAAAGACGGGATATTTGTCGTCCTCGGTCGCGTGCTCATAGAAGAACAGCGAATCCTGCTCCTTGACGACCTCTCCGCCGTCGCTGATTTGAATGTGGATGTCGCCCTCCTTGTTGTTCGGGTTCTTCCAGATTTCCAGCGTGTCGGGCGGCGTGAGCCAAAAACCGCTCTTGGAGTAGGTGGTGCCGTAAAAGTTCTCGAGCTTTTCCACCTCAAAGCCCTCCTGCGGCTTGGTGACAAGACCAAAGATCTTGCAGTATTCGCGGTAGGTCAGATATGCCGCCTCCGACGTCCAGTGATGGTCGGTGCGGTAGTAAAGCTGCGAACCGCTGCGATAGGCGCGCTTGAAGGTGTCGCGCATGTCGAGAAAACGAATGCCGACCGCGTCGGAATAGTCGCGGATATAGTCGAGATATTCGTCGTCACGGTAGATGTCGTGCACCAGCGGCAGCTTGTCGGTGCAAATGTAGCCGGTGGAGGGCACCATCACAAGGGTCATCGGCGTGTCGATCGAACGCTTGAACTCCGTGAGCAGTCCCATGTTGTCGGGTATCCTGCCGTAATCCTTGATGGGCTTGTTGATCAGGTAGCCGTCGCTGCCGTTGTAGACGCCGCTTGCGCCGTTGTTGCCCTCGGCGAGCGTGGTATAGGCGTTGACGCCGACCCAGGTGTTGCGAAACGGAAAATGGTCGGCAAAGTAGGTCTCAAAATCCTTGCCGAACTGACCGCTGAATACAGTTTCGGCGTCGGTCTTGGGAAAGCTCGCCAGCACGCGCTTTTCGGAGGCGCTGTAGCCCAGCTTGGGCATGACGATAAACAGCAGCGCCATCGCCGCCAAAAAGCCGCTGAAGATGAACGCGGGCGCATAGCCGGCCTTCATAGCAGGCTCGGGTGCGGTCGGCGTCGCCGGACAATCCGTGCGCGCACGCTTGGGACGCTCCACGTGAATGACGGTGTTCTTTTTGACCTTGTCGGCAGCCGGCGTCCCGTCGGCGTTGAGCATGGTCGAGGAGGAGACGATGTCCACCATCTCCGCACCCTCCGGCGCTTCCGCAGGCTGTGAACCGGGATCCTCTTCCATCATATCCGGCTCAATGACGACCTCCTCGTCCTCTGCCTCTTCCGGCTCCTCCGCCGGCTTTTTTTCTTCCGGCTCGTCAAAGCTCGTTTTGCGCACGATTCCCTTGCGGTTCAGCCGCAGCTTGGGAAGCTCCGGCTTTTGCGGTGCGGCAGGCTCCTCCGGTTCAGCCGCAGCGTCTGTTTCGGGCTCCGGCGGTGTCTCCTCTTTTTTCTTTTTGGAAAAGAATCCGCGCTTTTTCTGCTTGGGAGCAGGCGTTTCGGCAGGTGCCGCTTCAACCGGCGCGGCTGCTTCAACCTGTGCTGCTGCTTCGACTGCCTCCGCTGCCTGCACAGGCTCCTCCGCCTTGGCGTGACGTCCAAGCTTTTTGGACTTGGACGCAGGCGCCTCGGCGGCGTGACGTCCGTGCTTGGGTGCAGCGGCGCCGCTCTCCTTTGCAAACCGTTTGCCGCCGTGCTTGGCTTCCTTTTTGGCGGTAAACGCTTTTTTATTGTCATCTGCGTAATGTTTCATTCATATCACCTACCAGTCGTCAGAAGCGGAAATAGAGGAACGGATTGTAGCTCTGGCTGACCAGGCTCGCTGTGCTGAGGAAAAGTACCGCTGCACAGAAAAGGGTCTCCGCGATCCAAATGTAACGGGTACGGGCAAATCTGTTGTAGATATTCGTTGCAAACGGCGTGCTCGCAAAGCCTGCAATGACCAACATGGGCAGGAAGCTGATGATGGTGTTGAGCGTTTCCTGGTTGCCCAAGCCCCTGCCGAAATTGAACAGATTGGCAAGGAAGCTGCCGAGCTGTGTCACGTCGGTGAAGTAGAAGATGCCCCAGCCGATGATCACCAGCAGCAGGGTGTAGAGGTGCTGCGCCGCTGCGGGCAGCTTGTCCAAAAAGCGCTTGAGCACGAATTTTTCAAGGATCAGCATGCCGCCGTAGTAGAGACCCCAGAGGATAAAGTTGTAGGCTGCACCGTGCCAAAGACCGGTCAGACCCCACACGATCAGGAGGTTGATGATCTGACGGCGCGTGCCCTTGCGGTTGCCGCCGAGCGGAATGTAGACATATTCCTTGAACCAGGTGGACAGCGAAATGTGCCAGCGGCGCCAAAAGTCGGTGATAGAGGTGGCGATGTAGGGGTAGTTGAAGTTTTTGAGAAACTCAAAGCCCAGCATATTGCCCAGACCGCACGCCATGTCGGAATAGCCCGAAAAGTCAAAATAGAGCTGGAACGAAAAACCGATAATGCCGACCCAAACGCCGAGGATACCGTTGTTTTCGTCCGCAAGCAGCGCTGAGGTCAGCGCGCCCATCTGGTTGGCTATCAGTACCTTTTTTGCCAGTCCGACGCAAAAGATCTTGACGCCCTTGGTGAACATCGCCAGCGTCTCGCGGCGGTGGATCATCTGCTCCGCAACATCGCGGTAGCGCACGATCGGACCCGCGATCAGCTGCGGAAAGAGCGCAAGGTAGGTGCCGAAGTTGATAAAGCTCTTGGACACCGGCGCGTCGTCGCGGTAGACGTCAATGACATAGCTCATGGTCTGGAAGGTGTAGAAGCTGATGCCGATGGGCAGGCTGATCTTGAGATCGGGCAAGCTCATAAACGGCAGATGATTCAGCGTTTCGACGAGCAGACCCGTGTACTTGAACACCGCCAAAATGCCGACGTCGAGCACGATCGTCAAAATCAAAAACAGCTTTTTCTTTTTGCGGTCGTGCCGGTACTTATCGACCAGCCAGCCGCCCAGATAGTTGAAGGCGACGTTGAACACCATCAAAAGAACCAGCATCGGCTCTCCCCAGCCGTAGAACAGCAGATTGATGAAAAAGAGAAACAGGTTGCGCCATTTGCGCGGCGTGACGTAGTAGATCAGCAGCGTCAGCGGCAGATACGCAAACAGGAACACCAGGCTTGAAAATACCACTTTCTCACTCTCCTCATTTTTTTCTGTTGGGTTTTTCGCATATATACTATATTTTATTATATTTGCGAAAATAAGTCAAGGGAAATTTTAGGCGGTTATCCTCACGATCTCGTAATCATAGCCCTGTGCCACCGCAAAGGAGTCCGCAGCGCCGGGCGTCACGATGGCTTTTTTGTCGGAAGTGAGCATGACAAAATCAAAATCGGCGTGGTCATGATAATATTCCTCCGCCTTTTCGCGTCCCATCACAAAAAGCGCGGTCGAAAGTCCGTCGCTGCGCACGCCGCTTGAGGAGATGATGGTGACGGACAAAATGCCGTTATCGACCGGAATGCCGGTTTTGGGGTCGATGATGTGGCTGTAGACCTTGCCGTCCGCACCGGTAAAGCAGCGCTCGTAGCTGCCGGAGGTGGCGATGACCTTGTCCTTGCAGCTCAGGTAGCCCATAAACGTCGCGCTGTTGTCGGGGTCGGCGATCCCGACGCGCCACGGCTGCCCGTTCTGCTTTTCGCCGTAGGCTGCAACGGTGCCGCCGAGGTTGAGAATGGCGCTTTGACAGTCGGCGTCACGGAGAATGTCCGTCGCCTTGTCCGCGATATAGCCCTTGGCGACCGCGCCGAAATCGAGCTTCATACCGGAGCGTTTGAGTTTGATGATATTGTTTTCACAGCTGACCTGCGTGTGATCGACCAAGGGAAGCAGCGCCGTGAGCCGTTCGGCAGTCGGGATTTGAAAATCCTTGGAGATAAAGCCCCATTCCTCCACTACCGGCAGCACCGTGATGTCGAGCGCGCCGCCGGTGTCCTCGCAGAGCGCGAGCGACTGCTCCGCCAATTCCGCAACATCCGGCGAGACCGCGCCCTCACCGTTTTGGTTGACGCGGAAGATCTCGTTATCCTCGCCCTTGTCGTTGGTGACGGACAGCCGCTTGTCGAGTGCTTCGATATTCGCGCGGATAGAGGACAGCTCATTGCCCGAAACGCCGTAGACCTCGAGCGTCATAAAGGTGTCCATCGCTTCTATACTGTCCGTCATTTTCTCGCGCTGCTGACTGCAAGCCCCTGCCGTCAGCAGCAGGCAAACGCCCAGCAAGGCGGCACAAAGTCGTTTTTTCATCGTTTTCTCCTAAATAAAGACAGGGTCATGCGCAGATGACCCCGAAATGTTGGTATATACTGTTAAAGGATACATTTACCTCCCGCTATCCAAAGCCGCCGAAAGCACCCGCCGGCGCCTAATTCTTTTTCCATGCGGAGGGAGAGAATAGGAGGAGGAGCGGGAAAATCTCGAGTCTGCCGGCGAGCATGTCGATGATCAGAACGATTTTGGAAAGCGGCGTAAAGGCGTAGTAGTTGCCGACGGGTCCGACATCGTTAAGACCGGGACCCGTGTTGTTGAGCGTGGCGGCAACTGCGGTGAAGCTCGTCACCATGTCCCTGCCCTCGATGGAGACCAGCAAAAAGCTTCCGACAAAAACTGCCACATAGACCACCATAAACACCGAGGTGTTGCGCGTGACGTTGTGGTCGATGGACTTTCCGTCCATCTTGATGGTCTTGATGTTGCGCGGATGGATCAGCAGCGAAACTTCTTTTTTCAGCTCCTTGGCAAGAATGATCATACGCGAGACCTTGAAGCCGCCGCCGGTGCTGCCTGCCATGGCGCCGATAAAGGTGATGACCAGAATGACCGCCTTGGACAGCTGCGGCCAGTGGTTGACATCGCCGATGCCAAAGCCCGTGGTGGTGATGATCGACGACACATAGAAGAAGCCCTGATGGAGCGACTCGCCGAAATCATTGCGGTAGAGCGGCAGGATATTGACGGCGATCACGATGGTCGAGACGACGATAAAGCCGAGATAGAACCACAGCTCCTCGGTGCGCAGCGCCTGCTTGAACTTGCGTGCGATCAGCAGGATATAGACCGAAAAATTGACGCCGAAAAGCATCATAAAGACCGCGATGACCGTTTGCAAATAGTGCGTGTGATACGCCGCCATGTTGTTGTTGTGAATGCCGAAGCCGCCGGTGCCTGCCGTGGAGAACGAAACGTTGACCGCGTTGAAAAAGTCCATGCCGCCGCAGAGCAGCAGGATGACCTCGAGCGTTGTCAAGCCGATATAGATACCGTAGAGGATCGCGGCGTAGTGGCGCATTTTGGGCACCGCCTTGCCGATGATGGGTCCCGGGCTCTCCGCCTTCATCAAGAAGATGCTCGACTGACCGCCCAGCTTGGGAATGAGCGCCAGCAGGAACACGATGACGCCCATGCCGCCCAGCCAGATCATCACGCTGCGCCAGAGCAGCATGCCGTGACTGAGGGCTTCCACATTGGTGAGGATCGAGGCGCCCGTGGTGGTAAAGCCCGACACCGACTCAAAGAACGCGTCGAGGTAGTTGGGGATCTCGCCGCTGAGGAAGAACGGCAGCGCCGCCACCAGCGACATCAAGATCCAGCTCAGCGCAGTCGCCGCAAAGCCTGCCTTTTGATAGAGCACCATGTTTTTTTGCTTTTTGAATTTGACGGCGACAACGCCGACCGCTGCCGAGATAAGTCCCGTCAGCAAAAAATAGAGTCCCTCGTGCTCGCGGTAAATCACGGAGGTGACGGTGCATACCTGCATCGCCGCGCCCTCAACAATGAGCACCCAGCCGAGGATATAAATGATAATGCGTTTGTTCATACCATCCCTCAGCGTCTCAGAATATCGTTGAGGTCGCTCAGCCCCTTATGCTTGGTAACGACGACCACCGAGTCGTCGGGCTTGATGACGTCGCTGCCCTGCGGCAAGATGATCTTGCCGCCGCGCGAAATACAAATGACCTGCAGATCATCCTTCAGATCCAGCTGCATGAGCGGCGTATCGACGGTTCGGGAATTGCTTTTGGCGCGGAATTCGAGCGCCTCTACCCTGTCCTCATGCAGACGGTAGAGCGTTTCGACATTGCTGCCGAGCGAATTCTGCATGGCGCGGATGTAGCGCGCGATGTATTCGCCGGTGAGGGTCTTGGGGCTGATGACGCTCTCCAAGCCCAGATTGCTGATGATGCTATCAAAGGATTCGTTGTTGATCTTGGTGATGATCTTGGCGTGCGACACGCTCTTGATGTAGAGCGAGATCAGGATGTTCTCCTCGTCGTAGTCCATCAGCGCGGCAACGCCGTCGGCGCTCTCGATGCCCTCGCTGAGCAACAGCTCCTGATCCATGCAGTCGCCGTGGATGATCATCGCGTCGTGCAGCATGGACGAGAGCAGGTTGCAGCGCTGCTCGTTGCGCTCGATGATCTTGACGTTGGCGCCTGACTTGATGAGCCGCTGTGCCAGATAAAACGACACCTTGCCGCCGCCGAGCAGGATCACGTCGCGGCTCCTGCCGATGTTGAAGCCCGATTTTTTGAAAAACTTTGCCGCGATCTCGGGCTTGGCGACGATCGAAGCCTTGTCGCCTGCCTTGATACGCGTCTCGCCGTTGGCGATATAGACCTCATTGCCGCGTTCCACGGTGCAGATCCTGACCCTGCCCTTGAGGGTGTCGATCTGACTGATTTTTTTGTCACAGAGCGGCGAATTCGGCGGCACCAGCACCTTGATCAGCTCCACGGCGCCCTTGGCAAAGCTGTCGATCTCGAGCGCACCCGAAAAGCGCAGCAGACGGCTGATCTCGATCGCCTCGGTCAGCTCGGGATTGATCGACATCGACAGGCGCAGCTGATCCTTGACGCGGTACAAATCGTCGGTGTATTCGGGGCTGCGCACACGCGCGATGGTGTGCGGCACACCTGCGGCACGCGCCATCAGGCAGGCATAGAGGTTGACCTCGTCGCGTGCCGTGGCGGCGATGACCAGATCCGCCGTCTCGGCGCCTGCCTCCGACAGCGCTTCATAGGTGGCGCCGTTGCCCTCGATGCCCATCACGTCCAGCGACTCCGAGAGCCGCCGCACTGCCGCACCGTTGTTGTCCACCACGGTGATGTCATGGCCGGAGGTGTTCAGCTCACGCGCGATCGAGGTACCGACCTTGCCGCAGCCTATTATAACAATCTTCATCTTGTTCACCCAACTGCATAAAGACATACGGGAGGCTTGAAAGCTCCCGCATTTTGTGATAGTTCATTAAATGATGATACACTAATTAGTCCGAAAAATCAATAACCTAATCGAAAAAACTTTGGTTTTGCGCCTGATTTTGTACTTTTGGCACTTTTCATTTTGCGCATCATGTGCTATACTGATGGTATCAACACCATAACGGCAAGGAGAGTGCCTATGAAACGCAGCGGATATATCAGCTGGGATGAGTATTTTATGGGCGTGTCGCTGCTGGCGGCAAAGCGCAGCAAGGACCCCAACACGCAGGTGGGTGCGTGTATCGTGGACAGCAATAACATTATTTTGTCCACAGGCTACAACGGCTTTCCCTACGGCTGCTCCGACGACCTGTACCCTTGGGAGCGCGAGGGCAAGGACACCAAATACAACTATGTGGTACACGCAGAGCTGAACGCGATCCTCAACGCACGCGGCAAGGATCTGAAAGGAGCGCGGCTGTATGTCGATCTCTTCCCGTGCAACGAATGTGCCAAGGCGATCATTCAGTCGGGCATTGCAGAGGTGGTCTATCTCTACGACAAATACGCCGATTCCGCCGCCACCGTCGCCTCCAAAAAAATGCTGACCTCGGCAGGCGTAAAGCTCAGACACTTCACCACCGACAAGGACAGCATCACACTGGATTTCAAAAAATTGTAAATTATGGATCACGCATTACGCGTTATCCAAAATATTCCCCTTTTCCACATGGGGACGGATAAAATGTTCATACGCATAATCCCACAGCACCGCCGAGCCGTCGGCGGTGTTTTTGTTTCGGTTCAATATCTGTGAGAGCCTTACGCCGTTTTGCCGCCACATGGCGCCGTCGGTGGCGCAGTTGAGCATGGCAGGCTGCACGTTGTCGAGCGCACGCGCAAACCGTGCCTCCGGCGTTTTGCCCTCCTCAAACTCGTCCCACCAGCCGCGCAGCTTGGCGGCTTGGTCGGGCGGCAGAAGGTTGTAGAGCCGGTCGGCGGCTTTCAGCTCGCGGTCGCGCTGCGTGGTCTGCCCCTGTTCGTCGTAGGCGTAGGTGTCGCCGGCGTCGATCTCCACGATATCGTGAATGAGGATCATGCCCACGGTGCGCAGCACGTCGATCTTCTCGTTGGCGTATTCGCTCAGCAGCAGGCACATCAGCGCCATGTGCCAGGCATGGTCGGCGTCGTTTTCATGCGCCATGCCGTTGGACAACAGCGTCTGCCGCATGACAGACTTCTCCTTGTCCGCCTCCAAAATAAACGCAAATTGCCGTTCCAGCCTTTGCCTATCCATCCTCACGCCACTCCCAACTCTCAACTCTAAACCTTAACGTGCATCCAGTCCTCGTCGCCGAGGGCGTCGCCGTAGGCGACGTCGCACGGCTCGTCATAGGACATGCCATAGTAGGAATATTTGTCGCTGTGCGTCGCCCATTCGGGGTCGTAGAGCTTTCCGTCTATCTCCGTCCAGCCGTGGCCGCCGCTGTTGCAGGCATAGACCTCCTCGTAGCCGATCGCCTTTGCCATGTACGCAAACGAAGCGCCAAAGCTAAAGCAATCGCCCTTGCCGTCGATCAGCAGGTCCTTGGCGTAGACCACCGGCCAGTCGGGTCCGGTGTAGGTGTCGCGGCGCACACCCTCAAGGTAGTTGTCCTTTAGGTAGTGGAACGACGCGTACAGCTTCTCCTCCATCGTCATGCCCTTGCGCGTACACTTTCGCACCGCGTCGCGCGCCGCTTCCATGACCGCCTGTGCGTCCTCCGAGGCGTCCCACGGCACCTCCGGCTCGGTCGGCGGCTCGGTGGGCTTGGTGGTCGCAATGGTGGCAGGCACCGTGGTAACGGTCTCGCTCTCCGTCTTTTGTGATAGCTTTAGCTGATTAATTGCCGCGGCATGCATGTCAGCCTTGGGCATATCGCCTGTCAGTGCGCAGGTCGTCATGGCGATCATGGACACGATCGCCACGCCTGCTGTCAGTACCGGCGGAATCAATCTGTTTGCACTCATTCTCTTATCTCCCCATTCAAAATGTATCCCTTATGGCAAAAACAAGGGCTTGACGACTGCCAAGCCCCTGTGCTATCCGAAGATTCTCAACAAATCATCCTTGCACCGCATCACGCAGTCATACCCCTCCCGTATGGTTTGGGTGAGGTTATCCATCGAAAAGATCGCAGTTTTGCTGTTCTTGATATCCACCACATAATCGGCGAGCTTTTTGCTCTCGCGCGTGCTGTTGATGGAATAGAGGTCGAGCGCGCGCCAAACCACCTTCATCATGCCGTCCAGACCCGTTTCGGGCGTGTAATCCGTGATGTCAAAGGCGAGCGCCAGCACCTTGCCCACACCCATGTCGCGCATAATCTTGGTGGGCAGGTTGTCCTTGGAGCCGCCGTCGATAAAGTTGTAGCCCTGATAATTGCAGGTGGTATAGATGCCCGGAAAGGTCATACTCGCACGCACCGCCAGCTCCAGCGGCGCACCGCAGATATAATGGATGTGGTCGGTCTGCAAGCCCTCGTCGAGCGTTGTAAAAATGCACTCGTCGGTGGTATAGGTATCGTTGGTGCAGATGGACAGGTTGATCGGCAGATTCTGAAAGCCGCGGACGCCCTTGTTGTCCATCGCCTTGCGGATCACGTTCGAGATCACCGCGCCGTCCTTCAGACCGTCCTTGTCGGTGCTCTTGTTGAATTTGAGGCTTGCGAGCTGCGCCACGATCGGGATCGGGCGAAAATCCGCCAGCGTCTCCCAATAGTGCTCGGCAAAATCCTGCATTTCGTCCGGCGTGCAGCCCATCGCGGTCAGCGCCGCCATCGCGGAGCCGGAGCTGGTTCCTGCCACATACTGCGGCCTGAGTCCCAGCTCATACAACGCGCGCACGGCGCCGATATGCGCAATGCCCTGCAGGCCGCCGCCCGAAAAGACGACGCCCAGCTCGTTCTTTCGCTTTTCTCTGTCAATTTCCTTCATACATACCTCTATTTGTAAAACCGGTAGACGTTGCAATACGATTCCGTCTCCACAAAATAGTCATACCAGTTGAAAAACTCCTCAAACTGCCTGTCCGCCTGGATCAGCTCCACATGCTTGAGCGCGGTGTTTTGCGTGATCTTGTCGGTCACGGTCTTTTCGTCCGCCAGACGCGAGATATACACGGTCACCTCGTCCAGCTCGCGGATCGTCGTATCCTGCACAAGCTTGTCCAGGCTGTCGGTCTCGGTGCGCTCCACGCTGCCGTTTGTCATAAAGCTCTGCGCAAGCGAGGCGACCTTGCCGTTGGTGACGACGCCGCGCTTCTGCGCAAACTCGTCCAGCTCGGTATAGAGCGTGGAGGACATGGCGGTGGTCTTGGCGATCATCACGCTGTCATAGTTCATAAACTTGTCGATACACTTGTTCCACTCCATCATCGACGTGCCGACAAACACGCACTTCTCGGTTTTCGGATGATAGAGATTCGTGGTACCGTAGATGTAGTAGGGCTTGACCATAAAGAACGACAGTGCGCTTGCCAGCAGCATGGCGACCGGCACGATCACATGGAACGCGGCAAGGCGCATGTGCTTGATCACGCGAAGATACGCGAACGTGAAGCCGAGCGACAGCAGCGGCAGGCTCGCCATGACATAGCGGTCGCTGTTGAACGGCGAAACCAGCGCGATAAAGACAAAATATACAACGCCCGGAACGATAACAAACCAAGCCTTGCGCGGCAGCTTTTTCTTAAAGCCGAGGCGCATCACCAAATACGGCACGACCGCGCCCAAAAACGCCAGCCCGAGCAGCCACAGCTGACCGAGGAACAGCTCCTTGGCGAGGATCTGCACATAGCAGACGAGCTTGTAACTCAGATAGGTGACGACGGTGATCAGGTCGATCTCCATTTTGAGCGAGCCAAAGCCCCTGTTGCCGCCGAGGACATTGGTGATGATATACGGATACACCACCATTGCAAAGCCCACGCCGACGGCGGCGGTGATGATATAGATGACAAGCGCCTTGATGTGGCGCTCCCTGACGGCAAAAATCAGATAAACCAACCCGATCAGTCCGGCGCACAGAATGAAATAGTATTGCGTGAGCACGCCGCAGACCACCGTGACGAGCATAAACAGATAGTCCGCCACAACCGCCCTTTTCTTATTGTCGTAGATCCGCAGGGTGAGATACAAAAACGTCAGCACCCAAAAGGTGAGCGAGGCATACATGCGCAGATAGATCGTTGTCGTCACGCACGCCAGGCTGAGGGCATACCCTCCGGCGCCGATGAGCGCAAAAAGCGAATTGCCGCTGATGCGCTTGCCGATCAGATAGAGCATGATCAGCGCACCGGTCATCATCACCACATTGATACCGAACGCCAGCCAGCGGTTGAACTGCTCCGGAAAGAGCGAGCACACGGTATGCACCAGCGCATAGTAGAGCGGCGGATGGCTCGCGTCGATCACTTGGTTTTGGTAGACGTTCCGATAATCAAAGCGGTGTTCGCCTGCGGCGAGATATTCATTAAAATCCGAGGGGGAATTCCACTCGGCATCCACGCCGAGCTGCTTGGAGGAATTGGCGAGGTTATAGGTGAGCAGCTCGTCCTCATGATAGCCCTGCTTTGCCGACATATAAAAGAAGCTGAGCGCAAGGCTTGCGATGATCAGTATCGCAAGCACAATACGGGATGTTTTTTTACTCAGTTGCATGCGCCGTCCCCTTACTGCTCCAGCCTGTGACCGCACTCAATGCAGAACAGCATATCGGGATCGGTAGTCGTGAAGCCGCAGCGCGGACAATGTTTTGTGTTCGAAGCAGCGCTGACAGCAGGCGCCGCCGTATCGTCGAGCGGTACGCCGCAGTTATCGCAGAAACGCGCCTCGGAATCGGTGACGATATAGCCGCAGGATCGGCAGGTGCGCACCTGCGGGATCTCCGTGACCTCCTCCGTTACCGGGAATGTCTCCTTCTCATAGGACGGCACCACAACGACCGGCTCTGTTTCGGGTTCCGGTGCTGTTTCCGGCTCGATCTCGGGCTCGATCTCGGGCTCCGGCTCGATCTCGGGCTCGATCTCGGGCTCCGGCTCCGTTTCGGGTTCGGTCACGATCTCAGGTTCTTTTTCCGGCTCCGGCTTTTGGCCTTCGGGATACGCCACTCTGACGCCGCAGAAATTGCAGAAGAAGGATTTAAAATAGATCTCCGCACCGCAGGACGGGCAGATCATCAGCTCGTGCTGACGCAGCACCTCTGCCTTATGGTCTGCCATTGTCTGCTCGCAAGCCTTGATCGCGTCCATCAAATCGGGAAATTCACTGTTATTGTCGTCCTTGTGGGCGGCATAATAGCGTTCACCGATCGCGGTATAAACCTTTTCGATTTTGTCCTGTTCAGCCTGTAACAAGTTTTCATCATAAGTAACCATAAACGTACACTCCTTTTAAGTAAAATATTCTACATCACTTTATATTATATAACAAGATTCTCCACCTGTCAACGGCAACGTGGCAACGTGGCAACGTGGCAACGTGACGTTGCATCCGATCCGCGTTTCGGAACGTGGATTTGCAGCAAGCGTTAGCGGCTCGCGTTTTATGTTGGCTTGGAACCATTGGTTTCGGGAAGCGTTGGCGGCTCGCGTTTTATGTTGGCTTGGAACCATTGGTTTTGGGAAGCGTTAGCGGCTCGCGTTTTATGTCGCTTTGGAACCATTGGTTTTGGGAAGCGCTTGCAGAACGCTTTGCTTGCATAACAGGATTTTGCTCCGGAACCAAAGTGGAACCAAAATGGAACCAAAACGGAACCGCAGTCTAATATAGTCAAGTCAAGTATAGTATAGTATAGTATAGTATAGTATAGTCAAGTCCGGAACCAAAACGGAGCACAAACGGAACCAAAACGGAACCAAAACGGAACCGCAGTCTAATATAGTCAAGTCAAGTATAGTCAAGTCAAGTGTAGTCAAGTCAAGTCTATACCGAAACGGGTCGGGAAGCCAAAACAGGCGGCTGCCGTATTTGGGGGCTTCATCAAAAAGAGTACGCTCTTGTTTTGTGTGCATGTTCACTAAAAATTTTGACCCTGCTTTTTTTGGAACAAATCCCCTTTTCTTTTATGTTGTTTTGTGCTATAATAAAGGTATAGAACGATTCGGCTGCCTATCCTGTCCGCAGGGGCAGTGCGTATTCTGCTTTTAAAAAAATAAAGGAGTGTTGACTTTGAAAAAAGCAATATCCGTATGGCTATCCCTTGCCATTATCCTGTCGTGCATGCTTGTGCCGGGGCTGTCCGTTTCTGCGGCTTCCGACCACACCGGCTCCACGTTCCTGATCAACGGTAACACCTTTCAGGGGCTGTC
>Ga0256407_10001374_pt1 | contig 51857 bp, 36 predicted proteins | sample RumenRJG_04DNA_FD_193489 | JGI IMG/M metagenome (GOLD analysis project Ga0256407, IMG submission 193489) | Bovine rumen microbial communities from Lethbridge, Alberta, Canada - RJG_04 | ecosystem: Host-associated > Mammals > Digestive system > Stomach > Rumen | place: Canada: Alberta... | reverse complement strand
GTCGTGGCCGTGCCAAGTACGTCCATCGCCTTCGTGAATCCCTCCGGATCCGAAGAACAGCCCGCGCAGAGAAGCGCAGCGCATCCCATTGCGACGAACGGGTTTCCCGACTGGATGTTTCTTGCTATCATGTTGTGCCTTCCTTTCTTTGTCATTCCGCTACGCGGTTACGATTGAACGTGAAGAAAAACGAAACGAGCATCAGGCAACCGGCAAGCGCATAGACGCCGCCCATGAGTGCGAAGCCGGTCTCGAACCCACGCACGCCACTCGCCTCGGAAAGTTTTCCGATCAGCAGACCCGAAAGGCCGCCGAAGAAGAACGCAATCATGTTCAGGAGCCCCACCGCCGTCGAACGGTATTTCGGCGCGATCACGTCAAAGAGCGAGGCGTGCGTGTTCACCTCGAAGAAACCGCGGAACACGCCGTATGCCGCCACCGCGATCCACGTCGAGACCAGTCCCGGCGCGAAGGCGAACCACACGAGCATCGGTGCCCCGAGGAACAACGACAGGCTCTGGAAGAGTAGTCGGAAACGGGGATGATTCTTCACCAGGGCATCCGTCACGAAACCGCCCGCGAGAATCGCCGCGAACGCGCAGATGTGGTGGTAGAGCATCGTGCCGTTGCCCGCCGTAGCCACGGCGGACTCGCCCAGCTCCGCCGCGAACTTCTGCGCCACGAACTTCGGCGCCCAGAAGAGATAGGCGTTGTTCACGAAAACGATCGCGATGAAACCGCTCGTGGCGAGCAGCGCGGATGGATTGCAGAAGTAGGCTTTCACGCTTTCCAGCAGCGGCGGCTTGGGATTCCCGGATTTTCCGGAGTTTCCGGATTCTCCGGAGTTTCCGGAATCCCTCAAGCAAAAGACAAAGGCAATCCCCAGGAAAAATCCGAGCGCGCCGAAAATCACGAATACCGGCCGCCAGTAGCCGAGCGCACCGAAATGCTCAGCCACCCACGCACTCCCCTTCAACCCGCTCAGCATCCACGCCACAAGCGCACCGCTCGTCATGAGGCCGATGTAGAGCGCGGCCTGGTGGATCGAGAGCGCCACGGACCGCGTCTCCTTGTGGTACACGGCGATGAGTGCGTATGCGCTCGGCGCGTAGAACGACTCGCCGCCGCCCGTCGCGATCGAGCGGAAGAACATCACGCACGCATACGAGCTGATCGCAAGCCCCAGCACCTGGAAGTTGCCGACGAAACCCATGCACACGGTCATGAGCGACCAGAAGATGAGCGATCCTGTGATGAGCCACTTGCGGCTGAAACGGTCGCCGCAGAATCCGGCGATAGTCGTCATCGCCGCCAGCGTCCAGGAAAGCGCCGTGTTGATCCAGCCGATCTGCACGTCAGTGAGGTGCAGTTCGTTCTGGATCGGTATCGTCAAAAGTCCAAAGAGCGCCCGGTCCGCCTGATGGAAGAAGAAGGCGAAGCTCAGCATCGCAATCAAAAACCACTTATAAGACTTGCCCATCAACTTACCTCCTCGCTTCGACTCTTGCTTCTTAATTGTTCACAAATCTCAATTGTGCACAAATGTCACAATTGCCACAAATGTAAATATGAAGAAATTGTCATTTGTGAACAATTTTGCCAATTGCGATTTGTGAACAATCCAATCAAAAATCAACGTCCTCCGGCATGTGCTGGGCGCTGCAGCCGGCATCCACCACGAGACGCTCGCCGCCGATGTTGCGCGCGGCGTCCGAGGCGAGGAACGCAACGGCCTCCGCGATGTCGCCGCCCGTCGCCTCGTGGCGGAGCGGACAGTTCAAGCGACGACGCGCCTTGATCTTCTCGTCGAGAACGTCCCAGCGTTCCGTGTAGATGTAGCCGGGCGCGACCTCGTTCACGCGGATGCCGAGCGGGCCGAGGTCGAGCGCGAGGGAGCGCACCATCGCGTCGATGCCGCCCTTCGACGTGCAGTACGCCGTGCGGTTGCGGATGGCGCGCATCGAGGTGTTGGAGCCGAGGAACACCACCACGCCCTTCTGGCGCGTAGCGGGGTTCGGCTCCTGTTTCAGGAAGAAGCGGTTGCATGCCGCCTGCGTCACCTGGAAGCCGCCGAGGAGATTCACCTTGAAGACATCGAGCATCTGCGCGGTCGTCATCTCCAGCGGGCTGCCGTGTCCGAGGCCCTGGTTTGCGGCGTTGTTCACGAGGACGTCCAGACGCCCCGCCTTCTCGGCGATCACGTCGAAGAGGTGCGACACCTGCGCGGCGTCGGAGACGTCGCACGGCACGGCCGTGAAGTCCCCGATGTTGCGCGCGCGCAGGATCTGCTCGCCCTTCGCGGTGGAGGCGGCGCAGGAGCCGCACATGAACACCTGCGCGCCCTCGCGGACGAACAGGTCCGTAATCTCGATGCCCGTGTTGCGGTTGCCACCGGTCACGAGCACGACCTTGCCATCAAAGCGCCCCATCTTCCGCACTCCTTCCGTTTCTGGTTACTTGCAGAGCGTGCCGCCGCGCAGGATCACCGGGCCGATCAGGCCGGACGGCAGGAGGTCGTCCTCCTTTGACCAGTGACGCCACGTGGTGAACGTGTGGCGGCCGGTGGGCGAGGTCTTGCCCTCCTTGACCCACTGCGGAATCTCCCTCACGCCGAACTCCTTCACGCCGCGGCGCGGAACGCCGTTCCAGGCGCAGTCGTCCGCGTAGAGCCGGTCGTCGCCGATGATGCGGTTGGGCCAGAGGTTCGTGACCTTGATCTCAAGGTCGATAGCTTGCGCTTCGCACCCGGAATTTCCGGCTCCCGTGAGCGCATCGGTAATGTCCACCCTGAACGGCGGCCTCCAGAGGACGGGGAACTTCTTCCCGTTCACCGTCACCTCCGCGAAGTTCTTCACCACGCCGAGGTCGAGCATCACGCGTTCGCCCGACGTGGCGAGGGCCAGGGCCTTCTCGCACGAGATGCGCTTCCTGTACGTCGCCGTGCCGGAGAAGTACTTGACGCCGTTGTCCGGATGCTCGTTCCACGGAATGAGCGTGTCGAACGTCGTGTTCGCCGGCGCGTCCCACCCGGCGGGGAACGAGACGTTCCACGGGCCGGCGACGGTGACGCCCGCTTGCGGAAGCGCGGTGATCGTCTTCTTCGTGCCGTCGCTCATGGAGACCTCTGCCGAGAGCGGCTGCCAGGCGAGAATCTTGCCGTCGCGCCATTCCCATGTCGGCGGCGGCGGGGGCGCGAGCTTGGCGACCGGGAGCTTGAAGATGTCATGCTCCGCGATCGTCGCGGTCGTCTCCCTGCCGTCGTACACATAGGTTACGATCATCTTCTTCGGCGTCCTGAAGAGCGGGTCGCGTCCGGCGAGCTCGTTCTCCACCGTCACGTCGATCGCGCCGTCCTTCACGAGCGAGGCGAGCTTGGCCGTGACATCGACCGTGGTCTCGCCCGCCGGCGGCTCCCACGCCGGATCGATCACGCCGTACCACGCGCCGATGACCTTCGCCTCCTTCGGCAGCCTGTAGCGCGAGCCCTCGGCGACGACGTCGCGCCGGGTTTCGCCGCCGACTACGTAGCGCACCTCGAGCTGCTTGACCTTGCCGAACGAGGGATCTCCGCCCATCGCGTCGTTGTTCACCTTCACCGTGGTTCTGGGCTTGATGAGCTTCGTCACGTTCGCGCACTCCGGACGCTCCGAGCCGCTGAACACGCCGTACACGGCTTTCTTGATGACGAGCGTATGACCCTTTTCGGGCAGAGCCGGATCTGGACGCGCGGAGACGACGGCCTTCACGCCTGTCGCATGCGGCGCGGCGGCAGGCCGGCGGAACACGACGAACGCGGAGCCGCTGGGCCTGAAGTCGAGCGTGACGACGGTGCGCCCGTTTTCCTCGCGCCAGACGGGGGCGTCGCGGACGCAGCCGGTTTCGGCGTCCCACACCTCGGGAATGCGCCCGGCCTGGCGGAAGGACGCCTCGAACGTGGCGTTCGTCTCGTTGCCGAGCGCGACGAAGTACCAGTCGGCGCCGGCGGCGGAGCCCGCCGTGCCGGTGCGGTGGATCCACGAGACGCCGGGCGTCTCGGTCGCGAAGTCGGGTTTCACGCCGAGGCGCTTCAGCGCATCGGCGGCGCTGCATTCCATCACGCCCTTGGCCCACACCTCCTTCACGGCGGCGCGCAGGCGCGCGTCGGCGTCGGGTCCGGCGGCGAGACCCGGCGCGCGGTTAGGACGGGACGGCGCCACGACGCGGGCGCCCGCGTCCACGAGCTCGCCGATCTTCCTGACCATGCGCTCGCTCATCGTGCCGTCCGACCCTCCAGCGTCGACGACGCCCTCCGTGCGCGCGATGGACGCGCCGGACGAGGGAAGCACGAGGATCTCGTATTCCACGCCGCCGGGCGTCACCACCTTGCCGTTCCGCACCTTCAGCATCTCGACGGCCTTGGTGGCGCAAATGTCCCAGCTGTATCCCGGCGGCAGCGACACGCGGGCCTTGCCGGAGTTGGGGGCGGCCTCGCCGCACCAGTACAGCACGTCCGCGGCGAAGCGGCCCTCCTGCAGCATCCACTGGCAGCGGGTCTGGTAGCGGAACCATTCGCCGGCGAGCGGCCACCACGTCTGCGTGCGGTCGAGGTGCATGCCCCAGCGGCCCATCGTCATGCCGGGCACGTACTTGTTCCCGGGCCAGGGCTGGTGCACGAAGCGGTGGTAGATGATGCGGTTGATGCCCTCGGAATAGACGCGGTCGCCCTGCGCCTTGATGGAGTAGGGCGTGGTCTTCCACCGTCCGCCGGAGCCGGGGGAGGCGGTGAACGACTCGGTGGCCGCGTAGCGGCGGCCCCAGACGTGGGCGAGGTAGGAGGCGAAGCGCGAGTTGCCGGTGTTGCCGACGTTCCGGCCGTTGGCGTCGACGCGGCTCCAGAACTCGGCCATGGGCACGTCCACGTCCTGCCCGTACTGGAGGTCGTCGGCGTTGCTGCTGCCGTACGGCTCGATGGAGCAGAGGAGGCCGTACTTGTGGCAGAGCTGCGTCAGGCGGCCGGCGTAGTTCTCGGCGAAGAGGTCGGCGAGGACGCGGCGGAAGTCCTCGAGGAAGCGCTCGGTCTCGTTCACGGACTCGACGACGCGGCCGGCGAAGACGGGCAGGTACGGCTTGAGCGAATAGCCCATGCGCGCCTCGAAGGTCTTGTCGAGGTTCTGCGTCCAGTTCTGGCAGCCCACTTCGTAGCTGTCCACGAGGATGTTGTTGAATCCGGTCTCGCCGATCTTGCCCGGCTCGATGCCGAGGGAGCGGCAGAGGCGGGCGACGTACTGCTCGAAGTGGTAGTCCATGGCCGAGGCGGAGAGCTTGTCCACCTCAAGGCCACGCCCCATCTGCGAGGCGGGGTGGTTGCAACGGCCGTTGCAGATGTAGCCAATGCGGAGGATCGTCCAATCGCCGGCGGGAACGTCCCAGTCGAGCGAGCCGTCCTTCTTCATCTTCGCCGTGAGGTCGATTATGCCGGCCTTGGAGACGGTCTTGGAGCGGTCGAACTCCTTCGTGTTGCGGACGACCGGGCCGCGGGAGAGGCCGATCTTCACGGAGAGCGAGGAAAGCGCGGCGCCGGGGGCCGGCGTGGGGTAGGCGAGGACGGCGATGTCCTCGTAGAAGCCGTTGTCCTTCTTCGTGCGCGGCAGCGTGCCGGAAAACTTCGAGGGGCCCTTGGCGGCGGTTTCGGTGAACACCGTCACCTTCATGCCGTTCGCGGGCGGGTTCCACGGGCCGCCGGAGCTGGACCAGCCGGAGCAGTTGGGAATGCAGATTTCAAGGCCTAGACGTTTCGCCTCCCTGTGGGCGTGGGCGAACATGTCGAACCAATCGTCGGAGTTGAACTTCAGCGGGCCGGGCGGGATGGCGCATCCGGCGTCGAACATCTGGACGCCGCCGATGCCGGCCTTGGCGAGCGCCTCGAAGTCGCACGTGATGCCCTCCTTCGTGACGTTGCCGTTCATCATGTGGTACCAGGTATGCGGCTTCGCCGATGCGGGCGGAGCCTTGAAGCCCTCCTCAAGCGTGAGGGCGCCAATCGGCAGGGCGCATGCTACGGCGACCGCGAAACAGACGATTTCCGTCTTCATATAAAACTCCTTATGGTTTGAATGTTCTTAAAATCAAACGGGCGACGGGAATGTGACCCGTCGCCCGCAGAGGGACATTTACGATGCCCCGTCGGCTAGGGACCGACTTACTTCTTGACGGCGTCCTTGACGTCCTTGGCGGCGGCCTTGGCGTCCGCAGCAGCGGCCTTGGCGTCCTTGGCGGTCTCCTTGGCAGCCTGGGCGACGGTGTTGGTGCCCTTCGCGTCAGCCTTGGGAGCGTCCTTGTCGCAACCAGTCAGCGAAACCGCGCCGATAACCAGAGCGGCGGCGCAGAACATACGAGCGATCATCTTCATTTTTTGTTACCTTTCTTTGTGGCCTTTTTGGCCGTTGTTCGCGCATATTATCTCATAATCTTTTCGCATTGACAAGGGGGATTTTCAAGATTTTTTGATTTCCGGAATCTTCGCTAAATCCGCTGTCGCGCGCGCGCGAAATTGTGGTATAATATGCGGCTCACAGCGAAAGAAAAGGAACGACATGCTCATTCGCACCAGATCCCACGCGCGCGCGGGGTTTCTCGGCAACCCGTCCGACGGCTACTTCGGCAAGACGATCTCGTTTGCCTTCCGCGACTTCTCCGCGGAAGTGACGCTCTACGAGACGCCGGAGCTCGGTTTTGTGCCGGGCGACGTGGACGACTCCACCTTCGATTCGCCGGACGACCTGCTGAAGGAGATCCAGCTCTTCGGCTACTACGGCGGCATCCGCCTGCTGAAGGCCGTCACGAAGCTCTTCTTCCTCTACTGCCGCGACCACGGTCTCGCCCTGCCGCAGAAGAACTTCACGGTGCGCTATGCCTCGAACATTCCGCGGCTCGTGGGCCTCTCCGGCTCGTCGGCGATCTGCACGGCGATGCTCAAGGCGCTCCAGCAGTTCTACGGCGTGGAGGTGCCGATCGAGTACGCGCCCACGCTCTGCCTCGAGGCGGAGCGCGACGAGCTTGACATCCAGTGCGGCCTCCAGGACCGCGTGATCCAGATGTACGGCGGGTGCGTGTTCATGGACTTCGAGAAGTCGCTCGTGGAGGCGACGGGGCACGGACGCTACGAGCGGATCGACCCGGCGCTCCTGCCCAACCTCTACATCGCCTACGACCCGAACCGCGCGGAGGTGTCGGGCAAGTACCACAAGAAGCTCCGCGTCCTTTTCGAGGAGAAGAAGCCGGACATCGTGGCCGCGATGTCGGAGTTCGCCGACATCGCCCAGCAGGGGCGCGACGCGCTCGTCGCCGGGCGCAAGGAGGCGATTCCCGCGCTCGTCAACGCGAACTTCGACCTCCGCGACAGGATATTCAACGTCGCAGAGGCCAACCGCCGCATGGTGGCGACCGCCCGCGCCGCGGGCGCCTCCGCCAAGTTCGCCGGGTCCGGCGGCGCCATCGTGGGCACCTACGAGGACGACGCGCAGTATGCGCGGCTCGTGGAGTCCCTCGCCTCCATCGGCTGCACGACGATCCGCCCCAAAGTCGTCTAGTTTTTGGTATACTAACCGGCCAATGGCGTCAAACCCGAACATACACCTTCTCGTCGGCGAGGACACCTACCTCGTCGAAGCGGCCGCACGGCGCATCGTCGAGGCGGCCGTGCCGGCCGACCTGCGCGCGACGGCCGTGGAGACCGTGTCCGGCGGGGCGGACAACATGGACGCGCAGCTCGCCTCGCTCCGGGAATGCACCGCCTCCATCCAGACCCCGCCCTTCCTCGACCCCGTGAAGCTCACCTGGTGGCGCGGCGTCACGTTCCTCCCCGGCGGCGGCGTGGGCGGACGTCTCGCGGAGGACGTCAAGGCCGCGCTCGAGAAGTTCGCCGAAGGCCTCGCCGCCTCGCCGATCCCCTCCAACCAAGTGCTCGTGATCACCGCCACGAAGCTCCTCATGACGAGCATCTTCGCGAAGCGCCTCAAGACGATTGCGCACGTCGTGGAGTTCGGCGGCGGCGGCAAGGGGAAAGAGCGCCTGCAGGACGCGCTCCTGCGCCTGCCCGACCTGGCGGACGACGAGAAGCTCACGTTTGCGCCGGGCGCCGACCGGGCGTTCCTCGCGAAAGTCGGGGCCGACACGCGCACGATCGTCTCGGAGCTCCAGAAGATGCGGGCCTACCTCGGCGCGGAGCGCAACGAGGTGACGGCGGCGGACGTCGCGGCCGTGACGTCCGTCGGCGGCGACGAGCCGGAGCTCTGGGCCATCCACGACGCCGTCGCCCAGCGCAACCCGTCCGCGCTCATGAAGGCCGTCGCCCCGTACGAAAAGGACGGCGCGGGGATTCTCGTCTCCACGGTGATGGAGAAGTACTTCCGCGAGGCGATCGTCTGCCGCGACGCGCTCGACCGCGGCTGGCTCGACAAGTGGGGCCGCTGGTCCGACAAGATTCCCCCCGCCGCACGCGCGGCGCTCGACGCGGCGGGCTTCGGCCCGACGACGGCAAAAAGCCCGTGGGCGGTCAAGAACGCCGTCAGGCGTGCGCTCCCGTTCACCCTCACGGAGCTGCGCGTTGCGCGCTACCGCATGCTGGCCGCGCGCGAGAAGCTCGTCTCCTCGGACGCCGGGGACGCGCTCGTCGTCTCCGAGCTCCTCCGTTCCATTTCAAAACCAAGGACAAGGTAAACCATGCTGAAAAAACTGTTCTCGACAGAAGCGAAGCCCGGCGCGTTCTTCCGCCGCATCGACTGGACGGCGTTCTGGGGCGCCACGGCGATCTCCTTCCTCGTCTACTTCTTCACACTCGGGCCGTCCGTGGGCCTCGAGGACTCCGGCGAGCTCGCCACGGCGGCCGACCACCTCGGCGTGCCGCATCCCCCGGGCTACCCCTTCTGGACGCTCTGCTGCTGGATCTTCTGCCGCGTCTTCTCGTGGGTCCACTACATGGGCCAGCCCACGCCCGCCTGGGCCGTCTCGCTCTTCTCCGCAGTCGCCGGGGCGTTCGCGGCCGGCTGCACGGCGATGCTCATCTGCCGGTCCGGCAGCGACATGCTCGACTCCATGGACCAAGACGCCCAGGACGGCTGCGCCGGCGAGGACGTCACCCGTCGCCACGCGCTCATGGGCTTCGTGGGCGGCCTCGGCGGCGCGCTCGTGTTCGCGTTTTCGCCGGTCGAGTGGTCGCAGTCCACAATCGTGGAGATCTACTCGCTCAACGCCCTCTTCCTGATGGCCGTGTTCCTGCTCTCCTACCGCTGGATGCGCAAGCCGTCGGACAGGATCCTCTGGCTCACGGCGTTCGTGTTCGGCCTCGGCCTCACGAACTACCAGGTGCTGCTCATGGCGGCGGTGCCCCTCGCCTTCATCATCCTGCTCAAGGACATCCGCCTCTTCCGCGACTTCACGCTGATCCTCATCCCCGTCGCCCTTACCGCGCAGGTGCTCCAGATCGGCAGCAAGATGCGCGCCTCCGCGGCGATGAGCGCGGACGTGATCAACAAGTTCGAACCGGTCCTCGCCGCGCAGAGCTGTCCGAACGAGATCCTGCTCTGGCTGGCCTTCGCGCTCGTGGTCGCGGCGCCGGTTGTGGGCAAGGTCCTCGCACTGCGCAGGCGCCCGGCGAAGACCGTCCTCGCGGGCGCGCTCGGGACGGGCCTTGCCGGCGTGCTGCTGATCATCCTCTCCGCGACGGTCTTCGCGGGCATGGCCGCATGGGACAACCCCGAATTCGCCCCGCTCCTTGAACCGGCCAAGTACGCCTGGATCGCGCTCTTCCTCGCGGCGGCGTGCGTCCTCTCGCTCGGCGCCGTCTTCGCGCCGGAGGACGCGCCGCTCTCCGACCGCCGCGTGTGGGCCTGGCTCGCGGGCGCCGGATTCTGCGCCTTCATCGCCGTCTCGGTCGCCGCCGGGCTCAAGTCCGCCGGCAACGCCGGCTACCGGGGCGAGGCGTTCAGCTGGGCGAAGCCCGCGTTCACGTTGTTCGCGGGGCTTGCGCTGCTCGTGGGTCTCTCGCTCCTCACGCCGCGCAAGCGCGGCCTCGCCTTCGCGGTTCCCGTCGCGTCCGTCCAGCTCGTCGTGTTCATTCTCCTCTCCAAGGGCGCGATGAACGGCCTCACGCATCCAAGCACCTGGTGGTTCTTCTGGCCCTGCATCTGGAACTTCGTCGTGCTCGGCCTCGCCACCGTCGCGCTGCCGAACGGCAAGGCCATCGGTCCCGCGATGCTCTTCGCGGAGCTCGGTGTGAGCTTCTACGTGTACATGCCGATCGTCTCGGACCTCCGCAATCCGCCGATGAACTGGGGCTACCCGCGCACATGGGAGGGCTTCAAGCACGCCATCCTGCGCGGACAGTACGAGCAGATCACCATGCCGTCCCTCTTCACGGCAGAGGGCTTCGATCGTTTCTGCAAGCAGATGGGATTCTACTTCCAGGACCTCCGCATGCAGTTCACGCTCGTCGCCGCGGCCCTCGCCCTCATCCCCTTCGCCCTCTGGAAGGGCGTGGTGAAGACGAAGGACAAAGTCGTCAGCATACCCGCCGCCCGCATCGCCGTATGGCTCTACGTGGCCACGGCCGCCCTTGTCATCGTGTTCTCCGAGCTGTTCGAGAGCTGGACGGACGGCGAGGTGCCCGGCCGTCTCGACAAATACCTCCTCCTTGCCATGGCGCTCCTGGCGCTCGTGGGCGTGGGCGCGATGCTCGTGCGCCAGACGCTCGTGATCATCCGCCAGATGCGCGGGAAGGAAGTGCTGCCCGAGAACCCCGACGCGCCCGTGCGCGTGCGGTTCCTCGCGGACGACGTCACGCAGCAGTGGCTCATCGCCGTCGGATCCTGCTTCGCCATCATGTCGTTCTTCCTCGTCGCCCTCGCGAACGTCAAGGGCGACATCCAGGACGGCTTCATCCAGAAGGTGAAGTTCATCTCCTCGCACGGCATGTTCTCGCTCTGGATCGGCTACGGCCTCGTCGTGGGCCTCGTCGTAGCGAACCGCCTCGTGAGGAAGCTGTTCGCGAACAACGCATCCGCGCAGCGCATCTGCTTCGGCGTCCTCTGCGCCGGCGCGGCCTGCGTGGCGCTCATCCCGATCTACGAGAACTACACGAACGACAAGCTCGTCTTCGCCATGGGCTCCGCCGAGCAGAACGGCCACACCTTCGGCTGGCAGTTCGGCAACTACCAGCTGCGCGGCGCGAACGCGATCCGCGAGGAGCTCCTGCCCGACGAGGAGCCCCTCCCCAACCCGCTCTGGCCCGAGGAGATGGGACCGTCCGCCGTCTTCTTCGGCGGCACCGACCCGGGGCGTTTCGTGCCCACCTACATGATCTATTCCGCCAACGTGCGCCCGGACGTGTACCTCATCACGCAGAACGCCCTCGCCGACGACACCTACATGAGCGTGGAGCGCGACCTGTACGGAGACGATATCTGGATTCCCTCCAAAGACGATTCCGCCGCCGCGTTCTCCGAGTACGTGACCAGCATGTCGCCCGAGGAGCGCGCGGCCAAGGGCGTGGTCACGGAAAACGGACGCGTCCAGGTGACGGGCGCGCTCAGCGTGATGGACATCAACGGCATCCTCACGCGGAAGATGTTCGACCACGAGCGCCTCCGCCGCGACTTCTACCTGGAGGAGAGCTACGTCATCAAGTGGATGTACCCCTTCCTCACGCCCCATGGCCTGATCATGAAGATCAACGCCAACGAGCATTCGCTGAACGACGCGATCATCCGCAACGACATGGAGTTCTGGGACTGGTACGCCCGCCGCCTGCTGAAGGACCCCGCCTTCCGCCGCGACTTCCCCGCGCAGAAGAGCTTCTCGAAGCTCCGCGCCGCCATCGCCGGCCTCTACGCCGACACGCGCAACAAGTCGCGCGCCGACGGCGATTTCCAGAAATACAACAGCCTCGCCGCCCAGGCCTTCCGCGAGGCCGTGTCCCTCTATCCCGCCTCGCCCGAGGCGACGTTCCGGTACATCCAGGAAATCCTCGGCTCGGCGAACAAGTGGGACGTGATCCTCGACATGGTCAGCTACACGGACCGCGTGGACCCCAACAACTCCCGCACGAAGGACATCAAGCGGAGCACGCGCGTTGCCCGCGATGCCGTCGTCGCGATGAACGCCCTGCTCGCCAAGCACACGGAAAAGGACGGCTCCGCGCGGCCCGACGCGACGCGCACGCCCTTCCCCGCCGAGGTGCTGAAGAAACTCTCCGCCGACGAACTGGACGAGCTCGCCGAGGCCCGTCTCGGCTTCGCCGAGGCCAACATCCTCTTCGGACGCGTCCATGCCGCCTACCAGTCCGCCATCTGGCTCCAGGCCAACCCGGCCCATGCGAAGACGTTCGACCGGCTCTGGCGCTCGGCGACGATCTTCCAGCGCCTCGGCCGTTACAGGGAAGCCGCGCGGAACGTCATCGACGCGCTGACTTTCCCCGAAGCCAACACGTATGACATCCAGCACGCCGCCGCCCTGATCCTCGCCCAGGCGGGGCAACGGGAGGAGTGCGCCCTGACGATCCAGAACGCGATGAAGTTCCCGGAGGCGCAGAATTTCAACGCGCTTCTGCAGTACGCCGACCTGCTGGAGAAGTGCGAGAAGAAGAATGCTGCCGTCCAGGCTATCAACCTCGCCCTCCCGCTCGCCACGACGGCCCAGCCGTCCGGCATCCTCGCCGCGGCGGATCTGCTTCTCAAGATCGACTCCACCACCTACGCGCCCCACGTCCTCAGCCGGCTCCTGCAGCCCCTCCAGCGCCGCGCGAACCTCGGCTGGTCGGACGTCGCCCGCATGGGCGAGCTCTTCATCCGCTGCAACGACTTCGCCAGCGCCCAGAAGTGCTTCTCGGGCTACGCACGCGCGACCGGCAGCGCGGACGCCTACCTGCAGCTCGCCCTCATCTGCGTCCAGGCGAACGACCTGAAGGAGGCGCGCGAGTCCATGAAGACGGCCTGGCAGATCGATCCCGCGCGTGTCCGCTCCCTCATCGGACAGGAACCCTGGAAGACCCTCTACCAGAGACTCCGCCCCTGATGGTCTTCGACCGCACATTCCACCCCGACGAGGCCAACCAGGCCTTCACCACGGGACGTCTCCTCGAGACGGGCCAGTACGCGTACCAGCCGCAGGACCATCACGGCCCCACGCTCTACTACGCCGCCGCCGCACTCCAGCGGGCGGCCGGACACGCCGACACGGCCTCGCTTGACGGCACGCTCCTGCGCTGCACGCCGCTCGTGTTCGCCGCCCTCGCGCTCGTCTTCGGCTTCGCCGCACTGAAGCGCCTCGCGAAAAGCTTCGTCCCGGGTATCGTCTTCGCCCTGCTGCTCGGCACGTCCCCCTTCTTCGCCTTCTTCGCGACGGACTTCATCCAGGAGACGCTCCTCGCCTGTTTCCTGACAATGATGTTCTGGGCCGGCACGGGGTACCTCCACCCCGGCGCGAAGTGGAAGACGGGCACGTGGGCGCTCTTCTTCGGAACGGCCGCCGGACTCGCCTTCGCCACGAAGGAGACCTGCCTGATCTCCTTCGCCGCCGCCGCACTCGCCGCCGCGCCGTTCCTCGTCAGGCGGGTGACGTTGGAGAAGGTCCGCGCGCACGCGCGCGACGGCATTCTGGCCGTCCTCGGCTTCTTCATCGTCGCATGCATTCTCTATTCCGATTTCGGACGCGACTTCCACGGCGTGTACAACGCCTTCATCGCGGCTCCGCTCTCCTACCTCGGACGTGCCGCCGGCAACGCGACAGCCTCGACAGGCGCGAACTGGCACGTCCATCCCTGGTGGCAGTACCTCCGCTGGCTCTTCACGGCGAACCCGGGCCTGCTGGCACTGTTCCTGTTCGTCTGCCCGGCCGCGTGGATGCTGCGCCGTCGCACGGCCGGTCGCACGTTCAACGCGTTTCAGTTCGCATGCGCCTGCGCGCTTGCCACGCTGGCGATCTACTCGTCGATTCCCTACAAGACGCCGTGGTGCACCGTGCAAATCGAAGCGCCCTTCGTGCTGACCTCCGTTCTCGGACTCGTCTGCATCGCCGAAGCGTCGCCCCGTTTCAAGTGGATTCCCCTCGCGGCCCTCCCCGCACTTCTCCTGGCGTTCAACGTTCCCGCGCTCGTGCGGATGAACCGCGATCCCGATTCCACGGCGAATCCCTGCAACTACGCGGCCGCGTCGCCCGAAGTGCAGCAGCTCGCCGCCACCGTCGCCGCCGCCGTGGAATCCGCCACGAACCGCGAACCGCGAACCACGCCCTTCATCGCCGTGGCGCTGCCTCCTGCCGACACCTGGCCCTTCCCGTGGTACAACCGACCCTACGAACCGCAGACCGGCTACTGGACGTCTTTCGACGACCTCAGGCAAATCGCGGCCGCAGGCGTCAAGCCCACGGTGGTGATCGTGCCGATGGAGGAGGGCCATCTCGTGCAGCCGCTCTTCCCGCATCTCACGCACACGAAGCGCTTCTACATGCGGCCGCGCATCCCGGAGCGCCAAGTGCGTGGCGTGCGCGTGCGCGTGTTCTGGTGACCCGGTTACGCGCGGCGGACTGAAAAGTTACACGCGCGGCGCATATCCTCCGGACGGTAGAAGACGCGCCAGAGGAAGAGACCCTTCCCCGGCGCGGTGGGCACGCGTGCCGTGCGCGGAGGACATTCCGCCAACAGCTGCGACACCGCCTCCGGACGCTCGTCCCCCTTTCCGATGCGCACGAGGAACCCCGCCATCGAGCGCACCTGCTTGTAGAGGAAGCCGTCCCCGCTCACCGAGAGCACGATCCGCGGCCCCGTCTTCCGCACGGCGCAGGCGAACACGTTGCGCACCGTGGAACCGATCTCGCGGCGCGGGTTCGCGGCGAAGGAGACGAAATCGTGCTTTCCCACGAACCGAGCCGCGCCGTCCTGCATCGCCGCCACGTCGAGCGCCTGCGGCACGCCCGTCCAGAACGGCGCGAGATGCGGCGGCAGAATCGGGGCGTTGTAGATAAAGTAGCGGTACTCCTTGCCCAGGGCGGACTTGCGGGCGTCGAAGTCCGCCGCCGCAAGCGACGCGCGTAGCACGCGCACGGACTGCGGCATCCGCGCGTTCATTGCGTACACGAGCTTGGCGGGGGGAATGGGCTGCGCGAGGTCGCAATGCGCCACGAAGCCGCGCGCGTGCACGCCCGCATCCGTGCGGCTGCACCCGAACACGCGCACGGGTGCGTGGTTGAGGCAACCAAGCGCCTCCTCAAGCACCTGTTGCACCGAAACGGCGTTCTCCTGGAGCTGGTAACCAGAGTACGAGGTGCCGTCGTAGGCGATCACGAGCTTGTAGCGACGGGTCATTTCACGGACATCTTCGCGAGGAGCTTCTTGAGGTCCTGCACGCGGTCCTTGGCGGCCACGAGCACGGAGTCCTTCGTGGCGACGACCACAAGGCCGTCCACCCCGAGAACGGCCACGTGCGGTCCTTCGGATATCGCCACGGAGTCCGAGACGTCGAGCGTCGCCACGTCGCCCTTCACCACGTTCCGGCGCGCGTCCGTGGCGAGGTGGCGGTCGGCGGCGGACCAGGTGCCCACGTCGTCCCAGCCAAACGCGGTGCGAGAGACGAGGATGTTCTTCGCCTTCTCCATCACGGCGTAGTCGATCGAGATGCGCGGCAGCTGCGGGTAGAGAGTCTCCAGCACGGCGGGGACGCGGTTCTTCCTGTCTGCGACAGCCGCCTCGAGGATGGCGAGCGCGGGCGCGCCGGCGACAAGCGCGGCCTTCATCGTGGCGACCTTCCACACGAACATGCCGGCGTTCCAGGCGTACCGCCCGGTGGCAAGGTACCGTGCGGCCGTCTTCTCGTCCGGCTTCTCCACGAACCGCACGGCTCGGTGGAACGTCGTCTTCGTGCGCAGGGGCACGGGGTCGCCCACCTGGATGTAGCCGAAGCCGGTGGCCGGGTAGTCAGGCGCCACGCCCATGGTGACGATGTCGTCCGTGGCGGCGGCCGCGCGCGCGGCATCCGCAAGCAGCCGGCGGAAGGCGGGTTCGTCGCGCATGAGGTGGTCTGCCGTGAGGATGGCGGCCACGGCCCCCTCGCCGCCGAGGCGCTCCACCACGCCGCACGCCGTGGCGACGGCCGCCGCGGTGTCGCGCCGGCACGGCTCGGCGATCACGTTTGCGCGCGGAAGCTCGGGCAGCTCCTGCCGTGTGGCCTTCACGAGCGCGCCCGCCGTGACCACGAGAATGCGCTCGCGCGGCACAAGCCCCCGCAGGCGGTCCACGGCCTGCCGGATGAGCGACTTTCCCCCGAACACGCTGAGGAACTGCTTGGGACGGTCTGACGTGGAGAGCGGCCAGAAGCGCTCGCCGCTTCCGCCCGAAAGGATGACTGCGTAGAAATCTGTTGCTTTCATGCCGCTATCCTACCACACCGCCGCCACGCCGTCAAGACTTGCGCGCGGGAGGCACGTTGAAGCGGTAGCCGACGCCGCGCTGCGTCTCGATGTATGCGCCGTCGGGTCCGAGCTTGCGGCGAAGCGTGGAAATGCGGGAGTCGAGCGTGCGCGTGGTGCCGTAGTAGGATACGCCCCAGAGCTCGTTGAGGAAGCGCTCGCGCCCGATCACCTCGTTGGGATGCGCCGCAAGGAGGCGCAGGATGCCGAGCTCGAGCGACGTGAGCGGCGTCATGGCGCCGTCAGGCGCGACGAGCGAGAACTTCGCCGCATCCACCTTCCACGAGGCGAAGCTGAACACGTCCTCCACCCGTCCGGCCGTCTCGCCGAGGCGCGCACGGCGGAGGATGGCCGCGATGCGCAACTTGAGCTCGCCCATGCTGAAGGGCTTCGTCATGTAGTCGTCGGCGCCGAGGCCGAAGGCGAGGACCTTGTCGGATTCCGCCTCCTTGGCCGTGAGAATGAGGATCGGCAGCGACTCGTCCTTGCGGCGCAGCTCGTCGCACACGTCGAATCCGCTCTTGCGCGGCATCATGAGGTCCAGCACGAGCAGGTCGGGGCGCCGCTCCGCGTATGCGTTGAGCGCCGCCACGCCGTCCGCCGCCGTGCGTGCGGTGTGCCCCGCCTCCTTCAGCGCCGCCGCCACGTACAGGCGGATGCGCGCGTCGTCTTCCGCGATCAGGATGTCAGCCATCTTGCACCTTCTTCAGTTTCACCGTGAACACGCATCCACCGCCCTCGCGCGGCGACACGGTGAGGTCGCCGCCCTGGGCGCGCGCCAGGAGGCGCGCAATGGAAAGTCCGAGTCCGCATCCGCCCGTCGTGCGGGCGGTCGAGTTGTCCGCGCGCCAGAACCGGTCGAACGCCTTGGCGCGCTCCTCTGCGGACATCCCCGGCCCACGATCCATCACGTCGATGTATGCCCATGCGTCGTCCGTACGCACGCGGCGCTCCGGCGGCGCTCCCGGCGCGTACTTCGCGGCGTTGTCCTCGAGGTTCTCGAGGATGTGCCGGAGCGCGGCGTGGTTCACCTCGGCGAACACGCCGTCCCCCACGTCCTCGGGTTCCGTCGGAAGCGGCTTGCCGTCCATGAGGCGCCCGTAGTCCAGCACGTCCGAGACGAGGTGCGTCAGGTGCGCCGTGCCGTCCAGCACGTCCTGCAGCGCCTGGCGCGTCAGTTCGTCGGACGCATGCTCCTGGGCGAATTCGGCTGCGAGCCGGATGCCCGTGAGGGGGGTCTTGAACTCGTGCGACACGTTCGCCGTGAAATCCGTCTCGCGCTGCGCCTCGAGACGCGCGCGCCGCGCGGCCCGCACGAGCAGGATCCCGCCCGCGAGCAAGGTCCCAAGAAGGAGCGCCAGCACGGTGGAGCCGATGAACCAGATGCGGAAGCGCGCCTGCGCCGCGAGCTCGATACCCGCACGCCACGCCACGCCCACGCGCACGCCCGGCAGCTCAGGCCCGAGCGAGGCGTATGCAAAATACCCGCCCCGGCGGCGAGCGGTCGAGGGGATCAGCAGGCGGCCGTCCGCGCCGCGCAGCTCCACGGTGGTCGCCTGCTCGGCCGCGTCCTCCGCGCCGGATTCGGCGCCGTTCTCCTCCAGCCAGCCCGGCACGCGCGCGAGCACGGCCAGGCTCTCCAGCTCCACGTGCATGCGCCACCGCGCCGACGCGTCGCCCTTTGGACGCGGGGCCACCGTGACCGCGCGCACGAGCGGTTCCGTCTTGACGAACGACGTGAACGACGCCTCCGTCCACTCCGGCAACTGCTCCGCGCGCTCGCGCACGCCGTCCACGTGCTCGCGGATGCGGCGGCGCACGTCGGCGGCCGCGAGCGTCGCCTTCGCCTGCAGCGCGTCGCGCCCGAGCGTGTAGGTGCGCGAGCTCTCGATGTTCAGCAGACGGAGCCCTCCGAGTGCCAGCAACAGCGCCGGAAGCCCGATCACCAGGAAGTAGAATCTGAGGTCGCGGTTCATTTCACGCGCTTCGCCCCGCCGCCTTTCCCGTCCTGCGGCCGGACGAGCGAGATGCCCTCCTTGCGCAGCGCCTCCGCCAACGTGCGGATGTCGTCCGGCGAACCCGGTCCGATCAGCGGGCCTTCGCCGCCGGACAGCACCATCACGCGCCTCGCCTGTCCCTCGGACGTGTGCCGGCGCACTTCCTCTGCGCCCTTCGCGATGCCCGCGAACAGGGCCTTCATGCCCTTCGGCTTCAGCCCGCGCAGCTTCGCGAGGATCGGCGCCTTTTCAGCCGCAGACGTCGCGGGGAGCAGAAGCTCGGCCGCATCGTCGAACACGACGATCGACACGGTGTCCTTGTCCAGGCGTTCGACCAGGCGCGTGGCCTGGCGCATGGAGCGCTCGAACGCGCGCCTGTTCTGCGCCGAGCAGTCGATGACGAGCGCAAGGTGCTGCGGGCCCTTGAAAGAGTCGACGGCCGGCTCCTGACGCGGCACGCGCCGCCTGGCAGGCCGGGCGGACGGTTGCGCGAGCAGGTTCCACGAAAGGAGTGCGGCGCAGACAAAGGCCAGCGCGAATCTCATTTCTTGCGCTCTTCCTTCCTTGCGGCATTCGGCTTCTTCACGGCATTCGGCTTCTTCGCGGCGTTCGGGTTCTTCCAGGCATTCGGGTTCGGCCAGGTGCGCAGCGTAAATGCGGACGCCGGCAGGAGATGGTCCCAGGCGAAGGCCTGGTTGTACTCGTCGGCCGGCTGGATGCGCACCGTCTGCAGTTTCCCGTCGATCTTCGCCGAGGCGGTGAACTGGACTTCGGCGACGTCCTGCGGCTGGCGCTGCTTCGAGATGATCGCCACCTTGAGCATGTTCGTCCCGGCCGGGATCACCGACGGCGCGAAGCGGAAGTCCAGCGTCTCGTCCAATTTCACGGGTCCGTTGAAGCCGCCGCTGCGCACGACGAACACCTTCATGGCGGGCGAGCCGCTCCGCGCGCGGAACGCGAAGGAGGACTTTGACGTCCACACCTCGAACGCGGGCGCAGGAGGGTGCACGCGCAGCACGTACGACCACTCCGGGCCGCCCTTCCCCGCCTCGTCCTCCACCCGCAGGCGATACGTGCCCGGCGCGAGGCGGCACGTGCCCACCGGGTCGCACTCGCCCTGGATGAGCGAACCGCGGAAGACGGTGTTCGTGGCGTCCGCGAAGACGGCCAGAGGCTTGTTGCCAGAAGGACCGAACACGCCCAGGCGCGCGTCAAGCGGCGAACCGATGCGGCGTGCGAGGAGGTCGAACGTGTACGCGCCGGGCTTCTCGACCTCGAACACGTGCTCGACCGGGACACCGGCGCGCGCCACGACGCCCGTGAACGCGGTGCAGGCCACGTCTGGCGGCGTCTGCGGCACCGGGTTCGGCCACAGGGTTGCGCCACGCGGATCGACCGGACGCGCACCCGCCTCCACGACGACGGAATAGACGAAGTCCATGCGCCCGCGGTACAGGACGTCATGCACCTCCAGCCGGTAGTCCCCGTCCGCCGGCGGCGTGAACACCAGCACGGGGTCGGGATGGTAGAAGTTGTCGTCCGCAAACGCCACCTCCGAGCCGGAGGCGTCGACGATGCGGAGCGCGGGGTTGAAGAACCCGGGCACGGCGTCGCCGATGTAGGGCTGGAGATCGCGTGCGACGGTGCGCAGCGTGATGGTGCGACCTTTCTGCAAGTGGAGCGTCCACGTGTCCGTCTGCCCCGGCATGATCTGCCCGTCGAGGACGCACGGCAGGTTCGTGACGGCGGGGGCGGGCGGACGCGGGCGGTGCGGCGGCGCATAGAGGGCCTCCTCGACGTGCGGGGCGGCGCTGACAATGAAAGGCCGCGGCGCCGACATCCCGTTCGGCGCGAACACGCGGAGCATCCTCGGGCCGGGCTTCGCGTCCGGGGCCGCAGCCACGGTCACGAGCAGCCTCTGGCTCAGCGACGGCGACGCCTGCAGCGGGTTGCGCCTGACGTAGAGAGCGCGCTCCACCATCGAGATCTTCTGCGCGTCGAGCTCGCCGAGGACCTGCCACCACCGGTTGGAGCGCCATTCGTCCACATGCGCCTTGGGGTCGGTTGGAAGAGGCGGCGCGGTCCGGTCGCCGGCGGCGATTCCGTCAAGCCACTTCGCGAGGTAGCGGAACTGGCTGCCGGGCGCGTTCGGGAAGTTGGGCACCATCTCGACGGACAGCACCTCGACGCCTTCGCCCGACACCGCGACGCGGCTCGCGCCCTTCCCCGGAAAGGCCTGCCCGCCAACGACGATGCGGTTCGTGGTGCCGACCTGGATGCCGCACGGGTAGATGTAGCCCACGTACGGATCGGCGCCCTGCGCCCATGCGGCCGCAGCGGCGAGGAGAATGGTCATTGCCTTTTTCATGCTGTGGCCCTCATGCGTAGATTTCCCTGAGGCGGCCCTCCGACGACGCGGGAGGCAGCACGGTGAGCTTCTTGCCGACCTTGTTCGGCATCTGGCCGTCGGGGTCGATGCCGCACAGCTCGTAGATGGAGCCGAGGAAGTCGACCGGCGTCACGGGGCGCTTGACAACCTTCGAGGCGGTCGCGTCGCTCTCGCCCACCACGCAGCCGCCGCGGAAGCCGCCGCCCGCCACGAGCGCCGAGAAGCAACGCGGATAGTGGTTGCGCCCGCCGTTCCACGGCGGATTGCGGTCGATCTTCGTCGTGCGGCCGAACTCGCCGCTCACCCAGAGGATCGTCTGGTCCAGCAGCTTGCGCTCGTGCAGGTCGCAGAGAAGCGCGGCAACGGCCTTGTCGGTGTCCGCCGTGCGCTGCTTCATGGTCTCGAAGTGGCGCTTGTGGGAGTCCCACCCGCTCATGTTCACGGTGATGTACGGCACGCCGTATTCCACGAGGCGGCGCGCCGCGAGGAGGGACTGCCCGATCCACGTGCGCCCGTAGCGGTCGCGCGTGGCGTCCGTCTCCTGCGAGAGGTCGAACGTGCGCGCCGCGCCGCCCTCGATCACATGGCGGGCCTTCTTGCCGGCCTCGTTGAACTCGCGGAACGTCTCGGGACTGCCGAAGTTGTCGATGCGCGAGAGCAGGTCGAAGCGTCGCCCGATCTCCTGCGGGGTGAGGCCGCCCGGCGGCACGAAGCCGTCCACGACGAACTTCGGCTGGTTCGGGTTGCCGCCCGTCACGAGCGGCGCGTACTGGTCGCCGAGGAAGCCCACCTCGCTGAAGCGTCCCTTCGCGCCGGTGAGGATCACGAACGGCGGCAGGTCGCCGGAGTAGGTCTTCGACTTCATCATCGCCACGACGGCGCCGATTGCGGGATACACGTCGCCGCCGCCCGGGCTGCGCCCCGTCTGCATGAGGTACGTGGCCGTCTCGTGGCCGAAGTGCGGGTGGGTCATCGAACGGATGAACGAGCAGAGGTTCGCGCACTTCGCGAGGTTCGGCCACCACTCGTGTACCTTCATGCCCGGCACGACCGTGTCGATCGCCTTGAGGCCGTTGTTGTAGTCCGCGGACGCGTCCGGCTTGGGGTCGAACGTCTCGAGCTGCGAGGGCCCGCCCCACAGCCACAGTTCAATAACGCTTTTCGCTGCCATCTTCCGCCTCCTCAGTGCTGGTACAGGAATTCGCGCGTGTTCAGGAGCGACCACGCCACGTCCTTCGGGAACCGCCACCGTTCGGCGCCCTTCAGTGCGCCGTGGTGCGCGACGAGCATTCGCTCCTCGGCGGCGGACGGCGGACGCGACAGGAACCGCCAGTAGAGGTCGCGCACGATCTCGCGCATGGCGCGGCTCCGGAACTCCTTGTTGTCCGTGATGCGCGCGAGCTGCCGGAACAGGCGGCCCGAATTGTACAGGAAGAGCCGCTGCTTCGCCGTCACCTCGTTGTGCCGCTCGGAAAGGCGTCCCGTGTCGCGCGCCGGACGACCGAACAGGAGCAGGAACGAATTCGTGATGGAGCCGTCCTCGATCAGAATGCTCCGCCGGTCCTTCGGCAGGAACGTGAACGGCTCCGGGGCGATGGACTGGTAGTCGCGTTTCGCGTCGGTCAGGTCGCAGATCATGTCGTCCAGCACCTCCGCGTCGATGCGGCGGCACCGGAACCCGCCCGTCACCGACCCGCGCCCGTACGCCTTCGAAAGCGCGATCGCGCGCACAAGCGGCTTGAGGCGGAAGCCGTTCTTCCTGAAGATCTCCACGTGTTCGGGAAGCGGCTTCTCGAGGCCGAGCATCCACCAGTCCACCCGCTGCACGAACGCCGCCGCGAACCTGTCGCGCGCCGGCCCGAGCAGGTAGTCCGCGAAGGCGGCCGGGGTGGGGCCGGCCGACGACGGGTCGATGTAGACGATCTCCTCCTTCCACTCGCGCGTGTTCTTCACGCGCACGCGGCGGAAGTACCTGGCGTACGCCTTCTGCTGCGCCGCCGGCAGCGCGGCGTAGTCCTCGCCGAGGAACGTGAGCGCGGCGGCCTCGGCCATGCCCTCCGGCGTGCGGCGCGCCGTGGCGCGGAAGAAGTTCGCCTCCGCGTCCCGGAAGTCGCTGCCCGTCGCGGTGAGCAGTGCGCGCGCAAAGGCGTCCCACGGCTCGTCGTCCTTCACGAACGAGCGGATGCGCCGGTGGTACACGTACACCGCGTTCGGCCAGAGGTTGATCGGGAACTCGCTCTTCACGCGCAGGATGTCGCAGAAGCGCATGCTCCAGTAGTCCGCGAAGGAGTCGGCGGACAGCAGCCTCTCGACGAGCTTGAATCGGCGGAACGCGTCCTTCGAGTCCACGAACGCCTTCGCCTCCTCCACGCTCGGGATGCGCCCGGCGAGGTCGAGGTAGAGGCGGCGCACGAGCACGGGTGCCGTGGCGTCGCCCGAAGGCGTCTCCCAGGACGCGTTCGGCGGCGGCTCCGGAGCAGGCGGCTTGGCCTTCCCCTTCGCCTTTTCCGGGGACTTGCCCTTCGGCTTCTGTACAGGCGCGCCGACGAGCGGCAGACCCGCAAAGGCAGCCGTGCCGCCGATGAACGCGCGGCGCGACACACCCGATCTGACTACGAGTTTTTTCATGGCATTATTAAAGCACGTTGACGGAACGGCCTTGTCACCTGAATGTCACAGTCTCCCGACGCGGATATTATAGCAAAAAGCGAGGCCGCTCGCCTCACGTCTCCCCTGCCGGAAATTATGCTATACTATCTCCGCCATGCCAACCCACGCGCCATCACGCATCTTCCTCTCCCCGCCCTGGACGGGCGAGCCGGAGCGCGCGGCCCTGCGCCGCGCGTTCGCAAGCGGCTACGTCGCGCCGTGCGGGCCGATGGTCGACGAGTTCGACCGACGCCTCGGCGCGCTCGCCGGACAGCACGCCGCCGCCGTCGCCTCCGGCACCGCCGCGCTCGACCTCCTCATGGCCGAGCTGGGCGTCGGACCCGGCGACCGCGTGGTCACCTCCTCGCTCACCTTCGTCGCCACCGTCGGCCCCGCCGTCCACCGCGGCGCGACGCCCGTGTTCGTGGACTCCGACCCCGCCACCGGTCTCATCTCCCTTCCGCTCCTGCGGCGCGCCCTGCGCGACAGGCGCAAGCCCAAGTGCGTGATCGCCGTCGATCTCTACGGACAATGCTGCGACTACGACACCCTCGAGGCGCTCTGCGCCGAACACGACGTGCCCCTCGTCGTCGACGCCGCCGAGTCCGTGGGCGCCACGTCCAACGGACGTCCCGCCGGACACGCCGGCCTCGCCGCCGTCTACTCGTTCAACGGCAACAAGATCATCACCACCTCCGGCGGCGGCGCCGTGCTTTCGCGCGATCCCGAAATCGTCGCCCGCGCCCGTTGGCGCGCCCAGCAGGCGCGCGAGCCCGTGCCGTGGTACGAACACCGCGAAATCGGCTTCAACTACCGCATGAGCAACCTCCTCGGCGCGCTCGGCTGCGCGCAGCTCGACCGCCTGCCCGCGATTCTCCGGCGCAAGCGCCGCATCTTCGCATTTTACGAAAAGGCATTCGCCGCGCGTCCCCAGCTCGGCGCCGTCCCCTTCCCGTGCGCCGCGCCGGAAGAGTCGACGCGCTGGCTGAGCGTGTTTCTCTTCCCCACGCCCGCCGCACGCGACGCCGTGGCCGCACGCCTCGCCGCCGCCAATATCGAGAGCCGCCCTGTGTGGAAGCCGCTCCACCTCCAGCCCGCGTTCCGGAAGTGCCGCGTCTACGGCGGCGCCGTCGTGGAGGATCTCTTTTACCGCGGGCTCTGCCTGCCGTCCGGCGCCGGACTCACCCGAAAGGACCTTGCGCGCATTGAAGCGTGTCTGTGACATCCTCCTCGTGCTGCTGGCCGCGCCGCTCTGGCTGCCCGTCCTCGCGCTCACTGCGCTCGCGGTGCTGATCGCCGAAGGACGCCCCGTGTTCTTCACGCAGACGCGCGCCGGCCTCCGCGGACGCCCCTTCCGCATCGTGAAGTTCCGCTCGATGCGCACGGGCGCGGGCGCGGACGCGGAACGCCTCGGACGCTTCGGACGTTTCCTGCGCGCGAGTTCGCTCGACGAACTGCCCGAACTTCTGCTCGTACTGACGGGGAAGATGTCGCTCGTGGGGCCACGCCCCCTTCCCACGCGCTACCTCTCGCGCTACTCGCCCGAGCAGATGCGCCGGCACGAGGTGCGTCCCGGCATCACGGGCTGGGCGCAGATACACGGACGCAACACCCTCGAATGGGAGGCGCGTTTCGCGCACGACGTGTGGTACGTCGACCACCGCTCGCTGTGGCTCGACGCGAAGATCCTCTTCCTCACGGTCGCCACGGTCTTCACCGCACGCGGCATTGCAGAGGAAGGCGAGGCCACGATGTCGTCATTCAAGGGAGAACGGCAAGGGACAGACTGACCCAATGCGGACGGGGCGCATCTGGTCTGTGCGCAGGATGCCCCTCGTGGCAGTCCGCGCCAAAATGAGACGACGGCGCCTCGTCTCCGCAGGGAAATGCGGAATATGGTATACTATCCGCTTTTCGGTAAAAGAGGTAAAAATGAAAGACGGCAAATTCAGGCTGCTTGTTATCAACCCAGGCTCGACTTCGACGAAGGTCAGCCTCTTCGAGGACGAGACGTCGGTCTTCGAGCGGAAGCTCTTCCACGAAGCGTCCGAGCTTCTGAAGTTTTCGCACGTCAACGACCAGATGCCGTTCCGGCGCGGCGTGATCCTGGACATGCTCAAGGCGGAGGGCGTGGATCCCGACACGATCGACGCGTTCGTCGGCCGCTGCGGCGGAACGCACTCCCAGCCCAGCGGCGTCATCCGCGTTGACCAGAACCTCTACAACGACGCCGTCAAGGGCCTTGACGGCTCGGAGCATCCCGCCAAGCTCGGGGTGATGCTCGCGTGGAAGTTCGCGGAGGAGTTCGGGAAGTCCGCCTTCACGCTCCATCCCACGACCGTGGACGAGCTCAACGACTATGCGCGGCTCACGGGCATCAAGGGCGTGTACCGCTTTGCGCATACGCACTGCCTGAACCAGAAGGCCGTGGCCGAGTTCCACGCCAAGAAGATCGGCCGCAGGTACGAGGACTGCAACTTCATCGTCGCACACATCGACGGCGGCATCACGGTGGCCGCCCACGAGCACGGCCGGACGGTGGATAGCAACATGGGCGCGGACGGCGACGGCGCGTTCTCCCCCACCCGCATCGGCTCGCTGCCGGTCTTGACGGTGCTCAACTACCTTGAGACGCATTCCGTCGACGACCTGCGCCGCCGCTGCACGCGCTCCGGCGGATTCGTCGATTTCTTCGGCACGTCCAACTCCGACACGATCCACGCGCTTGTGGAAAAAGGCGACAAGAAAGCGACGCTTGTCTGGAACACGATGATCTACCAGATCTGCAAGCAGATCGGCGAGATGGCGGTGGTCCTCTGCGGAAAGGTGGACGGCATCGTCCTCACCGGCGGACTCGTCCGCTTCGCCGACATCGTCAAGGGCATCGAGAAGCACTGCGGGTTCATCGCGCCGGTCAGCGCGTATCCGGGTGAGATGGAGCAGGAGGCGCTGGGGCTCTCGGCGCTCAAGGTGCTGCGCGGGGAATGTGCGGCGCTCACGTATTCCGGACGCGACGTGTGGCAGGGCTTTGAAGGAATGGATCTTTAATCCGAAGGAAGTCCGGCCGGGGAAAGAAGGGAACAATGGTCACTGTCTTCGAGGAGCAATGTTCGGCCGTCGGCGGCGGATGGACGGCGATGCGCTACCACGACGACGAAGGCGACCGTGTGTCCGACATGCTGTCGTTCAAGTCGGTCTTCGAGATCAATCCATTCGAGGTTGGGCGTGGACACGCTGCGGAGAGACGTGGGTACAACGTCCGAAAAGGCGTGGTGTTTGATGCACTTGACGTAAAGCCGTTGCTGCGCAAGGCCTTTTCGTCCCTTTCCAACGGCGAGATGCGCCGCGTACTCCTTGCCCGGGCGTTGCTGAGATGCCCCGAACGGCTGGTTGTGCGCGATCCCTTCAGCGGACTCGACCCCGACTGGCGTGATAGGATGTGCGCCCTTCCGGAGGCCATTCGCGGATTGGGAACCGAACTCGTGTTGGAGGGTGCGGACGCGGTGCGGAACAAGGCGGATGGCGTTTCATGGGCGAAGAACCGGCGAAGCGGTGTCCGCGCGCAATCAGGGAACCCTAAGCCCGTAGTGGAAATGCGGGGCGTCGATCTGGCATTCGGGCACCGTGTGCTGTTCAAGGATTTTTCCTGGACTGTTTGCGAGGGTGAGCGGTGGGTTTTGCGCGGGCCGAACGGAAGCGGAAAGACGACGCTTCTCGCGCTTGTCACAGGGGACTCCCCTCTTTCATACGCATTTGACATTCGCCTTTTCGGCAAACGGCGAGGGAAATCCGGCGTGGTGCTCGCAGATCTTCGCCGCCATGTCGGAACGGTGTCCGCGGAACGCGAGGCGATGCTCGGCGAACCGGTGGAGGTGCAGTTGGACGCCGCGCTCGTCCAGACGACGCGCCTGCTGCTTCTTGACGAACCATGCTGCAATCTCTCGGCCCAACGGTCGCGGGCGGCGCTGGAGCGCGTCGCACGGTGGCTGGACGCGCATCCGAAAGTGGCGGCGGTGTGCGTGGCGCATTCCAAGGCACATGTCCCTGCAGGATTCGACCGACAGCTCATGTTGCCGGTCACGAATGGGAAGCTCGTGTGCCAATGAGATAATGTTGCCGATCCCAATGTTGCCGATGGCACGCGGCCCTTCCACTAGGGGGCGAGGACGTTCTTGGCGGCGGGGACGTCCGGGGAGAAGTAGAACTCCTGGCCGGTCGCGTCCGTCACGCTGCGCCAGAGGTCGCCGCTGAGGGACACCTGCTGGCGCTCGATCGTCGCGAGCTTGATCGGCACGAGCGTGTAGAGGTCGCCGTTGGAGCCGACCACGCAGTTCGTGCGCCCGGCCATGGCCGCATGCACCGCCGCGCGCGCGAGGAGGTAGCAGCGGATGGCGTCCGTGCCGCGTGCGGGCACGCTGCGGATCATGTAGCTCGGGTCGAAGTACTTCACGCTCGCCTCCACGTCCTTCTCCTTGAAGTAGGCGGAGATGCGGCGCTTGAGATAGTCGCCGATGTCCTTCTTGAGCACGTTGCCGCTCGCGTCGCGCGTCTCTTCCGCATTCTGGAAGAACTTCTGTCCCGCACCCTCCGCCACGACGATCACGGCATGCGTCTTGCCGCTCTGGAAGCGGCGCTCGAGCGCGGCGAGAAGGCCCTGCGGCCCGTCCAGGTCGAAGTCCGTCTCGGGGATGAGGCAGAAGTTCACCACCGGGTTCGCCACGGCGGCGTAGGCGGCGATGAAGCCGGAGTCGCGGCCCATGAGCTTCACGAGGCCGATGCCGTTGAACGTGCCCTTCGCCTCCACGTGCGCGTCGCGGATCACGTGCGTGGCCTCGGCGACGGCCGTCTCGAAGCCGAAACTCGGTCCCACGAACTGGAGGTCGTTGTCGATCGTCTTCGGCACGCCGATCACGGAGATGGAGAGCTTGCGCCGCAGACACTCCTCCGCCACGTCGCGCGCGCAGCGGAGCGAACCGTCGCCGCCGATGCAGAAGAGGACGTTGATGTTCATCCGCACGAGCGTATCAACGATGACCTCGGTCGGCTGACGTCCGCGCGAGCTGCCGAGGATCGTGCCGCCGTGCTCGTGGATCGTATCGACCGCGTCGGGGTCGAGCAGCAGGGGCGTGTAGCCGCAGGCGGGGTTGAGCCCGGCGTAGCCGAAGCGGATGCCGTAGATGGTCTGGATGCCGTAGTCGAAGGAGAGGATCTCCACGATGCCCTTGATCACGTTGTTGAGGCCGGGACACAGCCCGCCCGCCGTGAGGATGCCCGCGCGCGTCCAGCTGGGGTCGTGGAAGATCTTCGCCTTCGGACCGGCGCGCTCGAACGACGGCTCATGGCCGAGCTTCTCGCGCAGCCAGTCGAGGAGCGGCACGTCCTCGCTCATCAGCACGCGCGCGCCGTCGGGCACGAACTCGTGCTTGCGCACGGGCGACACGATGCGGCACTCGCCGAGCGTGTCCACGTCGAACGGGTAGTCCTGCGGCGCCGCCGCGACCTTCTCCAATGTCGGTGACATATTCACTTCTTCCTCATGTTTCCTTCACGGTGCCCTTCAGCACGGCGATGAACGCCGACTGCGGCACGTTGACATGTCCGAATTCCTTCATGCGCGCCTTGCCGCGCTTCTGCTTTTCGAGCACCTTCATCTTGCGCGTCACGTCGCCGCCGTACAGCTTCGCCAGCACGTCCTTGCGGAACGGGCGAATGTCCTCGCGCGCGATGATCTCGCGGCCGATCGCGGCCTGCACGGGGATCTTGAACTGGTGGGGCGGAATCGTGTCCGCAAGCGCCTTGCAGATCTGGATGCCGCGCGCGCGCGCCTTGGAGCGGTGCACCATCGTCGCGAAGGCGTCCACGGTCTCGCCGTTCAGGAGCACGTCCATGCGCACGATGTCGCTCTCCTGGTAGCCGTCGGGCTCGTAGTCCATCGAGGCGTAGCCGTGCGAGACGCTCTTGAGCGTGTCGTGGAAGTCGATGAGGATCTCGTTCAGCGGCAGGCGGCAGTGGAGCATCACGCGCTTCGCGTCCATCGACTCCGTGCCCTCCACCGTGCCACGCCGGTCCATCACGATGCGCATCACGTCGCCGATCGACTCGTTAGGCGTGATGATGCGGGCCTTGAGGACGGGCTCGGAGATGGATTCCAGCGTGGAGGGGTCCGGCATCTGGAGCGGGTTGTCGAGGTCGCGCTCCTCGCCGCCCTTCATCTTGAGCTTGTAGACGACGCCCGGCGTGGTGGAGATGATGTCGAGGCCGAACTCGCGCCGCAGGCGTTCCTGCACGATCTCCATGTGGAGGAGGCCGAGGAAGCCACACCGGAAGCCGAAGCCGAGGGCGATGGAGCTCTCGTGGTGGAAGGTGAACGCGCTGTCGTTGAGATGGAGCTTCTCGAGGCCCTGCGCCACCTTCGGGAACTCGTCCGTGGACATCGGGTAGATGCCGCAGAACACCGTGGGGTGGATGTCGTGGAAGCCGGGAAGCGGCTCGTCCGCGCCGAACTTCGAGGTCGTCACGGTGTCGCCGATCTTGATCTCGCTCGGGTCCTTCACCGTGCCCACGAGGTAGCCGACCTGTCCGGCGGAAAGGCAGTCGACCGGCTTCTTGCCGGGCGAGAAGATGCCGACTTCGTGGATCGTGGTCGAGACGTGCGAACCCATGAACGTGACGCCCTGGCCGGCCTTCACGCTGCCGTCCACCACGCGCACGTAGGTGATCACGCCGCGGAACTCGTCGAACACGCTGTCGAACACGAGCGCGCGCAGGGGCGCGTCAGCGCCGCGCGTCTTCGGCGGCGGGATGCGCTTCACGATCGCCTCGAGCACGTCGGGACACCCCACGCCCGTCTTCGCGCTCACGAGGAGCGGGTCGTCCATCGGGATCGCGAGGATGTCCTCGATCTCGCGGCTCACCTCCTTCACGTCGGCGCCGGGGAGGTCCACCTTGTTGAGGACGGGCACGATCTCGAGGTGGGCGTCCTGCGCGAAGTAGGTGTTCGCGACGGTCTGGGCCTCCACGCCCTGCGCGGCGTCGACCACGAGGAGCGCGCCCTCGCAGGCGCCCATCGAGCGGCTCACCTCGTAGGCGAAGTCCACGTGGCCGGGCGTGTCGAGAAGGTTGAAGAGGTAGGTCTTGCCGTCCTGCGCCTTGTACTCCATCGACACCGGATGGCTCTTGATCGTGATGCCGCGCTCGCGCTCGAGGTCCATGGCGTCGAGGGTCTGCTCCTTCAGCTCGCGCGCGCTGACGGCGTGCGTGAGCTCGAGGATGCGGTCCGACAGCGTGGTCTTGCCGTGGTCCACATGCGCGATGATGCAGAAGTTGCGGATGTTGTCGAGCGTCTGTTCCATGGTCAGGTGCGGACAAGGAGGTCGTTGCGGTAGAGGGCGCGCACGGCGTCGCAGTCCTGCGTGTGGCCGGCCCGGTAGGACACCACGGTGCCGACGAACCGGTCGGGGCCCGTGAGGGCGAGGGCGGCGAGGAGGTCGAGCGAGGCGCGGTGCCAGACGGGCTCGAGGAACTTGTCGGTCCCCTCCAGCGGAAAGCGCGGCTCGCCGTACCAGCGGCGCGGGCCGTGGATCAGGATGTTGTTCTTGTCGTAGCCGAGGTTGCGCGTGTCGGCGAAGAGGAGTCCGACCGTCTTGGCGAGCAGGTACTGGCGGTGCGTCGCGTTCGTGCGCGCGTAGGCGCCGTAGCGGAACGTCTCGGGCGTGACGTCGAAGACGATGCGCTGGTCGCCGATGACGGTGTCCCAGCTGATCGCCACGTCGAGGCGCAGGCGGCGCGAGCCGTCGTCGGGGAGGAAGAGGAGGAAGTCGCCGCGCGTGCCGCCGAACGCGAGCGGCTCCTTCACGGTCACGTACGCGGCGTCCTCGTCCGTCTCCACGACGCCCGCCTTCTCGACGGCCTCCACGAGCGGCAGGGACGACTCGTCGAAGAGCGGCGGGTCGCCCGAATTGGTCTTGAGCACCACGTTGTCGAGACCGAGTCCCGCGCGGAGCGCGATGATGTGCTCGACCATGCGCAGGTAGTTGTGGGGCGACCCGGAACGCAGCACGAGGTTGCGCGCGCTCGTCCAGAGGTTGGCGATGTCCACGCCCGTGTCCAGCTGCTCGGGCTGGTCCGTGCGGCGGATCCACCAGCCGGGGCGCGCGGACGGCGCGAACGTGATCGTGCGGCGCTCGCGTCCGCGGAACGTGCCCACGCCCGCCACGCTCGCCTCCGCGGCGAGGGTGGTGCGCTTCGCCGGCCAGCCGCGCCAGCCTTCGGGCGCGAGGCGCACCTCGTCCACCGCCTGCGCGTTGAACCGCGCGAGCGCGGCGTCGAGCGAGGCCTGCGAACCACGCACGAGGCGACAGGGCGGATAGGCGAATTCCGGACGTCCAGACATCTTGCTCACTTCCACTTCTTGGGCTCGGTGGGGTTGTCGACGATCTTCTGCAGCGCAGGGGTCACGACGGTCTCGCGCTCCGTCTTGCCCTGGAACATGGCGACCACCTCCGAGAACCATACGCCGAAGGAGGCGTTTGCATTCCCGAGGGACGTATCGTACTTGGGGTCGCGGAAGTAGAGCTTCCGGCACGCGGGGTCGAGGCACAGGACCGTGGGATAGCAGGAGATCGCGGTGAACTTCGGCGCCGCGTCGCCCTTCCGCTTCGCGTTCGCGGCGGCAGTCGCCGACACGGCGAACTTCGTGAGGAAGTCGATCTCCGGCTGCTTCAGCGGACGCGCGTCAATCGTCGTCGGCTTCGGCGGCGGCCCCCTGCGCCTGCCGCGTCCCTGCACCTGCGGCTCCTCCGGCTTGCCCGGCTTGAGCCGCCACACGAGCAGCACGCAGTTCGCCGGGACAAAGTCCTTTGCGAACGCCCGGTGCTTCAGTACCTTCGACTCCAACAGCCTGGACTTTTCGTCCCCGCCCACCACCAGCGCCACAAAGAGCGGCTGCTGGCACTTCCACGCCACCTCCTTCGCCTCCGCGAGCTTCGTATACATCGGCTTTTTCGTCTTCAGCGCCTTCGCCACGGCCGCCTCGTCGGGCTTCTCCGGAAGCGGCGCCTCCTGCGCCTTTGCCGGCTCCTGCGCGGGCTTCGCCTCTTTCGCCGGTTTTGCCTCTTTCGCCGGCGGATCTGCCTTCTTCGCGTCGGGCGCGGCCGACAGCGCCAGTGGCGCAACCGCGACCAACGCGGCCGCCGCCGCCCATTTGAACGTCATTCTCATGATTCACCTTTCTTTCCCGCCAGGCGACGGGCGAGAACCGGAAGCCCGGGATCGCGCGCGCCCGCCGTGACGATTGCGCCGAATGCGTCGGCGCGCGCACGGAGGTAGGACTCCGCCTCCTTCAAGTCGTTGACGAGCGCCACCGCGCCGGACGCGTCCGCAAGACGCGCCGCAAGGGCGTCGGAGTTGACGCTTCTGTCCGCCGTGCCGCCCGCGTCGTACACCGGCAGCAGCACGAGCGCGTCCTGCGGACGCAGCACGCCGCGGAACATCTCCGCGAGCGCGTCCATCATCTTGCGCAGGGGCCCGTAGCCGTGCGGACGCCACACTGCGGCCACGCCGCGCGGGTAGGCCTCCGCGAGCGTCGTCCACATCGCGTGCAGCTTCTCCGGGTTGTGGGCGTAGTCGTCGTAGACGGCGACCTGCCGGTCGCCGCACACGAGCGCACCCACGCGCTGGAGGCGCCGCTCGACGCCCGGGAACGAGGCCAGCGCGGCGCCCGCCTGCGCGGGGTCCGCACCGAGCGCGCACGCCATCGCGAGCGCGAGCCGCGCGTTCGCGCGGTTGTGCGCTCCAGGCATCGGAAGCGCGCCGACTGCGTCTTCCATCTCCTGGGTAAAGCGGCAGGCATGCCGATTCCCCGACGAGTCGCGTCCGTCGACGACGGGACCCGGCACGTCGCGGACGAACGCGTCGAAGACGGCGTCCATCTCCTCTTTCGAGTAATGGTCGGCGGACGCGTTCGTGACGATCGCGGCGTACGGCTTGAACGCGGTCAGCGACTTGTCGCTTTCGTCGACCTCCGCCACGGCGTACTCGCCCGCACCCTTCCGCACGGACCCCACGCGCGTGCCCCCCGCATCCCAGCCCGCGATCTGCGCGCCGTTCACGACGAGCGGGTCGAACCCGCATTCGGCCAGCAGATGGCCGAGGATGGCCGTCACGGTGGACTTGCCGCACGTGCCGGCCACGGCCACGAGCCTGCGGCGGGAGAGCAGCTGGGAAAGCGCCGCCGCGCGGTGCACCACGGGGATGCCGCGCGCGCGCGCCGCCGCGAGGTCGGGATTCGCGTCCTCGATGGCCGTCGAGACAACCAGCTGCTCCGTCGCGGCGTCCACGCCCGACCCGTCGTCCGGAGACAGCCGCACGCCCTGCGCGGCCAGCGCGTCCAGGACGGGCGTGCGCGTTCCACCCACGCGCAGCGTGCGGTCTGCGCCCGAAACGGCATGCCCGGCGTCGAGATACGCCTGCGCAAGCGCGCTCATCCCGACGCCGCCGATGCCGACCAGATGGATCGTGCCCGCCATCGTTCCAGCCGGTTACTTCCCGAAGGGATTGGGAACCTTCTTGAGCATGCCCTCGACCGCGCCCTTCGCGCCCTCGCCGAGGTTCTTCGCGCCGTCGCCAATCGCCTTGCCGGCGTTCTTCGCGCCTTCAACGGCTTTTTCGGCGATGCCAGGCTCGTCGTCCTTCTTCTCGCCACCGGGAAGCACGTTGTTCAGAAGCCCTTTCGCGCCGCTCAGCACGTTGGACGTGCCGCCGCTGATCGCGCTGGTCGCGCCGCCGAGCACGTTGGACGCGCCGCTCAGGACGTTGGAGACGCCGCCGCTCACGATCGCGCCCGCGTTGCCGACGAGATTCGTCACGCCGCTGCCGATCGCGCCGCCAAGCGCGCCGGCGATGTCGCCGAGGCCGCTCACGGACCCCTTCGCCTTCTCCCAGACCTGGTCGGCGACCTCCTTCATGGAGGCGCCGTCCTTCGAGTTCTTGCCGATGTCGGTGAAGGTGGGCAGCGGGATCGGAAGCGTCACCTTGCGGTACTGCACCTTCGTGCCGGCGATGTCGAGCTTGTCGATCACCACGTGCGGCGTGTCGTCCTCGGCGGCGTCCTTCTTCTTGTCCTTCTTCTCGTCTGACGCGGCCTCGTCCTTCTTCTCGTCGCCCTTGAACGGCTTGAGGATCACGTCGAAGTTGCTTTCGCCGGCGTCGTTGTAGACCAGGCCGACGTAGGTGGAGTCGACGAGGATGTCGTGGAACACCATCGGCTTCTTCGCCAGGTCGCCCGTCTCCAGGCCGATGTTGAGCGACTTGAGGCTGAAGGCGTCAGGCTCCGGGAAGCCCTTCGGGTTCACCAGCTTCACGCCGGCGATCTCGATCTTCGCGGGGGCGTCGTCCTTGCCGAAGTCCGTGAGCGTGAGCGTGGCGAGCTCAAACGCGCCGGAGCCGACGGCCGCGCGCACGTCCTTGATCGTCACCTTGTCGATCACGACCTTCGTCTTGCCCGGCTCCTTCTCCTTTTTCTCCTTCGGGCCCAGCTTCTTGTTGACCTCCGCGATGATGCGGTCAAAGTTGTTGGAGCCGGCCGCGTCGAACACGTAGCTTGCGTACGGCGAGCTGATCGTGATGTCGCGCACGTGGATCGTGCTCGACAGCAGCGACGAGACCTCCACGTCCACGCTGAGCAGGCCGAGCGAGAACGCGTCCTTCTCGGCATAGCCCTCGGGGTTGGCGAGCTTCACGCCGGAGACGAGCAGCTTGCCCGTGTAGGGGTTCAGGCTGAGGCGCTCGAGGTTGAACGCCGTGCCCGTGTAGCTCGGCACAAGCGCGTTCGCAAGCGACGTGCCGACGGGGTTGATCCAGAGCGGCAGCGTCAATAGCGCCACGATGACGAAGAGGAGCAAACCGCCAATGGTCCACAGCAGGCCCTTGAGGATCCGCCGCCCCAGCGACTTCTTCTTCGGCGTTTCGGCAGCGGACGTTTCGGCCGCTGGCGTCTCGGCTGCCGGCTTCTCGGCAGCGGTCTTTTCGGTTTCAGGTGTTGTATCCATTTCTTTCTCCTTTAAGATGTGCGGTGTATATTTTACCCTTCTTTGAGCACTCCGGTCAAGGCGAGAAGTACATCTTCTTCAGAAACCACGCCCACGATCTCGCCCGACGCCTCGTCGAAAACACTCGCCACGGGCTGCCGCACGCGGCGCATCAGGGGCAGGATGTCGTCGCCGCGCGTCTGCGAGGCGATGCGCAGCGCGGGCGCGGCGGCGTCCGCCGCGGCCGGGTGCATCAGGTCGGCGGCGGAAAGCGCCTGGAGGTCGAGGACGCGCGCGATGAGGGTGCGCTCGAAGGACGTGAGGCGCGTCGAGCCGTCCTTGTCGGCGACGAGCGTGCGGAACCCGGCGCGGGACATCCCCAGGCGCCCGCCCTTCATCGGCCGCACCTTGAACACCACGCGCGTGACCGCCGCGAACACGCCGACGAGCGGCGAGAGGACGGACTCGAGCGGACGGTAGACGCGCATCGCCGCAAGCGTCCGCCGGAGCGGGCGCGTCGCGAACAGGAGCTTGGGCAGGTACTCCCCGACGAACAGCATCAAGGCGGCGACGAACAGCGACCAGGCCGTCTGGATCAGGCGGGAGTCGGAGAAAAGGCGCAGCGCCAGCACCGCCGACACGGTCGACACCGTCACCGCCGCGAGGTTGTTCCCCACAAGGAGCGTCGTCACCACGCGCGACATGTTCCCCAGCGCCTTCGCGAGCCGCCGCGCCCGCTTCGACCCCTGGCGCACGAGCGGCAGCAGCCGCACGCGCGAGACGGAGAGGAACCCCGTCTCCATGCCGGCGCAGAACCCGGCCGCGCAGACGGCCGCCAGGAGGACGAGCAGGAGGAGAAAGTCCTTCATCGCACGTCCTCCTCGTCGTCGTCCACGACGGGCTTCACGATCAGCTCGAGGATGTCGCCGCGCGTGATCACGCCGGCCGTGCCGCCCCAGCGGTCCGTGACAAGCGCGATCTTCCGCCCCGTCTTCATGAAGAGGACGAGCAGGTCGTCCAGCCCCTCGTGCTCCGAGACGCGCAGCGGGCGTTCGGTCGCGGCGGCCACGCGCCGCGCGGGGTCCGCCAGCAGGCGCTCGGTGTCGAGAAAGCCCTCAACGTGGTCCATGTCGCCGCGGTAGACCGGCAGGAACGGATAGTCGGACGCCTCGGCGCGCGCGACCTTCTCCGCGTCCGGCAGCGTCGCCTCCACGCCCACGAGGTGCACGCGCGGCGTCATCTCGTTGTGCGCGTAGAGGTCCGGCAGGCGCATCACGCCCTCCACCATCGACGCCTCCTCGCGGTCGAGTTCGCCCGACGCGGCGGCGGACTCCACGACCGTGCGCATCTCGTCGTCCGACAGCGCGCGCCGCTCGCGCGTGAGCAGGTTCCCGAACACGCGCGAGCCCGCCACCATCAGGCGCGAGAACGGCGCCGTCAGCACGAGGCACACGTTCAGCGCGCGCGCGCAGGCCGGCGCCAGCCTCTCCGCATGGCGCAGGGCCAGCTGCTTGGGGACGATCTCGCCGAACATGAGCAGCAGAAGGGTGAACAGCGGCACCGACAGCATCTCCGCGTAGCGCGGGACCATCCGCTCCAGCAGCAGGTAGCCGAGACCGGCGATGGCGAAGTTGACGAGCGTGTTGCCGGCGAGAATCGCGGAGAGCACGCGGGACGGCTCCGCCAGCCACGCGGCGATCCGCGCGCCCAGCACGGGACGCCGGTCCTTGAGCCGCCGCACCTGCAGCGGCGTAAGGGAGAAGAGCACCGTCTCAGAGGCCGAGAAGAAGGCCGAGAGCAGGAACAGGGCGAACAGCGCGGAAACTGACAGCAGGATGAACAACGCCCCGGCCCGTCACAGTTCCGTCAGGTTTTCCACCGTGATCTTCGTGCGATGGCGCGAACCGAGCGTCTCGACCTCGAGCACGCTCACCATCCAGCGTTCGCCGAACTTCTTCACGCGCGTGCCCCAGAGGCGGCGCAGCGGCTTCATCCCGTCGGCAAGCTGCTCCGCCTGCATGAGGCAGCCCGTCTTCTTGTCCGCCCACAGGCGCACGGCCTCGAGGCCCGCGATCTTCTCCGGCGGGCGCACGAGGATCACCATGCACGTCTGCCCGTGCACCGTCTCGCCCTCGCGCTCGGCCTCGTAGGCCGCGTCCGTCCACCAGAGGAAGTCGAATGTAAGGTCCAGCCACGTCACGTCGGTGTCCATCACGCGCGCGAGCGGCGAACCGACCTCCTGGACCGCGCCGCCCGAGACGAGCCGGATGTCCGGACGCGCCTTGCCGCGACGCGAGATCTCCACCGAGGCGAGCTCGTTCGTCTCGTGCCGCGCGAACAGCTGGATCAAGAGGCGCGTCTCCTCCAGGCTCCGCTGCATGACGAGGCTGTAGTCGCACTCCTTCTGCACGATGCCCTTGCGGTTGCGCAGGATCAGCGCGCCCGTCAGCTTGATCGGACGCATCGGCAGCATGTCGCGGCAGGCGGCCAGCACGTCCGCCGCAGACGCCTGCAGCGTCAGCCGGGGCGGCGCCTTCGCCGTGCGCGCCACCTCGTCCAGGGCGGTCGTATCCTGCGCGGCGGCCGCCGCCACGGCCGCCGCGCAAATGCATGCCACCAGAGACTTCATTTCCCGACTCCCTTCAGCTTCGCCTCGAGCGCCTTGTTGACGGGTCCGCCGACGGTGCGGCCCAGTTCGTAGTACTCCCGCGCCGTTTCAAGGTCTTCGCCCTGCTGGAGCAGCAGGTTCGCGAGGTTGTAGTACGGGAGGTACGACCTCGGATGCGCGCGCATCGCCCGCTCAAGCGTGCCCTGCGCCGCATAGTAGCTCTTCGTGCCCGCCTGCGCCGCCGCACGCAGCAGCAGCGCGTTCAGGTCCTTCGGACGCTCCTTCAGCATCGACTCCAGCAACACGTCCGCCGCCGCATAGTCCTGCGCGCGGAGGTCCTTCATCGCCTGCGCGATGCGCCCGTCCCAGTCCTTCGGCAGCGGCGCGGGCCGCTTCGCCTCTTCTTTCTTGGGCTCTTCGCTTTTCACCTCGTCCTTTTCCGGCGGCGGAGGCACGGGCTTCTTGACCTCGTCTTTCGGAGGTTCCGGCTTCTTGGTCTCTTCTTTCTTCGCCTCTTTCTTCCTGGGCGTAGGCTTGGGCTTCGGAGGCTCCTCCTCGTCCTCGATGCCGTGTTCCTTGTTCCAGCGCTTCTGCAGCTCGGTCGTGTCGGTCACGGAGACGGGGCGCACGTTCTCGTTGACCTGCGCGAAGCGGATGGCGTCTATGGCCGCCGTGCAGGCCGCGCGGCGGAGGCGAAGCGGCGCGAACTCGGCGCTCTCGGCGCGGTCGGGGTGTTCGGCCTCCACGCGGTCGAGCTCGCCGAGTGCGAGACGGTAGTTTTCAAGCGCCTTTTCCGAATCGCCTTCCAGCGACGCGTCCTGCGCGAGTTCGATGTAGTCGTTCGCCGGCTCGAGCAGGCGGTGCAGACGCGGCGGCGAGTTCGTGCCGTCCTCGTCCGATCCGAACGGCCAGTACCATGCACCCTGCGCGCCAAGCGCGAAGGTGCATGCAACGATGAAAAGGGCGTTCCTCATGCAGCCGTACCTTTCAGCCTTCAGTTCTTGAAACTGTGGATCGGGGCGGGGATGCGCCCCTTGCGGTTCACGAAGCGCGAGCAGTCGAAGCCGTTCACCGACATGATCGGGGCATGGCCGAGAAGGCCGCCGAACTCGACGGACTCGCCCACGCCCTTGCCGACGACGGGGATGATGCGCACGGCCGTCGTCTTCTGGTTGACCATGCCGATCGCCGCCTCGTCCGCGATGATGCCGGCGATGGCGGCGGCGGACGTGTCGCCGGGAACGGCGATCATGTCGAGGCCCACGGAGCAGACGCACGTCATCGCCTCGAGCTTCTCGATCGTGAGCGCGCCCGCCTCCACGGCGTCGATCATGCCCTGGTCCTCCGACACGGGGATGAACGCGCCCGAAAGGCCGCCCACGTAGGAGCTCGCCATCACGCCGCCCTTCTTCACCTGGTCGTTCAGGAGCGCAAGCGCCGCCGTCGTGCCCGGCGCGCCGGGATGGGCGAGGCCGATTTCCTTGAGGACGTCCGCCACCGAGTCGCCCACGGCGGGCGTCGGCGCGAGCGAGAGGTCGATGATGCCGAACGGCACGCCGAGACGGCGCGACGCCTCCTGCGCCACGAGCTGGCCCACGCGCGTGATCTTGAACGCCGTCTTCTTGATCGTCTCGCAGAGCGTCTCGAAGTCCGCGCCGGGAATCTGCGAGAGGGCGTACTTCACCACGCCCGGGCCGCTCACGCCCACGTTGATCACGGCGTCGCCTTCGGAGACGCCGTGGAACGCGCCCGCCATGAACGGGTTGTCGTCCGGCGCGTTGCAGAGCACCACGAGCTTCGCGCAGCCGAGCGAGTCGCGGTCCTTCGTGCGCTCCGCCGTCGCCTTCACGATCTCGCCCATGAGGCGCACGGCGTCCATGTCGATGCCCGTCTTCGTGGAGCCCACGTTCACGCTCGAGCAGATGCGATCCGTGACGGCAAGCGCCTCGGGGATCGAGCGGATGAGCATCTCTTCCGCCGGCGTCATGCCCTTCGCGACGACGGCGGAGAAGCCGCCGAGGAAGTTGACGCCCAGCTCGCGCGCCGCGCGGTCGAGCGTGCGGGCGATCTCCACGTAGTCCCCGGGACTGTGGCAGCACGACGACCCCACGAGCGCCGCCGGCGTGATCGACACGCGCTTGTTGACGATCGGGATGCCGAACTCGCGCGCAATCTCCTCGCCCGTCTTCACGAGACGCCCCGCGCACCGCAGGAGCTTCGCGTAGATGTTGGCGCAGCAGGACTCGAGGTTCGAGTCGGCGCAGTCGAGAAGCGACACGCCCATCGTGATCGTGCGCACGTCCAGGTTCTCGTCCTGGATCATCTTGTTCGTCTCAAGGACTTCGCTGATGTTTATCATGGCTATCCTCTTAAATAGCTTGGAGCTTGGAGCTTAGAGCTTAGGGCTTGGAGCTTGAAGTTTGAAGTTTGGAGATTTCAAACCTCTAAGCTAAAAGCTCAAAGCTCAAAGCTCAGATCCTATGCATCTTCTCGAAGATCTCCTCCTTCTGGCACTTCGCCTGGAGGCCGAGGGACTCGCCCACCTTGGCGAGGCCCTCTGCGACGTCGCCGAACGGACGCGATGCGCCGGACATGTCGACGATCATCATCATGTTGAAGAAGTCCTGCACGACCGTCTGCGAGATGTCGAGTATGTTGATGCCGTTTTCCGCGAGGTAGGTGCACGTCTTGGCGAGGATGCCGACCGTGTCCTTCCCGACGACTGTTATGACTGCTTTTTTCATGTGCGGATAGTATAGCACAATTCACCTGCGGCGTCATACACAAAGTCCATCGTATGGGCTGCTCGGTTGCAGGGCAACCGAACAGCCCATGCGCAAGGGGTACGCTCGCTTCGCTCGCTGGGGGTGAGGGCTATAGGGTTGCGCGACTGCCGATGTCTGCTTCTGAACCCATAGCGACTCGGAGACGTCCGCCTTCCTGTCGCGCCCTATAGCGTCGAGGACCTGACCAAACGACGGAGTGAAAATTGACCAAATGACGGAGTAGAAACTGACCAAATGACGGAGTGAAAATCGACCAAACGACGGAGCACCATTGCGCTCTTTCAGCAGTTATGATATAATACCGGCCGGTTTCGCCTTGTTTTCACCATTTAAGGAGGATGCCATGGCAAGAAATGAATATAGGCTGCGAATAGCGGACACATTACTGCAGACAGAGCTTCTATCTGCAGGTGCAGTTCTTGTCGAAGGTGCCAAATGGTGCGGCAAGACGCGGACGGCGGAACAGATCGCCCATAGCATCATCTATATGCAGGATCAGGACATGGCGGACAACTACCTCCAGATGGCCGAGACAATGCCGTCGCTGCTCCTGGAAGGTGAAGAGCCGCATCTTATCGACGAATGGCAGGTTGCCCCCAACCTGTGGGATGCCGTACGCTTTGCCGTTGACAAACGCGGAGGCATGGGGCATTTCATCCTGACTGGCTCAGCCGTACCGCCAAACGACGAAGACGAATCGAAACCAAAGCTGAAACGCCGGCACACCGGTACGGGACGCATCACGCGATTGCGCATGTACCCCATGACGCTCTGGGAGTCGGGCGAATCCAACGGCAAGGTCTCCCTTGGCGATCTCTTCGCCGGGAAGAACGTCGCGCCGGCGACCTGCGAATTGACGATTCCGGACATCGCTCGACTTGTCTGCCGCGGTGGATGGCCAGAGTCGACATTCCTTACCGGGAAACCCGCCTTGCGGATTGCACGCAATTACGTCAAGGCCATCGTCGAAGAGGACGTCCACCGAGTTGACGACGTAGAACGCAACCCGGAACGAGTCATGCAGCTGCTCAAGTCTCTCGCGCGCAATGTCTCGTCAGTCGCCACCCAGCAGACGATCATCGACGACATGTGCGCCAACGACTGCACGGCGTCGGACAAAACCGTTGCCGACTACTTGAACGCGCTCAGAAAGATTTTTGTCATCGAGGACACCCCGGCGTGGGCACCCGCGCTACGGTCGAAGACCGCCATAAGGTCTGCCCCTAAGCGTCAATTCACCGACCCCTCGATTCCTGCGGCCGTTCTGGGTGCTAATCCGGATGGCCTCATGCGCGACATCGTGACGCTGGGCTTTCTATTTGAGTCGATGTGCTGCCGCGATCTTCGTGTCTATGCACAGGCACTGGACGGACATGTTTCGCATTTCCGCGATCGGCATGGGCTTGAAATCGACCTCGTGGTGTCGTTGCCGGACGGGAGATGGGGCGGCGTGGAGGTAAAGCTCGGCAGTGGCAGGATCGACGAAGCCGCGCAAAACCTTCTCAAGGTTGCAAGTCGAGTAGACGAGATTCGCACGGGCAAGCCATCGTTCCTGATGGTCCTGACTGGGGCGAAATTCGCCTTCCGCCGTCCTGACGGCGTCATCGTCTGCCCGATTGGTTGCCTGAAACCTTGACTGCTACCTCACGCGAGAAGCTATCGCACGATGAGCATGAATCCGCTCTGCACGTAGATGCCGTCGTCCTTCTTCGTGACGCTGTAGCGGCGCTCATCAGATGGATCACGCACAAACGTGAGCGTGTCGAAGTTGGAAGGCTTCTCATTCCACGAGACGATCTTGCCGCCCTTCGCGCCGCGCTTCACCTTGATCGTCGCGCCGTCCGCGAACGTGACGGTCTTGTTCCCCGACGTGAACGCCGACGTCGTGCTCCACGGCCATGCGCCAGTCCAGCCGGAGAGGTCGAGCGTCGAGCCGTCCTGCAGTACGCATCCGTAGTAGTTGGACGTCACGGGACGGAACGTCCCAAACACGTTCAGCGGTTGCGTGCCTACGTTTTCAGACCCCTCGTACAGCGCCTCATACCCGCGAACGTCCATCGGCGCATAAAGGTTCAACGCGCAGCCCACCGAGAAGTCAACGTTCGTCGCGGCGATTTCACGGTTCGCTGCCGCCGTCCCCGACCTGCCCACAATAAGGCTGCCCGTCGTGACGGGAATCTCCACGCGCCCTTCGTCAAACGTCATGTTGCAGACCAAGAAGCTCTTGCCCGATGCGATGTTCGCGGTAAGCGTGTTGCCGCCAAGGTGAACCTCGCCCCGCCGGTAGCCAGTGCCGATAAGGCCATACGACCGTTCCAGATACCATGTCGAATCCTTTTCTAGGCGCAGTGCCGCAATCATCGCCGTGTTATTTCCCACATCCGTCCTAGTATTCCTGAGCACCGCATCATCGAGAATCACGTTGTAGTCATAGTAGTCCCCTCTTCCATCCATGTCCAAAACGGCATCTGCTCCAGATACCTTCACATCAGAAAGACGGACAAACGACACGTTGTCGAAAATCATGTAATATGCCTCGGTGGCATCGGAAGGGGTCCTGTGGTATCTGAACTTGAGCGTGTACGTCCCCGCCTCGGCGATTTCCACATATCCTACAGCTCTGGTAAAGGTATCAACCGTCATCGGGGTCACGACCGTCAGCAATTGCTCGACGCCGTCATGCACAAGCAGGACATCAACATCAAGGCTGTAATCCGTCTTTCGCCTCGCATGGTCGAACGAATAGCGATAGCGCCCCGGATTCGTAATTGCTATGTCCTGCCAGAACTGCGCCGGCGTGCCAGCCTTAACCTGGCTTCCGCCTATCATGGCGTACTTGCCGACAGACAATTTCTTGCTCGTGTAAGTTCCCGCCGGCTGGCGTCCGCACCAGTTGCCAGGTGACGCAGACCAGTTCTTTGCGCCATACCAGCTGGCGCTGGTATCCTCGTCAAAGCTTCCATTGGCGATAAGTTCCGGCGGATTTTGCATGGGTCCGAACGGATTGCTGGTGCCCGACGTGCCGCACTTCAATATGCCGTTCGTGACCTCCGTACCGCCTATGTATGTCTGGCCAGTCTTCGTCGCCGTGAACGTTCCCGCGCCGACCTTGAGGAGCTTCACGTATCCAGTCAGCGTCATCGCCGTATTGTTAACCGTACCGGCGATGTCCGCCACGAGAACGCCGCCCGACACGGACGACGTAACAGTGAACGGCTTCGTTCCGCCGATCATCGTCTCAGGAAGCTTGAGCACTCGCCCGTTGAGGTCGATTATCGTACCCGCTGGGAATTCAAACGAAAACACTGCCATGTCGAGATCTCCCTCGCCAGCCGGGAGCGCAAGATCACCCGTCAGCACGAACGCGCTTGGCGTGACATTCGTCGCCGCGATGGCGGAGTATTCCTCATACGACGAGAAACGCACCTGCATGTTGCCCGTCACGCCCTCTTCCCAGTCGGCAATCTCGGCATCCGTCGCCGTGTAGAACTTCCACTTGGATGTTCCGACATCCCATGTCGCATACGCCGGTTCCGCCGCGCGCTTGACGAAGAGTCCGTTGGTCTGCACGGAGAACGCCTGCGTCTCCGAAACCGCCCCGTTGCGCACAAGCGCGAACAGGACGTTGTCCTCCACGGGCGGCTTCGTCGTCCACGAAACCACCTGATCGCCGATGGCGAGTTCGCGATCTCCGACCTCGATGTTCACCGTCGCATCCGGCGCGAAATCCACGACGCGTTTCCCGGTTGTGAACGATGAAGCCGTTGACCACGCCGCGCTCTTCGCGGAGAGATCGATCGTCGAGCCGTCCTGCATCGTGCAGCCGTAGAAGTATGCCGTCTCGGGCGTGAACGTGCCGAGAACGTTCAACGCAGCAGTGCCGTCGTTGTAGTTCGCGCCATACCTCGCCGTATAGTTGCGTACGGTAATTGGTGCGTTTGCTCTAAAGGCCGATCCGACGATGAAATCCGCCGTCGAGGCATCCACGCCGGTACCATCAATCTGCAACCAGCCGCCGCTCGTCACGTTGAACGTGCCGTTCTTGATCTCGGCATCGCGAACCGAGAAGTTCTTACCCGTCGGTATCGCAACGCTGTTCGTCTTGCCGCCGAGGTCAAAGGACGCCACGGCTGCACCATAACCAGAAATCGGATAGAGCTTCGTCAGTTGAAGCACATGATTGTCCGCTAATGTGACATCTGCGAATCCGATTTTGTCCGATGTCATCTCGCTGCCGGAATTCATAAGCGCTCCACCGCCGGCGACGGTTATGGAGTACATTCCGTAACCCTCGTGTCCGTTCATGTCGAGCGTCGCTCCCGAACCAATCGCAATCTCGCACTTGGGGGCGAAGGACACGTTGTCAAAGGCAATGTAGCGATTACCGGAGATTCTGAGCGCGTCAAATCTGAGCGTGTAGTCGTCCGCCGACGCAATCTCAACATCCGCGAAGAACTGACGGTATCCGACCTCCGCAACAGGCGTCACCACGGCGGTGAGGTTCGTCTCGCCAGCACCCGAAATGGTGACGGTTGTCGGGGGACGGTCATACGTCGCGGTGTCAATCCACGGCCCGTACTCGAACACGAAACGATACGTGCCCGGCTCATCGACATGGAATGTCTGCCAGGCGGCACGCTGGTTCGAGAAGAAGAGCGCGTACCCATACCATTCGTACTGCGGGTCGTTGGCGACGGTCACGTATTGCGTCCAGTAGAAATAGGCGTTGACAAGCCCGGTGTAGGACGTGGCGGACGGCGTCCAGCCGACGATCTCCGTACCTGGAATCGCCGATGTGTACCTGTAGCTCCATGTATCGGGAAGCCCGTTTGCCTCAAAGTCGGCATTGGCGATCAGGTTCTTCCCTGCACCGAACGGACGAAACTTACCGTGCGTCCCCGCGATGAGCGTTCCGCCGTTCACCGCCGTGCCGCCCCAGTACGTCTGGCCGATCTTCGATGCCTTGAATCCACCCACGCCCTCCTTGACGAGCCTGACATTGCCGAGGATTGCGACTGTCTTGTTCTCGTTCGTCGTACCCGCCGCAACGTCGACTGTGAGCACCGCCGCCGCGCCGGACGCGGAGTTCGTAATCGCCGCACCCGTAAACTCTGCGGACGAAAGTCCCGAGAGCGTGAGCGCGTTGCCGTTCATGTCGATGGTTGCGATTGGCGAAGCAGCAAGCGTGCCGAGTCCGCGCCAGTCCGCCGTTGCACCGAGCGTGATTGTCAGCGTGGAGGCGTTCGGCACGGCAGACCAGTTGTCCGCGTCCAACAGACTTGACGAATCGCCCGCACCGGTCCACGTCACGGAAACGGGCGCAGACGCCTTCGCGATCAAGACCGTCTTGTCGTCCTCGATGAGCGAAAGCGCGTAGTCGCCCGCGTTCGCGAGCTCAATGAAATCTAGCGGATCGCTCTCGCCTTCTGGAAGAACGATACCACCCGTCCGCATCACGTACGCATCGGCTGATGCGCTCGCCATATCAAATATGAGTTTTGCGCCAGTTGCAAATGTGACCTTGCCGCCCAAAATCTCAGTCGTGGCAGTGGTGGGCGCGTAGGTGAGCGTGGAATCCGCGCCGAGTTCCATGTCGTGCGGCTCAAGACCGAACGTGGTAGCGAATGTCTCGTTCACGCCAAGGACGAGTGTGCGGAGCGAGAAATTCACGTTGTCGATGACATTGTAGGCATAATCGAGAGATGGTTTATCCGTCGCATAGAAGCGAAGCGTATAGTTGTTGCCCGCGCCGTAGGTGGTAAGCGTCTCGGTATCCACTGCGAACGACCGGATGCCTTCAAGGCCGTAGTCGAATGAGACCGGCTTGAAGTTCTTGAGGGCGTTCGTCACCACGCCGCCGGGCTGTATCAGCTGCGCAAATGCGTTCAAGTGCGCGTATGTGTTTTCCGGCGCCCAGTTGCAGCAGTTGAGCGAAAGCCTGTACTTGCCGGGCGCGGGGACTGAAAACGACTGCTTCGCCTCGGTGAACGTGCCAGCCGTATCTGCTTTCCGACGTTCAAGGAACATCGAATACTTGCCCATCAGGTCGAGCAAGCCGAAACGGGTCGTACCCTCGTTCACGCGCCCCGTGTGGTTGGCGGGCGAGAGCGTCCAGCCCGTCGGCTTGCCGCCGTTGCCGCTTTCGCTATTGTACGAGTACCCCGTATTGTGGTTGTAGTTTGCGACTGGACTCTCGAAGTCGCCGTTCGAGACGCAATTCTGCGCCGCCCACGATGGTGCGGACACCACAACCGCGCCGAGCGCCACCACAACCTTGTTGAAACACGTCATAACGTCATCTCCATTTCGATAAATGCCTCAAGAACCTTCGCGTTCACTTGACGGGCACGAGCGCAAAGCCGTCCGCCACGGTGAACCCGCTGGACTTCGCGGGAACGATCGCGAGCGTCGCGCCGGGCGCGACGTCGAATTCGCCGATCCTCTGCCAGCTGCCCGTGCCGTACGCCTGGTCGAAGGTGAACACCTCCGCCTTGCCGCCGGACACGATCTTGAACGTCGTCTTGGACCCCGGCTTCGCGCCGTAGGAGTAGGGCACCTTGCCCATAAGCGTGTAGCGTCCGGCCTTTTCGACCGGCAGGGGGTAGACCACGGCCTCCGCGCCCGCCTTCGGGAAGTGCGTGTAGTCGCCGACCTGGTCCCCGTTGGCGTTGTGCCGCCTCGCCCAGCCCTTGCCGAACTTCACGCCGGCCGACTCGTCGTCGACGATCGCCCAGCCCGCCGTCTTCTGGTCGGGGACGCCCGGGAAGCCGCCGCCCAGGCGGTCCTGGAGCTTCCGGAAGTGTCCGTTCGCGTAGATGCCGCGCGGCGTCTCGCCGAGCTCCCTGCACAGCGCCGCCGCCTCGCCCGCCGCCACGCCGAGCTGCGAGAGCGTGCAGATCACGCGCGGGCTGCCCAGCCCTACGTGCGTGCAGCTGAAGCAGCGCCCGGCCATGAAGAGGTTGCCGACGTTCCGCGAGTAGATGGAGCGGTAGGGGATCCAGTAGCGTCCGTTCATCGCGCCCTTGCAGGTGGTGAGGAAGTCGACGCCCGGCCGGCAGTCGTCGTAGTGGAGGTCGATGGACCACGATCCGGCGGCGATGGCGTCCTTGAACGGCGTACGCGCCTCCACGTCGTTCTGCGAGAGGATCCAGTCGCCCATCAGCCGGCGCGACTCGCGCTTGCCGAGCAGCCACGGGCAGAGGTTGAGCACGCGGTTCGCGTTCTTCGGCTGCTTCTTCGCGAGCGAGAAGGAGCCGTAGATGGCCAGCAGCAGGCGGTCGCGGATCTCCTCGGCCTGCGCGATCATGTCCTGGTGGATGCCGTACTCCCAGTTCCACTCGCCGGCCACCGCGACGATGCCGTTGGCGCGCGGCTCGGCCCACGGCGCGGAGAACGGCACGGACGCGTTCGCCTCCGCGCTCGTCCACATGATCGACGCGCCGAGCGTGTCGCCGTCCGCCACGTCCGGCGCGCGCGCCTCGCCGAACTCGTCCTTCGCCTCGCGCCCCATGCGCCAGTCCGCGCCCGCCCAGAAGCCGACCCATCCGTCGCCCGTCGCGTCGCAGAAGAGCGGTGCCTCGAAGCGGACCACGCGGTTGCTCCGGAGGTCGAGCGCCTTCACCGCCTTGATCGTGCCGTCCGCGTTCTTCTCAACGCCGAACGCGCGCGTCAGCGTGCGCAGGTCGATGTTCTTCTCGTCCTCCACGATGCGCATCCGGCGCGCGTCGCAGAGGGGGATGTTCACGTCGCGGTTCATGAAGAACCCGCGCAGCTCCTTCACGAGGTCGTACTTCGCCTCGCCCGCACAGTACACGCGGATCTCGCCGGAGGCGTTGCCACCCAGCATGGGACGGTCCTGCACGAGCGCGACCCTGATCCCGCGCCGCGCCGCCGCCACCGCCGCGCACGCGCCCGGCATGCCGCCGCCCACGACCACGAAGTCCGCCTTGACCGTCTCGGACACGTCCGCCTCGTCGATCTTCAGCGCACCGGACGGCGGGACGCTCCCCGTCGCGTCCGCATCGAACACGATTCCCGCGCAGCGCCCGTCGAACCCGGTGAGGTCCTCGAGCGCGACGGTCGCCGCCGTGCCGCCGACCTTCACCACGCCGCCGTCCTCCCACGACCATTCGCGCGAGCCCGCGCCAAACTCCCGGACGAGCGGCTTGCCGTCCACCAGCACGCGGAAGCGGCCCGGCGCGCCGTCCGCCCAGTTGCGCGTGCGCACCCACACGCGGTACTCGCCGGCCTTGGGGAACGCGACGCGCGCCTTCGCGTCCGTCACCCGCACGCCCATGCCGTGCGCCAGCAGGTACGGCGATCCCATCACGTCCATGAACTGCGCGTCGAGCACCCACCCGCCCGCGTCGAAGCCCTGCGGGTGGACCTCCACCCGCGCTGCGCCCGCCAGGACGCCAGCCGTCGCAAAAAGCACCGCCAGCATGTTGAGTCGTTTCATCGTCGATCCTCCTTTTTGAAGTCGGGACACTGGAGCCGGCAGAGGGATTCGAACCCCCGACCAGCGGTTTACAAAACGGTAAAGAAGTCAATAAAATCGGGGTTTTTGTGCGCCCCTAGTGGCAAATAGTGGTTAATGGTTGCGTTTTTCATGCCGATATGATACCATAATCGGCGCGCTTGCGCAAACTAGGAAAGAATAAGAAAAATGAAAAAAGGACGAAAGAAGCGCGGACGGGCGAACGGGCACGGCACGCTAGAGCGCGGCGCGTCCGGGGTCTACCTGGCGCGCTGGATGGCAAACGGGAAACGGCATAGCCGGTCTACCGGCACGCATGATCTAAGAGAGGCCGAGAAGAAGCTGGAAGAGTTCACGGCCACGTTTCGGCTGGAAAGCGAACAGCGCACGCTTGAAACGCTCACGGGCCGGATCGAGGGAGTAAAGGCGGAAATCCGCGAATGGAAGGAGCGGCGGCCCGCGTTGCGCCTGGTTGACGCTTTCGAGGCTTACCGTGCAAGCACGGCGCGGCCTGACGCCGGGGAGCGGACGCTTTCAGGATATGAAAGCTACTTTAACCGTTTTTTGGAATGGATGAAGAAAACCAGGCCGGAAGAGGTGCCGACGGTTGAAATGCCGGAAGACGGTGAAACGGATCCAGACAAAGGGCCTAAAGAGTACGCCGTCGAGGTGCGGGCCGTGACGGCTGCGGACGCGGAGGATTATGCGGCCTACTTTATAGATTGCGGCCTGTCGGCTGGAACGTTCAACAAGCATTTGACTTTTCTGCGCTGTATGTGGCGCGTGCTGATGGACGGCGACGCGGGAAAGAGTGACGATGCCGACAAGCCGGAAAAGCTAAAGGCGAAGATACTGGAAAATCCCTGGTTGCGGATTCTCAAGAAGAAACACACGCCGCACGCACGGCGAGAGCTGACCGTCGAAGAGCTGGGGGCCGTGATAGGAGCGGCAACGGGGGAAATGCGCCTTTTGCTGGCCCTGGGGATTTATACGGGCTTGCGGCTGGGAGATTGCGCCTTGCTGGAATGGGGAAGCGTCGATCTTGTGCGGCGGCTTGTTTCCGTCGTGCCGATTAAAACGGCGCGGCGGACGGGGAAGCGCGTAACGGTGCCGTTGCATGATGTTCTGGCGGGTATGCTTTCGGATGTTCCGGAAAGGCTGCGCAGGGGGTATGTACTGCCGGAAACGGCGAAAGACTACCGGCGCGATTCTGCGCTTATAGCAAACAGGATGAAATCATTGTTTGAAAAGTGCGGGATAAAGACGGGGCACGTTGACGAGCGGACGGGGCGCGCGGCTGTCGATGTCGGCTTTCATTCGCTACGTCATACATTTGTTTCGCTGTCCGCGAACGGCGGCGCGCCGATGGCCGCCGTCCAGTCGATAGTTGGGCACGGGAGCCCGGCGATGACGCGGCATTATTACCACGAAAACGAAAGCGCATTGCGCCGCGTGGTGTCCGCGTTGCCTGACGTGGCGAACGGCGGGAAGGATGAAGCTGACCGGCTGGCGGACTTCCGGGCGATGGTTGACGCGATGGAGCCGGGCGATCTGAAAAAAGCGGCGCGTTATCTTGCACAAGTGCGGCGGCGCAAGGCGCGCGAAAAATAAGCGCGGCGGCGTGGCCGCTTCCGGCTGCCGGTGCCCTTCCGGCGTTCGATCTTCCGGGCGAGACTCCGACGGCTGGACGGCTGCGCACGTTCGCCGGTGGCGGTGCGCCTGTCGGCGCGTTCATCCTGGCAAGCAGGCGCGCTGCGCGGCCTGTCGGCGCGTCCGTCGAGCGGACGGGCAAGGCTGGCACGGTCGAGCGCGGCGCGCTCCTGGGGCCGCGCGTGGCCGCTTCCGGTGGCGGGCGAAATCATCACGGCATGACCGGCGCGGACGCGGTGCCGACGTGGATCCGCGCCGCCGTTCACCACGTTCCGGGCGCGAACGTTCGCCGGTGACGGCGGCGGTCTTGCCGGGCGTCACGGCATGACCGGCTTGCCGGTGCCCGTCCGGCGTTCGATCTTTCCGGCGAGACGCGAACGGCTGGCCGATGGCACGCGGGCACGGGCGACGGTGCGCCTGTCGGCGCGTCCGTTCGCCACGTCTGGCCGCTTGCGCTGGCCGTGGTCGCGTCCATCGAGCGGACGGGCACGGCTGGCACGGTCGAGCGCGGCGCGCTCCTGGGGCCGAGCGTGGCCGCTTCCGATGGCGGGCGAAATCTTCACGGCATGACCGGCGCGGACGCGGTGCCGACGTGGATCCGCGCCGATGGTGCCGACGTTCGCCGGTGACGGCGGCGGTCTTGCCGGGCGTCACGGCATGACCGGCTTGCCGGTGCCCTTCCGGCGTTCGATCTTTCCGGCGAGACGCGAACGGCTGGCCGATGGCACGCGGGCACGGGCGACGGTGCGCCTGTCGGCGCGTCCGTTCGCCACGTCTGGCCGCTTGCGCTGGCCGTGGGCGCGTCCATCGAGCGGACGGGCAACGGCTGGCACGGTCGAGCG
>Ga0256407_10001371_pt1 | contig 51956 bp, 35 predicted proteins | sample RumenRJG_04DNA_FD_193489 | JGI IMG/M metagenome (GOLD analysis project Ga0256407, IMG submission 193489) | Bovine rumen microbial communities from Lethbridge, Alberta, Canada - RJG_04 | ecosystem: Host-associated > Mammals > Digestive system > Stomach > Rumen | place: Canada: Alberta... | reverse complement strand
GCCGACCGCACAAGCCTTGTACGCCAAGCGCACAAAAATTTTGTGAAACTACTGCCCAACGCCACCACCTGCGTACTCAGCGAAAACCATAGCGACGACAAAAAAGACATTAACGCCCGCATCGTATTCTCCACATATCAGACAATAATCAACCACATCGACACCGACGACAAGACCTATTCTGTTGGGCATTTCGACCTGATAATCATCGACGAGGCTCACCGCAGCATATTTGGCAAATACGGCGCGGTATTCGATTATTTCGACGCAATGCTTGTGGGACTTACCGCCACGCCCCGCGAAGACGTCGACCGCAGCACCTACGATATTTTTCAAGTGGACGAAGGCGAACCAAATTTTGCCTACGAACTCGACGAGGCTGTTGCCGACCATTATTTAGTGAATTACCACGGTTATAAACGAGGCTCGCAAATCCTCAAAGACGGCATCAGATACAACAATCTCACCGACGACGAAAAAAAGCAATTGGAAATGGTGTGGGAATACGAGCAGATTCTTGGGCGCGACATTGCCAAAAGCGAGATTTTCAGTTATATATTCAACAACGACACCATCGACAGCGTGCTTGAAGACCTCATGGACAATGGATTGAAAGTGCAGAGCGGTGAGCGCATAGGCAAGACCATCATTTTTGCCTGCAACCACAAGCACGCCGAACTCATTGTGCAGCGTTTCAACATTCTCTACCCCGAATATGGAGCGTCGTTTTGTGTGCTTATCGACAATTACGTAACCTACGCCCACGATTTGATCGACAAGTTTGAAATGCGCGACGCCGACCCTCAGATAGCCGTTTCGGTGGATATGCTCGACACCGGCATCGATGTGCCCGACATCCTCAATCTGGTGTTTTTCAAGCCGGTAAAAAGCAAGATAAAATATTTGCAGATGATAGGCCGAGGCACAAGGCTGAGCCCCAATATTTTCGGGTATGGCAATGACAAGGAGTTTTTCTACATTTTCGATTGGTGCGGCAATTTCGACTATTTTGAACAAAACCCCAAAGGACACGAAGCCATTGCCACACAATCGCTTACCGAACGCCTGTTTTGCCTTCGCACCGACATAGCGTTTCACCTCCAACATCAGCAATATCAGGAAGACGACGACCTCCGCAATCTTCACGACGAGATAAAAGACATTCTTTTTGCACAGGTTTCAACATTGTCCGACAGCCACATCTCCGTAAGAATCAAGTGGGAGGCGGTGAGCCGTTTCAAGGAAAAAGATTCTTGGAAATACTTGTCGGATATTGACGTGCTGACACTCAAAAACGACATTTCGCCGTTGCTGCCCAAAAGCACATCCGACGAATACGCCAAAAAATTCGACGTGCTCACCCTCCTTATCGAATTGTCGGTGCTCGACCACGATGTCAACGCCAACAAAAGCATCGTAAGGGTGAGGCTCATTGCCCAAAAACTTGAAGAATTGGCATCGTTGCCTCAGGTTCAGGCCAAGATGACAACCATTCAGGAAGTGCTTTCTGATACCTCGTGGGATAATCCGTCGCTGCAATGGCTCGAAAAAGTAAGGACAGAATTGCGCGACCTTCTCAAATTTCTTATCGGCTCCTCCAAAACATTCACTATTGACATCGACGACATCATCAGCGACGAAGGCGAAGTGGAAGGCGTAACACCGAGAGTCAGCTACCGTCAGCGCGTAATCGACTACCTTGCCAACAACAGGCATCTGCCCGTTTTGCACAAGATTTACAATATGGAGCAGCTTACGGGTGAAGATTTGCGCGAATTGGAGCGCATATTGTGGCAAGAGTTGGGCAGCAAATCCGATTACGACCAATACACCGACGGCAAGATATGCGGCTCTAATGTAGCCATCTTGATACGTTCGCTCATAGGAATTGACCGCAAGATAGCCCTCCAGCGTTTTTCCACATTCATTTCGGGCGTGTCGTTAAATTCAGACCAAGAAGAGTTTTTGATGACAATAATCAGTTACGTTTGCGAAAACGGCGACATCACCAAAGACATCGTTGTAAACGAACCACCCTTCGACGAAAGATTATGCGTATTCGACACCTATATGATTCCCTTGGCAAAATACATCGACAATATCCACCAAGTGGTGTTAGAAAAGGTTGGATAAATTAGAAAATTTTTGAAAGCAAATCACAACAGATTTCTTAAATCATTTAAATAAATCATCTAATGTAACCTCGTACTGTACTTCTGTGGAGTAGGTGTTATTTTTTAAGCCGAAGGTGGTGATCCAAACGGGGATGAGGGCAGAGGTTGTGGTGGATTCAAAGCGGAACGATTCTATGCGATTGCGCATTGCCATATCTTCTTCTTTGGAGATGGCGTAAGGTCCGTCGGAAAATTTGATTTCGCAGATGTTGATGATTTTGTCGGCGCGTTCTATTATTAGGTCTATTTGTGCTTTGGGCTCTGTTGTACGGCTGCGCCAAGAGTAATATTCTACCGCCACACGACTGAGACCCAATGCGTTGCGTATTTGGTCGATATGCCAGAGACATATTCTTTCAAATGCCAATCCGTTCCATGTGTTGAGCAATGATGTTTTTTGACGGTCTTGCCAAAAGGTTTTGTTTTGCGCTTTTTGCGAAAATGTGAGATGAAAAAGTGTGAACAAATCAATTAGTTGGTAATAGGCATCGCGTTTTTTTACCTTGCCGCGCGACTTGCCGTAAAAACATCTTATCAAATTGCTATGTTCCAAATCTTCAAGTATTTGAGTGAGTTTGCCGTTTTGTGGAAGTTTGGTTTCGGAGGCAATTTCGGTGCGAGAGAGTCCGCTTTTGCTTTTGGCGAGGGTTTCGATGATTTTTATATACGGTTCTGGATTGCGGAAAAGCGAGTTGTATAGTTGCCGATATTCGCGGTGCAGTTCGCCCGAAGGGTTGAAATATAGGTTGTCGATATTAGCGGCGAGGGTGTTTTGCTTGTTTAAAAGGTTGAGATAATAAGGTATGCCGCCAAATACCATATAAGCTTCGGCAATCATTTTGCGTGGCCATTGTATGTGTTTGTGTTTGAGAAATTTTTCGGTTTCGGCGAGCGAAAATTGCTGCAAATATATGTTGCCCGTTGTGCGGTTGTGCAGTCCGCCGTGATTGTCGATGATGTTGCCCACAATCCAAGATGTAGCGGAGCCGCACACTATAAGAAGTATGTCGCGGCGGTCGGCGGCAAAGGAGTTCCAAAAATAACCCAATGCCTTCACAAAATTGGTCTTGGGAATGTCGAAACTTGGTATTTCGTCTAAGAAAATTACTTTGCGCTCTTGATTTGATTTTTCGATTACTTGCGCCAAATCGTCGAAGGCTTCCATCCAGTTTTTGGGCGGATTGCCCTCAAAACCGTATTTTTTTAAAGAGTTAAAAAATGTAAAAAACTGCATATCTTTGGTGCCGTCGATGATGCCCGAAGTTTCAAAGGTAAACTGCCCTTCAAAATATTGTTTGATGAGGAAAGTTTTGCCCACACGGCGACGCCCATAAACGGTGATAAACTCGCTTTGTGTTGATTGATAGAGTGTTAATAATCGTTTAACCTCTGCCTCCCTGCCAATGATGTCTGTTTTCATAATGTAATTGTTTTGGAGGCAAAGTTAGTTTATTTGTTTCAAATATCCAAATATTAGTTGTCTAAATCTGCATTTTTTTTGCAGATTTAGACAACCTATCTGAGATTACCTGTCTAAATCTGCATTTTTTTTGCAGATTTAGACAACCTATTTTTATTTAAAACATAATTTTTTAGATTTTCAATAATTATTGTTTATATTTGTCCCAAAAGTAACTAATATTTTCTAATTAAAACTATCTAAAAAAATGAAAAGATTATTTTTGATTTTTATAGCTTTTGCTGCAATTTTGAGCATGGCTTTTACTAACGCTTCAGAAATTCCGACTTCTTTGGAAAAAACTTCTGACGGCGATGTTTACCGTTACGGCGAACATACGTATCAAGTCAAGGGCGATTTTAAAAAGGATAAAATCACGACTTCAGATTTCAACGAGGTTGTTTTTTCAAACATTCCTTCCGATTATGCCGAATTTGAAAAAGTTTACAAGGAGTTTCTCGGTAAACATATCAACGGCACTGCTGCAATGATGATAATGGCAATGGAGATGTATGGCAGGGACAAAACCGTTGGAGAAAAATGTATCCGTCTTATTAACACTCCTAACAATGTATCTTCGGTTTTGAATATTCTCAAAGACCGTTTCGGAAATTACGGAAGTTATTCTCAACGTTATATTCCGGCGGCATTAATGGACGGAGCTATCAGAACCAATTCTTATGCTCCAACAGAGCCTTATACGATTAAATGTCAGGGCAGTGCTAACGGTATCAAACCGATGACTTTCCCAAAATACGGAACGGTATACTATATGTACGTCCTTGGCGGCGGTTGGGATACTCATCAGCGTCAATGCGAAATTGTGATGTTTGAAGATGACGAAGAATCAGGATTATACAAAATGAATAATTGTCCTTCGTTTTATACACAATGTCAGCAGATTAAAGGTGAATGGAAAGGTTTGAAATAAAATAGGTTTAAAATAATAAAAAAATCCGGCTATATCCATAATGTTGCGGGTATAGCCGGATTTTTTTTTAAAGTTTTTGGGGAAATTAGTAAAAAAACTATTCTTGAGGTATTATTAATTTAATTTCAGCGGTTTTTTCACCGATTTCCACCATTTTTTTAACATTATCCTCTCCGAAACTCAATGCGTTAAAACCGGTTAAATCGGGATGTATGTAATTGTTAGCATGAGTTTTGTTGTTCTCGTATTTTTCTAAGTCGGGGCGGGTGTCATAATATACTTTAACAAGTTCCCTTGCCTCTCCGAGTATTGTTTCTGAGGTGTGCGGCAGTTTGAGGAGTGCCTTAACTGCGGGTTCCAACTCCGGCGGTACAAACGATTCACCATCTTGACGTAGGTCTACTACGATAGTGTATTCTGCGCCCATATCCAAAACAACATCTACGGGGAGATTGTTGTAAAAACCACCGTCAACGTATGTATGACCGTCGATTTTTACGTTATCGTAAATGTACGGAATTGCAGAGGATGCCATAACGGCCTCAAGTACAGAACCTTCCGAAAGAACAACTTCTTTTAATTCTTTGGTATCGGCGGTTACGCAGCGGAAAGGAATTTTTAAATCACTAAATGTAGAAACGCCTTTGGCCTCCAGTAATTTGCCGACAATTTCTCTGATTACAGAACTTTTTTTAGCTTCTTCCTTATCAAGCGACGAGAAAAAATCCTCCAATTCTTGAGCTGTATATCCGGCAGAATAGAGCGCGCCCATTATTGAACCTATACTTGTACCTGAAATATAGTCTACTTTTATGTTGTTGCGTTCTATTACTTTGAGTGCACCGATTTCTACTGCGCCTTTTGCTCCGCCTCCGCTGAGTACAAGACCGACTTTCTTGTCGCCCGGAGTGAAAAATTCTTCTGTTTCTACTTTCTCGTTGTCTTCATTGTCATCTGACGGATCACACGCTATTGTTGATAACAGCAAAAACATCAGGAGCAGATTAGTAAGTTTTTTCATGGTGTTTGTTTTAAAAAGATTATTCTACTGTTACTGATTTAGCTAAATTTCTCGGTTGATCAACGTTGCAACCTCTCATTACGGCTATGTAATAACTTAGAAGTTGCAAAGGAATTATCGTTATTAATGCACCGATAGCTGTCGTAAATTTTGGTACTTCAATAACGTGGTCAGCCATTTTTGATATTGTTTCATCGCCTTCGCGTACGATAGCGATAATAATACCTTTGCGGGCTTTTACTTCTTGAACGTTGTTTACGATTTTGTCATAACCGCGGCGGTTTGCTGCAATTACGACAACAGGCATTTTGTTATCAATTAAAGCGATAGGTCCGTGTTTCATTTCTGCTGCCGGATAACCCGTTGCATGAATGTAACTTATCTCTTTTAATTTAAGTGCTCCTTCAAGTGCTATCGGATAATAGCAACCGCGTCCTAAATAGATGAAATTTGGCGAATTTTTGTAAAGTTCGGCAATTTTTTTGACTTGGTCGGGTTTTTCCAAAAATTCTTCTATTTTTTGCGGAACGGTGATAAGTTCGTTCAAAAGGCTCATGTACATTTCGGGAGCGATATTATATTTTGCTTTTCCGATAGAGAGAGCCATCATCGCCAAAACCATAACTTGTGCCGTAAAAGCTTTTGTACTTGCAACACCGATTTCAGGACCGGCATGAGTATAAACTCCGGCGTGTGTTTCTCTTGAAATACTTGAACCTACAACGTTACAAATACCGATTACTGTTGCGCCTTTTTCTTTTGCGAGTTTTACGGCGGCCAAAGTGTCAGCCGTTTCGCCAGATTGCGAGATAGCGATTACTACATCGTCAGAATTGATAACGGGATCTCTATAACGGAATTCAGAGGCGTATTCCACTTCTACGGGTATGCGTGAATACTCTTCAAAAAGGTATTCGCCCATAATTCCGGCGTGCCAACTTGTTCCGCAGCCTACGATTATGATTCTTCTTGCGTTCATAATCTTGGACATTACCGGCATCAAACCTCCTAAAACGATAGAATTGTGAGTTAAATCTACACGTCCGCGGATAGTATCGCTTATGGATTTCGGCTGTTCGTAAATTTCTTTCAACATAAAATGCGAATAGCCGCCTTTTTCTATTTCGTCAAAATTGAGGTCTACGGTTTGAATTTCGGGCTTTATAACGTCGTTCTTAATGGTTTTAATATCGACTTTGCCGTTACGTGTCAAAACCGCCATATTTTCGTTGTCAAGATAGATGACGTTGTTAGTGTACTGAACGAAAGGAGTAGCATCGGAGCCGACATAAAACTCTTTTTCGCCTACACCGATGACAAGAGGACTTGAATTTCTTGCAACAATTAATTTATCACATTCATCAGTACAGATAACGGCAATTCCGTATGCTCCTTGAACCTTGTTCAAAGCAAATCTTACGGCGTCCGTTGCTGAAACTTTTCCGAACTCGTAAATATATTCAATGAGGTTTGCCAAAACTTCGGTATCGGTTTCGGATTTAAAAGTATAACCTCTATTAACGAGTTTTTTCTTCAGAGTTGCATAGTTTTCGATGATACCGTTGTGAACGATTACAAATTTGCCCTTCATTGAGATATGCGGGTGAGCATTTGTATCGTTAGGCTCGCCGTGTGTTGCCCAACGTGTATGTCCGATTCCGAGAGTTCCTTTTTTAGGATTATCACCGATGAATCTTTCCAAATCCGAAATTTTACCTTTTACTTTGTAAATGTGAGGCACGTTTGCGCAGAAAACTGCAACTCCTGAAGAGTCGTAACCTCTGTATTCCAGTCTTTTAAGACCATCAATTAGTATAGGATAGACTTCTTTGCCTCCTATATAGCCAACAATTCCGCACATAGTTTTTTCTCAGTATAAATTAATTAATGTTAATGGTTATTATTTTTCGTAAGTTATATATTCTACAACAAGTCGCATAGGCTTGTCAGAATGTTTATTAGTATTAATAATGCTCCGGCTGAAGTCCGTAACAGGATTTGCCGGATAGAGATACACAGAATATTTCGGCGTTGAACCCAAAGAGTATGTTTTTAGCATATCGACAATTCTTGCCGTTAAATTTATGCTATACTGATGATTCGTTTCGTCAATACTAATCGGTACTATGGTAGTAACGTAGTTTTGCGTTTTTAAATATTCCGGGAAATAAAAAGTATTATCTTCACCCTCTATGCTGCCTACACAAACGAGTGAGGGGATAGCAGGAAAACTCTCTTCTTGACTTACTTGATTTTCCGCTAACGGCGCAATTAGTTGAGCCCTTAAAATCGTATAATATTTCCCGTTGAGATTGTTTTTATTCAATTCTTTCAAATTCGGAAAATCCAATCTTATCTTTGTTCCTACAAGCGATTGAAGATAAGCGTATTGATTTTCCGTTTCAGTATTGAAAAAATCATTATTAAACGTAGTTGAAGAATAATCGTGTTTTATGAGATTGATTCTTGCATCGTCGTTTGCAATTGAATACGAAACGTTGCTTGGGTTATCTTCTTCATCGGGCAGATGATAATAAACCGTATAGCCGGTGTAAGAGCTTGAATATGAGAATCTCATAATAGAATTTCCTTCTGTTGGAAGAAAATACAATCCGCAAATATTCTCGTCAAAGGTTGTATCGCGTGTGGCTTGCAAAATTTTATTGCCGTATTCCACGTCGAGTTTCGTTTTAATCAGCGTTTCAGCGTTTTGCGGCGAAAATTTGAAACTTCCTACCGGTTTTTCCGATAAATAGCCGCTGATGTCGAAATCAGAATAATAAGTTGTGTCGTAATAAATTTTTTTCTCTAACGGATAAACATCTATGTTACATTCAGTTATTGTATCGCCGTATGAAGGATTACTTAAATTGAATCCGAGGCTCAAAATTACTGAGTCCACAATAGCATTATCTTTGTAAGAGCCGTAAGAGGTATTTGAAAATTTTGCTGCGAATGAGGTTTGTGTTTGTCCGAAGACAGGGTCTTCCATCATTCCGACAAGCAAATAATTTTGATTTGAAGAAACTAAAGCTTTTTCTTTCTCCGTATAAGCATTTACCGTAACGGTATCAATAATTTTTATTGCGGCAATATCAGAGGCGGGAATAATATCCGCACCCATTTTTTCTTCGTTGTCGCAACCGTTTGTAAGCGATAACACAACAAACGAGGCTGCTGCAAAAATAAAACCGTTTTTCATTATGTAGTCTTTCTCTAAATTGCTGATTTTCTTTTTGTCTTTTTCTCGCTTTCTTGAGGAGCTCCTTCCGATAAAATCATATCATAAAAATCGGAATAAGCATCAACGTATGTGTCCATGTCGTGATATTGTAAGTACGGTTTGCCGCATTTTTCGGTGTATTCTTTTACGGCAGGGGCAATATCAGGGTGTCCGAAAATTACGGCGTCGGACATATTGATTGCTAATTTTGAAAGATTTACGAAGTCGGGAGTCTCTCTTACGACGTCCAAATCTTTTTCTTGAACACCGTCTACTTTGAGTTTCTTTGCAAAATTTTTCGGAAAACAGCCCGGATAGTCGTCATTATAAACGGAATATACTACTTTTGATTTCGAGAAAAGCGGGTCTTCCTTGAAAGCGTTTTTCAAATAAAGCGGTACTAACGAGGTAATCCAGCCATGGCAATGAACCAAATCGGGTGACCAACGCAATTTTTTTACCGTTTCCAAAACTCCGCGTGCAAAAAATATTGCTCTCTCATCGTTGTCCTCAAAATACTTTCCGTCTTTGTCGGTAACGATTCCTTTGCGTTGAAAAAAATCCTCATTGTCGATGAAATAAACCTGCATCCTTGCTGATTGAATCGAAGCCACTTTTATTATCAAAGAATGATCGGTATCGTCAATGATGAGGTTCATACCCGAAAGACGGATTACTTCATGGAGCATATTCCTGCGTTCGTTGATAGAACCGTAACGCGGCATGAAAGCCCTTATTTCCTTTTTCTTTTCTTGAATCCCTTGCGGAAGGTATCTGCCGATTATTGACATTTGCGTTTCCGGCAAATAGGGCGTTATTTCTTGTGAAACAAATAAAATTTTTTTCTTCTCCATAAAGTTAAGATTTCTTTGTAAAACTATTTTAGTCTGCAAAGATAATAGTTTTTTTTTAATATTTTACCAAAAATAAAACGACTTTTTTTGTATTTTTTCTTAAAAAATTGAAATTCAAGAAGTTATATTTCTGATTTGGGAATTATGAATTTGAAATCGCTACCGATTCCCGGCATTGATTCCACCCAGATTTTACCTTTACAAAGTTTTACGAAATGATATGCGATACCAAGTCCTAAACCGTTTTTGCCGTTTTCGTCTTTCACGAAGTTTTCGTCGCTGAAAATTGTTGATACTTGTTCCGGCGAGAGTCCCGAGCCCGTGTCGTAAACAGTTACTTGAGTATATTTTTTGGGGTTTTCCGGATAATCAGAAGCATCAATTATAATATCGCCTCCGTGAGGTGTAAATTTAACCGCATTAGAGAGCAGATTGTCAATTGTAACCTCGATAAGTTTTCTGTCGGCATAAACGATATGATTGCCCGGATTCTCGTAAATCATTGTTACAGATTTTTGTTTTGCCAAAGGAGCGTAAATTCCTACGGCTGCTTTTATCAACAAATCAAGGTCGAATTTAGAATAATTTGCCGTGACGGAGTTGTTGATAATTTTGGAGCGCATTTCAAGTTTTTCCAAACGGTTTAATACAAAAGCATTATCGGATTTGATTTTTTCTATCTCCGTCTTAATGGTTGTATTGGAAATTTCTTCGGAAAGTTTTTCTAACGCGTTGCCATTGTTAGTTAATTTGTTAATGAGTTCATCTAAAGTAAAAGTATAAAGTTTAGTCTGAACTTTCATTATATTTTGAGCTGCGTTCTTTTCTTTGTTTAAGATTTCGTTTTGCGCTTTTAATTGTAAGATGTTGCTAACTTTTGGTAAAAATTCCTTGAAATCTATAGGTTTTACCACATAATCTACCGCACCGAGCGAAAGTCCTCTTATCATTTCTTCGTTTTCGTCGATTGCTGTAACAAAAATTACGATAATATCAGAGGTTTCGGGTATTGATCTTAACTCTTGCAAAACGGCAAAACCATCCATACCGGGCATTGCAATATCCAAAAGTATCAAATCTGGGATTTTTTCTTTTGCAATTTCTATTGCCTGCTGTCCTGATTTAGCTATATATACGACATACCCTTCATCAAAGAATGCTCTATCCAAAAGTTGCAGATTTGCAGGATTATCATCAACGCAAAGTATTGAAAAGTTCCTCATTTTCTCTTAATTTTTTATGAATTAATACTCCCACAAAAACCGACCCATTTTTTCTAAAGCCATGCCTCTGTGTGAAATTTTATTTTTTTCTTCAGAACTCAGTTCTGCTAACGTCTTGTTGAACCCCTCGGGTAGGAATATCGGGTCGTAACCAAATCCGTGACTACCGCGTTTTTCATTTGTTATAACACCGTGAACAAAACCTTGGAAGCTGTAAACTTTTCCTTCTAAAATCAAAACAACTTCAGTATGAAACTGTGCTTTGCGGTTTGTTTTTCCTTCTAATTCTTCTAAAAGTTTGTCCATATTTTTTTCAGGGTTTTTATCCTGACCGGCATAACGTGCGGAGTATACGCCTGGTTTGCCCCCTAATGCTTCTACTTCAAGTCCCGTATCGTCAGAAAAACAACTTTTTCCATATTTTTTCCAAATGTACTCTGCCTTTTCCAAAGCGTTTTCGTAAATTGTTTCATGCGTTTCGGGAATGTCCTCAAAACAGTTTATGTCCTTGAGTGAAAGTATTTTATGATTTTTTATAATCGCTTGGGCTTCTGCAATTTTGTTGCTGTTGCCTGTTGCAAAAATTAATTCCATACCAATTAAATTTTTTTTCTTGCGGGCAAAGTTAATAACTTTTTCTTTAAAATGCTATATTTTTTTCAATAATGCATCCGTTTTTGTCCTCAACCTTAAAAGAATATTTTCCTTTTGACATTTCTCTTCGGTTCAAATCTGTGTTTCCGTCCTCCCAGATAACATTGTAAGGCATTGCTCCGCCGCTGACGGAAATGATTGCCGAGCCGTCGCTTTTTCCTGATGAGGGTTTTTGAGTTTTCACCTCTACTGAGAGTTCTTTTTCGGGCCAAGTGATGACGGCTTTTTTCTCAACTATGCAATTTCCTGAGTCATAAACTTTTACGGAATAATTTCCGGCTGAAAGGTTTTCATGGGTTTCGCCCGTTTGATTGTTTTCCCAAACATAACGGTAAGGCGGTTTTCCGTTTTCGGCTTTAACGCTGATTTTTCCTAAGGCTTTGCCTCTGCACGGAGAATTTTCGGTTTCGATTTTTGCCGTCATTTCTTCTTCTGGTTCGGAAATTATTACGGTTTCGATTATAATGCAATTATTATGATCGGTTAATTTTAAATCGTAGTTTCCGGCTTTGAGGTTTTCAAATTTTTCGCCTTTGAGTTTGTTGTTACAAGTAATGAGGTATGGCTCTGAGCCTCCTGAACCTTTAGCACGGATAATTCCGTTGTGTCCGTTTTTGCAAGTAACATCTGAGATTTCGTAATCAAGTTTCAAAATGTTTTGCGGGGCGTTTATCGTGAAAGATTTTTCGATGGCGCAGTTATGTGAATCGGAAATTTTAACGCGATAAACGCCGGAGGATAAATTCTTAATGTCTTTGGTTGTGGCATCGTTGCTCCAAAGAAAACTATATCCCGGAGTCCCGCCCGTAGGTTTTATCGTGATGCTACCGTTTTCTCCGCCCGAACAAGTAACGTGCGAGACTTCGCCTAAAGCCTCTAACTCTTTCTCAGGTTCGTGGATTGTTGCTGTGCGTGAGATTTCGCAGCCCCAATTGTCGATGACTTTCATGTTGTAAGTTCCGGCTAAAAGGTTTTCGGCTTTTTCCGTTGTTTCTTTGTCTTCGAGGAAATATTTGTAAGGTTTGCCGCCGCCGCTGACATCAAAAATCAATGCGCCTTTAGGTTTTGATTTACAAAGCGAATGTTCCACTTTCGGCGAAAACATCAACGGGACATCGGGCGCGGTAATTTCAACGGAGTCCCAAACAAAGCAACGTTGAGCATCACGGATTATGCAACCGTAAACTCCCGTACCTTTGTTTGAAATTTCTTCGGCTTCGGTATCATCAGACCAAACAATGTAATATGGTTTTGTTCCCCCCGTTACCACAGCTTTTAACGTTGCATCGTGTTCGCCGTAACAGCGGATGTTGCGGCTTTGAATTTTTAGTTTTAACTCTTCATTGGGTTCGGTGATTTCTATGGATTTAGTAATTTTAGTTCCCTTGCTGTCAGTTACTTCTACGGAATAAACGCCTGCTTTCAGACTGTCAAGTTTTCTGCCGCGTTTTCCGTTCGACCATCGGAATTTATAATCGGGAGTTCCGCCCGAGACCAAAACCTGAATTGACCCCGTATTTTTACCTTTGCAATTAACGTCAGTTTTTTCCAAACTCACTTCCATCGGTTGACGGTATTGATAACGTATTGTCGTGATATTGCCGTTTGCATCCGCTTCGGCTTCCATGACGGCTATTCCGCATTTTTTAGAAAACCAACGGTAAAAAATCTGATTTGTTTTGCTCGAAAATTCAGGTGCGGGCATCCAACCCATTAAACGCGAATTTTTGTATGCAACGATTTTTTTGTAAACGGTATTTTTTTCTCGGATTGTGTTGTAAGAATCCATGGGAGTTTTTATGATGCCTGAGGTATCGAATTCGGAATAATTGCTCATGTCGAGGTCTATGCGTACGGAATCGGCATATTGTTTTAAACCGTAACTTGAAACGAACTTTTTAGAAATGCTGTCATTCAAATAACTACCTACTTTGATAGGAAATTTATAAAGTGCGAGTTCCGTCGGAAAAACAAGTACGACGGTGGCTTTCAATCCTAAATAATCGTTGATAATTCCGTGCATTTTTATTTTGGAAGAATCCACGGTGAGAAATTCCATATTTTTTTTGGTTTGAAATTTGAGTATCTCTGCATTAGGAAACAAATTGCCGTAGCGACTGCGATTTTTGGAATAGAATCTCACAGTATCAAAACTTTCGGGCTCAAAACCGGAAATATCCCAGTTCATAGCATCGAGTTTTGAAACCGTCATTTCAGAATTCTTAAAATGTTTTACGGCATATATGAATCCGTCGCCGATATTGGCCATGTCGCCGTAATCGAGTTCAATAGCCTGAGAATTAGCGTTATAGACGTTAATAATCAGTATTAAGGCGGCAAAAAATAGTTTTTTCAGCATTGTTAATGTGATTTGAATAACGAACATTTTACAAATGCGAAGTAAATATTTTTTTTTGAAAAAAACGTTTGTTCGTTAAAAAAAAGTAAAAAAATATTTTCTAAAGATAAAAAAAAACACAATATTTGCTGATTATTTTTTTAGAAACATACTATAAAAAAGATTGTGAAATGCGGAATTTGATTTTAGCAACGGCGTTGACGGTAGCTGCATTTGCGGCGTTACCGTCTTTTGCACAAAACAAAAAAGTAGATAAGGCTCTGACTTATTACAATAGCGGCGAATACACGAAATGTCGTGAAATGCTGATAAAATATTTCCCGAAGATCAAAGACAGGCCTACAAAAGGGCAGGTTTCTTTTTATATTGGAGAATGTAGCAGAAATTTGAGCGATGCTCGTAATGCAGAAAAATGGTATAGAAAGGCTGTTCAGGCGAAATATTCCAATCCGCTTGCAACCCTCTATTTGGCCGATGCAATGAAAATGAAAGGCAATTATGAGGATGCTTCATCACTTTACAGTTCGTTTCAAGACCTTATGCCCGAAGACCCAAGAGGCGAACAAGGCGTAAAGGATTGTGAAACCTCATTGAAATGGATAAAAACTCCGACCCGTTATGAGGTTTGGAATGCCCGTTGGCTCAACGATAAGGAGGCTGATTTTTCGCCTTCGTTCGGCTCCGATAGTACCGAAATTTATTACACCTCGGCCAGAGAGGCAGCAACCGGCAACGAGAAAAATGCTAATTCAGGATTTTATTACACCGACATATTCTATTCGTCAAAGGATAAGAAAGGCAAATGGTCGCTTCCCGTACCAGTGGAAGGCGCAGTTAATACTCCTTTTGACGAGGGCGCACCTTTTGTAACAGAGGACGGAAATACTATGTATTATACCTCGTGCAAAAATTACAAAGGTCAGTCTTTGGGTTGTAAAATTTATGTTTCACAATTTGAAGAAAACCGTTGGGGCAATCCCGAAGAAGTTGTACTTTTTGCTGATAGTAGCGTTTCTGTGGGTCATCCTTGTCTTTCGCCCGATGGCAAGACTTTGTATTTCTCGTCCGATGCTAAAGGCGGTTTGGGCGGCAGAGATATTTGGAAGGCAACCCGAACCGGCAAAAATTCTTGGTCAAGTCCGCAAAATTTAGGTTCTCTTGTTAATACAAAAAGCGATGAGGTCTTTCCTTTTGCAGCATACGACGGAAGTTTGTATTTCTCCTCTAACGGTAGAGGCGGAATGGGCGGTTTGGATATTTTTAGATGTTACAACAAAGACGGCAAGGATTTGTGCGAAAACATGAAATATCCTATTAACTCCTCAGCCGATGATTATGGAATACGCTTTTTCAAAACTTTTAAAAGAGGATATTTCTCTTCTAACCGTGAAGGCTCAAGGAGCGATGATATTTGGGGATTTTATCTTCCTCCGATTCAAGTCAGCATCGAAGGCATAGTTAAAAACGAAGAAACAACCGTCGTTGTTACCGATGCTAAGGTCAAAATGACTTCTACTGACGGTACTCAACTCGAGGGCAAAACCGATAATGCCGGTAAATTCCGTTTTCAATTAACAGAAAACAATGATTATATGTTTATAACCGAAAAGCCGGGCTACCTCAAGGGCATCGGAAAAGAAACAACAAGAGGTCTTACTGAAAATACCGTTTTGCATCTTGAAATTTTGATGACTCCCCTTGCTAACGTTATTGAAATTGAAAATATCGAATACGATTTCAATCAAGCAACTTTGAGAGAGGAATCAAAAGTATCGCTTGATTTGTTGGTTGATATTCTCAACGTAAATAATACCATTACGATAGAGCTTAGAGCTAATACCGACTTTAGAGGTTCTGATGATGCTAATATGGAACTTTCACAAGCTAGAGCGCAGTCCGTTGTCAATTACCTTATAAGCCGCGGAATCAGCGAGGATAGACTTGCCACAAGAGGTATGGGCGAGACTAACCCATTGAAAGTCAGCAAAAAAATAGCAGGAAAATATCCCTTCCTCAAAGAAGGCGATGTTCTTGACGAAAATTTCATCAACCGTCTTGAAAATAATCAAGATAAGGAAATATGTCATCAGCTTAACCGCCGCACCGAATTCAAAGTAGTGCGCACTGATTACAAAGAAACTGGTATTCCTTTTGGTGATGAATAAAATTATTGTTTTGTTAAAGATATTTTAAACCAAATATTTGAGAATAAAAATTACGTTTGTGGTTTGAAAAAAGAGAGACGATGGCTGACATCATTGACAAAAGAATTGTTGAGTTTATTAACTCACATCATGTATTGACTCTTGCAACCTCTTGCGGCAACCGTCCGTATTGTTGCAATTGTTATTACGCATACGACGAAAAACAAAACATTTTTGTGATAAAAGGCAGCGATTCTACGCGTCATGCTTTGGAAATCGCTGAAAATCCTTTTGTTGCAGGTTCTGTTGTTTTGGAAACTGATGAAATCGGCAAAATTCAGGGATTACAATTCACAGCTTTAGCCGTAAAACATACGGGCAATTTTTTTGATGATATTAAGAAAATTTATCTTAAAAGGTTTCCCTATGCCGTAGCTGTTCCGGGCGAATATTTGAGCCTTGAAATAGATTTTTTGAAGATGACGGACAACCGTTTCGGATTCGGCAAAAAACTTATATGGACTAAAAGCAATAGTGAAAGTAAACTTATTTAATACAATGAAGTTTAATCAAATAACTCAAATTTTAAATTTATCAAAAATTATGAAATTTAATTACAAAGCATTCGGCATGGTAGCAGCTGCAAGTGCCTTACTTAGTTTGCAAGCTTGCTCGGGAAGCGGCAGCGAAAATAAAAATCAAAACCAAGGTCAGGAGGAATCCGGATTTGCGCAAGTAGAAGAACCTACTACTTTCTATCTTTTGCCTTCTCCTGAAGATATTTTTGCGTTTTCGGCAGAAAAATTGAAATTTTCTTCACAATTGCTCAATCCGAGCGAAAACGCAGGTAATTATCAAGACAGCAAATCTCAGGAAGTAAATTTCGGTGTTTATTGTGCCGATATGGCATACTGCGCTGTAAACGGTCAGTATCAGGATGCTGCAAAATATCTTAAAACTCTTAAAGAGCTTTCTTCAAAATTGGGTTTGGAAGCCGTTTTCAATCAGAAACTTTCTTCAAGAGTAGACCAACACATCGAAGACAAAGATTCTCTTAAAGCTATTGCTAACGATACTTATATCGACATCAAAAAAGCACTTGAATCTCAAGGCAAAAACGCTACGATAGCTCAAATTTCGGCAGGCGGTTGGCTCGAATGTATGTATATTATAACAAACTCTATTGAAAGTTTTTCTGATACGGATCTCAATATTCAGCAGATAGCTGACGAGAAAAACGTTTTTGAAAGTCTTATGGCATATCTTGGACAATACAAGAGTCGTCCGGGCATCGAAGAGACTATCAATCAGTTGAAACCTTTGGAAGAGGCTTACAACAAATTATCGGTTGTATTTACGGAGCAAACCTCAAATACTACCACAAGCGATGGAGCAATAGTTATCGGCGGCGGCAAGAAAATTGAAATCAGCGAAGAGAATTTCAACTTGTTAAAAAAGAGAATGGCCGAGATCAGAACAGCACTTATCACCAACAAGTAAAAAAAACGCTTAAATACAAAATAATAAAACAATTGCGGCGTTTTATAGGAAAACAATATTGAGAGAATATGAAAAGGTTAAGAAACATAATACTCGGTTTAGCAATATCAGCATTGCTGCCGATAGCAGCACAGGCGCAAAATTGTGCAGATTTTTTGAGTTTTAGAAAAGCTGAAAAGCCTTGGAGATACAATACCGCATCAAAAAGTGCTACTTGTTTTTCCGGCAAAAAATATGAATTTGTATTGCCACTTACCAAAGGTAATGAATACAGATTGCAGTTTTTTGCATCGCCCGTTTTCAACAACGAGGTTCAGGTAAAAATCGTTGATTTGAACTCTAATCAAACGATTATTGATTTGCCTGGTAAGTTGGAGGAAGGTAACGAGCCCAAAAAGGGTACGACTTGTCTTCAAGATTATCTTAATGAGAAGAATCAGTACGTTCACCCGTTTTTTGACTTTGCGCCCGCACAATCTACGAGTGTAAAAATTATGATTGAAATTAAAAACAGCGTTAAATACATCGAGGAATACACTTATGACGATTACGGTAATATGACAGGTACTGTAAAGAAAGAAGTTCCTCAAGAAGGCGGACCGGAAGTTGTGAAAGGTTGTTTTACGGTTTATGTCATCGACAAAGTATCTGACGTTTACGATTTCAACTAATTTTTTTTCTTGAAAGATTTTAAGATATGAAAAGCGGAGTTATAACTAATTCCGCTTTTTTTTATGCTTGTAGTTTCGATTTTTTATTTCTAAATTGCCCGCCTAAAAAATACCATATTATGAAAAGATTTATTTTATCAGCATTATTGGCATTAATCTTTAATTCATTGAATGTTAATGCCCAAGAATTTAAAATTAACGAGGTTGGCTGTTTTAATAATTACGGTGTGGACATCGCTTGTTTTGATGATTATTATCCCGAAGGACATCAGGGCGGCGTGTGTATCATTATGAACGGCAAGCGTTTAGCAACAAACGGCGACCTCAGGCTCGAACCTACTCCCGGTCAGTGGCAACCCGTTCCAAAGAAAATTGACAGAAAGGTTTCTGATAATGTTATAACCGCTAAAATGTGTTTCCCTGATACGAGCCGGCATTTAAAGGGTTTTAATCCTATGGTTTATCCTGATTTGGCGTTTTATTACACTGTTGAAACCAAGGCTTTAGGCTCTGCCGTTGAGGTTACTGTTAATATTGACAGACCGATTCCTGAAAAGTATAAAGGAAAAGTTGGTTTTAATCTTGAATTTTTTCCCGGAGAATTGTTTGGTCAGCCGTGGTTAATGGACAATAAATCAGGAATTTTCCCGCAGCAACCTAATGCTCCGCTTGAAACCTCTCAATCAATTTTCAAATATAAAGGTGATTTCGAGGGCAAAGACGGCTCTACCGTTGATTTACAGAAGTTTTTGGGCAGTGGTTATAGTCCTCTTATTGCCGATGACATTGTTGCAAAACCATACGCCGAGGGCAATAAATTTGTGCTTTGTCCTAACGACGGGTACAAAAAAATTACAGTAGAATCACCATTCGCTACTTTAAAACTTTATGACGGACGGTTGAATCACAATAACGGTTGGTTTGTGCTTCGCAGCGAACTTCCTGTTGGCAAACAAGGCGATGTCTTGAAATGGAAAATCACACCTAATGCCGTTAGTCAATGGCGTTATGCTCCCGTGATTCAGACCTCGCAAGTAGGTTATTTGCCTAATCAACCCAAATGCGCAATTATTGAAACCGACAGCCGCGATTCTGATGTCAAAGAGGCTGTTCTTTATCGTATTACGGCCGAGGGCGAGGAAATCGTCTTGAAACAAGAACCGAAAGTTTGGGGCAAATTTTTGCGTTATAATTATTTGACATTTGATTTCTCTAAAATTACTCAACCGGGACTTTACAAAATCATTTATAAAGATTCTCAATCCGTTGTTTTTAAGATAGATAACGATGTTTATGAACGCGGAGTTTGGCAACCTGTGATTGAATATTTTTTGCCGGTTCAGATGTGTCATGTCAGAGTAAACGAAAAATACAGAGTTTGGCATGATGCCTGTCATTTAGACGATGCACTTGTGGCTGAGAAGGGAAATCTTTTTGACGGTTATGACCAGAAGGAAAGTTTTCCGGGTCTTGTTCCCGATAGTCCTAAAAAAATTAATGTTGGTGGTTGGCATGATGCCGGCGATTTTGACCTCAGAATAGAATCGCAAGCCAATGAATGTTATAATCTTTCACTTGCTTACGAATGTTTTAAACCCGAAATCGACGTTACCGCTATTGATTGGCAAAATCGTGTTGTGGAGATTCATCAAGGCGATGGTAAAAACGATATTCTTCAACAAATTGAAAACGGTGCGTTGAGTATTGTTGCCGGTTATAATGCGTTAGGACGGCTTTATAGAGGTATTATTTGTAATAATTTACGTCAATATGTTTTGCTCGGTGATGCTTCAGCCATGACGGATAATATTTGCGGCAACAATGATGACCGCAGAGTTTATACCGAGAAAAATCCTTTTAGAGAACTTTCTACGGCCTCTTGTCTTGCTGCCTCTTACCGTACTTTGAAAGGGTTTAACGATACCTTGTCAAGACGTTGTTTGGAAATTGCGCAAGATGTTTATAATCAGAACAAAAACGTTACGGGTTTTGCCTTGTTTGCAAAGGTTCAGGCTTGTGCGGAACTTTTTATTTCCACTGAAAACAAAGAGTATTTGGACAAAATCGTAACGCTTACCGATTCGCTTGATAAATATATCGGTTTTTGCGGTTGGTATTTGGCGAGAATCGAAAAATATTGTTCTAAGCAGACAGACAAACGTTATAAAGCGTTTTCAAAGGCTTTTCGTTTGGCTTTAAGCGGTTATAATGAAAAACTAAAAGTCTCTACGACGGAGAATCCTTACGGAGTGCCGTATCGTCCGAATATTTGGGGCGCAGGTTGGGATATTCAAAGTTTTGGCGTAAAACATTATTTTCTTGCCGCTCAATATCCTGAAATTTTTTCTCCGCAACCTGTTTTTGATGCTTTGAACTTTGTTTTGGGTTGTCATCCGGGTTTAAACCGTGCGTCATTTGCCTCTGGAGTAGGAGCGGAGTCTGCGACGGTAGGTTATGGATTAAATCGTGCTGACTGGTCGTACATTCCGGGCGGTGTGGTTTCGGGTACGGGTTTGATTCGCCCTGACTTTCCTGAACTTTTAAAGTTTCCTTATCTTTGGCAACAAACAGAATACGTAATTGGTGGCGGGTCTACCAATTATATGTTTTTGGTATTAGCAGCGGAAAGTTTAGGAAAAAGATAGAATAAAAAAAAATGGGCGTTTTTTTTTTAAAATGCCCATTTTTTTAAAATTAAAAATCTTATTCTATTCTGATGATATTATCTTCTGTGAATTTATCTTTCGGAGTCGGGTTTTCGCCGGGATAACCGATTGCAATCATAGAGTAGGGGACAAGGTTTTCAGGAAGTCCGAGTACTTGACGTGCTTTGTTGTAACGGTTTGGATCGGGCCAAGTGCCGCACCAAACAGCTCCAAGACCTTGTGCCGTGGCTGCTAAAAGAACGTTTTCTGTAACAGCTCCGCAATCTTCACTCCACCAAAGGTCGTCAGCGTTGCCGGAAGTTTTTGTCATATCACCGCAAACAATTATCGTAAGTGTTGATTTTGCGATTGGCGGTTTGCCGGTTGAATCAGCGAGTTCCTTGATTTTTTCTTTGTTGGTAAGAGCAACAATTTTCCACGGCTGTTTGTTCATGGCAGAGGGCGCTGCAAGTCCGGCTCTAAGGAGTTGGTCTGTGTACTGACGGATACTTGTGCGGTTTTTGATAACTTCAAGGCATGATGTGCCAGATTGATTTTTTTCGCAACTGTTTTTGTTGCAGCAACTGTTAATACCCACAGCGAAAAGGGCGCAAGTTGCAAACGTTAAAATCTTGTTCATGTTTCGAGTCTTTTTTTTGAAAAAATTTCTATTTTTGACTTTTTATTTTGGTGATAGTTTAATTTTATGAATGAAAAAAGATTTGTTGTATTTAACAAAAGAAATACTATCTTTGCACCATTAACAATTACAAAATTAAAAAAAACATGAGAAAGATATTATTTTCGATGCTCTTGTTAGCTTCTGTTGCAGGTGCATCAGCTCAAAACAATTCAATTCCCGGTAAAACCGATGTTGTTCAGCAGGAATATCTGAAGGTTGAGGAAGTTCCTAATAGTCTTTATATTTTGCCTGTATATCCTGAGTTCAATAGTGTTCAGTTTCTTAACGACCAATATCAGTATTATTGGGGCAAAAGTATCCGTAATACCGAGCGCGGCGAAAAAGCTATTACTGACGCTACTCTTGATGGTCTTCAAGGTATGAACAATGCTTTTGGTGAGGTTTTCGGTACTCAAATCACATTAGAAAACACTCCTGAAATTTTTACGCTTGTGCGTTCAATCGGTCGTGATGCAGGTGGAATTGCCCCCAAAAAGGCCAAAAATTATTATAAAAGAATTCGTCCTTTTGTATTTTTCAATGATAATACAAGCACTCCCGACAACGAAGACCACATGCGTAACAGTGGTTCATATCCTTCAGGACATAGTTGCTACGGATTTGCTGCGGCGTTAATCCTTGCTGAAATCAATCCCGAACATCAAAACGAAATCATAAAACGCGGTTACGAAATAGGTGAAAGCCGTAAAATTGTTGGCGCACATTATGATACAGACGTTCAGGCAGGTCGCATAATGGCAGCTGCTACTGTTGCCGCACTTCATTCTAACGCTGCATTTCAAAAACAACTCTTAAAAGCTAAAGATGAGTTTGCAAAACTTAAAAAAGCCGGTAAAATCAAACCGAGTACCGCTGTGTTGAAATAAAATAAAAAAAAACTTCAACTTAAAACTTGAAATCGGGTTTTAAGTTGAGGTTTTTTATTATGAATTAACGAGAGAAAAATTATCCTTCCGTCATTTTTACAATCTTATCAATATTGAGGCTTCGGGCTGAGGCGTCGAAAATTTTCTTGTAAATTCCGCCTTGTTTATAAACCTCTTCGGGTTTGCCGCCTTGTTCCACACGTCCGCTGTTAAGGGCATAAATCATCTCGGAATCAATAATTTGAGATATTGAATGTGAAATTATTACCACGGTGCGGTTTTGTTTGATAGCATCGATGGCATTTTTGATTTGCTCGGTGGCAATGGCATCAAGACTTGCCGTAGGCTCGTCAAGGAAGATAATCGGTGGATTTTTCAAAAACATACGGGCTATGGCGATGCGCTGTTGTTGTCCGCCGGAAAGGTCCGCTGCGTTTGTATTGAAACCTTCGGGCATTTTTTCTATCATGTCGTAGATGTAAGCTTTTTTGGCAGCCTCGCAAACTTCTTCAAATGTGGCTTCAGGACGTCCGTAACGGATATTTTCTTCCACAGTGCCGTCAAAAATATGATTTTTCTGCAACACAAGACCGATGTTTTCTCTGAGATATTCTGTGTTCCATTCGCGGATGTCTACGCCGTCAATTTTAATAGTTCCGCTTTGGGGTTCGTAAAACTTATCAAGGAGATTTACAACGGTACTTTTGCCTGCGCCTGAGAGTCCTACAAACGCTGTGATTTTGCCGTGCGGTATTGTCATGCTAATATCTGTTAACGCCTTGCAACCGTTGGGATAAGTGAAATCAACGTGCGAAATCTCTATATCGCCGCGCACTTTTTCAGGACGGTAACTGCCGCTTTGCTCCTCGCTGTCTTTAGCCTCAAGTATGTCAAAATAGCCTTCAGAATATATCAAAGCCTCGTTTACATCGTCGTAAATGCGGTGAAGCTGACGTATTGGTGCGGTAACGTTTGCAAAAAGCATTACGTGATACATAATTTTGCCGATTGTCATGCCCGGATAGTCTGTTAAAACAAGATAGGCTGTTAAAATAATAATGAAAACCGTACCGATTTGCTCTACAAACGTCTTGATACCGTCGTAAATAAAACTATATTTGCGTGTGCTCAACTGATTGTCTGTTAGCTTGTTGATAACATTAGTCTGTTTGTTGTATTCGATTTCTTCTCTGTTGAAGGATTTTATTACGTTGATGCTTTGGAGAATATTCATAATGCCGTTGCTTTTGGCCTCGCGGTAGTTTCGCATATTGGTGCGCCAATTTTTGAGTTTTCCGGCTTGTAAGTAGGTAACATAAAAGTAGATAGGAACAATTACCAATGCCGTCAGCCCAACGTAAAAATTTGCGGCAAACATCAATACCAACGCCAAAACCGCACTTGTGCCGAGAGGCAGAATGTCGATGAAAAAGTTTTTTATTGTCATCGTGATAAAATCAACACCGCGGTCAATTCGTGTTTGAACTTTGCCCGGCTTGTTTTCGTCCCGAGTGAAAAACGCCACTTTAAAAGTTAATACTCTTTTTATTACGGCTGCCGCTAAGTCTTGAGAAATCAATACTTTAATTCTTTCACCGTAGTATTTTTGAACGAAATTGATAAGCAGTACCAAAAGCTCTTTGCCAAGCAGAATCGCCGAAATCACCACCATAACGTATGATGCCTGACTCCACTGAAAATGTTCGAGGTGCAATAGTCGGTTTACTTCATCTACGGTTTTATCAAGCACTACGGCATTTACTTGTGCTGCCAACGACCCGATAAATGTCATAACCAATGTTAAAACGACAAGCCATTTGTAAGGCTTTACAAACGGCATTATTTTGATGAAAAGTTGTTTGAGTGACATTTCTTTTTTTTGAAAAAGTTTTTTTAGTTTGATGGTACAAATATATAAAAATACTGAATTATCCGAATAAAAAAAGAGGTTGTACTTCAATGTTTTGTACAACCTCTTTTAAACTAAAAAGTTATTTGAAAATTACAACTGAATTGTCCACATTGTAATTGAGTATGGTTCAATTTTTTCTACGCCTTTTGCTTTGAGCAATACGTTTTCGGTAATCGGAACGATTGGCTGTTTTTCGTAGTTGTTCTCGTCCATAGGATTGCCGGAAATTACGGTCTTTTCAGCATTGCCTTTAATTTTAAACTTAGTTAAATCAATGTTTGCTTGAGCGGTTTCGCTGCTTGCATTACAGATTTTTACGTAAAGTTTTTTCGACTTGCTGTCAAAAACCACTGATTGACCAAGAAGATTATCGTTTTTGCGGTTGAATGTTACGCAATCGCCGTAGTAATAGTCGCCAGAGGATTGTCCGAACATCTGCTGAACATAGTAACTACATGTAAGATAAGGCTTTTCGTTGTCAAAATAAATCAAATCGGGATTCCAATTAGTTGCATTTTTACGTGCGAATAGGGGGGCGTATGATGTCATGACAACTACATCGCCATTCTTTTCTACGTGCAAAAGATAAAGTCCTTCAGCCAAAGCGTCAATAAGTTTTTTGTCTTTTGAGGCATATTCGCCCAAATAAACTTTGGTTTTGCGATTTCTCGGATAACTATCATACTGACGTGATGTCAAGAAATAATCTCTTTGTTCGTAATAGTGTTCGTCGAGAATAGGAAGACCGATTTTTTCAGCAAATTTCCAACCCTCGTCGTAGTCAGGATTGCCTTTGTGAGAACCCGGGCCTGCTGTACCAACAATCACAATATCAGGATATTTAGCCGTGATTTTGTCGTACATATATTTGAAACGTTCTTCAAATTCGGGAGTGATTTTTTCCTCGTTTCCAATACCTAAATATTTGAGGTTGAACGGTTTTGGATGGCCTGCATCAGCACGAACTTTTCCCCATTTGGTATTAACATCGCCGTTAGCCCATTCGATAAGGTCGAGAGCGTCTTGTGTCCATTCGTCCATATCTGACATCGGGCAGGCATCTTGAGCCTGTGTCGGCCACATATTCCAACCACCGTTAGTACCCTGACAACTTACACCGCAAGGCAAAATCGGAACGGGCTGCATTCCAAGGTCTTCGCAGAATTGGAAATATTCAAAATATCCGATTGACATTGATTGATGATAACCCCAAGTGTTTTTCAAGGGTTTACGTTGTTCTTTGGGTCCAACAGTATTTTTCCAACGGTAAGTGTTCCAGAAACCGTCGCCGCCGCCGTGAACAACACATCCACCGGGAAAACGCATAAATTTAGGATTCAAATCAGCTAAAGCCTGTGCCAAATCTTTTCTAAGTCCATGACCTTTGAAAGTTTCTTGAGGATAGAGCGATACCATATCAATATCAAATTCACCTACTGTCAAACACAAAACCTGAAGAACAGCGTTTTTGCAATCTTCTGTTACTTCAATAGTTGCAGAAACTTTTTTCCAATCGCTGCCTGAGGCTTTAATTGTTGCCTCGCCGATTGCTTTCGGGTCTTGCCCCCAAGGAGCGGGAACAGCCAACACAATACGAAATTCTTTTTCCTTGCCATCAGTGTTGCGAACAAATGCCGAGAAATCGTATTTTGCACCTTTTTTTACACTGAAACCTTCAAAGCCGTCGTTTTGAAGTCCTGCACCTTTCCAACCTTTGTAATCGTAATACTCTTTTACACGTTCTACTTTTACGTGCATGTAGTTAGGATTGTTGGGATGAATAGGATTTTGCTGACGAGGTTCGATGTATCCGAGCGAATGTCCGGGGCGAATAAATTTCCAAAAAGAGCCTGCACCCCAGCCGTCTCTTTCTATGGGGCTGTATTCAAACGAGCCATTTTGAACCATTTCTGCAGAAAGTCCGCCGTCTGCCGAAGAACTGATGTCCTCGAAAAATATGCCGATAAGTTCGTCGCTGATTTTTTTACCACCGGCAGGAGCTTGTGCCATAAGACTCAGTGCCGAAACTGTTGTCAGCGATAATGAAAGTAATTTTTTTAACATAATATTAATTATAATTTAAAAATGTAATTTTTACACCACAAAAATAGAAAAATATTAATTAACGGCAAATATCTGAGATAAAAAATCGGATATGAATTTTAAAAAAAGTTTATTGAACCGTTAATCTGTTTTCAATCATTCTTTCATGGTATTGCTGAATTTCGGCTTTTAATAGTTTTAACATTTCATCTTCCTCTTCTTTGTATGTTCCGATGAGGTTATCTTTTAAGAAAATGTCAGTTTCGGGTTTAAAAAATCCGGTTTCTTTTTGTCCGTCAAACTGCAAGAAAAATTCTCCTTTAGAAATTTGATAAAGCGGTTCGCTGTAATTTACGACATATCCCAAAGTGTCTGTTTGAGAGAAAAACGAATTGCCGAAAGCGATATACGGCTCATCAAAACCGAGATAATCCAAAATCGAAGGCGTTATATCTGTTTGACATACAAGTTTTTGCGAAATCTTTTTGATATTGCTGCCCGGATGATAAAACAGAATCGGAACTTTAAAAATATTTCTGTCGGTTGTGTATTCATGGCTTAACGTCTGATTTGTATGGTCAGCGGTTATAACAAAAACCGTGTTTTCGTACCACGGATATTTTTTCATGGTGTTGAAAAAATTCCTTATCGCATTGTCGGTGTATTGAATACATTTTGTAATAGGTTGTGGACCTTCTTGAAACCTTTCTTTGTATTTTTCAGGTATTCTGAACGGATTGTGGGATGTTGCCGTAAAACACGCTGTTACAAAGGGTTGTGGTATTTCGTTCATGCTTTTGGCGTAAAATTGCAAAAATTCTTCGTCCCAAATTGCCCAATGTCCGTCAAAATCGTTCATTGCATTGAAACGGGTATCGTTGCAATATTCTGTCATGCCGTAATAATCCTCAAAACCGGCTAATTTTGAAAAATTCAAAAAGCCCATGCTGCCGTTTGGTGCACCGTGATAAAATGCTGTATAATAACCTTTTGTTTTCAAAAGTGAGGCAATGCTATTGACTTTGTTGTTAGAATACATTCCCATAAAGAAATGATCGGTCAGATACGGTATGCCTGCTAAAATACTCGGCATTGCATCTATGGATTTTCTGCCCGTTGCAAAGGAATTTAAAAAAGAAAGACCTTGTTGATAAAGCGAATCCAAAAAAGGCGTATAACCTTCGTTATTGTTGAAAAAACCGGAATATTCTTTGCCGAAACTTTCTAAAATTAAGATTACGACGTTGAGCTTTTTTAATTCTTTTTCCTTTTTAGGTGTGTGCAATGGGGTATAAATAGTTTCAAGTTCGTCTTTTGGAAAATAATCGGGGTCGCTGAACGAAATTTTTCCTGCTGTGCGCAAAATACAATACGGCGTGTTTAATACGATAGCCGATTCGTTACTTTTCTTTATGTATTCGTTTGCGTTGTTCATGTTCATAGGTCTGTGATCGGCATCAATAATGAGCGAACCCCTTAAACCTGCCATGAAAAAATAAATGAAAAGCAATGTTATCGGAAGTACTTTAAGAGTGTATTTTTTATCTAAAAAATCCTCTTCTTTGATTTTCGGACGGTAATAAAATTTTACAAGGCAAAAAATCATTACGGCGGCGGCAAGTGTCAGCGGCCAAAAATCCACAAAACCTTTCAATAAAACTCCTAAAAGATTGTTTTCGTTGGAAAACTCTTTGAAAAATGAAAAATTCGTGCGTCTTCCGTTGAAAGGAAACATTGCCGTATCATAAAGATTGGCGAAAAGTCCGATGGAAACGGGAATAACAAAAAAATATTTCGCAATTTTCGTGTAAGTGCTTTTTAGAGAGAATTTCATGGGAATTATCATCATAAAAAAACTTACTGCCGAAAGGTAAAAAATGGAGGCAAAGTCAAACTTTAAGCCTCCATATATAAGTTTCAATAAATGAGAAAATTCCGTGTCGCTATAATATTCTTTGTTAGCTATTATAAAAATAATTCTGCACAAAAGAAAAAGTGCAAATGCAAAAAAATAATTTACCGCATATTGTATTGCGGGAATTTTTATTAATTCTTTTTTCGGCATTTTCTTTATTTATTTACTATTTTGTTTTTTTTGTTTTTTATTTTCTTGTTTCTTGTTTTTTTTATTTTTTCCCTCCTAACATTTCTGCTAAAGGTTTGTCTTTGAAACAATGTTTTTCTTGATCCCAAAATCCGAAATCTGCATCGTAACACCAAGTTGTCCATGCTACGTTGAACTCGTCAAAAACTTGGAGCATATCTTTTGTCCAAGCGTATGCCAAATCTCTGTCAACGGGGCAATAAACTCCCCATTCGCCGCAGAATAGTTGCAGACCGTATTTTTTAGCAACATCAATAGCATCTTTCATTTGAGAATAAATCTTCTCTTTGTTCCATTCTTCAGTTGTGTATTGCTCAATAAAAGGTTTTATACTATCGGGTGTAGCCTCATAAACTTCTTTTGAAACCGGAATTCCCGGGTAAGTAACCTTACCGTGAAAATCTTTCAAATTGGTCCACCATGCACCGTAATGCGTTACAATCATCGGGTTGTAATAATGGAAACTGAGAATAATGTTTTTGTCGTTTTCGGGAACTTTCAAGTATTTGAATGTTTCAACGCCTTGCCAACGGTTTGAACCGATAACTAAGGTACGGTTCGGTTCGCGTTTGCGGATAGCTTTATGAACTTTTGCGATAACATTGTTCCATTGTTCGTGTTCCTCGGCTACGGGTTCGTTCATAAACTCGTATGCTACCCAATCGGTAGAGAAATTTATAAGTGAATCTTGAAGTTGTCCCCAAAGGTTAATAAGACCTTCCTGTGCTTTTTCGTCGGTAAAAAGCGTATTTTTGCCGCCTTCGTTTGCCGCGTTAAAATAATGCGCACGGATAATGTGAAGGTCTACTATTGCACGGATATTGTATTTGCGTGCAAGGTTGAGGGCGTTTTTAAGAAGATTCCAAGCCTCGGGCAATTTGTTGCCTTGTTCGTCCCAAAATTGTTCTTCGTCGATAGGAATTCTTACGTGATCAAAACCTAAACTGTCCAATCGTGCGAAGTCATCTTCTTGAATATGATTTTTGCGTTCTTCGCCTCTGACGGTGCTTTGTGAAAGCCAATGACTGAGATTTGTTCCGCGTTTAATTTTGAAGCCTTCGCTTTTTTCTTGAGCGGTATTTGTACCGCATGAACTGATAACCGATGCTGCTAAAAGCAACACCGAAATTAATTTAAAACATCTTTTCACTTTATTAAAATTTTTGAATGATTAAACCTCCAAACCAACGACCAAAACATCGTCCGTCTGTTTTGTATCGCCTTTCCATGAAAGAAATTTGTCTTCAAGTAGTTTCTTCTGAAAACTCATATTGTAAGAACGAATTTCTTTTAAGATTTTTCTGTAGCCTGAGGTTTTCATTACGCGGTCGCTTGAGCCGCCGAATTGTGACTGATAGCCGTCGCTTGCAAGATAAATTTTATCGCCTTTTTGGAGTTTTAGCTCTTCCGTAACAAAGGGGCGTTCGCAGATATAAACGCCTACCGGATTGTGTACGGGTTTTATGACTATTTCTTCTTCGCCTCTGTAACAAAGGAACGGAATATGAGCACCCGAATAATAAAGTATGTTAGTTTTTTTGTCAATTATTATAAGGGCTGCGTCCATACCGTCCTGCGATTTCATTTCGTCTTTTATATTTTGTTTTAGGGTTTTCTTAATCATCTCCCTCATGGCGTTCATAATTTTTGCAGGGGTTCTTTCACCTTCTTTGCCGACGATTTCGTTGAAAGCCGTCATGCCGAGCATACTCATAAAAGCTCCTGGTACACCGTGTCCGGTACAATCTGCCGCCAAAAGTATAAAATAATCTTCGTCATAAAAGACTTTGAAGAAGTCGCCGCTGACAACGTCTTTAGGACGGTAATAAATAAAACCGTCAGTGAAATAATTTTTTAAGATTTCTTCTTCCGGCAACATCGAAAACTGAATGCGTTGAGCATAGTTTATCGAGTCTGTAATTTCTTTTTTCTGGTCGGCAAGTTGTTTGTTTTGTTTTTGCAGAATATCCCTTTGTGAGGAAATTTCTTCGTTTCTTGCAGAGATTTCGTCTTTTTGAGCTTTTAGGATACCGTTAATTTTTTTTGTCTTCTTAATTCTGACAATCAAGAAGATAACAGCTCCGACAATCATTATAGAAATCAAAGCAAAACTCAAAAGTACATATTTTTGGATTTCTTGGTCTTTTTTGAGAATTGTAATTTCGTTTTCTCTTCGGATTTGTTCAAGACGGTATTCCATTCTTTTCATGTTGAAGGATTTTCTCGCATTAAGAAATGTATCAGCGTATGCCATTACGTTTTCGTATTGTTGAAAGGCTTTTGATAGATTACCCATTTTTGCATAAACATCGCCGAGATATTTATAAGCGTTTTTTATGCGAAAATCTATTCCGAAAAGATTTGAAATTTCAAGACATTTTTGAGCATAACAAAGTGCGCTGTCGTTTTGATTCAAACCCATGTACGCACTTGAAATCATGCCGTAAAGGTCGCTCAAAAGGTCTATGTCTTTGATTTCGTTGTCTTTACTGATAGCCTCTTTGTAATATTTCAGAGCCGAGGAAAAATCTTTTTTTGCTATTGACACATCACCGAGATATTTTTTGGTGGTTGCAATTTTGTCCCAGTCTTCATGCTTTTCGATGCGGATTTTTTCACATTCTTCCAAATATGTTGCTGCCGAGTCTATATGTCCCAAGCTCAAATGTGTGCGTCCGAGGTTGATGTAAATGTATCCCAATATCGAGGAATCCTGAATTTCTTGAGCTACGTCTAAGGCTTGATTCAATTCTGTTTTTGCTTTCGTGTATTCGTCGTGATAGAGAAAAAGATTTCCCATGTTGATATGAGAATATGCGATTTGATCTTTGGCGTTTACTTTTGTGGCTAAATCCAATCCTTCAGAATAATATTTAAATGCCGAGTCGTATTCGCTTAAATTTCTGAAACATACTCCGATAAAACTTTCTGCTTTGAGAATTTGAATCGTATCGTTGAATTTTTCTGCGTATTTTAATGCTTTTTTGCCGTAATCAAGAGCAGAAGCCGGATTAAAATTTCTAAGTTTCCAACATATATTAACATAATGCTTACTTTTTTCATCCTCAGGGGCTTTTTCTGCAATGCGTATCAAACTATCAATTTCAGCTGAGCCTTCAGCTTTAACATTGGTAGTTTTTACAAGCAAAAATCCCGCTAAAAGTGCAAATAAAATATTTCTAAAGTTGAATTTCATAGTCTAAATTTAAGTAAACATTATTCCTATGTAAGAACGCAAAATTAGTGCAATTTTTTGAATAAAAAAATAAAAATAATTAAAAATTAATGTCTTGAAGAAAAATTAGATACAAAATCCTATTATTAAAATATCATCCATTTGTTCGTTGTCTTCTTGAGGTGAACTGTGTATCCATTCTTCAATCGTATTGTCCAAAATTTCACGCTGTTTTTCTTTCGGCTTTGAATGTATTTCGAGCAAAAGCTTTTTAAGGTTTTTTGACATGAACTTTTTGTGGTTTTTGCCCCCGAATTGGTCTTCAAAACCGTCAGAATAAATATAAAACCAAGTAGGAGTGTCTGTTAATGGAATTTCATGCTTGGTGAAACGGAAATTTTCATGGTATTGAACCCCGCCTATTCCCTGCAAATCGGCTTTAATGCTTTTGAGTTCACCGTTTTGAATATAAACCAAAGGATTCATCGCACCGGCAAATTCCAGGACTCTGCGTTTTTTGTCAATAGAACAAAGAGCCATATCCATGCCGTCTTGATTGTTGTTAGTTTCTTGTTTTAATGCTTTTCTGATATATTCGTTTTGTTTTGTGAGAATTTCTGCGGCTGACAAAAATCCTTTGCTGACTATTGTTGTTAAAGTTTCTGCGCCTAACATACTCATAAATGCTCCAGGGACACCGTGTCCTGTGCAATCAACGGCTGTGATTATGATATGTGTGGGAGTTTCTTTGAACCAATAAAAATCTCCTGATACAATATCTCTTGGACGGAACAAAATGAAATGTTCCGGTAATGCCTGAGCAATATCGTTTTGCAGAGGCAGCATGGCTTTTTGAATGCGTTTTGCATATCGGATACTTGCTGTTATGGCATTATTTTTTTCGGTAATGACATTATTACGCTTTTGAATTTCATTGTTTTGCTTTAGGATTTCGTCCTTTTGTTTTACGATTTCGGCGGTGCGTTCGCTGACGGTTTTCTCCAAAACTTCTTTTTCGTGTTCAAGTCTGCGTATGTTGATTTTTACAACTGCTTTTACTAAAAGTATAATTAAAATGGCGTAAAGTACAAATGCCCAAGATGTTAAATACCATGGCGGTAAAATTTTAACGGTGATTTCTGCTTCCGTGCTTTGACAGAGGTAATTGTTGATAGCTTTTACTTTGAAAGTATAAGTGCCGGGCCAAAGGTTGGAATATTCTTTCGTGTTTTCTTTTTTCCAATCGCTCCAATCTTTGTCGTTGTTTTCCAAAATGAATTTGTATGAAATGTTTTCGGGATATTCGTAATAAGCCGCCGAAAAACTAAATTTCAGTCCGTTGTATTCGTACGGCAAAACAATCGGTATTTCCTGTTTTGAAACTATTCTTAAATTTTCGTCAGTAAAAGTGCCTTCAAAAACCAAAGAATCGCCGTTGATTGTTTCAACGCTTCTAATAAAAGCCGGATAAGGCTCTTCAAAAGTTTTTTTGATATTTTCGTCATAATGCACGAATCTGTCTTTATCGCCGATTATGTAACAACCACCGCCGATTGAAACAAAAGAATTGATTTTGTTTCTAAGCGGAATAAACCTGTTTTTTATTACTCTTGAAACGCTGTCGCCTTGGATTTCAAGTTTTTCAAGCGACCAGAATTTTGTAACGGAATCTTTCGGCGAGGTTTCGATGTGTTTTATCCAAATATTGTTTTTCTCGTCGCAATAAAGAAAATCCGCAACGGGTTTTTCGTTAAAATAATTAAGTTTGGAAAATTCTTTCATTGAATTAGTTAAACTGTCATATTTATAAAAACCGTTTAACGTGCAAAAAACTAATTCGTCTTTTGCTTTAAAAAGATAATTTTCTATGTTTGCCTTTAGACCCGAACTTTTGTTGAAGGTTTCGCATGATATTACGCTGTCGTAATTTTTGTTGAGCCTTATTCTGAAAATGCCTTTTGTTTTTTCCGAAATCCAAAAATCTCCGTTTTTGTCTTGAACGATATGCCGCGAATATTCGCTGAAATTTTTAATGCCCGATTTATAATTCCATTTGCCGTTTTCTTTTGTAAAAAGTGAAAGTCCTAAACCGCCGCCGGCTATAAGAACGTTTGGATTTTCTCTCGGGCAGATAAAAGTGCGGATATTGCGTTCTGAATTAGCGTCAATGAGTTCGATGCGGTTGTTTTCTATTAAAAAAAGACCTTTTTCGCTGCCGCCGATTATGCCTAAGCTTGTTGTGTCAAGTTTCCAAATCGAACAATGTCCTTTGCGGTTTTTTAGTTCTTCAAATTTTGAGGTTTTATTGTTTGAAATTTTATCCCAATCTGCGGCGTAAACGGCATCGGCTCCGATGTAAAGCATATTGCCGGATTTTGCAATCGAACGGATTGTGCCTGAAATGCCCGTCGTCTTGTTATAAAAAAATGAAAACGGCGAATAAATGTCAATATACGAAATGCCGTTGCTCGTTGCAATCCAAATTCCGTTTGAATTGTCCTGATAAATATTTGTAATGCGGTTGTTGATAAGTCCGTTAGAGGTGTTAATAATTTTTTTAATGTTAAGGCTATCGTCCGTAATTATAAGACCTTTTGATAAAGTACCTAAAGCTAAACTTCCATCTTTTAACTCTGTCGTAAAATACAGATCGTTGCCGATTAATTCCTCTAATTCGGTTTTTTCTATTTTTATTAATTCGTTGTTAGAATATTCGTAAATTCCGCCGCTGTCGGTTATGATTATATGATAATTTTCTTTTGGAATGATTATATTAACGGAACGATTTTCAAGAATTTCGCTACCGGGGAGAATTTTAAATCCTCCGTCCTTTTCTATTTTTATCAAACCGATGCCGGTGTAATAGGCGTAAAGTTTTTTATTAACGTAAAAACTCCTTTTAAAACCTTTGGAATGTTTTGCGGGAATAACTTCAAAAGTATCGTTTTTGTAAAAATAAAGTCCTGAGGTCGCCTCAAAGACTACGCCGAAATCTTCCGTTATGTGTATCCGCCAGATGTCGGCAAAGTTTCTGTATTTTTCAGGAATTTTCTTTATTAACGAAACAAATGTTATCAGACCTTTGGAATCGGGTTTTAAATATCCTATATCGCCTTTTGCTCCGACATAAATGCGTTTTTCTTTTTGGTCGGACGCTAAGGATTTTACGGCGGCGTTAGCGGGAGTTTTTATAATTCTCCATGCTGAGCCGTCGTATTCCAAAACACCGTTGGTGTTGGCAAAGTACATCAAACCTCTGAAATCCTGAACAATAGACCAGTTTTGCGCACTTGCGCCATAAACCTCGGCAGGATAATTTTGGGTGTATGCATCGCCAACGGTTTTTAGTTGTGCTTTTGCATTGAAAAAAAATGTAACTAATAATATTATTAATGCAGTTTTTTTCATTTATTAAAATTGAAAAACAAACGAAACCGTTTCTTTTGTTTATGCTTGTTTAGCATATTCAGAAGGCGGTATGCCGTAATGGTCTTTGAACGCCTTTGAAAAATGGCTTAAATTATTAAACCCCAAAGAGTATGCCACTTGCGATACATTTGCTTTCCCTTCTTTTATCATTCGTCCTGCTTGTTCGAGTCTTATGTTTCTGATGAGGTCAGAAATGTTGATTCCCGTCATCTCCTTCATCTTGCGGTGTATCTGTGCACGGCTTACGCAAATGCTTTTTGCAAGAAATTCCACGTTGAAATCCGGGTCAGAAATGTTATCGTTGATACATTTCATGATTTTTTCCATCAACAATTTGTCGTTGTCTATGATATTTTTGGTTTCGATTTCGGTTTTTATAATATCGTGTTGTCCTGAGAATTTTCCTTTTAAGACTTTCATCTTTTCAAGCAGGTTGTCGATTTGGGAATGTAACTCGTCGATTACGAAGGGTTTTGCCAAAAATGCGTCTGCACCTTTTTCAAGTCCTTCCAAACGGTTGGCAATTTCCGAACGGCTCGAAAGCAGTATCACGGGAATATGGCTCGTATTGACATTGGATTTTATCATTCTAAGTAGCGTAAAACCGTCTATCTTGGGCATCATAATGTCGCTTACGATAAGGTCTATAGGCTCTGACAACGCTATTTTAATCGCTTCTTCGCCGTCGTGGGCGATGAAGAGACGGTATGTGTTTGAAAGTTCCGAACTTATATAATTGCAAATGTCAATATTGTCATCAACGATGAGAATACGGTATTTGGTCTGCAATTTTTTAACGGTGTTTTCTTCCTTGTTTTCGCTTTCTTGAATTTCGGGTTCTCTTTCGTCTTCTTTGAGATGATCTTTGCCTAAGGGCATCATCACCGAGAAAATACTGCCTAAAGTATCTTTACGATTGGCAGCCGTGATTGTGCCGTGATGTTGCTCAACTATCATTTTGCAGATGTTAAGACCGATTCCCGTGCCTTCTGCTCTTTTGCCGGTCTGAACTTTGGAACGGTAAAAGCGGCTGAAAATATTTTTAATGTCGTTTTCGCTAAGTCCGTTGCCCGTATCCTCTACGGTCAAAAGTGCGTAATCCTTGTCAGAAACATTGGTTTTTGAAATTTTAATCGTAATTTCCCCACCTTGAGGTGTATATTTCAAAGCGTTGGAAACAAGGTTTATGATTACTTTATCGAAATTATCAGTGTCGATATAGATTTGAAGTTCTTCTTCAGGTTTAATGATGGAAAACTTTATGTTACGCTCTTTTATGGTATCTTCAAAAATTTTAACTGACGATTCTGTATATTGTATTAAATTAGTTTTTCTGCAATAAAGTTTTATTTGCTGACGATCGTGTTTGCGAAGATAAAGAATTTGATTTACCAGGTTCAAAATTCTGTTAGCATTGCTGTTGATAATTTGAAGTTTACGCAATTTGTCCTGAGATTTTTCATCTTCCAAAAGTTGATGCAAAGGCGAAATTATCATCGTAAGCGGTGTACGGATGTCGTGTGTCGCATTTATCAGAACTTTGGTTTTTTCTTCGTATACTTTTTGTTCCTTTCTTATTTTTAAACGGTGCAAAATATAAATCAAAATTCCCAAAACTGCTAAATTATAAAGCATGATGGCAACTCCAGAACTATACCAAGGCGGTCTTACGGTTATATGAAATTTGCTGTAAGCCGAACAGCTGCCGTTTTGACAAGCACGGATTTTCATATCGTAATTTCCTGCGGGCAAATTATAAAAAGTAACGGTATTTTCGCCACCGCTTAAAATTACAGGCGGATTGTCGTTTACGGAATATTCAAAAAATGTGTTTTCGGGTTCGGCGTAGTCAAAAACCGTAAAATCCATGCTTAAATTGTTTTCTCCGTATTTCAAAACGGGAGAGTCCTGCTCTTTGAGGCTGATTTTCTTGCCGTTAACATAAACGCCTGACAAAACGGGTACGTCAATGTTATAATTGGAAAAGCCCGCCGTTGAGGGGTTGAATGCCGTAAAGCCTTTTGAATTAGCAAATACGAACAACTCCGGTGTAATTTTTAAGCCTGTGTTCTGAATATATTCTCTGTCAGAGAGTCCGATGTCGCTGATATGTGCGATGAAAACTTTTTCCTGACTTTTATAATGCCACAAACCGCTTGAGGAGCTTATCCAAAGGTCGCCAGAGGAATCTTTTAAGATTTTTTTGATGGAAATATTTTCCAAGGATTCAGCACCGGGAAATTTTTCGCAGATTTTTTTCTCCCTTGAATAGCAGTAAAGTCCTTTTTCGCTGCCAATTGCGATAAGACCGTCTTGCATTTCTTCAAAACAAATGCAGTTCAATCCTTCCAAAGCGTTGTGATGTCCGCCGACCGAAAATGTTTTTGTTTTTGTGTTATAACACGTTATGCCCGAAACTGTTGCTATCCAGAGCAAGGAATCTTGAATTAACATGTCGTTTATCCAATTGTTGCAAAGATAACCGCCTTCTCGTTTTTTCTGATACATATTAAGATTTTCAACTGCGAGAGTTTTTAGGTCGATAACATCAAGACCGCCTGCATGAATGCCTGCATAAAGTTTTCCGTCTTCGCCTTCTATGATTGACGAAATCCAATCTTTGTCGGTTTTGGCAATGAACGAAGTTTTTTCTCCGAAATTATTAGCATGATAAATAGACGAACCTTCCGCTAAATATACATTACCCGTTTTAGGAGCGCAATAGATAAGCCCCATGTCGTAACTTGTCCTAAAGATATTGGTTATATTACCAAGCGTATCTAATTGACATACAGTTCCGTCGTTGAGCGTGCATAAAACTTTTCCTTCGGGGAGCAACGTTGCCGAATTTATACATGAAAAACTATAAGTGCCTTTTGGGGGAAGATACCAAGTCGTAAATTTTGATTCCTTTGCCGGGATTAAAATAACCCCTTTGTTGCGGCACGCAATCCAAATGTTGCAATCCCTATCCTCAAAAACGGCTAATATAGGTGCTGTTGGAAAAAGATTTTCTTTGATTTCAAATTTTCCGCTTGCATCTTTGTATCTCATTTTTAAAATACCTTTTGATGCCGTTCCTAAAAGTATATCACCGTTTTTAAGTTTTACGCCGCAGGTTATGCCGTAACCTTCAAAAGGAAAAACCTTAAATTTATTGTCTTTGAAAATCATAATTCCGCCGTTGCAGATTACGGTTACGCCTTGAGGTGTTTCAAAAATGGCTGAGGGTAAACCCAAATGCGAATTTTCTCTTAGAATGTATCTTGATTTGCTTTCCGGCGGGAAACAACTTATAACGCCCAAATTGTCAATTTTCCAGATTCTGCCTTTTGAATCTTGAAAAACGAGTTTGTAGAAATCGTTTTCGTCTTCAAACGAAAAAAATGAAACTTTTTTGATTGAAAAATTATTTCTGTTGATTTCAAACAGTCCAAAACCTGAGGTTCCCGAAAGTATTTTGCCGTTTTTGGTCTCGCAAAAACAATCCACTCTCGGAATATTGACGAGCGAGGCACTGTCAGTACCCATAACGGAATTTATATGGTCGTTTTCGGCATCGTAATATGCACAACCTTTGCGTGTGCCTATCCAAAGACGTCCTTGTGAGTCGTTGAAAAGGGTTGTAATGCTGTTGTCGTTTACGGAAGAATTAGGATTGTCTCTATCGTGAAGATAAGTTTTGAATTTGTAACCGTCAAAACGGTTCAAACCGTATTGTGTGCCTATCCAGACGAAGCCGTAATTGTCTTGGCAGAAACAAGTTGCACTATTTGACGATAATTTGTCGCTCGAAAAAAATTTACTGTCCTGCCCGTTGGTGTTTGTATTAAAAAAAGTAGCAAAAAAAACCAATGCGAAATGCATTATGCTTTTTGCGTAATGCTCTCTGAGTGTCATTTTTATAAAGTTTTTAGCGCACAAAAATAATTAAAAAACATCAAAAAAGAAATTTAAAACGCTAAAAAAATCACTTTTAAAAAAGACTTTTTTTTATTCTTGAGAGCTTTCTTTTTCTTCTTTGATGAAATAATATCCTCCGCTGCGCAAAGGTCCGCGGAATTCCACCAATCCTTGTTTTCTGAAATCAGCGATTATTCTTTGTAGTTTTATGAAACTTATTTGACTGACTAATTCTTTGATTTGCATGATTTTAATGCCGGGAGTATCTTGTATTGCTTTAAGTACAGTTCCCGAGCAATCCACGTTTCTTAAATGGCGTTTTTTGTTGCTGCTGTAAACATCTTTGTCGCTTTTGAGAATTATGTTCATAGAGTTTAACGCGCATTTTGAAATGTATTTGATAAATTTTTCCGTATTTTCTTTACTTTCCTTAATTAAACTATCGTATACGGATTGTTCCTCTGCGGGAATTATTATCAAGGGAAAACCTTTTTTCAAAGCGGCAAGGTTCATAATGAGTCTTGCCATTTTGCCGTTACCGCCTTTGAAAGGGTGGATATAGATATATTTTTGATATGCAAGTGCAGCAAATTCACTAATGTTGTCCTCGTTATAACCGTTGAACCATTCCAAAAAGTCTTTTATTTTCAAGGCGATAACTTTGCTCTTGTCGGCTTGATATTTTCCGGCAACAACATCGGGCGAGCGTGAAAACAAAACCTTATGAAGACCTTTTATGTTTTCTTCTGTTAAAGTTTCTTGTTTGGAAAGCGAAAATATTTTTTGGTAAGCCTCGTAAAGTTCCAAAATTTCGTTAGCCGTTTCCGTTTCGGTTTCTTCGTCCCCGAAACCTTCCGTTACGGTATTTTTTACGGAGTTTTTCGTTACTGAAGTTCCCGAAAGTACAAGCGAATTATAAACGAAAGGAACTGCATATTTCTCTTTTATGGCGTTGAAATATTTTTCCTCATTGCTGTAACGGTTTAATAGAGTTGCTTTATTTTGTTGTATTTCAGCGTTTAACGCATTAATATCTTCTGTATTTTCCATGTTCGTTTGATTAAAAAACTTTTCGCTAAGGTATATACAAAAAATCAATTGTCCAAATCTTTTTGCAAAAAATTTTTTACAGAATGGAATTTTTGATTTGCAAGTCCTAAAAAAACTCTGAAACCAAAAATCAAACTTTTGAAACATAAACGTAAAATTTTGTTATAAAAACTCTTTACCTTTATCCCACTAAATTTTTAATTTTTATGAAACGATATATTTTTACACTGTCATTGGCGGCTGTGTTGGGTTTTAATAGTCTTTTTGCCCAACAGTTGCCATACCAAAATCCTGATTTGAGCGCATACGAGCGTGCTGTGGATCTTTGCAGCCGCCTTACTTTGGAAGAAAAGGCGCAATTAATGCTCGACGAATCGCCCGCAATACCAAGACTGGGAATCAAAAAATTCTTCTGGTGGAGCGAGGCTTTGCACGGAGCAGCGAATATGGGAAACGTTACCGTTTTTCCTGAACCCGTGGCAATGGCCTCAAGTTTTAATCCTGACCTTTTGTACAAAGTTTTTGACGTTGCGAGTACGGAGTTTCGTGCTCAATACAACAAAAGAATGTTGAACGGCGGCGAAGACGAAAAATTTCACAGCCTTTCGGTTTGGACACCTAACGTAAACATTTTCAGAGACCCGCGTTGGGGTAGGGGACAAGAGACCTACGGCGAAGACCCGTATCTGACTTCCGTTATGGGCGTTCAGGTGGTTCGCGGTTTGCAAGGTCCTGAGTCGTCAAAATACAGAAAACTTTGGGCTTGTGCAAAACATTACGCCGTACATTCAGGACCGGAATACACAAGACATACGGCAAATTTGACTGACGTTTCAGCACGTGATTTTTGGGAAACTTATATGCCTGCATTTAAAGTGTTGGTTCAAGATGCAAAAGTCAGAGAAGTGATGTGTGCTTATCAACGTCTTGACGATGAACCTTGCTGCGGAAACACAAGATTGTTACAAAAAATCCTCCGTGATGATTGGGGCTTTAAATACTTGGTTGTCAGCGATTGCGGTGCAGTAACGGACTTTTACACAACACACAAAAGTTCTTCTGATGCGGTTCATTCGGCATATAAAGGTGTAGTTTCAGGAACGGATGTTGAATGTGGTTATAATTACGTTTATAAATCCGTTCCTGAGGCTGTAAAACGCGGTTTACTCACCGAAGATGAGGTTAATAAACACGTTATCAGACTTCTTGAAGGCCGTTTTGACCTCGGCGAAATGGACGATCCTAACTTAGTGGAATGGTCAAAAATCCCGGCATCAAAACTTTCTTGTCAAGAACACAAAAATCTTTCTTTGGAAATGGCACGTCAAACGATTGTCTTGTTACAAAACAACAACAACGTTTTGCCGCTTAAAAAGAATGCTGAAAAAATCGCCGTCATCGGTCCTAATGCCGACAATACTCCGATGATGTGGGGAAATTACAACGGTATGCCTAATTCTACGGTTAATATTTTGGACGGTATCAAAGCAAAACAGAAAAACGTAGTTTATTATGCCGGTTGCGATTTGACATACGACAAAGTGCTTGACTATCGCATTGCTACCGAATGTAGTTTTGAGGGTAAAAAAGGTTTGAAAGGTACGTTTTGGAACAATGCAAAATCCGAAGGCGCACCCGTTACAACAGAATTTTATACAAACCCTGTAAACGTTACGACGGCGGGTATGCACGTTTTTGCGCAAAATGTTAAGATTGAGGACTTTTCGGCAAAATATCAGACGGTTTTCTGTCCGAAAACTGCTGGAGAATACGTGTTGAATGTTGAAGGTTGCGGACATTTTGAGGTTTATGTTAACGGGCAGCAAAAGCACAAAGTTCACATTTGGCGCACGACACCTACCCGCACGGTTATCAACGCAAAAGCCGGCGAAAAGGTTGAAATCGAAATCCGTTTTGCTCATGTTCCGACATGGAATGCTAACATCAAAATCGAAGTCGCAAAAGAATATCAGATTGATTATCAGGATATTATTTCAAAACTTAAAGGTATTAACAAAGTTGTTTTCGTTGGTGGAATTTCTCCGCAATTAGAAGGCGAGGAAATGCCTGTTAATGCTGAGGGTTTCAAAGGCGGCGACCGTACAAACATTGAATTACCGAAAGTTCAGAGAGACTTTTTGAAAGCCTTGAAAGCGGCTGGCAAAACGGTGATTTTTGTTAATTGTTCGGGTTCTGCAATCGCATTAGAGCCAGAAACAAAGACTTGTGATGCGATAGTTCAAGCTTGGTATGCAGGTCAAGAAGGCGGCACTGCTATTGCTGAGGTTTTGTTTGGTGATGTTAATCCGAGCGGAAAACTTCCCGTAACATTCTACAAAAATTCTTCACAACTTCCTGATTTTGAAGATTATTCGATGAAAGGCAGAACTTACCGTTATTTTAACGATCCGCTTTTCGCATTCGGATACGGAATGAGTTATACTAAGTTTGAAATAGGTTCAGCTAAAGTTACTAAAAACGGTGAAAATTATATTGTTAGCGTTCCTGTAAAAAATTCAGGAAAAGTTTTTGGAACTGAAATCGTTCAGGTTTATATTAAAGATTTGCAAGATTCAGAAGGACCGAGAATTTCTTTGCGCGGTTTTGCCCGTGTGGATTTAAAACCCGGTGAGCAAAAAACTGCAACAATAACACTCACACCGAAAGAGTTTGAATTTTTTGATTCGCATATTAACGAAATGCGCATAAAACCCGGTGATTACGAAATTTATTGCGGTAATTCATCAAGGGATAAAGATTTGAAAAAGACGTTAGTTACGATAAAGTAATTGACAATTGATAATTGACAATTGACAATTGATAATTGATAATTGACAATGGAATAAAAAAAACGCCGTATGAAATTTTCTTCATACGGCGTTTTTTTTCAGGGGAAAAGATTATTCCTCAAATATATATCTTGAATTTCTGCGTTTAGGTTCAAAACCGGCTTCACGGATTGCTTGTACCATTTCGTTGCTGTCAAGAGAATAATTTGCTCCGGCTGCCGATACAACGTGCTCTTCCATCATTATCGAGCCAAAATCGTTAGCTCCCGAATGTAAACAAACTTGTCCTACGGCTTTGCCTACCGTCAGCCACGAGGCTTGGATGTTTTTTATATTGTTTAACATCAAACGCGAAATTGCTGTCATTCTGACATATTCACTGCCCGAAATTTTAGGAAATTCTCCGAACTCTTTTTCCAAACGTGTCCCTAATGAATAAAACGGCCATGCAATAAACGTGATGAAACCTTCGCTGTAATCAGGCTTTTTATCTTGAGTTTCTCTGAGTTTTACCAAATGTTCCATTCTCTCATGTATGGTTTCTACGTGTCCGAAAACCATTGTTGCTGAGGTCGGAAGGTTTAGTTTGTGTGCCTCGTGCATAACCTCAAGCCACTCTTTTGACGAACATTTTGCCGGCGAAATTATTTTTCTTACTCTGTCTACCAAAATTTCCGCACCCGCACCGGGCAATGAGTCAAGTCCCGATTTATGAAGAGTTTCCAAAACCTCGTAATAACTTTTGCCGGATTTTTTGCTGATAAAAACTATCTCTGCCGGACCTAACGCATGAAGTATTATTCCTGGAAAATTTTTCTTTAAATTAGAAAACAAATTGCAATAAAATTCCAAACCAAAATCAGGATTCATGCCGCCTTGCAACAAGACCTGCCGTCCGCCTATTTTGAAAAGTTCCGAAATTTTTTGATTGTATTCCTCCATCGTTGTAACGTAAGCCTCAGGGGAATTTTTTGAACGTGAAAAATTGCAGAATTTACATCTTGTAACGCATATATTTGACAGATTGATGTTTCTGTCTATTATCCAACCGACTTTTTTGCGATCTTGGGCAGGACGGAGTTTGTTTTTTACCTCGTTGGCGCAAAAACTTAAAAGTGCTAACGGCGCATTTTCAAACAAAAATACTCCTTCCTCAATTGTCAGCGGCTCTAATTCGAGGGCTTTTTCTAAAATTTTTTCCGTGTTCATCGTTAAATACAACATTTTTACAAAGTAAACGCTTTTTTCTAAAAAATCCAAAAATATTTAGATGAAAACATTTAACTTTGCAACCGTAAAATATATATTTTAAGTATGGAATACAGAAAAATTTTCATGGCTGTTGTAATGAGTGCGGCTTTTTTTTCGTCGTGTTCAGGTCCGCAGCCGTCGATTAAAATGGATGAATTTGCGCAAATCGTTTATGATATGCACTTTACGGACGCTGTTCTCGATATTGCAAGGTTTGATGATAAGAACCTTAAAGGAGATTCTCTTTCGTATTATAATAATTTGTTCAAAAAATACGATATTACCCGTAAAAAGTTTATTGAGGAAATCGAATGGTATACGCAGCATCCCGATAAGTACAAGGAACTTTACGAAAAGGTGATGAAAATCGTTGCGCTGGAAGAAAAACGTGCGGAGGAGGAAAAGGCCGCTGCTAAAGTTTCTATGTCCGACACTCTTAATTTATGGAAGGAAAAACGTACTTGGCATTTGCCGTTGGAGGGCGAGAAAGAGCCCGTTGCCTTTGATATACCTGCCCAAGAATCAGGCGTTTATACGCTTTCTGCCGATGCTGTTTTTTATACTGACGATAGAACGGAAAACCCAAGAATGACTATTATAGCCAATTATGAGGACGGAACTAACGAGCAAAATCAGTTTAACGGTATTGAAAAAGACGGTAAAAGACATTCTATTGAGGTTCAAATCAAAACCAATCCGGGGAAAAAACTTAAAAATCTTACCGGTTGGGTGCTTGACCATTCTTCAGGGACGGAGAAAAAACATATCGACCTTTATGATATAACTCTCAAATATTCAAAGGAATAATGACGGAAAAGACGAAAGCGGTAATTCTTCAAGCGCATAAATACGGTGATAATAAGTTGATTTTGAATACGTTCTCCGAAAAATTCGGACGAATGTCGTTCTCTGTTGTTATTTCCCAAAACAAAAACCGTGCTTCTGTTTTGCCGTATTGTCAGCCGCTTTTTCAGAACGAAATTGAATATACGGGCGGAAATTCCGAAATTAAAAAAGTTAAAAGTATTTCTCCTGCTTTCAATTACGTTTCGATTCCTAAAAGTCCCGCAAAAATGTCTGTGGTGATGTTTCTTTCGGAGTGTCTTTTGAAAACTTTGACTTATTCCGAAGGCAATTCAGACCTTTACGGGTTTCTTTCCACAAGTCTTCAACTCTTGGACGAGGAAAGTTTTAAAGGAAGAAATTTTCATTTAAAATTTTTGATGCAACTTTCTAAATATATAGGATTTTTCCCTTATAACAGGTTTTCTAAAGAGACCCCGTGTTTTGATATTTCAAAATCGAGGTTTTGTCAAGATGTAAGGGGCAGTTTGCATTTTATTCGTCCGCCGTACTCTGAAATTTTTAGCAAAATTCTTGATTCTGATATTCTTACGTGTGAGGATATTCCTCTTAACGGTAGTGAACGGAGTTTTTTGCTTGAAAAAATTTTGGATTATTACCGTTATAATTTTGAAAATTTTAGGGAAATAAGGAGTTTGGATATTTTACAAACAGTATTTCATGATTGATAATTTAGGTTAAATAATTAAAATAAAATGAATAAAATCAATAATTTAGTTATCGGACAGGGAATCGGCCCTGCAAAATTTTTAATGCCGAAATCCGAGATCATAGAACTTTTCGGCAAACCTGACGAGGAATCCTTAGAAACCGAGGACGGAGAAAAACTCCTGACGCTTTTTTATGATCGTATGATGACGGATTTTACGTTTGAGGAGGCAGAGGACGGCGATTTTGTTTTAACTTCGTTTTTGTGTTCTGCACCTGAGACCACGATTGACAATAAAATTAAGTTCGGAGCCTCTGAGGAGGAATTTTTGAAATATGCCAAATCCATGAAAGCCTCGGAGCCGGAGGTTCAGACGGAACCCGGAACCGGTGAAAAGTTTTTGTATTACAGTGATTTAGGCTTGATGGCTGTTTTTACTGACGGTGTTTTGTCAGCGGCTCAATTAGAATATTGGGACGAAGAAGAACCGGACGAATAAAAATAACTTTTTTAAAAAAAAGAAGAAACTATGAAAAAGAAGATTATAATTCCGTTAATAGCCTTGTTGCTTGGGGTTTCGTCTTTTGTTAAGGACGACGGCGACGATTTTGAACTTATAAAAAATCTTGAAATCTTTCATACTTTGATGAGGGATATAAGAATTTTGTACGTTGATGAAACCTCAAGCGGTGAGTTGATAAAAACGGCTATGGACGAGATGCTAAAGCATCTTGACCCTTACACTGTTTATTATCCGGAATCCTTGGTTGAGGATGTAATGTTTATCAACACGGGCGAGTATGCCGGTATCGGTGCTGATTTGGAAAAATATAACGGAGTCTATCAAGTTGTTGAAATCAGCGAGGCATCTCCCGCCGACAAAGCCGGTATATTAATAGGTGATAAGATTATTAGAATTAACGGCAACGAAATCAAGGATAAATCCATTGATGAAATTTCACTATTAATAAAAGGTGAGCCCGGAACTTCTTTGAATTTAACTTATCTAAGAGATAATGTTGAACAAAATGTCAGCGTAAAACGTGCTATGATTAAGGAAAAAAATATTCCTTATTTCGGCAAAATTGCTGACAAGACGGGTTATATTAATTTGTCGGGTTTTACGGAGAATTGTTCAAAGGAGCTGAAAACGGCTTTTTTGAAACTTAAAAACGATGAAAAAATCGACAAACTTGTTATTGATTTGCGTTATAATCCGGGCGGCTTGCTTATTGAGGCTGTTAATATCGTAAATCTTTTTGTTGATAAAGGCGAGAGTATAGTTGAGATGAAGGGTAGGGTAGAGCAGTGGAACAAAGTTTTTAGAGCGGAAAACAATCCTGTTGATACTAAAATTCCGATTGTGGTTTTGGTCAACGGTAGGTCGGCCTCTGCCTCTGAGATTGTTTCAGGAGCGTTGCAGGATTTGGACAGAGCCGTTATCTTAGGCGAAAAAACTTTTGGCAAAGGTCTTGTTCAAACCACTAAAGATTTGACTTACAATTCAAAACTGAAAATTACAACCGCTAAATATTACATTCCTTCAGGTCGTTGTATTCAAAAACTTGATTATTCCCACAAGGATTCTCAAGGTAATGCAACGCAGATTAGCGAATCGCAGTTCAAAACTTTTAAAACCAAAAACGGACGCCCCGTGAAAGATGCCGGTGGTATTATGCCCGATATTAATGCTGATGTTGATTCTGTTGCGGAAATTACTGCAAATTTGATTGCAGAAAACATAATTTTCGATTATGCAACACTTTTTAGATTAAAACACGATAAAATTTCAAGCCCCGAAGAGTTTGAAGTAACGGACGCAGATATGGAAGATTTTAAAAAGTTTGCCGGTAGTAAACTTTTTGAATATCAGACATCAAGCGATGGGTTAATTAAAGAATTAAATAATCTTTTAAAGGCTGAATATGGCAGCTCGGAGATTTCTTTGGAAGTACAAAAAATTCAAGAAGAAATCAAAAAACAAAAACAGAAAAAGTTTTCTGAATTTTATTCGCAAATAAAAACAGCATTGGCGACCGAGATTATAAGCCGTTATTATTATCAGGAAGGCGTTATCCGTTATACTTTAAAACACGATTCTTTTTTAGAGAAGGCAAAAAGTGTTTTAAACGACCAAAATCTCTACAAAAAAGTACTTTCGGGACAGGTAAAATAAAAATAGTTGGCATAAATATTGCACTATTTTTGCTAAGGAATTTCAATTGGTTTTAATTAACAAGCTGAATATCAGATGCTTCTTTATTAGACTTAATTTTGGGACTAAAAAAAGATGAAAATTTTTTTTTGAAAAAATTTTGTTTTATATCAGAAAAAATTTATACATTTGAGCCGTGAAAGTTTTCTTTCAGATTAAGGCTCATAACATGATGAAAGCAAATTTGTTGATTATAATAACGATTGTAATTTTAACGGGTGCTTACGGCATTAATGAATTGCTAACGTTTGATTCTGCGACAATTAAAATACGTGAAATAAACGTTATCAACTCATCTAACGGCAAAACGATATGCTACACGATAAATTTGTATTCGCCGTCACAAATCTGCGAGTTTGTTGCTAAGCCTAATATTGCAGGTATCAACGAAGATTCTGTGCTTGAAATGAAATTTGACGGTCATACACGTCGTGCGACGGTAGTATATTATTATGCTGTCCCGAATGTAAAAGCCGGAGAGGAAATTGAAATCAATTTCTGCCTGAACGATAAAATGTGTCAGGAAAACAGCATTGTGAATTTTTGAAAATAGTAATTGTAAACTTTGAAAAAAAAGTTGTAAACTTGCAAAGTTTGGCATAATTTTTATTACATTAAAAAATGTAGATAAAGATTAGAAAACGTAAAGAATTTTTATAATTTTGCAGTCAGATTTTATAAGAATTCATTATTAAAAGCAAAAACTCTAAGAAACCATGATAGAACATATACAATTAGAAGCAGGTGTAGATACTCCGGGAATCGATATGGATCCTTCAACAGGGGTTTGTGAGTTTACCGGCAAATCGTTTCCCTCAGACGTAACGGCTTTTTATTCACCCGTAGTGGAATGGATAGACGAATACAGTAAAAATCCGTGCAGTAAAACAGTCTTGAATCTTAAATTAGATTATTTTAATACTGCATCAAGTAAGATTTTGCTGGAAATCTTCACGAAATTCGAGACCCTGTACAAAAACGGCAACGATGTCGTTCTTAACTGGTATTATCCCGATGACGATGAGGATATGCAGCAAACGGGTCAAGAGTATTCGGAATTGCTTATGTTGCCCTTCAATAAGATAGGGTACTCTGTGGTATTTACTTAGGATTTTATTTTTTTTGAAAAATTAGTTAAGATATTTTTTTTGTTTTTCCTTGTACGTTTGATTTTTGAGTAGTAAGAGGTTGTCTAAAATTTTATTTAAGACAACCTCTTTTTTTTCGTCTTTTAAAGTTTTTTTTGTTAATTTTGCGCTGTTAAAAACAAAATTAATAATAATATGTCAGAAGAGAATTGTAAGTACAAGCGTATTTTAGTTACTTCGGCTTTGCCGTATGCTAACGGACCTATACATATCGGACACATGGCGGGCGTTTATGTACCCTCGGACATTTACGTTAGGTTTCAAAGATTAAAACACAGGGACGTAATTCATATTTGCGGCTCTGACGAACACGGCGTGGCTATCACAATGAAAGCACGCAAGGAAGGTGTTACTCCACAAGATATTATAGATAAATATCATAACCTCAACAAAAAAGCATTTGAGGATTTCGGAATAAGTTTTGACATTTATTCGCGTACTTCTTCAGAGGTTCATACACAAACCTCTCAGGAAATTTTTAAGACCCTTTACGATAAGGGCGTTTTCGTAGAAAAAGTTTCAAAACAATATTACGACGAAGAGGCTAAACAGTTTTTGGCAGACCGTTATATTACCGGAACTTGTCCTCATTGCGGAAACCCCGGCGCATACGGTGATCAGTGCGAAAAATGCGGTACGAGACTCGACCCGACTGACCTTATCAATCCTAAATCAGCAATTTCGGGTTCTCAACTCGTTCTTAAAGAAACCAAACACTGGTATATGCCGCTCGAAAAGTATCAAGAATTTCTTGAAAAATGGATTCTCCAAGATCATACAAATTGGAAAGTTAATGTTTACGGGCAATGCAAAAGTTGGCTTGATCAAGGACTTCAACCAAGAGCTGTAAGCCGCGATCTCGATTGGGGTATTCCCGTTCCCGTTGAAGGTGCGGAAGGTAAAGTGCTTTACGTTTGGTTTGATGCGCCTATCGGTTATATTTCGTTTACAAAACAATTGACGCCCGATTGGGAAAAATATTGGAAATCTGACGAATGTAAAATGGTGCATTTTATCGGAAAGGATAATATCGTTTTCCACTGTATCGTTTTCCCGTCAATTCTTAAAGCCGAGGGTTCGTATATTTTGCCGGACAATGTTCCTGCTAACGAATTTTTGAATCTTGAAAACGATAAAATTTCAACTTCAAGAAATTGGGCTGTTTGGTTGCACGAATACAACGAAGATTTTCCCGGTAAGCAAGACGTTTTGAGATACGTTTTGACGGCTAATGCTCCCGAAACCAAAGATAATGATTTTACTTGGAAAGATTTTCAACAGCGCAACAATTCTGAATTGGTTGCCGTTTTGGGTAATTTTATTAACAGAACCTTGCTTTTGACCGAAAAATATTTCCAAAACGTTGTTCCTCAGCCGAATGATTTCACCGATTCTGACAAAGAAGCGTTAGGCGAAATTGAAAAAATTAAGGACGAGGTCGAAAAAAGTATTGAAAACTATCGTTTCCGTGAGGCTCTTAACAATGCAATGGGGTTGGGCAGATTAGGAAATAAATATATTACCGAGCAAGAGCCGTGGAAAGTTTTCAAAAACGATCCCGAAAGAGTTAAAACTATTCTTTATGTAAATCTTCAAATAACGGCTGCTATATCTACTGTTTTAGAACCGTTTATACCTCATTCAACAAAAAAATTGAGAGAGTTTTTGAACCTTTCTGAAATTTTGGATTGGGACGTTATCGGCAAAAAAACTTTGTTGGAGGCCGGACATAAACTCAACAAATCTTCATTACTTTTTGAAGTGATAACCGATGAGGTTGTTGAGGCTCAAATCGAGAAACTCAACCGCACGAAGATTGAAAACATGAAAAATAATTTTCAACCAGAACCTCAAAAACCGCTTATCAGTTTTGACGATTTTCAGAAGTGCGACATCAGAACGGCAACAATTCTTGATGCTGAAAAAGTTCCGAAGACTACAAAACTTTTGAAACTTACCATTGATACCGGTATTGATAAACGCACTTTGGTTTCAGGCATTGCAGAGCATTACGACCCGAAAGAAATCATCGGCAGAAAAATCCTTATGATTGTAAATCTTGAACCGAGAAAAATCAAAGGTATAGAGTCGAAAGGTATGATTCTCTGCGCAGTCGGCGGCGACGGAAGTTTGCATTTTCTTAATCCCGATGCAGAATTAGAGAACGGCTGTCAGATAGGGTAGTGGTACTGAAATAAAGATTATAAATGATAATGCTTAAACGGCTGATTGAAAGTAATTTCGGTTAGCCGTTTATTTTTTTTGCTAATTATTTTTTTGAAAAAAAAACTTAAAATCATAAAAGTTGGCATTTTTTTGGTATTAACGAAAAGTGATAATGATTTGTTAACATTAAAAACTTTAAATAAAATGAGCAGACATCATGCAACTTTCTTGTTCATAGCCTTTGTGGTTCTCGGAATCGCATTTAGTTAATAGGTTGGAACATAGATGATTAAATAATCTGCCTTGGACTTTAAGTTTAAAAAATGAGGAAAAATAAATTTTTATTAAAAAGACGAATCACTTTAAAAAAAAAAAGTTTTTAGTCCTGAAAAAAAATATGACATGGCAATTAACATATTTCTTTTTTCCTTGAATGTTAATCACCACATCAATATTTCTTCCTTAGGATTAAAGAAAACTAAAAAAGGAACTTTTTTTAATAAAAATCTTATCCTTAGAAAAACTCTTTTAAAAGTTCCTTTTTAGGCAGTTAGCGAAAACTTACGGAAAGTTTCACGCCGAAATTTTGAGGTGCGCCCGCTACATACGTAGGAAAGCCGATAATCTCTCCTGCGTTGCCGGCATCAATTAAATACTCGGTGTTAGTAATGTTTTTGCCCCAAAGACCGAAATCGTAATTCAGACGTTTTTTGGCAAACCTTATGCCTAAAGTAGCATTTACGATAGAGCATTCGTCTTGCGATATATCGTTTTTGTCTTCAAAGTAGAGTTTGCTTTTGTATGAAATATTTGGTCTGAAATACAATTCGT